>Ga0255353_1001833_pt1 | contig 11302 bp, 7 predicted proteins | sample HBST25metaG_FD_189941 | JGI IMG/M metagenome (GOLD analysis project Ga0255353, IMG submission 189941) | Peat soil microbial communities from Stordalen Mire, Sweden - H.B.S.T25 | ecosystem: Environmental > Terrestrial > Soil > Wetlands > Peat | place: Sweden: Norrbotten County, Stordalen Mire...
CTTCCCTCTCGGCGGCGGCGCTCGGCTGTCGCTACATGACCGCGTATCGGGCGGTGATGGATCAGGGGCGTGTGCGGGCCGGCGAGTGGGTGGCGGTGCAGGGATGCGGCGGCGTCGGGCTCTCGGCCGTGCAGATCGCGTCTGCCGCCGACGCCCTGGTGGCGGCTGTCGATATCGACGACCGCAAGCTTGCCAAGGCCCGCGAGGAAGGTGCAGCCGCAACGGTCAACGCCCGCGATCTTTCGCCCGAGCAGGTCGGACAAGCCGTCAAGGACGCAACCGGAGGTGGTGCAAACCTGTCGATCGACGCGCTCGGCCGCGGCTTTACCTTCCATCAGTCGTTCCACTCGTTGCGCAAACAGGGACGGCATGTGCAGGTCGGAATCACGTCGCAGGAGGAGCAGGGGCAGGTCACCCTGCCGCTCGATCTGCTCACGGTCATGGAACTCCAGGTGGTGGGCTCTCTCGGCAACCCGCATCCGAAGTATGCCGACCTGCTTGCACTCGTCGCGCGAGAGAAGCTGCGGCCTGCCCGGCTCGTCACCCGCGAGGTCTCGCTTGATAACGTGACCGACACGCTGCAGCGCATGACGCGCTTCGATACGGTCGGCTTCGAAGTCATCACGCAGTTTGGTTAGCCTCTGCAAACGATGCCAGCTCCACCGCCGCCTGAATGTCGGTACCGATCGCTGGCCAACGGTTTCTGGTCATGACGTTTACTCCAGGCCCCGTCCAACCGAAAAGGAGACTATCTCGTGCTGGGAACCGTTCTTCATGCCCCGCGGGACGTGCGTTTCGAGGAAGTCCCCGAGCCCACGATCGTCCACCCGACCGACGCCATCATCCGGCTGTCGGCTACTTGCATCTGCGGGTCTGACCTTTGGCCCTATCGCGGCCTGAACGACGTCACCTCGCCGATGGCGATGGGACATGAATATTGCGGCATCGTCGAAGAGGTCGGCAGTGCCGTCACCACTGTTCGGCGGGGTCAATTCGTCGTCGGCTCGTTCGTCATATCCGACAACACCTGCCCGCATTGCCGCTTCGGTTTTCAGTCGTCGTGCGAGCAGCGCGAGTTCATGACCGGGGCGCAGGCGCCCCTGGCACGCGTCCCGTTTGCCGACGGCACGCTGGTTGCGACTGCCGAGCTTCCTCCGGACGATCTGATCCCGAGCCTGCTTGCGACTTCAGACGTGCTCGGCACCGGCTGGTACGCGGCCAACGCGGCGCGCGTGCAACCGGACTCAACGGTCGTCGTCGTGGGCGACGGTGCGGTTGGACTCATGGGCGTGCTTGCTGCGAAGCAGATAGGCGCCGGGCGGATCATTGCGATGAGTCGCCATAAGACCCGCCAGGACCTGGCGCTGGAATTTGGAGCGACCGACATTGTCTCGGAACGCGGGGATGCAGGCGTGGCCCAGGTCAAGAGATTGACTTCAGGCGTCGGCGCCGAATCGGTGCTGGAGTGCGTGGGCATGAAGGAATCCATGTTTCAGGCACTGAACTGCGCCCGGCCCGGCGGCTCGATCGGTTATGTCGGCGTGCCCCATGGGGTGGAGTTCAATGGTGAACAGCTTTTCTTCGCCCAGAAGAGCATGATGGGCGGCCCCGCTCCAGTACGCCGGTTCCTGCCACATCTGATCGACCTCGTGCTTCAACGCAAGATCAATCCGGGCAAGGTGTTCGACCTGCAACTGCCCCTTGCCGACGTCGCCGAGGGCTATCGTGCGATGGACGAGCGGCGCGCGATCAAGACCTTGTTGCGCTCATGACAGCTGCGCTCGACGGAAAACCGATCATCTTTGCTACCGCTTGCGACGCATGTCTTGCCCGACCGAGTCAAGCTCGTGCGCAGTAGGGATCATTCGGTGGTTGAGCCGATGACCGCCACCGGACGGAGGCCATTCCGCTTGTGCCCGCATGGACCGCAGGCAGTGCTGTCTGAGTTGTCGACAAATCAGAAGGAGCAAGAAAAATGCCCACATGGCTAATTACCGGCTGCTCGGGCGGCCTTGGCCGCGCTCTCGCTCAAGCCGTGTTGGCACGCGGTTGGAACACCGTCGTTACCGCGCGCAGTCCGGCCAAGGTTGAAGATCTGGCCAGCGCTCATCCGGCGACGGCCCTTGCTGCTGCCCTCGACGTAGGCGACCATGAGCAGGTCGCGGCGGCTATTGCCCAGGCCGAGGAGCGGTTTGGCGCCGTCGACGTAATCGTCAACAACGCCGGCCATGGCTACCGCGCCGCGGTGGAAGAAGCCGAGGAGACCGCGGTAGACGAGCTCTTCGCCTCGAATTTCTTCGGGGCCGTAGCGATGATCAAGGCGGTGCTACCCGGCATGCGAGCCAGGCGCCACGGCACCATCGTCAACATCTCGTCGATCGCCGCCCGCGAGCCGGGGCCGGGTTCAGCCTATTATGCGGCAACGAAATGCGCGCTAGAAGGACTGTCAGGGGGCCTGCGCAAAGAAGTCGAGCCGCTTGGCATCAAAGTGATCATTGTGGAGCCGGGCGAGTTCCGGACCGACTTTTCCGGCCGCTCGCTGCTGCAGTCGCGTACGGCTATTGCCGACTATGCCGACACCGCCGGGCGCCGCCGCATCGAGAATGACAAGACCGATGGCCACCAGCGCGGCGATCCAGCGCGAGCCGCCCAGGTTATTATCAAGGCCGTCGAGAGCACCGCACCGCCACACCTGCTACTGCTCGGAAGCGACGCCGTCCGGGTAGTAGGTGACGTACTCGACCATGATCGGGCTGCACTGGAAGCATGGAAGGCGACCAGCCTGACAACAGATTTTACCACATGAACGGCCGTGCGCCCGGAGAGCGGCACACCCCGATGGCCGGCCAGCCTACTTGCAGCCCCGCGCCACCCGCTCGTCCGGCTTCGGTTTTAGGTGCTTCGCGTGAAACCGGGATGATCCTGAGGTCAGGCCCCTCAAAAAAGGGAAAATGACAATGAACGTACTCGGCTATGCTGCCCCCTCCGTCAATGCGCCCTTGGTGCCCTATCGCTTCGAGCGCCGTGAGCCGCGCGCCGATGATGTGGCCATCGAGATCCTGTACTGCGGCGTCTGCCATTCGGATCTGCACCACGTTCGCAACGATTGGGGGCGGAACAGCATTTACCCCATGGTCCCAGGCCATGAAATCATCGGCCGTGTCTCGCGCGTCGGCGCCAGGGTCACCCGCTTCAAGCCGGGCGACCTCGTCGGTGTCGGCTGCCTGGTCGATTCCTGCCATCATTGTTCGGCTTGCGAACGGGGACTGGAGCAATATTGCGAAAACCACGCGACGCTGACCTACGACGACGTCGATCCTCATGACCGGATGCCGACCTATGGCGGCTATTCCGAGAAAATCGTCGTGTCGGATAAGTTCGTGCTGAAGATCCCGGACGGGCTGGACTTGAAAGGGGCCGCGCCCTTGCTATGCGCCGGCATCACCACGTATTCGCCGCTCGTCCACTGGCATGTGGGGCAGGGCAGCAATGTAGCGGTGGTCGGCCTCGGTGGCCTCGGCCACATGGGATTGAAACTGGCGAAGGCGATGGGCGCCGAAGTCACCCTGTTCACCCGTTCGCCCGGCAAGGAGCAGGATGCACGCCGTCTGGGCGCCGACCATATCGTAATTTCCACTGATGAAACGCAAATGGCGGCGGTGAAGAGCAAGTTCGAACTGATCGTCGACACCGTCCCTTACGTCCACGATCTCAACCTGTATCTGCCGACGCTGGCACTCGACGCGACGCTGGTTCTGGTCGGGTTTCTCGGCGGCCTGAACCCGTTGCTGAACACTGTCCCACTGCTAACGGGGCGGAGATCGGTGGCCGGTTCCCTCATTGGAGGCTTGGCGGAAACCCAGGAGATGCTCGATTTCTGCGGCGAGCATGGAATCACGTCGGACGTCGAAGTGATCAACATTCAGGACATCAACGAAGCCTACGTGCGCATGGAAAAGAGCGATGTGAAGTATCGCTTTGTGATTGATATGGCCTCATTGAAGGCCTGATGGCCCGGTTGCAAAGGCGGGTCAGGAGGACCGACCCCATGGCGCCATGGATTACCAAACACCGTCGGCTTTCGCCGCCAACAGAAGCCCGACCATGATATCAACCCAGATACTTACTCTCTGACCGGGCCGAAGTGAGACTGCATGTGGGATCAGCAAAATCATTCCTTCTCTGGGAACGGGAAGCAGCGTTTGCGGGCGGGTATCCTGGGCGCGCCAGTGAGAATGATCGGCAGTTCCCCCTCACTAGAATCTCTGATCTGCAAAGCGTCGAGGTTGGGGCCGAGGTACGCACGAGTGGCGTCGTCCACTACCTCATCTTGGGACTGAGCGGTGACTGTCGAGCTTCAGGATTTGAGATGGGCGATCGTCGCGTCCCAGCACAGGAGCCTAAGGCAAGCTGCGGAGACGCTGAATATCCGGCAATCGACGCTCAGCCGGGGCCTGCGTGACCTCGAATATCGTCTGGGAGCCGTGCTATTCGTGCGGACCAGTGGCGGAACCCATCCCACGGCGGCCGGTTTGGAATTCCTCGAAACGGCGCGGCGCATCGTCGACGATACGGGCGCGGCATTTTCCAGATTGAAAACCCACTACCACGGAGAGAGTGGTCGACTGACCATCGGCGTCTACACCTCCTTCGCCACGGGCAACCTACGGGCCACCCTCATGGAGCATCTGCATCGCTTTCCTGAGGTGGAGGTGCATACGGTGGACGGCGCTCGGAACCATCTCCTCTCCGATCTCGCCGCAAATGCCGCCGACGTGGCCATCGTGACAACCATCGGCACGAACTGGAACGATAGAACGTTGCCGCTGTGGAGCGAGCGGGTGGTCGCAGCGCTTCCTGAGCATCATCATCTCAGTGCGAACCGGGTCATCCATTGGGCCGATCTACGAGACGAGCCCCTTCTGTTCGCCCAGCGCGATCCGGGGCTGATATTTCTGCATTTACTGCTGACGAAGCTGGGATGCCAGGGCAATCCCAGGATGATGCCGCAAGAAGTCGGTCTCGATCGTCTTCTGAGCTTGGTGGGAACCGGTCTTGGCCTTACGCTCGTATCGGAAGGCGCGACCGGTGCTGCTTACTCCGGCGTAGCCTATCGCGAGGTACATGACAGCAATGGCCCGGAGCGCCTGCACTTCATGGCATGCTGGCGAGAGGCGAACGACAATCCGACCCTCGTGCCATTCCTGGCGTTGCTCCGCGAGCGCTATCCGGATCTGACTGCGCCATCGGACGCTGCTGATATCTGACGACTTGCTCCCTTGCGAACCTTCCCGAAGGCCCGATCGGTCGCCATGAATCGCTGGATCATCGGCATGATCAACCTTGCGGGCTCGGGTTCCGCCTGCCCGCTTTCCTTGCCGATGGCTTCGGCATAGCTCCTGAGCGTAGTAGCCTTAAGGTTTTGCTGGCGGCGACCTTGGACCATCGCGACAATCCGCATGTCCGCCAAGGGATCGTCGACGAAAGCGCCGCCGACCTGAACCCCGCTCACATTGATTGACAGCAGGCTCAGCTCATGAACGAGGACCCAAAGAGGCCATGGGCATCGCCGAACAAAGCCGTCATCTCCGCCGCCTTCGCTTTTCTGCATTTGCGATGCTTTCATTCGAGCTGAACTAATGCCCCGCGGTTCGTTCTGTCCGCATCTTTCAAACGTCTGCCGGTTTCCGGGCCGGAACGATGTCCAACTCACGCCCGGTGTTCCGGCACCACGTGGCAAACATGTAGAAGAGTACTGGCACAACGAACACCGTGAGCGCCGTGGACACGACAGTCCCGAAGATCAGGGAAATGGCCAGGCCACCGAACACCGGGTCCTGCACCATGATGACGGAGCCCAACACGATGGCCAGCGTGGTCAGCAAAATGGGGCGCAGGCGAATAGCGCCGCCTTCCCGGACCGCGTCCTCCAAAGACTGGCCTTGGGCCAAGTTGTCCCGGATGAAATCGATGATCAGCAAGGAGTTGCGGATCGTCACCCCGGCCAGAGCGACGATCCCGACGATCGAGGTGCATGAGAAATCCACTCCCATCAGCCAATGGCCTGGGAATATGCCGATGACTCCTAATGGAACGGCCGACATGGCAATCATTGACACAAGGAATGAGCGGTAGTATGCTACCAGCATCAAAAATACTACTGTCAGTGACCCCGCAAGCGCCAAGGACAGATCTCGGTAACTATCCAGCATTAGCCTCATCTCGCCATCCCAGAGCAAATGATAGCCATCAACGGTGTCAGGATTTTGGGGCCAGAGGGTGAGGTTGCCTGTCCTGAGGGGATGGCCATCAGGCGCCTTCATGTCGTCGAGACGGCGATTGAGGTCCAGTACGGCATAAAGCGGTACTGAAGTCCCCATTTCACCTCCGACGAAGGTGACGGGTTCATTGTCCTTGTGGTGGATCGGTCGGTCAGTTTCCACCGACACAATCTTGACGAGGTCGGACACGGGGACCGACTGCCCGTCGGCATTCGTGACAAAAATGCTACCGAGACGGGCCGGATCGACTTCATGGCGCCGGGGAACGAAGGTACGAATCTCGACTGGATTCTTCTCGTCGTCGGGATGTGCCCGGCTGACTACGTCCCCTCCATAGACGAGCTTAAGGACCTGGACGATCTGCGCCATAGAAACTTTTGACTGGGCAAGCTTTTCTTTGTCCGGAACAAGGCGATGTTCCTGTATGTCGACGGGTTCGGCATCCGAGAGATCAGCCATGTCGTAGGTTTCAGCGAAGGCCTTCGACACCTGGGCCGACAAGGTTCTGAGTCCTTTCGGGTCGGGTCCATAAATTTCCGCCAATACAGTGGCCCGCATCGGCGGTCCCGGTGGGTCCTCGACCAGCCGTACCTTAGCCCCGGGGTAGCGATTGCGAATCGCGTCCACCTGCGGCCGAAGGGTGCGCACAATTTCGATAGATGATTTACTGCGCTGGCGCTTATCGATCAGGTTGACGCGGATTTCGGCGAGATAACTGCCTCGCTGTCCCGCGGTTGCCTGTTGCAGCGCGTTGAAGTCCGGGACCCCTGCCTGTCCTATCCAGGTCTGGTAGTTGACGACATAGCGGTTGCTTTCGAGTAGTTGCCCGATATTACGGGCAAGCCGGTCGGTTTCCTCCACTGCGGTCGTTTCTGGCATCAGGATGATGATGTTGAAGGTGTTCTTATTGTCCTTCGGCAGGAATCCGAGATTGACACCGAAGAAGGATTGCGGGCCATCAACGCCGGCCGGACGAATGAACTGCCAGGCTCCCTGCATGATGGAACAGGCCATCAGGATCAGGACAGCCCCCGCCCCGAGCCGGCGCGCAGACGCCCGCTCCTGGAAGGGGCGGAACAATCGGCAGTAGCCACGGTACAGGAAACCTTGCTTTGTCTGCACCTTATCTGCGCCGCCGTTGTGGCGCGCATGGCAGGGGAGCCAGCGATTGGCGGCCCAGGGCGCCACGATGTAAGCCACGACGAGCGACGCACCCATGGCGACTGGGACTGCAACCGCGACGGGGAAAAAGTATTGGCGCGGCATGCCGGTCAGAGAGAACAGCAGAGCTACAAACACTAGCATGACGGAAAAGGTCGCAATGTTTGTCGCGTTGCCGATTTCGTTGGTAGCCGCGATAGTGATGGCCTTCTTGTTGCCGTTTCCAGAGTGGCTATAATGGCGGTGAATGTTCTCGATCACGATAATCGCCGCGTCGACCAGAAGCCCGAGCGCGAGGATCAGCGCGTACAGGGTCACGCGGTTGAGCGTCACCGCGGCGAAAAGATCGGCTCCCAACGTGACGAACAGGGTGAGCGGCACCACCAGAGTGACGATCAGCGCCTCCTTCCACCCCAGGAATATGGTCAGGACCAAGCCGACGGAACACACGGAAATCCCGAGATGCTCGATGAGTTGATTGACGGCCTTGTCTGCCTTCTCGCCGTCGTTACGCGTGGTTTCGACGTGCACATCGTTGGGCACGAAGTCGTGTTGCATTCGCTCCACGCGGTCGAGGACGTCTCGTGCAACGAAGGTCGCGTTCGTTCCTTTCTTCTTGGCCACGGCGATGGTGACGGCCGTCATCTCTTTGCCACGCTCGCTGCCGAACCGAGCGTCCGCCGGGCCGAAGGCGAAACGGCTGAGACGCTCAATCTCCGGCGGTGGTCCGTCTTCGACCGTGGCGATGTCGCCCACGTAGATCGGTCGCCCTGCATGCACGCCGACGATCTGTCTGCGTACGTCATCGGCCGAACTGAAAAATCCGTGCACCTTGATCGCGTTGATGCTTCCCTCTCTCACCGTTTCCTTGAGGGGAACCGACAGATTGCTCGATGAAAAGGCGGCGGACACCTGATCAAACGATACCCCAAATGCCTGCAACCTTTCGGGGTCCAGCTCCACGCTGATCTCGCGGTCGCGGCCGCCATACACGGAGACCACGGAAACTGCATCAATGCTGTGCAGGCGTTCAGCCATGCGGTCGGCCAGACGCTTCAGGCCGTAGTCATCGTAGTCGGGCGAAGCCAGGGTGACGGTGACGATGGGAACATCATCCACATCCACCGAGACGATCCGGGGGATGCTTGCATCGGGAGGCAATTTCCCCACGTTGGACATGACGCGATCGTAGAGTTTGACCAGGGATTCTTCCTTGGGTTCCCCGACCTTGAACTGGACCTGGATAACGCCAAGGGAACTTTGGGCGGTGGCCCAGGTGTGATCGACTCCGTGAATTTCGCTCAGTGCGGCCTCAAGTGGCGTAATCACCAGGTTCTCGACTTCGCTGGGCGAAGCGCCAGGAAGCGCAACCGCGATTTGCGCCCCGGGAACCAGGATCTGGGGGTTTTCCTCGCGTGGCGTCAACATCAGAGCAATGACGCCCATCAGGGCGATGCCGAGTATGAAAACGATCGTGAGCTTCGAAACGACAAACGCCCTTGCCAGCCGGCCGGCGAAATTTAACGGCTGTTCGTCACTCATTCCTTCCGCCTTCCGACACAATCACGACGCCGTCCCGTACGGTCTCATCGGGCTGACTGACGATTCTTTCTCCGGCGGTGAGGCCGGATGTCACTACCAGGCGACCATCCCATTCATGTCCGAGACGTAACCAACGGAAATGGGCAACGTCCTTTCCGTCAACGACAAAAACGCCCTTCAGCCCGCCGCGCTCCACCAGTCCTCTCGCTGGGATCGTCAGGACAGGCGATCGGCCCAGAATAAACGAGGCCCGGCCGAACATGCCGGGAAGGATCGCAGGATCGACGGACAGGGCAAGATCGACCTCGTAGCGCCGCGTGACCACGTCACCGGAAGGAACGATCCGTTGCACGACGCACGGAATTTCCCGTGCCGGCAAGGCGTCGATCCGAACCGTGGCTCGCATTCCCTGGGAGATCCGCCCGACGGCGCTCTCGGATACGAACATCTTGAACAGCAGGTCGCTTCGCGATTCGATCACCAGGATCGGTATTCCAGGCGTCGCCATGTCGCCTGGCCGCTTGCTTTTGGCGACAACCACGCCATCGACCGGGCTTGAGATGCGAATGTAGGCTTGCTGTGCTCGAGCGGCGACCAGGGCTGCTTGGGCTTTCTTCAGGGTTTCCCGGGCAATGTCAGCTCGCACCAGAGCTTTGCGTCGCGTATCCACAGACACCCAGCCCTGCTTGGCGCCGGTCGCGAAGGCCTGAAGATCACGCTGCGCATCAGCGAGATCGGTCTGTGCCGCGGCGACGCCGGCCTGGGCCTGATGAATCGCCTCGTCGACATCTACCGGGTCAATTTGGACCAGCACCTCTCCCTTGGTGACCTGCTGCCCTTCGCGTACATCGAGCCCTTTGATAAAGCCCGTCACGCGCGAAGAAATTTCAATTCGTTCGTCGGCCACGACGCTCCCGGTTTCGCTCTCGACGTCCGGCATAGCCTCGCTGCGAACGAGGTCAGTCGGGGCAGCTACCTGTCGCGGATGTTGTTCCGCTTTCGTCGGGGCTGGGTCGGAATGGCAAGATGACAGCAAAAACAGTGACAGCATCAAACCGTTTATGTACCGACTGGTCATTTCACGTTTCCCTCCGAACGCGCGTCATCGCGCCACCCCCCTCCTGCGGCCGCGTAGATGTTGACGAGGTTTTCCCTCAGCGCGAAGTCTGAAGCAGATAGAGCCGATTCTGCTACCAACTGGGTCCGTTCGGCATCGAGCACATCGAGAAAACTCGCGTAGCCGCTGTCATATTGTTGGTGAACCAAGGTGGCCGCCTTGCGGCTTTGTCCCGCCGCCGCCATCAGACGGGCGTTTCGTGTTGTTTCGGACAGATAGGCCGACAACGCGTTCTCCATGTTTTCGACGGCGGCCAGGACAGTCTGCTGATAGTCGAGGAAGGCCTGTTTCTGCCGGGCGTCGGCAGCATCGATTTGCCCCTGAATGGCGCCGAAATTCAGGATCGGCTGGACCAGGTTGGTTCCCATCCCCCAGGCGGTTGAGTTCAAAGGTGTCGTCGATTGGCGGCCGAAGAAGCCCATCAGGGAAATGTCCGGCAACCAGGCTTTTTCGGCCACGGACTTGGCTGAAATGCTCGCCGCAAAGCGGCGCTCGGCTGCCCGGATATCCGGCCGCCCGGCGAGCACTTCGGCCGGGGCAGCGATCAGGACGTGAGGATCGAGAGGAGGTAGCTCCTGTTTGGCAACCAGTACTGCGTCCTTCGATCCAGGCGGGTTGCCGAGGAGAACGGCCAGCCGGTTCTTTGACGCATTGACTGCCGTTCGAAGAGCCGGCAATAGTGCGCCTGTCGCCGAAACCTGATAGGCCGCTCGCTCGACATCAAGGTCGCTGGCCTTGTTTTCTGCCTTCTTCTGCTGAACTATGGCCAGCGTCCGCTGTTGGATCGCGAAATTGCGTTCCGCTAGATCGGTTTGGCGCTGGTAGTTGCGCATTTCGAAATAGGTACGAGCCACCTCGGCGAGCAGCCCAACCCGAACGGCCTGCTGGGCGGCTGTCGCCGATTCAACCAGGGCCGACGCTTCTGCTACGCGGGCCTGATTGCGGCCGAACAGGTCCATTTCCCACGAGACCGTCACCTCAGCTTCTGAAAAGTTGATGGTTTGGTCACTGCTGAAAAAGCCGAGATTCGCCCGCTGCACCCCTGCCGCCCCATTGAGCTGCGGGAACAAGCTCGACCGGACAGCCACGCGTCCCGCTCTTGCCTCTTCCACACGCGCTTTGGCGATCTGCAGCGTCTTGTTGCCGGTCATGGCCTCGGCGATGAGGGCATCAAGCAAAGGATCAGCAAAATGCCCCCACC
>Ga0255353_1001841_pt1 | contig 11250 bp, 9 predicted proteins | sample HBST25metaG_FD_189941 | JGI IMG/M metagenome (GOLD analysis project Ga0255353, IMG submission 189941) | Peat soil microbial communities from Stordalen Mire, Sweden - H.B.S.T25 | ecosystem: Environmental > Terrestrial > Soil > Wetlands > Peat | place: Sweden: Norrbotten County, Stordalen Mire...
GGGTGAGGGGGTGCGTTCCTGGACCCTCCACCTGCCTTAGTTTGTCGCTTCAACCGATCCTTGACCCGACTCCAACGAAAGCTGCGGATATCGTATGTTCAAGTTGATCTTCCAATGTTCCGGGTTCGTGTGATGAGTCTAGAGTTCACAGCATAGCCGGAGGCCTGGTTGCTGTGCGGAATGCGTTGAAGATGGAGATCCTTCACGACGCTCCTCATGAACAAAGGGCTGAATGGAGAACGTTATCAACAAAATCAGCGAGTTAGCTTCCGCTTTGCGGAAATCGCGGGTTGGCGAGTTGGCGGCAGTTCATTTCAGCGGTAACTCGTCATGGCGAGTTACCGCTGCTCAAGGGGACAAGGGGTAGAGGGCGAGTTCAGGAGGCGGGACGCTAGTCTTCGCTGTCTACAGGGTCGGCCAGTTTGAGACGGTCGTGCGCGTGCCAGGCCATCCAGCCGTAGATCCAGTAAGCCGCCAAGAAGATCAGGGCGATTACGGTGAGCAGAAGAAGCAGAAAGTAGCGCTTCATCTCGACTCGCATGAGTGCGTACCAACTGAGATTTCCTGCCTGATAGGTCCCTTTGTCCAGCACATAGGAGTCGAACCTGGAGTTTTGCAAGAGGCTGATGGAACCGGTCATGCCACCGGTATCGGGCGGATCGAGAAACACATTGGCAAAGGCGTCGGCGGAGGAACTCTGGCGGAGGACGATCATCACGATCGAACGGTCAGAGGAAGTGGGCGACTGGATTTGTTCGACCAGGGCGTCGGGGGTAGCGTGCAAGTCGGCGGGCAGGTGCTCAGCAAAGGGGTCTCCGGTGACTTTGGACCACCAGGGGGAGGCTGCGGACTTGGCGGCGAGGAGATAGTCGAGAACGCCATTCGCCTGCTGGACGTGGACGCCGCTGGCATCGAGGGTGGCGGGGGCCAGAGCATCGAGCGACCGGAAGGCGGGCTGATCGGCAACGGCGCCGAGGATGAGATAGTCGCGTCCGGCGCTAATGACCGCGTTGGGTCCGGCGACGGTGACGCGCAAAGCCGGATAGCCGGTGTCCACTCCGAACTGGCTCATGAGATGGAGATAGAGGGCGATCTCATCGGGGGTGGGCGTGTTGGGAAGGACGACCGTGGTCTCGGAGAGATCGGCGCGGCGGGTGAAGGGAAAACCGGCACTGGAGAATAGATCGAGATTGGGCATGCGCGTCCACAGCGAAAGCTTCTGGAGATCGAGCGAGGAGCCGCACTGGATGTCTCCGGAGAGGACCGCATTCTGCGAGCCGCCGAGGTTGACCGGCACAAAGTCGAAATTGAAGAGGAAGGTATTGCCGAAAGGGCGGAAATCTTCGACGGGAATGCGGATGTGGCGTTGGGCGTTGACGAAGTCCGCAGCGGGAAGCAATGGGATTTCGCTCACGAGGACGCCGTTGAGAACGACGCGCAAGGCAGATCCGGCGGCTAACTGATGCCCGTCGTAGCGATAGAGAAGATGCAGATCGATGAATTGCTTTTCGCCAAAATGGAGGTCGGGGGGGAGATGGAAGTAGACGGGAATGGGGCTTGAACCGTCGGAATGCAAGGCGTCGGGCGTGAGGCAATTGGTGAGGGGCGTGGCCGCGGCGGTGGGCAGCCAACGGGGCGCGTCGTCGACGGCGCGGGGCGCGGGCAGGGTTGTGTCGGGAAACTGGACGGTGTCGCCCGACCAGGCAACGCCCAGAATTGGCGGCGGGACGGCTTTTCCAGCGAGGGCGAGGGTCAGAGCGGCATTCAGAAGCTGGTGGTCGTCGTCGCCGGCAAGCACCAGCACGGTTCCGTACGGGTCAGAGGGATTGTCGCGGAGGGCGATGAGGGAGCCGGCTCCGGCGGGGAGCTTCAAATCAGTGGGAAGAGTGGAGCGCGCGTTAGAAAACAGCACGGGATTTCCGGGGGGAATTTGGCCAACGAAGGCGGCGAAGCGGACCGGCCGGCTGGCGGAGAGGAGACCAAGCCACGATGCGACAATTCCCGCGGACTCGAGATCCTTTGGCGTGGGCGGGGCGAGAAAGACGAAGGGAACCACGGTCTGGCTCTGCAGATCGTTGTCGAAGATGGGCAGGGGGAGTTGGCTGAGATTCTTTTCGAGACGCAGGAAGTCGCCGTCCACTTCCAGGGCGGAGGCGGGCAAGATGCGGCAAAGAATATTCTGGCGAGCCTGATTCTCGGAGAGCATGACGCCGCTGCCGAGAAACTCGAAGGTAAGAGTGTTATTGCGCACCAGCAAGGCATCCGAGACGGGGATCTCGACCATGGCCACATTGTGCTTGACTTCCGCCAGAAGTGGAGGCGCGAGAGTGGCGATGGAGGAGCCATTGAGAAGGACGCGCAGGCTGGTGGAACGCGGATCGAGAGTTGAGTCGATGCTGTAATAGAGCTTGAGCGTGGCCTGGCGCGGGACCAGTGCGTGCGAGAGTGCGAAGCGAAGCGAGTAGTAGGAGTGGGGGCCGCGCATGCCGATGCCGTTCTTCTGGCCCAGATCCTTGAGGGTGAGCACCTGCCGGTTGAGAGACGGAATGTCGACGGGGATGGTTTGGGCGGAGGCTGAGGCCCATGTGCCGAGGAGGCAGGCGGCCAGCAGCAATGCCGCGGTTTGCGCAGCGTTCGTCGGCTTCTTGGGAGCCTTCTCCGGGAGCAGGTTGCGCAGGATCTGGGAGATTCCGTGGACCGATAAAACCATGACGCGACCCAGGCTGACCATGGGCTGATCGACCTCTTTGTCTTCGACATGCGTGAGCCAGGCATCGGCGCGTGAATAGAGGGCTCGGGCCAATGTCTCCTGTTCGGCGATGGTGGGCAGGAGAAACGCGACGCGCACCGCCTGTTTGCTCATGCCGACTACCTTTGCGCCGATCTCTTCGTCGCCGACAATCTCGGGAAAGGCCAATCGAAAGGTTTGGCCCATGGTAAAGCTCTCGTTGTGAGGCGTGGCGATGGATGCGCCGCCGACCGAAATATCGATGGACACGGTGTCAATGCGGCGTCCGTCGGGAAGGACGAGGCGCATGGCGATTTTCGCTTCGATGCGCACGGATTCACGGCGCTGCTTCTGTTCGAGGGCGACGGCTGCGGCTACGCCAAGAATGATGATGTTGAAGACCACCCACACGACGTTCATAATGACCGCGCCTGGGTGCTCGGGGTCGGAGACAAAAAATCGATAGGGCGCTACAGCGAGAGCCACAAAGTTGAGCAGCAGCATCCACTTGGTGGGCGCGGCGATTTTGCTGTCGAAGGTGGTTTGGCCGAGCGTGCTGCCCTTGCCGGTGACGTTGAATTTGCCCAGCTTGGGATTGACGAGGGCCAAGAGGGTGGGGGCCAGGATGTAAGGGGCGAGCACGGCCTCATAGATTTCATTCCAGAACGAGTGGCGGTGGCGGCCCTGGATGCGGGAGTTGGTGAGGTTGGCCAGAATCAGATGGGGCATGGCGAAGGCCAGAATGGCGACCCAGTAGCCGGGAATGATGGTGCGGCGCAACAGGAGGTAGACCAGGGGCGCTCCGAGAAAAACCAGGCGCGGAATGGCGTACATGAAGTGCAGCATAGCGTTGAGGTAGCAGAGGCGCTGGGTAAACTTCATGCTGCGAGCGAAGAGGGGATTTTCGGTGCGCAGAATCTGGATCATGCCGCGGGCCCAGCGCACGCGCTGACCGACGTGTGCGGCGAGGGTTTCCGTGGCCAGGCCGGCGGCTTGTGGGATGTTGATATATGCCGTGTTGTAGCCGCGCTTTTGCATGCGCAGGGAAGTGTGCGCATCTTCAGTGACCGTCTCGACCGCGATGCCTCCCACCTCGTCCAGAGCGGAGCGGCGCAGCAGGGCGCAGGAGCCGCAGAAGAAAGTCGCGTTCCAGAAATCGTTGCCGTCCTGCACGATGCCGTAGAACAATTCGGCTTCATTGGGGATGGTCTTGTATTGCAGCAGATTGCGCTCGAAGGGATCCGGCGAATAGAAATGGTGCGGGGTCTGCAGCATGGCCAGCTTTTGATCGGCGAGCATCCAGCCCATGGTCATCTGCAGAAAACTGCGCGTGGGTACGTGGTCGCAATCGAAGATGGCGACGAAGGGCGAGTCCATGGTGCGGAGGGCGTGATTGATGTTGCCGGCCTTGGCATGGTCATGCTCCGGGCGCGTTAGATAGCCGACGCCGGCCTCGCGAGCGAAGTCCTCGAAATCCTGGCGCGAGCCGTCGTCCAGGATGTAGACGTGCAGTTTCTCCGGCGGATAATCGATGTTGATGGCGGCCAGAGCGGTGTAGCGGACCAGGGCCAGGGGCTCGTTGTAGGTGGGAATCAGCAGATCCACATGGGGCCAGAGGGCTTCGTCGGGCGGCATGGGAATGGGCTTGCGATGGAGCGGCCATGCGGTCTGCATGTAGCCCAGGATCATGATGAGAGCGGTGTAAGCCTCGGCGAAGACCAGAATCAGCAGAAAGAAGGCGTCGAGCGTGACCCGCTGATTGGTTTCATTCTTGAAATAGTCGACCAGCAAGCTGATGCGCCACCATCCATACCGGAAGGTGGCGGTCAGCGAGATCATCATCAGCGCGAGGGTGACAATGCGCGAAGGGGAGAGGCGGTTGGCCACCAAGCCAAGCACAATGCTCACCGCACCCAGGATGATCTGGTTGCGCCAGTTGAGATTGATGCTAATGAGTTGAAAAAACAGGAATGCCGTCAGGCAGAGGACAAGTCCTCGAAAAAGTCGCGAGATGGAGTCAGGGCGATCCGGATAGGTATTCATTCAGCCCACAAAGTGCATCTACGGTTGATTCCTTTGCGGCTCCGCTCAAGGCCCGTCGATCTGCACCCTGTGCAATCGCAGCAACATCGACTACGGCCGGCTGTTTCTGCCCTGCAAGGCGCCTGGCAGACTACCGGCTTTCCGCGCGGTGTAAACAACGCGGAATCGTAACTTTACTACCTTGGACAGTCAATAATCAAGGCGGATTCGGATGCGGCGCGGGAGCGGTGCGCTGCTCTTCGACCTGATCTGGCGGGAGAACGATGCGCTCAGAAACCGGGCATTCGGACTCGATGTGCAAGGGGGTTCTTCGCTCTCCTATCCTTCAAAAAACGGAGTTGACTTCTATTGCAAATCGAAGAAATTCAACAAGAATGTGGAGAGGTTCTGCGAACAGACGCAGCAAGTTGGCCCCGCTGCGCGGGATTGGCAAGTTAGCAAGTTGGCGAACGGCGGCCATCGGCGCCGGTTCAATTCACGCGCGGGTTTCTCCGCTGAGACGGCAGTTGTAGTCTGAATGAGGCTTTTATGGAAGGGGGGATTGACCGTGAAGATCGCTTTTCTCGGACTGGGCAAGATGGGCTTTCCCATGGCGCGTCGTCTGCTTGGCGCAGGACACGAACTGATAGTGTGGAACCGTACCCGCGGACGGGCAGAGGCTCTGGCTGCTGAAGGGGCCATGCTCGCGGCCACAGCGGCTGACGCCGCACGGCAAGCGGATGTAACGCTCACCTCGCTCTTCGACGACCAGGCCAATGAGGAGGTTCTGCTGGGCGGCGCGGGGGAGGGTTCGGGGGGAGTTCTGGACGCGCTTGCTCCGGGCGCGCTGCACGTCTCGCTTTCGACCATCAGCGTGGCGCTGAGTGAACGGCTGACCGCCGAGCACTCCCGCCGGGGGCTGGCCTTTGTGGCTGCCCCGGTCTTTGGCCGTCCCAACGTTGCCGAAGCTGGACGGTTGTGGATTGTGGTGGCCGGGGCGGAGGAGGCCGTGGTTCGCGCGCGCCCACTGCTGGAGCCTCTCTCCCGCGGTGTCTCGGTGATCGGGTCTGAGCCGCGCCAGGCGCATGCGCTGAAGCTGGGCGGGAACTTCCTGATCAGCGCGATGATTCATGGGCTGGGCGAGGCCTTTGTCTATGCCAAGGGGCAGGGAATTGCGCCGGCAACGTTTCTTGAAACCGTGAACAGCGCTCTTTTTCAGTCGCCGTTTTATGCTGCGTACGGCGATGTGATGCTGAACCCACCGAAGGAGCCAGGCGCGACGATCGAACTGGGCGCCAAGGACCTGCGCCTGTTGCGCGAGGCCGCAGAGGCCGGCCACACGCGGCTCAGCCTGGCCGACAACCTGGCGGAGATTTTTGCCGAGGCTCAACAAACGGGCCTGGCGGGCGAGGATTGGGCTGTGGGTCAGTATCGGATGGCGCAGCGCAGGGGCGATTTGCAGAAGTGATGAACTGGGGCACAGGGTCGGATCGCGGAGGGTTGCGGCGGCCGTCGGCGCCGCGGCGTTCCGCGATTGGTTAGGATAGAGCCATGAATATGAGTCTCAAGGGAAAAATCGTCTTTATTACGGGGGCCTCGTCGGGTATTGGCGCGGCTACAGCACTGGCCTTTGCCGCCGAGGGGGCGCGACTGCTGCTGGCTGCGCGGCGTGCCGGCAAACTGGCGGAGGTGGCCTCCAGCGCCCTGAAGTGCGGCGCCGCAGCCGTACATTCTGTCAGCCTGGATGTGCGCGACCACCGCGCGGTTCAGCAGGCGATCGACAGCCTTCCGGCCGAGTGGGCGGAGATCGACATTCTGGTCAACAACGCCGGGCTCAGCCGCGGCCTGGACAAGCTCTACACTGGCAATGTTCAGGACTGGGAAGAGATGATCGACACCAACGTCAAAGGCCTGCTTTATGTGAGCAGGGCGGTGGTGCCGGGCATGGTGGTGCGCGGGCGCGGGCACGTGGTCAACCTCGGCTCGACGGCCGGTGAGCTGACCTACCCGAACGGAGCGGTCTACTGCGCCACGAAGGCCGCGGAGCGGGCCATCAACGACGGCCTGCGCCAGGATGTGCTGGGTACGCCCATCCGGGTGACCACGGTGGACCCGGGCATGGTCGAGACCGATTTCAGCCTGGTCCGTTTTCACGGCGACGAACAACGCGCAGCCAAGGTCTACAAGGGCGTACAGCCACTCACGCCGGAAGACGTGGCCGACGCCATTGTGTGGGCGACTGGTCGCCCGGCGCATGTCAATATTGCGCGAGTGCTGTTGACTCCGGTGCAGCAGGCCAACTCACTGCTCTTCCACCGCGAATCGTAGCGGCGGGCGGCGCATATCCCGGCGGAAGCGGGCTGGTTTACTTTAGCTCCTCGATCTGTGCTTCGATCTGAGCGAGGGCGGCCTCAAGAGCGGCGCGCCTGATAGGATGTGCGGTCTTTTGCGAGAGAATATTTTCCTTTTGCAAATGCAGAGCCTGCTTCTGACGCTCCTTGTCCGTTCGTTTGTGTTCCGCCGCCCGACGGACCTCCTCGCTCACAGTGCCGTTTTCATTGCCGACTTCCGGTTGTTGCAAGGCATTTGCCATTTGATCCTCCACGGATTTACTTTCCCAACCACGAGCCATATCTTCATTCTACTGGGGTTTTTCCCGCCGCGTCCCGCGGATTGAAGATGGCGAACCCCGTTGACAGGAGGATTGCCCATGCGCGTCTGGCAAATTTCGTCGTTCGGTATTGATTCATTGGAGTTTGCGGAGCGGCCGAATGCCCAGCCCGGACCCGGCGAATTGCTGATTCGGGTGCGAGCGATTTCTTTCAACTATCGCGATTTGCTGATGGTGAAGGGCATCTATAACCCGAAGTTGGCTCTGCCGCGCATTCCTTGTTCGGACGGCGCCGGACAGGTGGAAGCAGTGGGCGAAGGTGTGACGCAGTGGAAGCCCGGTGACCGTGTGGCCGGCATCTTCATGCAGAACTGGCAGGACGGCGTGCTGACTCCAGCCAAGGCCAGGGGCGCATTGGGCGGAGACATCGACGGGATGCTGGCGGAGTATGTGGTTCTGAAGGAAGCCGGTGTGGTGGCTGTGCCCGCACATATGAGCTATGAAGAGGCGGCCACGCTGCCCTGCTCCGCCGTGACTGCGTGGAATGCGCTGGCGGCGGGGAATCTGAAGCCGGGTTCGACCGTGCTGATCCAGGGTACGGGCGGCGTGTCGATTTTTGCGCTGCAATTTGCGCGGCTGATGGGGGCACGGGTGCTGGGGGTTTCCTCGAGCTACGAGAAGCTGGAGCGAGCGTATGAACTGGGTTTGGACGCCGGACTCAACTATCGAGACAACCCAGAGTGGGACCGCTGGGCCGTGGAACTGACGGGCGAGGGCGTGGATCTGGTGGTGGAGGTGGGTGGCCTGGGAACGCTGCCGCGCTCGCTGCGGGCCATTCGCATTGGCGGAGTGATTGCCCAGGTGGGAGTCCTCTCCGGCCCCTCGGAGAGCTTGCCGTTTCCTACCATTCTGCACAAACAGGCGCGCATTCAGGGCATCTACGTGGGCTCGCGGAAGGACTTTGTGGAGATGAGCAAGGCCATCAGCCTGGTGCAACTGCGTCCGGTGGGCGAGAACTTTCCGTGGTCGCAGGCGAGAGAAGCGCTGGGCCGCATGGAAGAGGGCTCGCATTTCGGCAAGCTGGTGCTGACGGTGGATTGAGAGGTTGCCGCGACAGGTGCGAGGATTCGGCGATGGCATGGCTTTCTGTTTACTGGGCGGGCGGGACGGAAGTGGAGAGCAAGCGGTTGTAAATGTCGAGCGTTTCGCGGTTGAAGCAGACGAATTGCACGTCTTCTACTCCGCCTTCCGCGGCGTGTTTCGTTACGGTATCGACCGCGATGCACGCGGCGCGCTCGGGCGGGAAGCGGTAGACGCCGGTGCTGATGGCGGGAAAGGCAATGGAGCGTACCTGGTGCTCGCGGGCGAGTTCAAGGGAGCGCCGGTAGCAACCTGCAAGAAGCTGGTCTTCGCCGTTCTCTCCGCCTACCCAGACCGGACCGACGGCGTGGAAGACCCACTTTGCCGGCAGGAGAAAGCCCGGCGTGGCCTTGGCGTCTCCTGTGGCGCAGCCGTTCAGCTTGGAGCACGCGTCGAATAACTCCGGTCCTGCCGCGCGGTGAATTGCCCCGTCCACTCCACCACCGCCGAGCAGAGAAGTGTTTGCAGCATTCACGATTGCGTCCACCTGAAGCTGGGTAATGTCGCCTTGAATGGCAGTCAATTTCGTCATGATGTGCGCAGTCTCCTTTGGCCGGTTTTGAGAATACAACGTGCGTGCGGCGAATGGAAAAGTCGCGGAATTGTGAAAGTAACTGGTCAGCGATTAGCCCATGCAAGAGCCACGAAGGCAAGACTCGAGACAAGTGAGCGAGCAAGGGCGCAACGCGGTTTCTTCTTTGCGAGGTACATGTTGAAGTAAGCACTTTCTTACTGCTTTATCGTCCTGAAATTTCACGCCAGGCGAAGACATGCCGCATGGCTCGCATGCGAGAGTGCGGCCGATCCGGAAGCCGAGGGGACGGCACAGCAATGAAGGTCGGCGTGTTGCTTCAAAACTCTTCCCAAACGGCAAATGAAACGCTAGACTGAGGGCGTGAAAAAGTTCATTCCCCTCTTTTTCCTTTTGTGCGTCCTTGTGCCGGTATTTGGACAGGATGCTCAACTCAATGAAGCCGCCCCCGATATCGCGAGGCAGGTTGCCGGGTCCGGGAAGAAGCTGGTTGCCTTCGCTTTCTTCACGAACACTCAAGGCTATGGACCGCATTTCAGCGACTACTTAGTGGACACATTGAGCACCATGCTGACGAGCCAGGGAAAGCCGTTCGAGATTCTGGCGCGCAATCGTTTTTCCCAAATCATGGCAGAGAGGGGCCTGAGCGCGAGCAGCGACTTCGACCCCAAATTCCTTGAGCATGTGGCCAAGTTCGCTTTTGCCGATGCTGTCTTCGGAGGAAGCTATGAAGTGAAGGACAACGATGTAAGACTCAATGTTCAGCTTCTCGATGTTTCGGACGGACGAATCCTGATTGCCAAATTCATTTCCATCCCTCGAACCCCCGAGGTGGACAAGGAGTTGAACCACACTCCGGTCAAGCAATTCGCCGACGTGGCCGCGGAGATCGGACTGAATGCGATCGAGCATGGAAGCTTTACAAAAGAGGAAGACGGCAGGCTAAAGTCCAATATCAAGAAGGCCAAGACCATCAAGGTGCTGGTGCCGAATGGAGATAACTTGTTCTTTGTTTTGAAGAAAGATCTTCAAGATTTCTTTTACAGGCCGGGAACCTCGATGCGCGTGATCTTCGCCTCGCCGGAGAGTGACTTCTATCGAGAAGAAACGCAAATGACCAATCTGAAGTCGGAGGAGGGCGATCCCGCGTATGTGGCCAACAGGGGCAAGGTGGCCGACAGCAGGGGAAGATTGCTGACTTACACCCGAGACGCCAGTCAGGTGGAATTCAAATACTTCGATACGCAATTCAGGCTGCCGATCATCATTGTCGATGACCGGTATTGTTATCTCACCATCAGATTGTCTCCCAACGAAGCGCCGCAATCGGTGCGGATGGAATTTGAAGGCGGAGCGGAGCCGTTTGCAGACTCTTGCCTGGCCCACTTTGAAAGGATGTGGACGGTGAGCAGTTCCAGTCCGCAAAAGAAAACTGCAGGGACAACGCCCACGCCCTGATGCGATCTGCAACGCGGAGCGACCGGGATGCGGCGACGCGACTGCTCGGGGCGCGGTCGAATGTGAATTCCGGAGCGTAGGGATTCCGGATGGCGACACACGAGAGATAGGACCGATGAGTTGGATGAGATGGCGACCTCAGCGGGAGAAGCAGGGGAGGGTAGCTCCGCCGCGCAAGGCGCGCGAACCATGGTCGCGAGGAGACAAAATCGGATTTGTGACGTGCGTTGCGGCAATCCTGGTGGTTCCGGCGGGTTTGCTGGAAGTTTTGCATATTCGGCATGAAGTCAGGCCGGAGGAGAAGATTGCCAGCTCCGCGGAAAATAGGGTTCAACCCCCAACGGGTGCGGTGGCGAAACTGGCGGAGCAACCGACCAAAGATGGCCAAAAGGAGCAATCGAGCAAGGTTCAAGATCCCAAGACGGTCGATCACGGGTCTACGACCGACTGGGCGGAAGTGCGGGAGGAGACGGATACTCTGCCGGGGGAGATTGCGAATATCTCTGAAGTCTGCGAGGAGGCGAGCAAGCGCTTTGCGCGTTGCAGCCTGACACTGCGATCCGCAGATTTGTTGAGGGACGCCAAGTCGTACATGTATGGCGCGCGCAAAGCGACTGAGGCGCGTGATATTGAGAGTGCGAGGAAGAATGTTCGTGATGCCGAATCGAAGATCGAGCTTTTAAAAACTGTATGCAGCCAGCATCCGGCATGCGGGGAAGAGTGATGCGGATAAGGGGCTTCCTCTGAGGGGGTCGGGGC
>Ga0255353_1001844_pt1 | contig 11233 bp, 9 predicted proteins | sample HBST25metaG_FD_189941 | JGI IMG/M metagenome (GOLD analysis project Ga0255353, IMG submission 189941) | Peat soil microbial communities from Stordalen Mire, Sweden - H.B.S.T25 | ecosystem: Environmental > Terrestrial > Soil > Wetlands > Peat | place: Sweden: Norrbotten County, Stordalen Mire...
GGCGTAGTCGGCGTCCATGAAGCAGTAACTGCCCGCCTGCACCTCGTTGTACACGCCGGAGGCCGCCTCCAGCAGGAAGCTACCGGTACCGCCGCCGCCGACGATCGGACAGGAGAGGCCCTGCTCGCGCAGCATCTCCACCGTGCGCCGCGCGTCCTCCGCCGCGATGGCGATGGCCGCCTGCCGCTCCTCGGGCCGGCGCAGATGCTGAGCAGTGCCATTGTAGGCCTGCAGGCCGCCGAAGCGCAGATGCCCGGAGGCGGCGATCCGGTGCGCCAGCGCCACGGCAACCGGACCGGCGGTCACGCCGCAGCGATCGCCGCCGACGTTGATCTCCACCAGCACGCTCAGCGTCACGTCGGCCTCGCGTGCCGCCGCCGCCAGCGCCGCCACCTGGGCCGCGTCGTCGGTGCAGACGGCGATGCGGGTGATGCGCGCCAGCGCGACCAGGCGGGCCAGCTTGCCCGCTCCGACCGCCTCGTTGCTCACCAGGATGTCCGGCACGCCGGCCCAGGCGAGCACCTCGGCTTCCGCCACCTTCTGCACGCACTGGCCGACCGCGCCGTGGGCGATCTGCAGGTGCGCGATCACCGGCGACTTGTGCGTCTTGGCGTGGGCACGCAGTTTCACGTCGGTACCGACCAGCATCTTGGCCATGCGGTCCAGGTTGGCCTCGAAGGCATCGAGGTCGAGCAGCAGCGCGGGCGTGTCGATCTCCTCCTCGCGCATGCCGGGTTGCGCGGGTGGGACTTGCAACATGACCTGGTTCCTTTCTACGGCCAACCTCCCGGCCAGTGTCGTCCCGCACGCGGCGCGCCGCAATCCGCCGCCACCGTCAGCCCGGCCCTGCGTAGGCAGCGCGGCGGCGCACCCGCTCACCCGAAGGCGTAGGCATCCATGCGCAGGATGCCGTACATGCCGCTCTGGTGCAGCAGCCGTGCCCGCGGCTGTTCGCCGGCGGCGCCGAGGGCGACGAACAGCGGCAGCAGATGCTCCTCGGTCGGGTGGTTCTCGGCCGCGTGGGGCGCCTTGTGCCGGTAGGTCAGCAGATCGCAGCGGCGTCCCTCCAGCAGCGCGGTGCTCATCCAGTCGGCGAACGCGCTGACGTCGGGCGGCGCCGGAGCATCCAGCGGCTGGCCGCGGAAGCGGCTGAGATCATGTGTGAAGCTGCCGGAGCCGACGATCAGCACGCCCTCCTCGCGCAGCCGCGCCAGCGCCTGGCCGAGTTGCAGATGGTGCGCCGGGCCGAGCCGGCTCTGCACCGAAAGCTGCAGCACGGGAATGTCCGCCTGCGGCCAGGCGAGCAACAGCGGCACCCAGGCGCCGTGGTCCAGCCCGCGGGCATGGTCCACCTCGCTGGCCAGTCCGGCCTCGCACAGCAGGTCGCTGATACGCTCGGCCAGCGCCGGGTCGCCGGGCGCGGGGTAGCGGAGCTGAAACAGCGCGCGGGGGAAGCCGTAAAAGTCGTGGATGGTGTCGTTGCGGGCGACGGCGTTCACCGTCGGCCGCTCGGTTTCCCAGTGTGCCGAGGCGACCAGGATCGCCTTCGGCCGCTCGCCCAGCAGGGCGCCGAGCCCGGCCAGGAAGGAACGCGCCGGCGTGTCGACCAGCGGCAGCGTCGGCGCCCCGTGACTGAGGAAAAGACTGGGCAGCATCACTGGGTCCTTTCAGGCAACCGCCACGGCGCGCGTGCTCGGGCGCAGGGCGTAGGCGCCGTCGCCGATCAGGAACTGCACCAGCAGCGCCACGGTCCAGAACGCCGGGTATTCCCAGCCGCCGCCCTGCGCGGTGAACCAGAAGCCGTTGGCGCCGTGCACGGTCGCGATCGCGCCGAGCAGCACCGGCACCAGCGCCAGCGCAACGTAGCGCGCATAGACGCCGAACAGCAGCGCCAGGCCGCCCACCACCTCGGCCAGTATCACCAGATAGGCCAGTGCCGGAGGCAGGCCCAGGCTGCCGAAGAACTGCGCCGTTCCGGCCGGGGTGAAGACGAAAATTTTGAGCCCGGCATGGGCGAAGAACAGCAAGGCGAGGCTGACGCGCAGCAGCAGGGCGCCATAATCCTTGGTGTCGGTCATATCTTTGTCCTGTGCGAACCGGCGGACCATTCCGCCGGCCTACAACACATAGCCCGCGACATACGCATCGCTCTGCCCTAAAATAGCACTTTCCCGGTGCGAAAACGCAGAGGAGCAATGGCTGTGCTGGACTGGGACGATCTGCATTCCTTCCTCACCATCGCGCGCCATGGCTCGCTGTCGGCGGCGGCGCGGGCGCTGGGGGTGCAGCAGACGACGATGGGACGGCGGCTGGCGGCGCTGGAGCGCAACGCCGGCGCGACGCTGCTGCAGCGCACGCCGCGCGGCTACGTGCTGAGTCCGGCGGGCGAGGCGATCCTGGGCAACGTCGAACGCATCGAGAGCGAGGCGCTGTCGGTGGAGCGGCGGATCACCGGGCGTGACGTGCGGCTGGAGGGCACGGTGCGGCTGACCACGGTGAACAGCCTCGCCGCCGAGGTGCTGTCGCCGATCTTCGCCGATCTGCGGCTGAAGCACCCCGGGATCATGCTGGACGTGCTGGTGGACACGCGCAGCCTGAGCCTGACGCGGCGGGAGGCGGACGTGGCGCTGCGGCTTGCGCGCCTGCCGCAGAGCGATCTGGCGGTGCGCAAGGTGGGCGCGGTGGCGATGGGGCTGTACGCGTCGCGCGGCTATCTGGACCGTTGCGGTGCGCCGGATTTTGCCGCCGGTGCGGCCGGGCATCAGGTGGTGCTGCTGCAACAGGATCTGATGGGCGTTCCTGAGATGGAATGGTTCTGCGGCATCACGCCGCAGGCGGTGCCGGCGCTGCGCAGCAACAGCCGGTACGGCCTGCGGGCGGCGGCGCTGGCGGGCATGGGGATCGTTTGTCTGGCGCGCTATCTGGGCGATCCGACGGACCTGGTGCGCCTGCCGCCGCCGAGTCCGCCGCCGGTGCGGGAGTTGTGGCTGGCGGTGCACAACGACATCCGCCACACGCCGCGGGTGCGCGCGGTGACGGATTTTCTGGCCGCCGGCCTGCGCGCCCGCGCCACGGTGCTGGCGCCGGCGGAGTGAACAGACAATCAGCAAGATTCCCACGGAGTGGGCGGCGATGGTCAACGGCGAGATGCGCCCGCGGCTACGCCGGCTACCCAATGATCGAGCAAGCCAGACGGATGATCGCGAACGGCGAGCTGGGTGAGATCCGCATCGTCACCATGCAGTTCGCCCATGGTTTCCACAGCACGGCCGTGGAGGTCGCCGAGCCCAGCGTGCAGTGGCGCGTGGACCCAAAAGTCGCCGGCCCCGGCTACGTGTTGGCGATCTTGGCACGCATCCCTTCTATCTGTCGCGGGTGATGCTTCCAGGCTTGAGGATCGTGAACCTCATGTATACCCGCCAAAGCTTCGTGCCCGGGCAGCAGACCAAGCATGTAAGGACAACGACAGCACGCCGGTCAGTCCACGGGTGGCGTAAGTGGGGCAAAACCCCGGGCAAAAACGACGCTTCACCGGATCGAGCCACGCCCGACCGATGAAAAATGGCGGAATTCCGCGACCCCCGTTGCGGGTCCGAGCGGATGCTACACCTGCGTGCTCGGGGTTTTGCCCCACCTACCGGGTGGCTCCCTAACATATTGAAATAACCTCGTAAAAAATGAGAGGATGGTTGAGGCCGCGCAGGGTCTTGCCATATGATTTGTGGGACTATATCCTTTATTGCTGATACGGCCGCGCAAAGAATATCGCAGCCTCGGGGGGCAAGGAAGCGTGATTTGCTGTCGGCGCTATGTGCGAAACGGACACAGAGGGTGGCGGCGTGGCTGGATTCGATTCCGCATCGCAGGCCGATGGTTGGCTTCTCGAAGTATCCGGCCTGAAGAAAGCGTTCGGTGGCGTGGTGGCGTTGGCGGATGGACAGTTCCATATCGCTGCAGGATCGGTCCATGCACTGGTCGGTGGCAACGGCGCAGGGAAATCGACTTTCCTGTCGATCGTCATGGGTATCTATCCGCGTGACGCCGGGCTGATCAAGGTCCGCGGCAGGCCGGTGTCGTTCGCCAATCCGTCGGAGGCCCTGGCCGCTGGCATCTCGATCATCGAGCAGGAACTCAGCCCGATTCTCGATCTGAGCATCGCCGAGAATATTTTCCTCGGTCGTGAGCATCTCGCTGCCTGGGGGCAGGTCAACTTCGCCTCGATGAATCGCGCGGCCTCGGAACTCCTGACGACGCTCGGATTCGCGATCCCGCCGACAACCTTGATGCACAATCTCACGGTTGCGCAGGTGCAACTGGTCGAAATCGCCAAGGCGCTCAGCCGCGATGCCGAGATCATCATCATGGACGAGCCGACCTCGGCGATCGGGTCGAAAGAGGCCGACTACCTCTTCGAGGTCATCAAACGGCTCAAGGCCCGGGGCAAGGGCGTCATCTACGTCACGCACCGGCTGTCGGAGATCTTCGAAATCGCCGACTCCTACACGGTGTTGCGCGATGGTCGCTACGTGGCTTCGGGCGCGGTCAGCGACATCACGCGCGGCGACTTGATCCGGATGATCGTCGGTCGCGAGCTGCACGAGGAGTTCATCAAAGAGAACACGCCAACCGACAAGGTCCGCATGCGGGTCGAAGATCTCAACAAGACCGGCCGTCTCGAGCATATTTCGTTCGACGTGCGGGAAGGGGAGATCGTCGGGCTGTACGGCCTGATGGGGGCGGGCCGGACCGAGATCCTCGAATGTCTGTTCGGTCTTGATCGCGACTGGTCCGGCACTTTGGAAGTGAACGGCCGACGCCGGTCGTTCCGCTCGGCTCGCGATGCGATGAACGGGGGCTTGGCCCTGGTGACGGAAGACCGCAAGGAAACCGGCCTCGTCATGAGCGCCTCGGTGCGCAGGAATCTATCGCTCGCCATCCTGCCGGCGCTGTCGCCGTTCCTCGGTGTGATGAATTCCCATAGGGAAGCCGAGGCTTCCTCTTCGATGATCGAGCAGTTGCACATCAGAACGGACGGTGATCTTCTGGACGTCGACAGTCTGTCCGGCGGTAACCAGCAGAAAGTCGTCATGGGTAAGTGGCACTTGACCCATCCAGACATTCTGCTGCTCGACGAGCCGACGCGCGGTGTCGATGTGGGTGCCAAACGCGAGATCTACGGACTGATGTCCAAGTTCGCCTCGGCGGGCGGCTCCATCGTGATGGTGTCGTCCGAAGCCGACGAAATTCTCGGCATGGCGGACCGTATCCTCGTGATCAAGAACGGGCGCATCGCCGGCCTGCTCAATCGGAACGAAGCTGACCAACAGACGCTTTTGCACCTGGCGGCCTGATCGCAGCGCAAAGGCAACAATTAGGGTTTCGAGATGACGGACGCGCTGGAGCAGATTTCATATCCCAAAACTGATCGCAGAACTCAGAGTATGGCTTATGTGAAGACCATTATCAAGAGATACGGGATCATCTCGGCGTTCATCGTGCTTTGCGTGATACTTAGTATCATCTCCCCCTATTTCTTGACTAGACAGAATATTCTCAACGTCCTGCGCCAGTCGTCGATCAACGGCATCCTGGCCGTCGGAATGACCTTTGTCATATTGACCGGGGGCATCGATCTGTCGGTCGGCTCGGTGGTGGCTCTGGCAGGGATCGTCGGCGCGAGTTTCGCGACGACATCGTCCGTCGCCGGCGTTTACGGCAGCCCCTATCCCGCCCCCATGGCGATCATGATCGGCCTGTTGGTCGGTCTCGCGGCCGGCTCGGTTTGCGGCCTTGTCGTGTCGCGCTTCAAAGTGCCGCCCTTCGTCGTCACGCTCGGCATGCTTTCGTCGGCGCGTGGGCTGACGATGCTGTATACGCTCGGCCGTCCGGTTCCAACCCTGACGCCGTCGTTCCGGTGGATGGGGACAGGTCAGGTGATCGGCGTTCCGGTGCCGATCCTGATCCTGCTGGTGGTGTTCGCCATCTTTTGGTGGGTGCTCACCCGCACGCGCTTCGGGCGCCACGTCTATGCGGTCGGCGGCAACGCGCGCGCCGCCACCACGTCCGGCATCTTCGTTTCCCGCATCCGCCTCATCGTCTACATGATCTCGGGCGTGACCGCCGGTCTGGCCGGGCTGATCCTGGCGGCGCGCACCGGCTCCGGCCTCACCCAGGCCGGTATCGCCTACGAACTCGATGCCATCGCCGCGGTCGTCATCGGCGGAACCAGCCTGTCGGGCGGCGTCGGCACCGTCACGGGGTCGCTCTTCGGAGCACTCATCATCGCGGTCATGAACAACGGTCTCGACCTGCTCGGGGTCGACTCCAACTATCAACAGATCATCAAAGGTCTGCTGATTGTTGTCGCCGTTATGATCGATCCCTCCCGGAAAAAAAGAGGAGGCTGAGTGTAGAAAAAGACTACTATCGGGTGTAGCCTGCTCAAAAGAAGAACTTTCAAAATCGGATGGAACGACAATGAAATACAAGTTGATGGTGGTGGTAAGCGCCCTCGCGCTTGCCGCGACGATGAGTACCGCCTACGCGAGGCCCGTGAAGATCGGCGTGACGCTCTACGGCATGAAGGCGGAATTCATGCAGCTTTGGGCCGCCGCCGCCAAGCAGAGCCCGGCCATCAAGTCCGGCGACGCCGAAGTGACGATATTCGACGGCCGCTACGACCCGCTGGTTCAGCAAGACCAGTTCGGTACGATGATCAGCCAGAAGTACGACGCGATCGTCTTCGCGCCGATCGATGCCGAAGCCGGCGCCACGGCCGTGAAGCTGGCACACGACGCGGGCATCCCCGTCGTTGGCACCAATACCCGTGCCAATACCGACCTGCTCGCCTCTTATGTTGGGGCCGACGACGTCCGCTCGGGCTATCTCGAAGCCAAGGCCGTCATGGACAAGATCGGCTGCAAGGGCAACGTCGTACAGATCCTGGGCCCGATCGGTATCTCGGCGCAAATCGAGCGCAGCCAGGGCAACGAGAAGGCGCTGGCTGAGTGCCCGCAGGTGAAGGTCATCGAATCCAAGACCGCCAACTGGTCGCGGGCCGAAGCGCAAAGCCTGATGGAAGACTGGCTGACCCGTCATCCCGGTCAGATCCAGGGCGTGATCGGCCAGAACGATGAAATGGCGCTCGGCGCCATCGAGGCGATCAAGGGCCAGGGGTTGAAGGTCACCGATTTCGCGATCGCTGGCATCGACGGCATCACCGACGCGCTGCGGGCGGTCAAGGCCGGCGAGATGACCTCGATCCTGCAGGATGCGAACGCCGAGGCCCAGGGCTCGGTGGACGTGGCGATCAAGATCATCAATCCGAACTACAAGCCGTTGTCGGCGATCTGGACGCAGTACCCCGAGATGCCGTGGAAGGACGGCCTGGCCAAGGATTACAGCGTGCCATGGACCCCGGTCACCGCCCAGAACGTCGACGCGCTGTTGAAGCTCCGCGAGTAGCAGGTGCTTCGGCTCGCTCCCGACGGGGTCGAGCCGACACACCGGGGTGCGGTCGATCCGCTCGGACGGGCGGCTCGACCGTGGTCCCTGTCGTATGATGCCGCCCGTCGTTGCAGGTCGGCTGGAAGGGTGCCGTCCGATGATCGTCGTCTTCGGTTCGGTGGCGGTCGATCTCGTCACCAACGTCTCGCATATTCCTCGTCCGGGCGAGACGCTCCTGTGCAAGGGCTACGTGCTGGTGCCGGGCTCGAAGGGTGCCAACCAGGCGGTCGCGGCGGCGCGGGCCGGTTCGAAGGTCGCCCATGTCGGTACCTGCGGCAGTGATGCGTTCGCGCCGCTGGCCACCGCGATCATGCGCGACAGCGGGGTCGATCTGACGCATCTGCGCACGATCGACGGACCGACCGGCATCTGTCTGGTCACGGTCGACAGCAAGGCCGAGAACACCGTCATCGCCGCATCCGGGGCCAATCTGGCGACGCGGCTCGATCAACTCGAACGGTGTGCGTTCGGTGCCGGCGATACGCTGATCCTGCAACGGGAAATCCCCGATGAAGAGACTTTTGCGGCGGTGACGCTCGCCAAGGCGCGAGGCGCCCGGGTGGTGCTCAACGTCGCGCCCGCCGGACCGGTGCCGGTGGCGATCCTCGCGGCGCTCGACGTGCTCATCGTCAACGAACACGAGGCGATGGTCGTGGCCGACGCGGCCGGACTGGCGCCGTCGGATCCTGAAGACGCGGTCCGCCGGATCAGCCGCGACCACGGCTGCGCGGCGATCGTGACGTTGGGGTCGAAGGGCGCCATCGCCTGGCGCGACGGCGAACGTCTGGTCGTCGCCGCGCCGCGGGTCGATGCGGTGGATACGACGGGGGCCGGTGATACGTTCACCGGCGCGTTCACCGCGGCGCTGGACCAAGGCATGGCGTTCGCCACGGCGCTCCATCGCGGTGTCGTGGCGGGGTCGCTGTGCTGTACCAAGGCCGGGGCTCAATCGAGCATTCCCTGGGCCGCGGACATCGACGCGCTGATTGGCGGTGCGTTGGGCGAGTAGCCAGGCCAGGGCTTTGCCCTGGACCCACCAAAGGGCGGAGCCCTTTGGAAACCTAATCGTCAAGGGTCCAGGGCCTCACGGCCCTGGGGCGGGTCGAGGGCAGAGCCCTCGCCTTGCCTCAGGCCGACTTCGCCATGATCTCGTCCGCGATGTTGCGCGGCACCGGATCGTAATGGTGGAACTGCATCGTGAACGACGCCCGCCCCTTCGTCATGCTGCGCAAATCGGAGATGTAGCCGAACATCTCCTTCAGCGGCACATGCGCGCGCACCATCACCGTGGAGCCGGCACTCTCCTGATTCTGGATCATGCCGCGGCGGCGGTTCAGGTCGCCGACCACGTCGCCGACATGGTCCATCGGCGTGGTCACCTCCACGTCCATGATCGGCTCCAGGATCACCGGCGACGCCTTCTTCATGCCTTCGCGGAAGCACGCCTTGGCGGCAATCTCGAATGCCAGCGCGCTCGAATCGACGTCGTGGTACTTGCCGTCCACCAGCGTGTACTTGAAGTCCACCGTCGGGAAGCCCGCCAGCACGCCGGTGTCCGCTTGGTGGCGGATGCCCTTTTCCACCGCCGGGATGTATTCCTTCGGCACCGAACCGCCGACCACCTTGTTCTCGAAGACAATGCCCTTGTTCCGCTCCAGCGGCTCGAACACTATCTTCACCTCGGCATACTGGCCGGAGCCGCCGGTCTGCTTCTTGTGCGTGTAAATCTCGGTGTGCGCCCGGGTGATGGTCTCGCGATACGCCACCTGCGGCGCGCCGATGTTCGCCTCGACGCCATATTCGCGCCTCAGCCGGTCGATGATGATCTCCAGGTGCAGCTCGCCCATGCCGGAGAGGATCGTCTGCCCGGTCTCCTGGTCGGTCTTCAGGCGCAGGCTCGGGTCCTCGTAGGCCAGCTTCTGCAGCCCGATGGTCATCTTCTCCACCGAGTCCTTGGTCTTCGGCTCCACCGAGATGTCGATCACCGGCACCGGGAAGGCCATGCGTTCCAGCACCACCGGGTCATCGGCCGAGGCCAGGGTGTCGCCGGTGCCCGTGTCCTTCAGCCCGACGAAGGCGGCGATGTCGCCGGCATGCACCTCTTTGATCTCGGCGCGCTTGTCGGCGTGCATCTGGAACATCCGCCCGACGCGCTCCTTGTGCCCCTTGGTGGTGTTGAGCACCTGGTCGCCGGTCTTCAGCGTGCCGGCGTAGATGCGCACGAAGGTCAGCGTGCCGTACTTGTCGTTGATGATCTTGAACGCGAGCCCGGCGAACGGCGCGGCCGGGTCGGCCTTGATGCGGCGGCGCAGGGTCTCGTCGGTCTCCACCTCGCCCTCGGCGTCGGCCACGGCGATGCCCGGAACGTCGATCGGCGAGGGCAGGTAATCGACCACCGCGTCCAGCAACGGCTGCACGCCCTTGTTCTTAAAGGCGGTGCCGCACAGCACCGGGCGGAACGCGCCGCTGATCGTGCCGGCCTTGATGCACCGCTTCAGCGTCTCCACCGCGACGTCGCCATGCTCGAAGTATTCTTCCATCGCCGCGTTATCCACCGACAGCGCGGTGTCGAGCAGGATCTGGCGGTATTCCTTGGCCTTCGCCACGAGGTCTTCCGGGATCGGCTCGTAGCGGTACTTGGCGCCCAGTTCGCCGCCTTCCCAGATGATTGCCTTCATCTCCACCAGATCGACCACACCAGCGAAGTGATCCTCGATGCCGATGGGAAGCTGCAGGGTCAGCGCGACGATCTCGAGCTTCTCCTTCAGCGTATCGAAGGCGCGAAAGAAGTCGGCGCCGGTGCGGTCCAGCTTGTTGATGAAGATGAGGCGGGGCACGTTGTAGCGGTCGGCCAATCGCCAGTTGGTCTCCGACTGCGGCTGCACGCCGGCCACGCCTTCGATGATGAATACCGCGCCGTCCAGCACGCGCAGGCTGCGGTTCACTTCGATGTTGAAGTCGATGTGGCCCGGGGTATCAATGATGTTGATCCGGTAGCCCTTCCACTCGCAGGTGACTGCGGCGGAGGTGATCGTGATTCCCCGCTCCCGCTCCTGGTCCATGTAGTCCGTGGTCGTATTGCCCTCATGCACCTCGCCGATCTTGTGCGACATGCCAGTGTAATAGAGAATACGCTCCGTCGCCGTGGTCTTCCCCGCGTCGATGTGCGCGGTGATCCCGATATTGCGGATCTTGTCGAGCGGCGTTACGGACACGGTGGCCTCCATTAGCCCTTCGGGCATACGCGGACGAGCGCGTCGAAGCCCCTTGCCCCGCGCGCGCCCGGCCATGCTGCGGCCCTGCGGGCCACTGAATACCGCCGTCACATGCCCTCGCCGCAATGGATTTGCAAGTGCGGTTTCACGCCCGAGCCCGCACGCAGCCCAGCCCCGCGTGTCGCCGGCGGTTGACGCGTCCCCCGGCAGCGACCGGACGGCGCCGATGCGGGCGTTCGCGCGCGGCCGACGGGATTGCCGGCCTCCGGCGGGACGGATACGGTCCGGCGACGGATTGAGGAGGCGACTCATGCAACAACCCTGCTGCCGAACGGCGTGAGCATCGTTCTCCAGGTGCTGCGCGGGCGGCCGCGGCTGATCATCGGCCTGCTGTGCGGCCTCGCCGCCGTGCCGCTGCAGCCGGCCTCGCTGGCGCCGCTCACCCGCGCCATCCTGGCGTGGGACATCGGCTGCAGCGTGTTCCTGGTGCTTTGCGCCCACCTGTTCAGCGC
>Ga0255353_1001858_pt1 | contig 11165 bp, 8 predicted proteins | sample HBST25metaG_FD_189941 | JGI IMG/M metagenome (GOLD analysis project Ga0255353, IMG submission 189941) | Peat soil microbial communities from Stordalen Mire, Sweden - H.B.S.T25 | ecosystem: Environmental > Terrestrial > Soil > Wetlands > Peat | place: Sweden: Norrbotten County, Stordalen Mire...
GGACACCGGGACAGACAACTCCGGCCTGACAGAAATCAAGGACACGCATGAGTGAATCCACTCCGCAGAATTTCAAGAATCACGGGAAAACCGACCCTGCCTTCCATTTCGTCTTGCTTCTGGTACTGGGATTAAACCTCATCTTCGCGGTCGTCCACCTGTGGCGCCATTGGGGCATCGATTCCGCGTGGTTCCTGGTGCTTTCAGTGGTGGTGCTCATCCCTGCCACCAAGTTGCGCACCTACCCGCTCAAAGTGCAGGATCGCGTGATCCGTCTGGAGGAGCGGCTACGTCTCCAGGCGCTCGCCCCCGCGGAATGGCACGCGCAGATCTTTCGTTTGACCGAGGATCAGTTGATCGGCCTGCGTTTCGCAGCCGACGACGAGGTGGTGGAACTGGCCAAGCAGGCTCTGGAGCAGAATTTAACCCGCAAGCAGATCAAGGAGCGGATCAAGGACTGGCGCGCCGACAACTGGCGGATCTGAGCACTTTCCCTGCCGCGACGGCGCTGCTGAGTAGTTCCGTCGCGGATCCTCCATTCGCTCGTTACTCGACAGGCGGCTTGGGTTTCTCTTCGGCGGGCTTTCCTTCGGCTTCGGCAATCGCCTCAGCATCCAACCCGTGTTCGTGACGATAATGCTCGACTGGCATTTTGCCGTCCCACCACGCCCAGTTCATCGGATACACATCAGGATCAAAGAACACCTGGTAGAAATGCCACACAACGATGGCCAGCGTAGCCAGGATCGCCTCGTAGAAGTGCACGGCGGTGGCCACATCCACCCACCAGCGCGCCAGCAGGTTACCGACCCACACCTTGGCCCACATCATCACGCCGGTGAGGCCCATCAGCGCTGTGCCCCACACCAAGGCCCAATATTCTGCCTTCTCGCCATAGGTGAAGCGGCCGAACTCCGGCTTGCGGCTACTCAGGCCAAGGTAGTAAAGCATCGCCGTCCAAACGTCGAAAGCGTCCTTGGGCCGGGGTGCGATGTCGCGCAGCATCCGTCGTCCTTCCCGCGCGGCCAGCAGATAGAAGATGTGATAGATTCCCTCCGCGATCAGCACCACGCCGGCGACGCGATGAACGATGCCGCGCAATCTCTCGCTCATGCCCAGCAACTCGGCGATCCATGAGTCGGGATATTTGAGCGCAAACCCGGTGATGACCAGAACGATGAAGCTGACGAACAGAATCAGGTGCTGCCAGCGCTGATTCGTCGTCATGCGGACCATCATGGGATTTTGCATCTTGCGCCGCGCAATCGCCTTGCTGCGCCAGATGATCGCGTTGTGCAGGAACATCGCTCCGATCACCAGCGCAATCAAAGCGATGTAGATTATCCTCACCCAGCGCACGGCAACCGAGCCAACGTCCCGGGCGTGAACGCCGTCTTCCAGATGAACCTTGGTGAGGGTGAATTTCTGCGTCACTCCCTTGTGGCACTTGCCGCAGGTCGCGTCCCGGTTGGCGCGGTTGATGGTGGAGCGCGGGTCGCTCGAAGGCAGAATATTGTGCACGCCGTGGCAACTGGCGCAGTTCGCCACCACCGCGGAGCCGCCTTCGGATGCCAGCCCGTGATAACTATCCAGGTAAGTAGAGACGCGGCTCCCCTGAACGCCGAACTCCTGCGATAGGCGAACACCTCCATGGCAGCGGGCGCAGGTGGTGCGCGCAATGTTCTGCTCGGAGACAGATGAGTTGGGATCGATGTGCGCCTTGATGGAGTGGATTCCATGACAATCCGTGCAGACCGGGGCCAGCCCGTTGCCGCGCGCAATTCCCTGCCCGTGGACGCTCTGCATGAAAGTCTGCGCCACCTCGGTGTGGCACTTGCCGCAGGTCTGCGGAACGTTGAATTTGAAAATGGGCGACTTCTGATCGTTGGCAGGAAGAATCTCGTGCGCGCCATGGCAGTCGGTGCAGACCGCGGCCTTCTTCGATCCTCTCTCAATGGCCATTCCATGCACGCTGGCCTGATAGGACACAAAACTCTGCGCACTTTCTCCGTTCGACTCCACGAGGAACTTCTGCCCGTGGCATCGGCCGCAGGTGACGGGAACATTGGCGTGGTTCACAGGCGACTTGGGATCGTCGGCGGCAAGGATCTCGTGTGCGCCGCCGTGGCAGTCCTGGCAGTTCGCCGCAGCGCTGTTGCCTGCCCTCGCGGCCTTGGCATGCAGGCTGTGGGAGTAGGCCTCCTGCGCGTCCGCGTGACACTGGGCGCAGGTAACTTTCTGAGGGGTGGTCTCGTGGACCGGGGTCTTTACATCCTTATGGCAATCGACGCAGGCAAACATGCCGCCGTGGATGGAGTGCTTCAGCTTGCCTTGATCCACATACAGGCTGACCTGCTTGCCATTCACCTCCGCAGACATCGTAGCGTCAGAGTGGCAGACGAGACAGTCGCTATCCTTGGGCTTTTGCTCGGCGCTTGCCGCACAGACCCCAACAAGCAGGGACAGCACGAGCATACGAGCGAGAATTCTGCTAGCGGAGTTCACGACCTTGAGAAGATGCTCAAGAGAGAAAGCCCGCTGTGACTGGAATCACACCGGCTTCAGTGTTTTCGAATCAGTTCGTTGCGGAATGGACGGAGCCACTGAGACTCGATGTTCACCGGAAGCGGAATCAGGTCCGCGTGGTTCCCAGATCTCAAAATCGAGACCTGGGGCACCCGCTCGTTAATGCGGCAGGCCGGCGATCCGCGCGCGAAATCTTTACTCGTGGAGATACGCGCTCAGGGTCAGCACCAGGAGCGTCAGGCCGATCAGGATTGCAATCGTCCCAACCACTCGGGAAAAATTCGTCAGCCAGACGGCCGGCGGATCCGCCAGTCTGGTCTCCAGTTTTCCCTGCGCGGCAAGCTTGTCATACTCCTGCGAGCGCTTGTGCTTGAATTCCTCTTCGCTTTCCACTCCGGTAAACACCACCATGTCCATGGGGAAACTGTCCGGGCGCAGATGGGTGTTGACGAAGTGAATGGAGAAGATGAACAGGATGGCGAGCAGTCCTTCCTCGCTGTGAATTACCAGCACGGCGTTCAATGCCCAGCCGGGCAGGAATCGCGCAAAGAAAGGCGCGAACCACATCGCATATCCTGAAAAGCCGATGACGATCATGCCCCAGAAGACGGCCCAGTAGTCGAACTTCTCCCAGTAGGCGTAGCGCCCGAACTGCGGCTTCGGTCCCAGCCCCACAAACCAGCGAAGGTGCCCGAACAGATCCTTGGCGTCCTTCCAGTTGGCGACCATCGAGGTCGACCCCCAGAAGATTCCCTTTTCGCGATGAATGAACGCGCGCGTGAAGAGGTCTTTCACGTGGATCAGAAACGCCAGCGTCAACACCACAGCGCAGAGCTTGTGAAAGAAGATGATTGCGCCGAATCCGCCTACGCCGCTGGCGATGCGCCGCGCCCAGGCGCTCTCGCTGAAGCGCATGGGCAAGCCTGTCGCCGCCAGTCCCAGAAAGGTGGTGAACAAGGTTGCATGGAGGTATCTCTGCGCCCGCGTGAAGCGCATGAAAAACCGGCCCTTGCCGCCGCCGTGCTCTCTGCTTTCACCCGCGGCTTGCTCCAGATCATCCATTTTCAGCTCCTTTTTGAGATTTCCGCTTGATCTGGTCATATCGAGAGCGGATCAGCCACAGTATGGTGTGAATCAGAAAGAACGTAAGCGTGCCGGCCAGCAGCAGATTCATAAACAGGCGAATGAAATAGAGCGCCGGATTGAGCTTGCGATTGCGCGCGTTGGCGTGTGGCTGGTACTGGACGAAACTGGCGTTGGCGCCTGCGTGGCACCGGCCGCATGTCTTGATGAGGTTGGCCTTGTTCACCGGCGAGCGCGGATCGGACGCGGGCAAAATCTCGTGCGCTCCATGGCAGTCCCAGCAGCGCGCCGTCTCCACGTAGCCGCCCAGCGAGCTCAATTGCGAGTGGAAAGTATCGCGATAGGTGGTGAACTTGTCCTTGTGGCAGTTGCCGCAGATGGGCGTGGACTGCATGCGAAACGCTGATGCCGTGGGCTGCTCGATGGCATGCGCCGTGTGGCAGTCCGAGCAGACCGGCGCGCCCAGATGGCCGGCGGCGACGGCTTTGCCGTGTACGCCGTTCTCGTAATCCGCGGTAATGCCCGCGTGACAAGTTCCGCAGGTAGCGGGAATGTTCGTCTTGTACGTGGCGCTCTCAGGATTTTTGCGACTCAGGATGTGATGCGAGCCGTGGCAGCTCTGGCAATTTGCCGCCACCAGCAGCCCTTCCTTGCTGAGCGCGAATCCATGGATGGAGTCCATATACAGCGGATAAACGTTGGGCAGCCCATGCTTCTTGGCCATCGCATCGCTGCCGTGGCAGGCGCCGCAGGTGCGCGGAATATTCAGCGGATAGACGGCCGAGCGGGGATCTGCCTTGGGAAAGATGGCATGTGCATCGCCATGGCAACTGGTGCAGGGATGCTCCTTGCTGTCGAAGTGTACGCTTCCGGCGAGCCCGGCAGCCTGTTCGGCGTGGCAGGTGGCGCATTTGACTGCTTCGATTTTGTCCGGGTGGGGATAGTCCTTGATGGTGGTGTGGCAATCGCCGCATTTCAGCACGCCGTGGATGCTGGCGCCGAACTTGCCGCCATCCACGGCTAGACTGTGCCCGGAGGCGTCCTGCATGCTCTTGTCGGCGTGGCAGGCAAGGCAATCCGTCTCTGCCCCGACCGCCCGCGGCGATGCGACAACAAAGAACGCCGACGCAAAAAGGGCCAGCGCGATGGTGGAAGCAGTCTTCATTTTTTCAGCTCCAATCGATCCAATCGCTTCCAGGCAGGGAGAGAAAGGCCTGCGGCCTCTCTCATCCCGTCCACAACCCACGGCTGGGGCTTGCCTTGGAGGGTCCGCTACTTCTGCAGCGTGCGAACGTAGGAGATCACTCCCTTGATTTCATCGTCGGTCAATCTGCCGCGGTAGGCGGGCATCTTGCCCTTGCCGTTTTTCACAGACGCAACCAACTGGGCATCGGAGGCCTTGACCATTTCTGGAGCTTTGAAAGACAGAACTTTCATGCTTTTTGCCACCGGAGAGGTGGCGAGCCCGTCGGCGCCATGACACATGACGCACTTGGCCTTGTAGTTAGCGGCACCGGACTCCTGCGCGAAAGCAGGGCCGGCAACGGATGCGATTAGCAGCATCCCAGCCGCCACTCTTATTCCTAAAGTCATCGTATTTCTCCTTATGGGGGAAGTGGACAATTTCTCGTTCAATATCCTTGATACCGGTTTCGCCCGCTGTTGCATGTGACATAAAGCACACATCAGCCGGAAAATGTATAACCGTTGTAACCTCGATCTACTCAAAATGCACAATTTGCGGCCATTTCGCGGAATACACCGCGGGTAGCTGCTTGAGTGTCAAGGTGATACGGGTCACAGGCCAGAGGGGGCCCATTCAAGCACAATATGACCGCTGCTTGAGGACGAAATTTATGGGTTCATCAGTAATATCCGAGACAAAAACCATGCTTACCCTTCCTGGCGACGCGGTGCGTCAGATTCAATGGCGGTTCGCGGACCGGTTCGATCTGCAAATGCTGGTGCAGTCGGCCCGCGGCGTGGCCCGTGGAACCGTGGCTCGCATGGTGGCTGCAGGAGAGCGCAACACGCACGAGTGGACCCCTGGGAAGAACGAGATGCTGGAGGCGTTTGACCGCGCCGGCATCACTGCGATCTTCATGGAGCCGGAAGAGGGCGGATTCATTGCCGGGCCGAAGAACCTGGCCTTGTCGCTGGCGGCCTTCGAACTGGCCTGGGTGGACGGCGGCGCGGCCACGGCCAGCCTGGCCGGCTTTCTGGCCCTCTCCCCCATTCACGAGCGCGGAACCCAAGAGCAGGCGAACCACTACATGAGCCTTTCCGCTCCGCCGCAGCCGGGCGAGGATCGCAAGCCCTGGCGCGGCGCATTCGTGCTCACCGAGCCAATCCCCTACGTGGGCGTCGACACCGGCATGTTGAGCGGCAAGCTGCGCGTGGCCGAGTGGAAGGACGGCGAGGAGCCCTGGCTGCAGGTGGACAAGCGCGGCCGCTTCATCACCAACATCGCCTTTGCCAACTTCGTCACCGCGGCGGTCAACTCCGACGACCCGCGCATCAAGGGCAGTTGCGTGGTGATCCTGGAAGACACCGACGAGGGCACCTTCGACCACGGAACTCCGACCAAGAAGCTGGTGCATCAGCTCTCGTCCACCGGCGACCCGATCTTCAATTTGAAGGTGCCGGCCAGCCGCATCGTGGGCGGATACACGGTCAAGGACGGCGTCATCGTCCCCAACTTCAACCATGGCGAGATCATCGAGGCGGTCTTCCGCCGCACCCGCGTGACGGTCGGCCTGATGACGGCGGCCAAACTGCTCTCGGCCGTCGAGCCGGTCATTCGCTACCAGCGCGAGCGCTTCCGCGGGGCCGAAGGCGCAAAGCCCGGCTCCATTCGCTACGAACAAGGCATTCAACAGCGGGAAGACGCGCTGCATCGGTTGGTGGACGTATGGGCCACGGGCGAGGCGGCCACCTCACTGGGCTTTGCCACCGCGCGCCTGTTCGATGAACTCGACCCAATTGAAAAAGAGAAGACCGCCATTCTGAAAGAGCGCGGCATCCAGGGCGGACGCGCCGAGATGAAGGCGCTCAAGGAGAGCGAACTGCGCGCCATCGAACTGCTGTCGCTTGACCCCACCGATCCGCGCCGAGCCGAACTGGAGTCCGATCCGCTGGTGCAGTTCGTGCTTCGCGACGCCGAGGGCAACGTGCTGTGCCCGGCCACCAAGCTTTGGAACACCGGCCACGGGACGAACGTACTGAGGGAAGCCGTGAGCCTGATGGGCGGCTACGGCATCACGGAGGACTGCCCCGGATTCCTGGCCAACAAGTGGATGGACGCGCAACTGGAAGCGACCTATGAAGGCCCTGAGGCCGTGCAGCGCCGCCAGTTGACGGTGACCATGACCTCCGAGGTCTTCCTGGCTGAATTCCGCACATGGATGGCGGAAATGCGGCACATTGCGAGCGAGCATCCGGGAACCGGCGCCTGCACCCTGGCATCGGCCATGCAGATGTGGCTGTGGACGCTGAGTCATCTGCAAAAGACCACTGATTCCAACGGCAGCAAGCTCTATCACGGACAGCGCCAAGGAGTGACTTTCCCGCTGGCCGATGCTCTGTGCTGGCTGCTGGCCTCGCGCTGCCAGATTCTCGACGTACTTGAACTCGAAGCGCGCGGTGGAGACGATGCAGTGGCCTCCGAAGGTCTGGAAGCAACGGTCCAGTTCCTCAGCGATCTGTGCCACACGCAGGCGGCGCAGGCGGCCGGCGAAGTTTCGCGCATCTGCGCGGAACTCGTTTTCGGCTACAACGAGCACCCTCATTGGAAGGATGAAGAGCACTCCGGCTGCTTCCTGGCCAGCGAATTGGCTGAGCTTGAGGACACCATGCCCGGCATCTCGGCCATGGCCGTCGATGTGGTAACTGAAAACGGCAGCCATCCGCAGAAGGCCGGCCCCTGCGCGGATTGCAGCGGCAACAGCGAATTCCTGCGCCTGCAGAACAAGCTGACCACCTGCCTGAGCGGTTCGCGTCTGGCCAAGGACCGTGCTGCGGAGACGGTCGCCAGGGTGATGATTCCCGAAGCGCTGGATTACCCGGCGTAGAGACAGCCTGCTTTCCCATGTCCCCGAATGCGAGGGACCTGGGGCACCCGGCTAACTCAAAAGAACAGGGTGCCCGCCTTCACCGCGTCTCGTTTTTTTGCGGCTCGGGTGGGGAGCCACAACCCCGGGACCGGATCAGTCCTCCAGGAGATTTGCATGAGCGTGGAAACCCAAGCCGAAGCCATCGACCGCCAGACCATGGAGGTCGATGTCGCGTGCGCCGGCTTTGGTCCCGCCATGGGCGGCTTTCTCTCGACACTCACCAAGGCATGGAATGAGAACCCTGCCGATCCGGCCTTCGAGAGCAAGGCTATGCCGGGCATGCCCTTGCAGGTTCTCTGCTACGAACGGGCCGACGATATTGCCGCAGGCGTCAGCGGCGTAGTGACCGGCGGCCAAAGCATTCGTTCCAGCTTCCCTGACCTGAATCTTGCCGAAATTCCAATGGCCGTTGAGGTCAAGAGCGAACGCGTGATGTACCTGCTCGACCCCATCGGCGCCAGCCGGCGCTCCACGCTCTTGCGACTCGGCGATTTTTTCCTTCGTTGCGGCGGAAGGCTCGCCGGCGTGAAGGATAGCGCCTTTGAACTGCCCTGGACGCCATCTTTTCTGCACAAGCACGGCGGGCTGGTGATGTCCATCGGCCAGTTCAACCAGTGGGTTGGCTCGCAATTGATGGGCTCGGGACTGGTCCAGATTTGGCCGGGCACGCCGGTGAGCGAGCCGATCATTACGGGAAAGAAAGTGGAGGGCCTGCGCCTCGCCGATCAGGGCGTGGACAAGACCGGCGCACCCACCGACGGATTCATGGCTGGAATGGATGTTCGCGCGGCGCTCACAGTCGTGGGCGACGGCCCGGTCGGCGCGGTCGGCCAGGCCATCGACGAAAAGCTGGGTTTGCCCGAGGGACATGCGCACCGTGAATGGGCACTGGGCATGAAGTTCGTCATCGAACTGCCCCAGGACTCCACGCTGGAGCCGGGGACTGTCTGGCACACCTTCGGATTTCCTGAGCCGGAGATCTTCGGCTTCCTCTACGTGCACCCGGATCGGCTGGTCTCGGTGGGCATCTTCGTTCCCTCGTGGATGAGCGACCCATCGCGCACAGCCTATCGATATCTTCAGCACTACATTCAGCACCCGGCGCTGTGGAAGGTTCTCAAGGACGGAACACTGCGCTCCTGGGGAGCCAAATCTCTGGAAGAGTCGGGCCGCCACGGCGAGCCATTCCTCACGGGCGACGGCTATGCGCGCATCGGCGAAGGCTCCGGCTCAACCAACATGCTTACCGGCTCCGGCGTGGACGAGGCCTGGGCGACGGGCACGCAACTGGGCGAGGCGGTGATTGAACTGCTCCGCGCCGGCAAACCCTTCACGCAGGAAAATCTGGCGGCCACGTATGAGACCCGTCGCCGCGCGAGTGCCGTAGAGCGCGGCGCACGCGAGGCGGAGAACGCGCGCAGCGGCTTCCACGGCGGAGTGGTCAAAGGCTTGATCGGCATGGCGCTGGCCGGACTGACCGGCGGCAAACTCTCGCTCAAGGCGCAGATTCCACCGGCGCATAAACAGATCGCACAACCAAACGCGGGCCTTACACTCAAGGACGCCGCGACGCTGGCCCTGGCGGATGGGCGTCCCTTGCACGAAGCGCTGATGACGGCGCGCGGCTGGCCTGAGATTCCTTTCGATGGCCGTCTGCTGGTCTCGCATCAGGACGCGCTGCTGATGGGCGGCAAGGTCCAAGCCATGCCGGGCTTCGCCGATCATGTGACCTTCCGCGACGCGGGCCTGTGCATTGAATGCGAAGAGAAAACCTGCATCGCCATGTGCTCCGGCCAGGCCATTACGCTGAGTGCAGACGGCTTGCCCGCCTTTGAGCGCGAAAAGTGCATTCACTGCGGAGCCTGCCTGTGGAACTGCAGCCACTCGCCCGGCGGCGAGCACGCGAACATCGAGTTCCGCGCCGGCGCGGGGGGACTGCACTCGGCGGAGAACTGAGTTTTTGAGCTTTATCGGTCGGACCGAATATGATTGGGTCGGCAAAACCTCTGTCATCCTGAGCGAAGCGCAGCGGAGTCGAAGGATCTGCGGTTGCTCTTGCTGTTGCGCTTCGCGGTTTTAGATGAACTGTGCTCGTTCGGATTACGGTTTGGTCGCTTCTCAAGGGGGAATGATGCGCAAGCTCTTCGCAATAGTTTGTCTTTTTACATTTACATCCGCATTTGCATCGGCACAACGAAGCCGGAATGACATCCCTGCTGCACCATTGCCCGCGATCATTGCGCATGCGCAGAAGGTATTTCTATCCAATGGCGGCGGTAGCGATCTTGCCTACGATGCCTTTTACTCTGCGATGAAGGCGTGGGGCAAGTATAAGATCGCTGGTTCACCGGACGATGCCGATCTAATTATTGAGTTGGCTTATCGAGTCGTGGACAGGGGAACTAGAGTGTGGAGTTCAACAAATACATACAACGGTGCTACCGACGTACATAGCAGAGAAATGACTGATCCTCAACTCGTGCTAACGATCTACGACGCAAAAACGAAGAACTCCCTTTGGTCGACAATTGACCACCGCCGGCTGGCACGTAGAGAAAAGAACAGGGAGAAAGAGACAATCAACTCTGCAGAGAGATTGGTTGATGAATTGAAAGAAAGAGAGAGCATCCAGCAGTAGTTGGACAAGTGCGGCTCACTGTTAAGGAAACTAGAGCAAGGAGCTGTCGTCAAAAAGCACCCGCAGGTCCTTCGACTCGCTTCGCTCGCTCAGGATGACAGCGTTTTTTTGAGTTGATAGCTTCACAGCAGGCAAAAAGGAAGAAAAGAATGGCAAATGTTTTGCACATTGTGGTTTGCGCGGGCATCGTTCCCGATCCGCTGCAAACTTTGGAGCCGATTACTGGGCCGAATGGGCCGGGGCTGAAGAACGAGATGGTGTTGCCCGCGGTTCTCGATCCATGGGCCGCCAGCGCTCTCTATGAGGCGGCCAATCTCGCCGCCAAGAATCCAGGAAGCAAGGTCTGGCTGGTCTCGCTCGGCCCCAAGGCCAAGCTGCAACAGGTGATGATGACCGTGGCCCAGAAGGTGAGCTTCCAACTGGTTCCCGTCGACGGCCCCATCGGTGGATTCCCCGACGCGCACGCGACGGCAGCCGCGCTGGCCGAGGCCATCGACGCGATTCCTGACCTCGACAAGGCGAAGCTCTTGCTGTTTGGCGGTTGGGAGTCGGCGACGCGTGGCGCGGGCGTCACGCTGCAACTCGTCGGCGAGCGCCTGGGCATCACGGACCAGTTCCAGGGCGTGGATCAGATCGACCTGCGCGACGACGGCTCGTTTGAAGTGTTGGAGCGCGTGGAAGGCGGCAAGCATCAAGTGTCAATCTGCGCCGGAACGCCAGCCCTGCTTGGCTGGGCCACCGGCAACCTCGCCGAGCCGCGCAACAATCCGCAAGTGGGCATGGCGAACATGCGCACCATTATGCCC
>Ga0255353_1001859_pt1 | contig 11162 bp, 8 predicted proteins | sample HBST25metaG_FD_189941 | JGI IMG/M metagenome (GOLD analysis project Ga0255353, IMG submission 189941) | Peat soil microbial communities from Stordalen Mire, Sweden - H.B.S.T25 | ecosystem: Environmental > Terrestrial > Soil > Wetlands > Peat | place: Sweden: Norrbotten County, Stordalen Mire...
ATGCCGATCCAACGCAGATTCGTAAACTTGAATACGGCAATGCGGAAAACGACATCCGCAGCCGCTTCGCTCTTTCCATCAACTACGAACTGCCCTTCAAAAACATCCAGGGCCCGGCAAAATACGCGCTCGGCGGCTGGCAGGTCAACTCGATTGTTGCATGGCAAAGCGGCAAGCCCTTTTCCATCTTCAACAGCGGATTCAGTGTACCGGCTCCCACCAACACGAACGCTTATAACACCGAAAGCTATAACAACTGGGCCACCCCGCAATTCAACGGCGGTCCAGATCGCCCCGACCAGGTTGGAGATCCTTTCAAGGCCGGAACGGTTGCGGCGAATCCAACTTGCGTTGCGCCAACCAGCGTGAAGACCGTAACAAACTGGATCAACCCATGCGCCTACGTGGCCCAATCGTTCGATCACGCCAACGTGAGTGGGGAGCCGCAACTTGGCATAGTGGGCAACACCGCCCGCAACTCGGTCTATGGGCCGCACTTCCGCCATATAGACTTCTCTGTGTTCAAGGACTTCCCAATCACAGAAAGGTTGAAGGTGCAGTTCCGGGCAGAGGCCTTCAACATCACCAACACGCCCAGCTTCTATCTGAACAACAATATTCACTCCTCTGAAGGCGGGTTGCAAGGAGGATTGGTTGGTAACAATTCCACAACCCCATCCGCGTCGACCGCGTGGGTCCCGGCCTCCACTGGCCAGTTCGGTCAGATCGTTTCGACCGATCCGAACTACGTTCCACGTCAACTGCAGTTTGCTTTGAAACTGCTGTTCTAACCGGCAGCACCAACTAAAATGCACGAACAAGTTGCCGGTCCGGCGAATGCAACATAGCCTGACCGGCAACTCGTTATTTATGCTCTGATTGACGTGACAAACAAAAGAGCAGACTTGCCGAATTCTCATGCCTGACAATTCTCCGCGCCGCACTATTGTTCGCAAATTTGCGTACTCGGTCTTCGCCGTTTTGCAGCTTCAAGCCGCTGTAAAGACCAATCCGCATGAGCCCGGCGTTCACTGGCCAGGAAAGACGAAGTGAAGGCTGAATTCGACAGAGCCGGCACCATCACCAGTGCCGCCGACAATGCACCCGCCAACAAGATAAGTAATGACCACGCCATACAGGTCCAGACACAACATCCCTTGGCAGCGCCGCAAAAGAGGTAATCTACAAAGAATTTGAGTTTCAGCAGGCCACCGCAGGAATAGCCCTGGCTAGTGTCAACTCATTGATGAAGGCCAGGCTCGTTCGTTTAGCTCAAGACATGCCATTGAATCACATGCGCCTATTGAACCTCAGGATGCAACGGCAACGTAATTGTCAGCAAGGCTCCCGGAGACGCGTTCGCCGCCGTGATGTCTCCGTGGTGAACGCGCACGGCTCTTCGCGCAATCGCCAGGCCGAGGCCCAATCCACAAGTGCGCTCGTCACGTGAAGCGTCCGCACGGAAGAACGGGTCGAAAATCCGCTCCCTCAACTTCTCAGAAATTCCTGGCCCATAGTCGCGAACGGTAATCCGTGCCCGGTGTTCCTCTCGTTCGAGCCTCACCTCAACAGCCGATTCAGGCGGTGCGTAGCGGATCGCGTTGCGCAAAACATTTTCGATTGCACGGCGCAGTAATTCGGCATTTCCCTGAAGGTTCGTCTCCTCTGGGGCATTTACATTGATGTTGCAACCGGCTGCCTGCGCTTCAACCTCGCAGTCCTCTGCCGTAACCAGCAGAAGGTCGTTCAGGCAAAGCGCCTCGATCTCGACCTCTCCGGGATCGCCTTCGGCCCGAGCCATATCGATCAGCGTTCCCACCAGTTCCGAGAGCCGCTCGATCTCATGGCGCAGCCTTGTTGCTGCCGCATCCCGATCTGTCGTCCTGCGGACCATCTCTGCCTCGAAGGTCAACCGGGCCAGAGGAGAACGGAGCTCGTGCGATACATCCTGCAGCAATTGCCGCTCGGTCGTCAGCAGAGTATGAATGCGTTCGGCCATCGCGTTGAATGATCTACCCAGGTTGCCGATTTCGTCCTTTGAGCGTGGAGTCGCGCGTGCCGTCAGCTCGCCGGCTCCGAAACGGTCCACCACATTGGCAAGTTGCCGAACCGGGCGCGTGATGTACATCGTAACCAGCCAGTACAACACTACGACCGTCACCAGCAGCAGGATATAGAACGGGGCAAACAGGATGGTGGATGGCCCGACGAAGGTCGAAATCCATATATAGCCGCCATCGTCCGAGCGCAGTCCCATGGTCAGCTGATCGTGTTCTCCGTGGTACGGGCGATCTTTCCCTACCGAAACTCTGATCAGCTTAGAATGGTCCTCCCCGCTCTCAAGATCGTACCCGGAAGCATCGGAAATACTGTAATGCGTGCCTCCGGACTGGTTCAACTCCCGCATGTAGCGCGCCAGCCCTGCTTTGCCGTCCGAATGGTAGACAGCCAGCGCATAACGAAACAGTTGCTGATTTGCCTGAGTCAAGTTCTCGATTGTGGACTTTCCGATTACGCTGGCAGCAATCAAGAGAAATACGGCCAGAGAGATCGCCAGAGCCGCAACAGACCATATGGTGACTTTGAGTGATATTGATTTCATGACTCATCTTCCGCCAGAACATATCCGACGCCGCGGATGGAGCGAATAGTAACACCAGCGCCCTCGATCTTCCGTCGCAGGCGACTGATGTGCACCTCAAGGGATCGTTCGAATGGCGTGGCCTTCCGCTGGTACAGAATGCCGCATACCTGGTCGCGGGTGACCACCTTGCCTCGGGCTCGGGCCAGAAGATCGAGGATGTCGAACTCAGTCGACGTAATCTCGATTGGCTCTTCTCCAATCCAGGCGCAGCGCGATGCTGCGCTCAGCCTCAGCCGTCCGACGGAGATTGTCTCGCTTCTAGCGGTCTGCGAGTTCTGAGTCCTGCGCAGCACCGCCGCAATGCGCGCCGCTAACTCCTCGGGACCGAATGGCTTGGCCAGATAATCGTCGGCGCCTATATTCAGGCCTTGCACGCAGTCTTCTCGCGCACCGCGCGCCGTGAGCATGATCACGGGCACTGAAGAGCGCCGGCGCAGTTGTGTGAGCACTTCAAACCCATCCAGTCCGGGGAGCATGATGTCGAGAAGGATGAGATCAAACCTCTCATCAAGTGCACGTGCCAGGCCGGTTGCACCATTATGGACAGCCTGGATTGTGTAATCCGACTCGGAGAAGAATTCGCCAATTAGCTGGCACAGACGCACGTCATCATCGACGATCAGGATGTTGCCCGCTCTGGAATCCTCATTTTCCATGCTCCATCCTCTTTTATCACACTTCCGCGAGCGTTTATCGGCCAGCATCTGAACCTTAATAATTCTTGAGACTGTGCGGCAGTGGTGCTAGGTGGCGTGCCTGTATTTGCAAATCTTGAGGTTCAAGCAAAGGAATATGTTGTTCAATCAGGCATAGGAAACCGATAAGTAGGTTAGGAAACCGGCTTTGAGAAGCAAGCCGATGCTGCAACGAGCCAATTACACCCCAACAACCGTTGTTCTTGGCGCGATTCTGGGGCTTGGCGCTGACAACCTGGAACGTACCGTCTCGGTTTATCGCCAGGTCAAAGGAGTAATTTAGCGTGATATCCATTCGAAATTGTTCTCAGATGTTCATGGCAGGCAGTCTTGCTTTGGTTTGTTTGTTCACCTCGGGTTGCAAATCAAAACCCACCGGGCCGCCCATGGGGCCTGTTCAGGTATCGGTGATCAAACTGCAACCCCAGCGGCTGCAATTGAGCACCGAGTTGCCGGGAAGAACAACGGCATATCTGACGGCAGAGATCCGGCCGCAAGTGAATGGCATCATCCAGAAGCGACTCTTCCAGGAAGGCGCGATGGTCCATGCGGGCCAGGTGCTTTACCAGATCGACCCTGCATCGTATCAGGCGTCCCTGGCACAGGCTAAGGCAAATCTCGCTTCCGCCGAGGCGAATCTCCCCTCGCTGCAGGCCAAGGCAGACCGCTACCGCGACCTGGCAGTGATTCATGCCGTTGGCGAGCAGGATTACGACGACGCGGTTGCCGCGCTCAAGCAGGCGCAGGCAACGGTGGAGTCCGACAAGGCGGCCGTAGAGAGCGCTCGTATCAATCTGGCCTATACGCCAATCACTTCGCCGATTACCGGGCGCATCGGCAAATCGAGTGTGACGGTAGGCGGGCTGGTCAGTTCTTACCAGACCACCGTACTGGCGACGGTGCAGCAACTTGAGCCGGTGTATGTGGATGTGGTTCAGGCCAACGCTGAATTGTTGCGTTTGCGCGCGCGCCTGGCGAACGGACAGTTGAAATCTTCTGGAGCGCAGGGCAATAAAGTGAAGCTTTACCTGGAGGATGGCTCGCTCTATCCGATCGAAGGCAAACTGGAGTTCCGCGACGTGACCGTGGATACGGCCACCGGTTCGGTGACCGTGCGCATAACGTTTGCGAATCCGAAGCAGATTCTCCTGCCTGGCATGTACGTACGCGCCGTGGTGGAGGAAGGCATCCGGCCAGATGCGCTGCTGCTGCCGCAGCAGGCCGTGAGCCGCGATCCCAAGGGATTGCCATTCATTTGGATCATCGGGGCGGACGGCAAGGCTGAACGGCGCATGATCGAGGTGGATCGAGCAATCGGAAACCAGTGGCTAGTGAGCAAGGGCGTGTCGGCCTCCGAGCAGGTAGTGATGGAAGGCGGCGATCAGTTGAAGGCGGGCATGCAAGTGCAAGCCGCTCCCTACAAGGGCGACGCAACGGCTCCAGGAACAGCAACGGCGCCGCAAGCGTCGTCAGGGAAGTAGGGCGGCAATGTCAAAATTCTTTTTGGAACGCCCCGTTTTTGCATGGGTCATCGCCATCGGCATTATGGTCATAGGCTGCCTGGCCATTTACACCCTGCCCATTTCGCAGTATCCGCCCATCGCACCGCCTTCGATCTCCATTACTGCGTCCTATGCGGGCGCTTCGGCGGAGACCGTAGAAAACACCGTTACCCAGATCATTGAACAAAAGATGACAGGTTTCGACAACCTGCTGTACATGTCTTCGACCAGCGATTCGTCTGGACAAGCCCGTATCGAGCTGACCTTCCGGCCTGGAACGGACCCGGATCTGGCTTGGGCGCAGGTGCAAAATAAACTCCAGTTGGCGACTGCCAGCTTGCCTACAACCGTGCAGACCTACGGCATCACGGTCAGCAAGTCGACGCGCAATTATCTGATCTTTGTCTCCCTCATTTCAGAAGATGGGAGCATGGACGGAGCCGACCTGCGCGACTACGCACAGTCGAATCTGGAACAGGTGCTCGCGCGTGTGCAGGGGGTTGGCGAAGTAGCCACTATGGGAAGCCAGTACGCGATGCGCATCTGGCTGAATCCCGACAAGCTGAACCAATGCCAGTTGACCATCAATGACGTTACGGCGGCGCTGAAGAACTACAACGTGGAAGTGTCGGCTGGACAGCTAGGAGGAACGCCCGCCGTGCCAGGGCAGCGGCTGAACTCCGCCATTATCGTGCAGAACATGTTGAAAACGCCGGAGGAATTCGGCGCCATTCCTGTGCGAACGAGCACCAGTGGCTCCATTGTTCGCATCCGCGATATTGCGCGGACGGAGATGGGCACCGAATCGTACGACATGGACGCCTTCTATAACGGAAAACCGACCGCGGTGCTGGCGATTCGCCAGGTAACCGGCGCCAATGCGCTCAACACGGTCAATGGTATCCGCGCCAAGGTCGACGAAATGAGCCGTTATTTTCCGCATGGCATGAAGGCGGTCTATCCGGTCGACACTACGCCATTCACGCGGGCTGCTATTCGAGAAGTGGTGAAGACGCTTATCGAGGCGATTGTCCTGGTCTTCCTAATCATGTGGCTCTTCATGGGCAACATCCGGGCCACATTGATTCCCACCATCGCCGTGCCGGTGGTGCTGCTGGGCACTTTCGCCGTGTTGAGCGCATTCGGCTATTCGATCAACATGCTCACGATGTTCGCCATGGTGCTGGCCATCGGTCTGCTTGTCGACGACGCGATCGTCGTCGTTGAAAATGTCGAACGAGTGATGAGCGAAGAAGGTTTGTCGCCGCGCGACGCAACGGCCAAATCGATGGAGCAGATCACCAGCGCGCTAGTTGGCATTGCGCTGGTGCTGTCGGCAGTGTTCGGGCCGATGGCTTTCTTCTCCGGCTCAACAGGCATCATCTACCGGCAGTTTTCCGTTACGATTATTGCCTCCATGCTGCTGTCGGTGATAGTGGCTTTGATCCTGACGCCCGTGTTGTGCGCTACGTTTCTGAAGCCGGTGGAAAAAGGTGAGCCCGTACGCGCGGGACGGTGGTCGCCGCTGCGCACCTTCCTGACCGGATTCAACCGCATCTTCGAGAAGATTCGCGAGCTTTATCTTCAGGTGGTGGAACATTCATTCCGGAGAAAGCTGTTCTATGGGATTGGCTATGGATTGATCCTGTGCCTGGTCGGCTTCCTGTACTACCGGATGCCAACCGGCTTTCTTCCGGAGGAAGACCAGGGGTCGGCGATTGCCGCGATCACTCTGCCGACAGGATCAACTCAAGAGCAAACTCGAGCCGTCGTCGATCAGGTGTCCAAGTACATTCAAGAGAACGAAGGCGCATGCGTTGAGGCCGCCATGTCGATAGTCGGCAATGGCATGGGCGGACAGGCCCAGAACCAGGGCATGCTCTATATACGCATGAAGGATTGGGACCAACGCAAGGGCCCCGCGCTGTCGGCACAGGCCCTGTCTACCCGCATTATTATGCGGTTTGCCGGACTTAGGAATGCGCGCGTTCTTGCGTTTCCGCCGCCCGCTGTGATCGAACTGGGAACCGCAACGGGCTTTGACTCCGAACTGGTGGACTTTGGCAGCCTGGGACACACCGGCCTGATGTCTGCGCGCGACCAGCTCATAGGCTTGGCCAACAAGGATCCACGGCTGGTACGTGTACGGCATAACGGACTTGACGATGTATCCCAGTTTCGCGTCGATGTGGATTGGGATAAGGCAGGCGCCCTGGGAGTTTCGATTTCCGACATCCACGACGCAATCTCGACAGCGTTCGGTGGAACGTATGTGAACAACTTTGTGAAGGGCGGACGCGCAAAGCGCGTATTTGCGCAATCCGATGCGCAATATCGCATGCTGCCGGAGGATCTTAACCGGATCTACGTAAAGAGCAGTTCCGGCGAGATGGTTCCTTTCTCCGCCTTTGCTTCGACCCGGTGGGCATATGGATCGCCGCGTCTGGAGCGGTTCAACGGCTTTCCTTCACTCAACATCACGGGCGAGCCGGGACCGGGACAAAGCTCGGGTCAGGCCATGCAAGCCATGGAAGACCTGGTCGGAAAGTTACCGAAGGGGCTGCGCCTGGATTGGAACGCGCTCTCCTACCAGGAGCGGATGGCGACCAATCAGGGACCGATGCTCTACGCGTTCTCGATTCTTGTGATCTTTCTCTGCGTGGCCGCGCTCTATGAAAGCTGGACGATTCCCTTCGTGAACCTGCTGATGCTGCCGCTCGGAGTCTTTGGCGCTCTGCTGGCGACAACGTTGCGCGACATGCCGAATAACGTCTACTTCCAGATCGGATTTCTGACGACGTTAGGCCTCTCCACCAAGAATGCGATTCTGATCATTCAGTTCATCAAGCAACAGTTGGCGCAGGGAAAAGAACTGACCGATGCCACCCTGGCTGCGGTTCGCATCCGCTTCCGTCCGGTCATCATGACCTCACTGGCCTTCTTCTTCGGCACCCTGCCATTGGCATTGGCCGGTGGAGCTGGAGCAGGCGCAATGAAAGCAATCGGTACAGCGGTAACCGGTGGCATGATTTCCGCCACGTTTATTGATCTGATCTTTATTCCGCTGTTCTTTGTCATGGTCACGCAGTGGTTCGCCAAGAAGAAGAAAGCTCCAGAACCACCTACCAGTAGTTCTATCCCAGTCAGCACGCCGGAGGCGATATGACGAAGAAAATCCCAGCCGTACTCTGTGCCTCAATCAGTACCGTCCTATGCCTGACTGGATGTGCGCCGCACAAACAGATATACCAGCAGCCGCAGATGCCAACGGCGCCCGCCTGGCATTCTGGCTTGTCTCAACCACCACAACAGACGCCCGCTTCTGCTGCTGAACCGGATTCGGCTCCGGCGGCAGCCGAAGTTAAGTGGCGCGACTACTATACTGACGAAAAGTTGCGCCAGGTGATTGGCCTGGCGCTCAAGAATAATCGCGATCTTCGGATTGCCGTTCTCAACGTTGAGAAGGCAACGGCGCAGTACCGGTTGCAACGCGCAAGTCAATTTCCGCAGTTGGATGCGATCGCCAGCAGTGATGTCTACCGTGTGCCGGGCACGATGAATCAGTCGGGGGCGGGCGGCTACATTTCAGAGACCAACAAAATCGGCGTGCAGGTATCCTCATGGGAACTGGATTTATGGGGCCGCCTGAAGAATCTATCTCGTCAGCAAATGGAGTTGTATCTGGCGAGCGATCAAGGGCGCATCAGCACGCAGATTTCCCTGGTCGCTTCGGTGGCAAGCCAATACCTGACAGTGGGCAGCGATCAGGAGAACCTGCATCTGGCCCAGGCGACGCTGGAATCACGGAGAGCCTCCTACGATCTCACCCGGCAAAGTCGTGAACGCGGCGTAAAGTCGGACCTCGATGTGAGTGAATCGTTGAGCCTGGTGCAGTCGGCGCAGGTAGACGCAGTGAAATATACGCGCCAACTGAATGTCGATGAGAATGAACTGGAGGTGTTGGTAGGCGCTCCTGTCCCGGCAGAACTCCTGCCCAGCGGGCTCTTGCCGGACAACGCGCTCAAAGATATCTCGGCAGGGATACCTTCGGAGGTTCTACTGCGCCGGCCGGATATTATCGAGGCCGAATATAATCTCAAGTCATCCTATGCCAATCTGGCGGCAGCCAGAGCTGCGTATTTTCCCACCATCAAGCTGACGGCGGGCGCGGGTATAACCAGTGGGTCGCTGGCTGACCTGCTTAAAGGCGGGCCGGGAACCTGGGAATTCGCTCCCCAGATCACTTTCCCGATCTTCGATGGGGGCAAACGGAACGCCAACTACAAAACTGCGCAGGTCGAACGCGACACCTACGTTGCGGACTACGAGAAGGCGATCCAGACCGCGTTTCAGGAGGTCAGCGATGCGCTCAACGGCCGCGTGCGCCTGCTGGAAGAGGAAGAGGCTCAGAAGGCCGCAGTTAAAACACTTTCCGATACCTACCGCCTCACGGACGCACGCTACAAAGCCGGTATCGATAACTACCTAAGTGTGCTGGACGCGCAACGGTCCCTCTACAGCGGACAGCAGTCGCTAATCAACACACGACTCTCTCGTCTAAGTAACCTGGTGACGCTCTACAAGGTGTTGGCAGGCGGCGCGCAGTAAGTACTTGGCAAAGGAATATCCATGCGGATCGCCAGATGTTTTTTCCTGGCGGATCCTCGCAACGTTGATGCCTCGGCATCGTAATGATTCATTCTGCAATCCAACCGACGCAGAAGGTCTGGCAGGCCAGATTGCGTGAAAGTATGGGGCATTGAAAATCAACTTCATTCTTATTGCGTCTCTTATCCTTAGCGCCTCCGCGGTGGCGCAGCAGATAGCGGATTCACCCTCAGCAGAGGCTTCTGTTGCCTCTGCTCTGCCAGATGCACCTTCATTTCTGGGTGCACAGAATACTGCACCTCAAAAAGAAGAGGCCCAAGCCCCTCCAAACGCTCCGGACACTATGGGACCAATGGGCCCCATAGGCCCTGTACCTCCGCCGATGACGAATGCGCGGTTGACTCTGGACGATAAGTTCAGAATCTACACGCACCAGACATTTGGGCCTCCAGCATTGGTGTTTCCTGCCTTGGGAGCCGCTCTGCGCATGTCCAATCCACCGAATAACTATCCCCGCGACTGGACCGATGGAGGGGGCGCTTTTGGAAGGATTTACGGAAGTACCATCGCGACACAGACATCAAAGCGTACCGCTCAGTTCCTCACTGAGGCGGTATTGCACGAAGATCCGCGTTACCTGCCTGCTCGCCCAGGCTCCAATGTAGGCGGAAGAGTTTTCCATGCTATCTCCTATACCTTTGTAGATAGGACAGACTCGGGCACGCGCACCATTGCATTTTCCAACTTCGCGAGCGCTGCTGGCGGAGGTTTCGTCGGTATGGCCTATCTGCCAGATGGATTCAATGACCCCACACACGCGGGACAGCGCGCTCTTTCAGAATTCATGATGATTGGGATTGCAAATGTGGCGGGGGAATTTGCGCCTCAATTAGCTCCGATTGTTCGCAAGCTCCATATACCGAAAATAGTGCCCGCCTGGTGGGTGCCGGAACAACCGCAACACCCTTAGTCAAAATGAGAGACCGGTCCTCTGCGGCTCCTCGTGACGTAACGGAACGGATTAAAGACGTATACGCAAAGAAAGGGCGCTCATCGATGTTCTACAAAACAATACGGTGTGCTGACTACAAGCATTAGGCGCCCAACTTTCGTCCCTGTTTCAGAGAGGGCTATGGTTCTTCATCATTGCGAGTATGCCGTCACTGACTTACGCGCCGATCTCCTTTTCCGCTGCCATTAACCTGGCTCTGAAGAATAGCCCACGAGCGAAAATGGCGGAGGACGATGCAAAACGGCAGCAGTATCCCTCTCAGAGCTGAAGAACGCCTTCAGTCCTAGTGTTACCGGTAGTAGTGGCCTTGGCGCATCTTCGGGGATTACTCTGAACGTCCCGGCGATCCTCACGGTCAGTGCCCAATCACTGGCATTTAACTACTCACAGTTAGGCTATATCCGTGCGGACTGCCTGGGAGTTTGGGTAAAGAGTTGAACACTAAAGTCTCAGCCCCAACGCCTCACGGCATAGTGTTATCTGTTGAGGCGCTTACTTCGCAAGCGAACGGGCCTCAATGAGTAGTAACTCCGAAAGTCCGCTCGCTTGCCTTGTCAATCAGGAGAGATAGATCCAGGTAACTAGTGTAGTGCGTCACACAGATAGGCGATTATTCAGCGCCGCCTGAGCGCGTGTGACCTTCTCCAAGATGTCGTTTGCCTTGGCCGTCCAGATGAAAGGTTTCGGATTTTTGTTGTGGC
>Ga0255353_1001862_pt1 | contig 11149 bp, 15 predicted proteins | sample HBST25metaG_FD_189941 | JGI IMG/M metagenome (GOLD analysis project Ga0255353, IMG submission 189941) | Peat soil microbial communities from Stordalen Mire, Sweden - H.B.S.T25 | ecosystem: Environmental > Terrestrial > Soil > Wetlands > Peat | place: Sweden: Norrbotten County, Stordalen Mire...
AGCTGCGTTCCCCGCACACGCGGGGCTGAACCGCTCCAGCTATCTCACAGGCTTCAATTACCTTTGCGTTCCCCGCACACGCGGGGCTGAACCGCGCAGATCACTGGCTTCGGCGTCGGCGAGGAGGCGTTCCCCGCACACGCGGGGCTGAACCGATCCTCCCCAGTCGGTGGAGACGCGTGTGACGGCGTTCCCCGCACACGCGGGGCTGAACCGTTCATCGATAACAATGCCAAAGTTGCGGCTTCGCGTTCCCCGCACACGCGGGGCTGAACCGAAAGAACCCGAGCTTTTTCATGCCCTCCATTTGCGTTCCCCGCACACGCGGGGCTGAACCGACGTATTGGCAGAATTCGCTCTACCTCGGAGAGCGTTCCCCGCACACGCGGGGCTGAACCGCCGGTCGACAATACCATCCGCACGTCGGTCACGCGTTCCCCGCACACGCGGGGCTGAACCGGTGCCGGTGGCGACGAGGATTGAGGAGGGGGAGCGTTCCCCGCACACGCGGGGCTGAACCGCTGTTCTGGCGTTGCCATCTCTCGCTCCGCTCGCGTTCCCCGCACACGCGGGGCTGAACCGCGCGCAATCTCTTTCCGCCAGCGCAGCGGCCTGCGTTCCCCGCACACGCGGGGCTGAACCGTAAATCCGTAGCTGACGACGTTGCCATAGCCAGCGTTCCCCGCACACGCGGGGCTGAACCGAAAGCGACGAGAGCACCGCGCAGATGTGGTCGGCGTTCCCCGCACACGCGGGGCTGAACCGATCCTCGGGCACCCGATCATCTCTGTCAGCGAGCGTTCCCCGCACACGCGGGGCTGAACCGGCCTTCCAGAGTCGCTCGGCAGCCTGCACGCCGCGTTCCCCGCACACGCGGGGCTGAACCGGGACAGCGCCAGAGCATGGAGCTGGCGCGCAAGCGTTCCCCGCACACGCGGGGCTGAACCGACAGCCCGCGCTTTCGTGTGCGGCACATAAATGCGTTCCCCGCACACGCGGGGCTGAACCGACCCCACCCTCGCCAAACTCATCCAGGCAGACGCGTTCCCCGCACACGCGGGGCTGAACCGGGACAGAAGATGCATTCAAGAACATTTACCGCGCGTTCCCCGCACACGCGGGGCTGAACCGTTCGGCGGCGGTGAGGGGCATGGCCATTACGAGCGTTCCCCGCACACGCGGGGCTGAACCGACGGTGGATGAAGTAACGAAGGCGAGGGTTGAGCGTTCCCCGCACACGCGGGGCTGAACCGTAATGTGCCAGAGACCACAGGCTCTGCATTTTGCGTTCCCCGCACACGCGGGGCTGAACCGCAGGAGATTGACTTCCTGCACTGTTACGCGGGGCGTTCCCCGCACACGCGGGGCTGAACCGACAATGCTAAAACCGAGCATCGGCCGAGAGAAGCGTTCCCCGCACACGCGGGGCTGAACCGTTCTCGCTCCGATCAGACCTACTATCCGAGCTGCGTTCCCCGCACACGCGGGGCTGAACCGGCCGTGGTGGCAGCGAACAACTGGGACGGCACGCGTTCCCCGCACACGCGGGGCTGAACCGTACTGATATAATGCTGATCGTTTTGATGTCGGGCGTTCCCCGCACACGCGGGGCTGAACCGCAACCGCAGCGGCGAATGCTGTCTATAACCCTGCGTTCCCCGCACACGCGGGGCTGAACCGGTTTCGGACGGGAAGTTCGTAAACGCAACAGGGCGTTCCCCGCACACGCGGGGCTGAACCGGCACTGGGCGACACGACGACGGGGACACAGGCGCGTTCCCCGCACACGCGGGGCTGAACCGAGCGTGTGCGTAGCCGCGGAGATCGAGATAGCGCGTTCCCCGCACACGCGGGGCTGAACCGTCGACAATCAAAATGATGGGGTGTGGCCGCATGCGTTCCCCGCACACGCGGGGCTGAACCGTTAGCCGCAGAGGTGAGCCTATCGACGGCTGAGCGTTCCCCGCACACGCGGGGCTGAACCGGGAGCGGTGGAACTGGCCGCGTCGAGCGATTCGCGTTCCCCGCACACGCGGGGCTGAACCGATAGGCGATTATCTGCTGAAAATCTTGCCTGAGCGTTCCCCGCACACGCGGGGCTGAACCGACCGCCTCCATGCGGATGATCGACAACCCGGAGCGTTCCCCGCACACGCGGGGCTGAACCGTAATCCCACATCACCGGAACTCCCTGAAGCCAGCGTTCCCCGCACACGCGGGGCTGAACCGCCGAGCGTTACTGGATGCCGCCACCGCGCGCGGCGTTCCCCGCACACGCGGGGCTGAACCGTCACAGCAGCGAACGATGTGGTTTCCGCCGCCGCGTTCCCCGCACACGCGGGGCTGAACCGCAAGCACAGCAGGCTTGGAGTCTCAATTGCTGGCGTTCCCCGCACACGCGGGGCTGAACCGATTAGCAATCCGTTCGTGTTGGGCCTGGTACTGCGTTCCCCGCACACGCGGGGCTGAACCGCAAATCCAGCTGTCGCCGGAATCAGCATTGCTGCGTTCCCCGCACACGCGGGGCTGAACCGCGAGTGGGGATGCGCGCGCCGAAACAGCGATCGCGTTCCCCGCACACGCGGGGCTGAACCGGCTCACCGCCCCAACAGTTCTCCGCTGGAACCGCGTTCCCCGCACACGCGGGGCTGAACCGGGTGAACGTCCAATACCGGCTTCAGTCCTGATGCGTTCCCCGCACACGCGGGGCTGAACCGCTCGCTGCGGAGGCCTCTGCAAAATGAGCGCTGCGTTCCCCGCACACGCGGGGCTGAACCGATCTTGCATGGGCTTGCGATCCAGGCGCTCAAGCGTTCCCCGCACACGCGGGGCTGAACCGGATACCCGCTCGACAAACGCCGCACCGCTGATGCGTTCCCCGCACACGCGGGGCTGAACCGCGCGTGGCCGGCCGGCGCAACACACTCACCGTGCGTTCCCCGCACACGCGGGGCTGAACCGCATGCCCTCGCGGCATTCGGCTTCATGGAGATGCGTTCCCCGCACACGCGGGGCTGAACCGTTCGGGCGCGAAGGATCGCGCAACGTCTCCCAGCGTTCCCCGCACACGCGGGGCTGAACCGAACGTCTTGACCTCAGACAACCGGGCATATCAGCGTTCCCCGCACACGCGGGGCTGAACCGGTGGATGGATACTGCCGTACTCGATACGCAACGCGTTCCCCGCACACGCGGGGCTGAACCGCGCATGCGAGTTCTTCGGGTTCCGCGCACCATGCGTTCCCCGCACACGCGGGGCTGAACCGACGATCATCCATGAATGCTGCGGCGATCTGCGGCGTTCCCCGCACACGCGGGGCTGAACCGCAGCGGTAAAAAGTGGCGTATGGCTTGTGGTAGCGTTCCCCGCACACGCGGGGCTGAACCGGGTCAATCGCTGGATTGGGCGGGGATGGCTGAGCGTTCCCCGCACACGCGGGGCTGAACCGGTACTCCCCAGACCTTCCGCGACGGGGGTAACGCGTTCCTCGCACACGCGGGGCTGAACCGGACGTCATGAAGAGATTGAATCTGCCGCATCGGCGTTCCCCGCACACGCGGGGCTGAACCGCCCATCGAGATCTCGGCCGCCGCCGGCGCAAGGCGTTCCCCGCACACGCGGGGCTGAACCGGATCGCAACCAGCGCAAGGCCATCCTCGATTCGCGTTCCCCGCACACGCGGGGCTGAACCGTCTGAACCTCACGATCCCCGAGTTTGCGCGTGGCGTTCCCCGCACACGCGGGGCTGAACCGCCTCGCGCAGCCGTTGGAGCATAAACCATGCTGCGTTCCCCGCACACGCGGGGCTGAACCGATGGATGCGGCAAAGGCAATACATATGGTCGCGCGTTCCCCGCACACGCGGGGCTGAACCGACTAGACTAATGAGCCAAGCACGTTTAGTTCAACGCGCCGGGTCTAATCCCACCGTCTTCAGGCGGTCAGCTTTAGCAAGCTCCTAAGATGTTGTGAGGGGCAGGCTGAAATGGGCGAGTATGGGACAAGCGGGCACGCGATATGGGACATCAAATATCACCTGATCGTGGATCACGAAGTATCGGCACCCTATATTGCGTGGAGAAGTGGCCGAGCGTGCCCGCGATGTGATTCGGCAGATATGCCAGGCTCGGGAGGTGAGGATCGTGCGCGGGGCGGTGTCGCCGGATCACATCCATCTGCTGGTGTCGGTACCGCTGTTGTTGTCGGCAGCGAAGTTGGTGCAGTACGTGAAAGGGAAGTCAAGCCGAGAGTTGCAGCAGGATTTTCCTCATTTGCGCAAGAGATACTGGGGCCAGCACATATGGGCGCGGGGCTACTTTTGCGCGACGGTGGGCGTAGTGGATGAGAAGACGATCATGGAGTACATCGAGAACCAGAAGTGGGATGACGATGCGGAGAGCTTCAAGATAACGGAGCCCACCAAGCCTTAAGCCGGCTTGAGCCGGGAGCCCTTCAGGCGGCTTCTAGCCGCAACTGCGACCTTCAGTCGCAATACAACCTACCGGCTTCAGCCGGTAGCGGTTTAGAACGCATCCGCACAATCTCCAAAGCCACAGAACCGGACGACAGGGTATTCACCAATGTCACAGGCAAGCCCGCAAAAACTCTTTACAGCTCGCTGATTGCGGATCTTCTGAACGAGGCGAATCTGCGCGAAGGCACGCAGGGCGTTCCGCGTTCGACTTATTCCTTCCGGCATACCTACGCCACGCTCAGATTGCAGGAGGGCGTGGACGTGTATTTCCTCGCCGAGCAGATGGGAACTTCTGTCCACATGATTGAAAGCCACTATGGACACGTGAACACGATCAAGCACGCCGATCGCGTGTTACAAGGCATGGCGGGATGGGAACTCCCGCAAGCGGACGACGCCAAGGCTAAGGCGTCGAAAGCAGCAGAGACCCACGATAAATCCAAAAGAGGTCAGCGCAACAAGCCGCGTTGACCGTGAACCTCCCGAAGCTGTCTTTTGCCGGAGCCGCTGGCGGAGGCTGGCGCAGGGAGGTAATTGTTCCAAAGTCCGGCCCGGACTCTCCTCACTGAAGTTGTTCTGATTTGGCGCTGCCCCGCTGGGGCGCTTTAAGCGGCAAATCTCTCTGCACGTGCCGCCGCTAGCGGCTGTTTTCGTGCGTGCTCATCCTGGCATGTTCTCCGCAGTGCCGGACTAGGGCCGCTTCGGCCCGCGCTTAGTCCGGCGCTGTGAGGCGTTTCTGCATACGAACGTATACATACAACGCTCTTCATGCGATGGTGGAACCGTAGTCAGAAGTTTGTTTCATTTATCTGACACGAGGTTAACTATGTCCACTCCGGCATTCAGCATTCCAGCCGCCATCCGGGATCGTATCTCTGCCCCGGCGCAGCCGCGCGTCTGGACCCCGGAGGACTTTGCCGACCTGGGGCCGCGCACCGCAGTCGATCAGGCCCTCCACCGGCTGGTTGCTTCCAAAAGCCTGCGGAGGATTGCGCGCGGCTTCTATGGCACACCCCAGGACAACCGGCTCACCGGAAAGCCCACCTATCCCAACCCGCGCGACGTGATCGACGCGCTGGCCCGCAAGGGCAAGGTCCGGGTGGTGGTCGATGGCCTCACCGCCGCCAATGACCTCGGGCTCACCTACGCCGTTCCGGCGCACATCGGCGTGCTTACCGATGGCCGCCTGCGGCCCATCACCCTCGGCAACCTGACCCTCGACTTCCAGGCCGCCGCGCCCAGCCGCCTCTACTGGGCAGGCCGTCCCGCTATGCGCTTCGTGCAGGCGCTTCATTGGCTGCGCGACATGCTTCCGTCCGATGACGGAAGCCTCCGCAAGCGCCTCGTCTCCATCCTCAGAGACCCCGATCATGGACAGTCCATCCAGGATGACTTGCGCAGCGGCCTGTCGGCGCTGCCGGAGTGGATGCGGGTGATCGTGCGCGACCTGCTCCAGCAGGCGAACGCTGGAGCGCCGCCGCCGGTAGAGAAAGCGAAGCCCTCCAGACGCGCACCGGCACCGGCCCATATCATGAAGAGGGCGAGGGGTTCGAGCAGCCGATGACCGAGGGTTTTCAAACGGTACTGGCTGCGAGCGACAAGGAGCGCCGCGACCTCTTTGTCGGCGCTGCCGACCGCCTGCGCACCAATGAGCAGAACATCGAAAAGGATTTCTGGGTTTGTTGGACGCTCGATGCGCTCTTCAATGAACTGGATGCCGGTGGGCCACGATCTCCGAGACTAGCGTTTCGTTCTTATTTTGAGTACAATCGTTCTCGTAATGAGAACAGAAATTAGAACATCTGATGCACCACTTGCGAACCTGCTCTTCGGCCAGACCCGAGGTCGCATCCTTGCGACCTTGTACGGCAATCCCGACGAGGCTTTCTTTGTTCGTCAGATCGCCCGCAGTGTCGAGGTCAGCGTGGGGACCGTTCAACGCGAACTGATTACGCTTGCAGATGCGGGTCTCATCTCTCGGTCGCAAACTGGCAACCAGGTCTTCTATCGTGCGAACCGTGACCAACCGGCGTTCGCCGAATTACATGCGCTTCTTGCCAAGACCGCTGGTATCTTCCACCAGCTTGCGGAAGCACTTTCTCCCTTGTCGAAAGCAATTGAATTCGCTTTCGTCTACGGTTCGTTTGCGCGTGGGGAGGAGAGATCGGAGAGCGATATCGATCTGATGGTCGTCGGCCAAGTCACGCTCGACCAACTGCTGGAGCGACTCACACCGTTGGAGCGCACCTTAGGACGCCCCGTGAATCCTACGGTCTACTCTAGTGAAGAGATGCGAGCGAAGCTGAAGGCGGGCAATCACTTTCTGAAAGCCATTCAGAAAGGCAAGAACACCTTCTTGATCGGAGACGAGCATGAGTTTAGAAAGCTACTTTAAGAACGGCGGGCTCAAGAAGGAGGCGACGAGTCGGCAGGAGATCGCGGATCAACTGGGCCTCGTCTCCCGCTGTATGAAGGATGCGAACGTTGAAGGCATATCCGATGACCTTCGCTTCTATACAACCTTCAACGCGGTATTGGCTCTCGCCAATATTGCACTCCGCGCCAGCGGCTACCGCACGACGACGCAGCCAGGGCATCATATGCGAACGATCGAGACGCTGGAGTATACCGTCCAAGCGGACAACAAGACGATTCGCAAGATCATGGCCTTCTCAAAGAAGCGCAATGTGGCGAGCTACGATTCCGCTGGAAGCATCTCGAATGAGGAACTCAAGCAGATTCTTTCAACTGCTGAGAGTTTGCAGCAGACTGTTGAGACTTGGTTGGCGGCCAACTATCCCGAACTCTTGAAGCAGTAGCTTTGAATACGCACTACATGATGTGAAGCTATACGTTAGGTTCAGTCCGCCGTGACAGCCACCTCTTCAAAGTGCCATGCAATTCCGAGATGACATGGCATAAATGCTTGGTTGTGATTCAACGTCGTATGGGCTGGTTTCTCCACGACATCGCGAAGTAGAGATCGCTACAGGATCAGAGATGCAGCGATAAGGACATCTAGGAACTTGTTGAAATTTGGCTAATCTGTGCGGGTTTATTGGTGATTTGTATCGTTACGTTGGCTGGATTGCTTCGGAACTCGTGTTTTGCGAGTGTTTACGCGGCTTTTGCGGCCTTGCGGAAGGCCGTTTCAGGCCCTCCGGCTGTCTTCAGGCACACTGCTCTCGGAGCCTTGCCGGTTGTCTTTGCGCGATCAGACGGGGGAGACGCAGCAGGTTGTGCGCGGCGCAACTGAAGACGAACAGCCAGTCGACTTTCTCCAGTCCGCGTAGCTTGACCTGACGCAGCGGGCCGGTCTGCTTCAGCCATCCGAAGCCCTTTTCGACCAGCCATCGCCGACTCAGGCTGATTGCATAGCCGGGCTGCCGCGTGGTGCGGCGATCCAGATTGCTGCTGCGGCCCTTGTCGTTCTTTGTAACATGCGGAGTTACATTCAACTCTCATGCCGTACGCACAAAATCCTTGGTGTCGTAAGCCTTGTCCGCGCCCACCGTGATGCGTCGCGAACGATCCTTCTGTCGCTCGTCGAGCATCAACAGCGCGGCGTCGCGCTCGGCGAATCCATCCGCCGTGGTGGCCAGTCGTGGCGGCGATCAGACCGTTGCGATTCTCCACCAGCGCGTGGCCCAGATAGCTCAACTTCGACTCCTTGCCGTAGCTCTTCTTGTACAGCCGTGCGTCCGCATCAGTGGTCGATTCATGCGTCTTGTTCGAGCGCTTCTGACCGCGGAAGTCCGTGCCATTACCGTCGTCCGGGCCATCCTTGGCGCGAAAACTCTTCTGCGAAGCCCACGCCTCCACCCCACGGACGAAGACCTGTCCGTGGGGACCCCGGCCTGAATCAGCGTTCCATCCACGGTGAAGTGCTCGTCACTCATAAACTTCTTCGCCCGCACGTTCACCTCCGTGAAGAATCGCTGCGCGACATCGCTCGTCAGCAGGCGGTCGCGGTTCTTGGAAAACACCGCGTGGTTCCACATCGAATCGTCCATGCCCAGGCCGACAAACCAGCGAAACAGCAGGTTATAGTCGATCTGCTCGACCAGCAATCGCTCCGAGCGCACCGAGTAGAACACCTGCAATAACAAGGCCCGCAGAATGTACTCCGGCGCAATCGAAGGACGGCCAGAGTCCGCATACAGCGCATCGAACTCCGCGCTCAGCGAACCCAACACCGCGTCCGTCAGCTTGCGAACCGCACGCAACGGATGGTCCACCGAAACCCGCTGCTCCAACGACACATAGCTGAACATCCCATCCTCTACACGCTCATCTCCACGCATGGATGTTAGACGAATCAACCCATAAACCAGTTGCGAAAACCCCCGCCTTTTTCAACAAGTTCCTAGACAACAGTCGAGGCCCGGATCACACCATAACAGTCAAGAAGGAAGGCTGGGTGACGGTTGAGAAAAACGTAGTTGCCGGTGGCGAGACAATACGGCTGGAGTTGAGTTTGACGGCCGCAAAGACGGCGAATTGATTAGCGGATTTTGTGAAATTTGTTGCAGGTTCCTGTGCGGCCTTCTCTGTCACCGACTTCGGACGACTTCACTGTCCCTGCTCCTCCATTGGTGTGCCACGGCTTGTGTCAAAAGCCGACCATCCGCGTCGCCACGCGTGCTCTGCGATGGAGTTGGAAATCGGGTGCAATCGAAGGAAGTTCGATCCACCTGCTGTGGTCTATACAATCCTGTACAAAGGGATACCAAAAATGCACACGATTGCGGAGAGTCGATCAGGTTGAGTTTTGGGGTGATCTAGCAACACAGAACGGGTCAAGAATCCGGCTGCATACTCGCAAACTCCGCCGCACCCTGCGACAATGGGTGCGTCCCCCAATGCCGCTCTCTCTGCCCGAATACGTCACCCGCTGGAAAGCAAGCACTCTCACTGAGCGCGCCGCCGCGCAATCGCACTTCATTGATCTGTGCGAGGTGTTGGGACAGCCTCACCCCGCCGCCGCAGACCAGACCGGCGACAGCTACACCTTTGAGAAGTACGTCTCCCGGCTGAAAGGCGGCAAGGGCTACCACGACGACCGGACGCATCTTGCACTGGCAAAGGGAACGCCTGCGGGGCGTGGAGCGGAGACGAATCCCGACGCAGATTGCAGAGTCATATCAATGCCAAGGCTTGGCGGGCTGCATCATCGTTACGATTTGGCAGCCTGAGCTTTCGTTGCGATCAATGATCCATGAAATTGATGATAAACAACGGGCGAAGTGTGCCTGATGATCCGTTGCATCGGTCCTGGCACCGCTCCTGTGGTTCTCTTCCGTCGGCGTTCAACCCTTTCCTATCGACAGTCACTGCAAAGCCTGAATCTGAGTTCATTCATCAGACCCGTTTTGTCCCGGATAGAATTTTGGCGAGCCACAAGGGACGGCCTTGCTGGGTCAGCGAAACAGCTTTTTTCGGAACACCGGCCCACCCGGATCAGGATTGAAGGCTATCGAGAGGAACAGTCCAAGTCTCTTTCTGACCTCGCCATCGGCCTGACCATCAGGCCTAACTTCCTGTCCGGACACCTTCAAGAACTCCTTTGAGAACACCACGCCGCCCTCACCAAGCCGCCTCCAACTGCCTTGGGTTCGCTCTACCTTTCCATCACGGCTCAGCTCTTGTTGGAAGCTGCGATCCTTATTCAGGATCAGAGTTGACGTTTCTCCAGTGAGGCTAAGGGTATACGTGCCGGATACAGCGCCGTAGCTGTAATCGGCGGCGACGCAGTACCAACCAACGAAAGCACCCACCACGAGCACAAGAACCGCACCAACCAGCTTCATTTTGGGCATGGAGGGTCACCCGCTCCCCCGCAAGGGAGATTGTCGTGCTGACGCGTGGACACTTGGAAATTGTCTGGGTTGATGCTGTCCCATAACAGGTCGAACATATTGAGTCCGGATTCAGGCTGGCCATAGTCTCTGCCGATTTGCGGCGTTTCATTCTTCTGTCCAGGATTGTATCGCGACATCAGATTATGCCAAAGGAACTTCGGGGTTAGGTTCCTCCTCACCAAGGACTTTTGATAGTCGAGCTTGAACTTCTGCAATATCTTGTCGCACTGGGTACTGCAATTTGGTCCTGTCGCCCACCATAAAGCAGGGTCTGGATTCGTCCTGATGTAGTTGATTACTTCCTGCGTCGTCTCAGGTGAAGTTTGAATCGTCAGGGCTGCAAGCCCGTCAGGCCCGGATCGAAGATCGTCAGCCGACTTGTAGTTGTCCATATCGAAATTCGATTCCCCTTTCCAAACCGGCGCATGGACGCCGGGCCCAAAGCTCTCTACGGCAGAATCACCCGTTGCTTGGTTGTAGGCAAATAAAATGGCGTGCCCTGCTATCCCGCCTTGATCATAAAAATAGGTGATGTCCTGACCATCGGGATCAACATATTTCAGAGGGTTATTTGCTCCATAGGTATATAAATTCAGTGTGTTCGCCGGATTCAATATACGTTCATCAGTCAACGTCACACGGTCAGGGCTCATCCAACGGCCCATCGAACTTGCGTAGTACCGCTTACCGAAGTAGTCCTTGCCGGATTCGGCGTCCCGTTCTTTGCCGGTGAAGTGGTTCTCGGTGGCATCCGGGCATTGCGTGAAGCCAGGCAGGCTGGAAGGAGTCAGGCTATCGCCGTAGGGCAGGCTG
>Ga0255353_1001863_pt1 | contig 11147 bp, 8 predicted proteins | sample HBST25metaG_FD_189941 | JGI IMG/M metagenome (GOLD analysis project Ga0255353, IMG submission 189941) | Peat soil microbial communities from Stordalen Mire, Sweden - H.B.S.T25 | ecosystem: Environmental > Terrestrial > Soil > Wetlands > Peat | place: Sweden: Norrbotten County, Stordalen Mire...
CACCTTGACATGGCGGCTATTCTTAGCACTTCTGCGTGTATATTCGGCTATCACGGGTCCGGATGGCCTGGTCTTATGCCCATCCGATCCATATTGCCTCCAGTGGAGCGCCACGGCGGGGTATCGCATCGAATACTTTTCCAGATACTTATCAATTGTTGAGTTACTTTTTATCACAACGAATTCATCCGCATCAATGCATCCCATCCAAGCGTAGCGTCCGACACAGCGCAGAACGCAGTCATGTTCGGCGGCGGGAGAGATCGGTATATAAGGCCAGTCTTCTATCAACGTAACAACACCCTTCCGAATAAAGGGGTCCAGGACTGTGTGAAAGTCATCCTCGCTTTTCGCTTCATAAAAGAAGAGATGACTTACGCCTGCCGCGAGATAGTACTCGACAAATTCCCTCAGATTAGGCGCCTCGTCGCGAATCCGCACGCATAGCGCAACTCCCTTGCCTGACTGGCCTGCCTTTCCGGCATCTGCCACTTTGGCTCTGACCGCGCCGGTGCGCGAATAATAGAGGCTTTGTAAGGTATAGACGGTCTTGCCTACTGTCGCCTGGAAGATCCGGCTTCCTCGGATAATTTCTCTCAACTTCCAATACACGGTCCGCATAGACTCTCCTCTGGTGCTAGACCTGCTCAACGCGGCAAAGCTTTAGGTTGGCTCCGCAGCGGAGTGCTGCTCTTGCCCTCTCAACATTTCGATTTCCTGTGCTCTGCATAATACGCGCGACAATTGCGTGTCGTTGTCGTAGCCGGAAAGCTTTGCCCGCTCACACCCGCTTGCAGCAATCTCTTCCCGTTCGGCGGGATGGTCAAGATAGTAGCGAATCTTATCGGCGCACTCTTCAATGGAAGAGAAGAACTCAGCCTCCTTACCTTCTTGAAAACATCTTTGATGCTCGGGCGAACGCTCGGCCAGCAGAAACCCGCGGCACGCCGCGATCTCGAATGACTTGTGAACAACGTCTTCCTCGTTCAGGTGCGTAATAAATGCGAGGTTAATCTTCGATCTCCAGAGGGTCTCCCGGTATTCTGCATCCCGCAGCATCCCGCACCATTTGTAACGGCCTCTTTCATCTTTGCTTAGTACTCGATCCCATCGCGGCCCTGAGATGGACACAGGGATGTCAAAGCTCTCAATCAGACTTCGAAGAAACTGAGGACGATTCTCATGAGGGCTGCCAATATACGACACTTCGCGATTCCGGTCGGCGTCTGACCAGCCAGCGGGAGGAGGAAAGTGCTCGCGCGGGTCATAACTCAACTGGATTTTGATATAATTCAGACCCCACTCCTGGTAGCGCTGAATGTCAGCATTGCGAAAGAGACAGTGCAGATCGAGCATACGATATATCTTATAGAACTGATGCCAGCCTCCATCGTTTCTGGGACCGAAAGGATTGTCCTGATTGAAGCAGACCGTTATTGCGCCCAGCTCTTTCACGCGACGTATCGTAGACGGCGTGAATTGCAGTGGCTTATCGAACCAGACTATGTCCGGCTTCTCCTCCAGAACAGCAGTTATCAGATCTGCATTCACCCCGGCGATCAGCGGTCCTACAGGAAATCGCCAAGTCAAAATATTCAACTTATTCCATTTGTATGAATACTTCGCCAGATCAAATGGAATCAAGTCTTGCTGCAGCCGCTGAAGCGCACGAAAACGGTAGACGCTTGTCTGTCCGCTCCTCAGATAACCAACATAAAGGACTCGACGTTTCATGTCATGTGCTCTCCCTTGCAGTATAGTCCCCGTCCGCTTGGTATATCGCGGCATATCGTTCTATAGTATTGCGGCATTCTCGATTTTACTAGAAGCAGTCTCATAAATTCCTGAACCTGAGTTCGAGGCAGGCGATGTGACCATGTCGAGGAGGTTTTCGATGTGCCACTCCCGGAAGACAACGAAGCTACGGAGGCGTGCGACCATGCGAACAGCCCCTGGGCCTTCGAGCGTCGTTTGCAGCGGCACAGCTTGCGCCCGCCCCAGGTCTTACTCCTGCGCCTGCGGTTAGACGCGATAATCTCGATGCCGGACGCGGTTGAACAGTCTTCATCCAGACTGCTGGAGTCGCGGGCCTTGTCGCCGATCAATCGTCCTGGAAGTGCCTCGATGAAACCGCCGACCAGAACTCCCTCAACGAGTTGGACTCGGCCGGCGAAGGGCCTTGACTGGTACGGCGAAAGGTAAAGTGTTATCAGCGGCGATAACAACAATTTTGGTCCCAGTGTCGCAACAAGTGAGACCAACAGCATGTCCCCCTTTCTTTGCGCCGACAATCGGCCCGGCGCGAGAACGTGCCGAGTACGACAGCTGTTGTCATCCCGACACTCCGGCGGCAACACCGGCTGCAGAACCCACCACTGTTCTTTAGGGAACTCACTGTGTCTCGCCTTCGGCGCTTCCGGGGATACCCCAGAGCAGCTCTAGTTTGCGCCATCTTCAGCCCCAAAATGTATATGATACTGGCTCTAGCCTTCACTTCGTGCTTAAACGTAAGCTGATCACGCTCGCAAGTACTTTTATGGCTTCAGCGCAACGTATTGATCCCCCTTGTTAGGGATCATCCTGACAATTCCCACAACCAAATAGGAAACAAGCAGAATTTCTATCGGAGTGCGAAGTGCTAACCCTGCCAAATTCCCCATGCTCGCGCCCACTCCAGTTGAAACGAGAATTCCCATTGCGACTATTCCCCATGGCCGCCTCATATCAAACATACTTTCATAGATGATGAATATCGCCGGAAAAGCGAACAGCCCGAACATAATCACTCCCCACCACCCAAACGCACCATAACTGTCGCTAATCGCCGAAAATGACGCATATCCGTTGTCGATCTCATCCGACGTAACCCCCGTCAGGTGCCCAAGATACCCAGACGAGCTAGTCACCGGTTTGTTCTTGTATAGGGAATATGGAATCTGCATCAATAGATCATTCTTCAGCCCTGCAAAGCCATAGTGAAGTCCTCTTGAACAGGTGTCGATCAACACGCTGTCCATGCGAATCATGGAAACCCGGCTCAGAATAAATGTCCCTGGGCGGTCAAAATAACTGGCCCCCAAGTCACCACCGGCTGAATTCGCTACCTCTGTCGCCTCCTTTACACTAGACCAGTCTGGAAGAGCTGCAAGGTGCTGTAGAATCACAGCGTTCCTTTCGCGAAAAGATGATTCTTCTCGAAACTGTCGGAGGTACATCTCAACCGGCGAGATCACTGTGACAAGAGCCACAATCGACAGCACGACCGTAAGGTAGTGCCTGCGCTTGAAACGATATCCACTCGCATAGCATGTCACAAAATATACAAAGTTTGGAACGACTACGCCTGACCTCGACGTGCCTAAGAATCCAAGGACCATATACGCAGCCCAAGGGAAGAAGACTTTCAAGCCAAAGCTGTGCTGGCCTCCGGTGTCTGTGACACGGCCTATCACTGCAAGGACAATCGAAAAGAGCAATAAGCTCGAAAAGACAAGTGTAAAATTACGCTCGGCCGAATGCTGGGTTTGGGCGCCTTGCAGAATGCCAGAAGTGGCGAGTAATCCGACAGAAACAGATACCGTATACAACAGGCCTGCCTGTGAGCGCGTCTCAGTATCGAGCGGCTTCGGCAAATTCAGCCGGAATCGCCCGAATAGAAAAGTTCCCACCATGACGCATAGGTAGAAGACCATGTAAATCGCCATCGTAAGTTGAGGAACTTCGAGATCCTTGTCGGAGGCCTCATAGAATAGAACTTTTGCAAATTGCGAGATTACGAGGGTGTCGAGAGCATAGGCGGCAAAGAATATCCCCCCGATGGTACTGGAACCGCCCAGCATGTTATATGTAATGCCGATACAGAGCATTGCGGCGGCCATCATAGCTACAAAAGACACACTCGTACCGGCTACAAGCTCTCCAATGGACAGAAGCAAGACAACGCTGAGAAGCACGACGCTCGGGATCTTATGTTGGGCAAGCATGGCAGAAACCGCCTTGTATCCATCTCGTTGCAATGCCAGGGCAAGTGCCCTAGTTCGGTATTAGAGCGCATTCAGGCAGTCGCCCAAAACCACTGTATTGCTATATCGACCATATAGCGGATCGTAACATCTCTTCCTTATTTCAGAACGGTGGACGTATACACCGACTCATAGAGCAGCGTGGATGCCACAGTAGCTCCTCCGGCTGCCAGCGAAGCCTTGAAAACACTGGACGGTATGAAGAGAACGTCGTCCGAAGCCAAGGCAATGTCTTGCTGCTTGCCGTACATCACCTTCTTGAGGTCCAGCATGATCTCGATATGGCGATTATCGGCAGTAGGCCGTATAATTCTGACCCTCGATAGCGCTGCTCCAAAATTCACTCCCCCCGCCATGGAGATAGCGCGCATTACCGTGATTGGTGAGTTTCCTGACAAGGGAATCGCACCCTGCGTCTTGACCTGACCCACTACAAAGACGCTCCCCACCTTGGGAACGATCAGTGTATCGCCAGCCATCAGCGGGATATTGCTCACATTTGCGGCTTTCGGGTCCGCTCCCAAATCAACCATAATTGGATAAAGCTGACCGGGGCGGCGAACTGTAAGTGTGTGACTGGCCAGCGGAGTGAGGCCTCCGCAGGTAGAAATTACATCGAGAAGCCGCAGCTGACCGAAGGCGGGAACAGGAGTTGGTCTTTGCACCTCACCGATTACTGTGATAATGCGAGTGGGGGAATCAAGCAACTGCACGCTAACTTGTGGATCAACAAGAAATCCTCCATCTTGAAGAGCTTTGGCCAGGTAAATTGAGGCCTGCGAAGGCGTCAGTCCTGCGAGTTTTACTGCACCGAGATACGCCAGCACGACCTCACCCTTTTGTCCGACCCTGATCCCCGAAGCTGAACCTGAGTTGCTACTTGAGATCGTACCGGGGGAGGATTGTGCGTTGATGTTCAGTTCGGGCGCGCCCAAGACGGAGATCGAAATGACATCTCCGGGCATGATGCCTGTTTCCGGGTATTCGACTTTCAACGCACTCTCAGGTGTTGTGGCCGCTTTCGCGGGAGATGAGATGGCCGGCCCCGCATACTGCGCGGAAGCATTGGCAACGCCAAAGCCAAGGATAACAACCACTGGCATTATCCTGAGAAAATCGCATTTCAACCGAACTCCCATATTGCCTCCTTGGCCCATATTCGCTTCCGGGGTCTAACTCTTATATTCATAGGAATAGTAACCGAGATACCCGTAGTATTCCGGAAGACTCGCGTCAACTCCATTGAGGACGAACCCGTAGACCTTAACATCCACACCCCGGAATATCTCGGCCGCTCGCGAGAGCATTGCCCGGGTGCAATATCCCTGACGGATAACCAACACCAGACCGTCCGACAATGACGAGACAATAAGGGGATCGGTAACCGATAAAGCCGGTGGCGTATCGAAGATGACATACTCGTACCGCTCGCGCAGCAGTTGTACTAGCGTCTTCATCTGGTCGGAGCCAAGTAGATCGGCAGGAAGAGGCGGGCTGAATCCAGAAGGAATCAAATCCAGAGTTGTGAGGGTCTCATGAGTTTGGATCACCGCGTCCAGCGACTGATTGCCAGTCAAATACTCCGACAACCCCGTCTTGGCGGTCAGCCCAAGCCGCCAGTAGATACTGGGACGGCGCATATCGGTGTCCACCAGGACAACTTTCTTCCCACCCTGGGCAAGGGCCGCAGCCATGTTAGTGGATACCGTGGACTTTCCCTCGCCAGGCTGGCAACTAGTCACGGCAACCACCCTTGATTGCCGGGCAGTGCTTGATAATTGCATCGATGTACGTAATACACGAATTGCCTCAGAGAATGAGGACCGCGCATCCCACAATATCTCCGGCCCGACGCCCAATTCTCGCTCTGCTTCCTTCCCTTTCCAGTTCGTTTGCGGAATGATAGCGAGCGCAGACAGGCCCAGTAGCTCCTGGATATGTTTTGAATCCCGCATGCGCGTATCCATTTTCTCCAATAAAAGCGCAAGAGCCATACCGCCTAACAAGCCAAAGAGCAGGCCAATCTCACCCATCCTTACCGGGGACGTACTGGATGGACTCATGGGCAGGGATGCCAAGTCCACAACACTTATATCTGCAGAATCCAGCCCTGCATCCACCGCCGCTTCCCGGAGCCGGGCGAGGATGCTCTCATACATGCGGCGGTTCGATTCATACTCTTCTGTCAATAATGCATACCGAACAATATCGTCGCGCTGGCCATATAATTCGTGGACCCTGCTATCCAACAAGCCCTTGGCTCGATCCTCGGTCTGATGGGCGATGTCGAGGGAGTCCTTCGCCTTATCTACCACCGCCCCTTCTTCTCTTGCAATTTCAAGATTCATAGCGTGAATCTGCGCATTCAATTGCTTCACTTGCGGATAATTCGGCCCGTATACTGGCTGCAGCCGCGCCAAATCTGCCTGCATCTGCGCGCGCTGTGTACGCAGACTTGTAAGCTGTCCCTGTGAGCCTTCCATACCTCTGACAATTGAGCTGTCCTGAATCCGGCTTGGAGGCAGAGACTGCAATATGTGGTAGCGCGCGTCATCGATGACGCGCTGTTCTGTCGCGTCTTCCGCTCCTTTTTCCAGCTCGCCGATTTCCTGAACAATCAGACTATGATTTGGATCGAGGGCGGTTATGCCCAGCTTTTTTTGAAGATCGACCATCTGGTCCTGCGAGTTCTGCACAACGGCCCGCAAATCGTCGATCTGGCTGGTCAGCCAATTGGTAACCTGTTGCGTGCTGCTATAGTGAGTAATAAAATTGTTCTTGATGAATTCACTCTCAAGAGCATTGACAATGTCGGCCGAGAGCTTCGGGGAGGAGCTCGTATAGGAGATCGTGATCATCTGTGTGCGCGGCACGCGGGCAATCACCAAATGGCCTCTTAGATTTCCCACGATAGAGCTGCGCACGCCAGGATCGTCGAGATTCCCGTGTAAGGCGACATTACTCTTGGCGCCGGTCAGCCTTGTCCAAAGAGAAGGGTGACCACGCATAAATGTCTCGTTGTCCTGCAATTTCAAAACTCCTGCTACCATTGTCAGCAGTTTATCGCTGGTAAGAATGCGGCTGTCACTCTCGATCACAACGTCGAGCGACCCTCCGCCACCCAGGACAGAAGATATAGACTGTTTCAGCTCAGCAGCTGACCCAGGCTGTATTTGCATCTCCCCGCTGGCGGTGTAGAGCTTTCCCCGGTTATAGCCGTCCGCGGCAGCCAGCAACCCCAGCCCTACTGCGGCGCACGCCAGAAGCAATCGTCTTTTTCGGACGATAAGCCACAAATCTGTCAGGGCGAGATCTTCCTTGGAAGAGGCCGGGCGGACATTGGTTACGCGGGTAGATTCCTGCAAGGAAACCTCTCAATTTTTGACGCTGTTAAAAGTATCTGTATGGCGAACTGAACGCCATCATTTGTGTGCGGCATACCTGCCATGGTACTCATACCACCAAATTGAAATCAAAATGAAAGAATGGCCGGAATCTCCGTCGCGCATCTGTGCGCAAGATGCCACGACAGTTGCACCCCTTCCAGGGGTGTACACTCCAACTAATCATATCGTGATGCGCCGATATGGGTCAATGCTCGTCCGATTCTGTCAATTTGCACTGTTTTCAGGTAGCTACGTTACGGCAATGTTTGTCACGAAACGCATTTCATGGTAATCCTCTTCGATTCCGGCATATGCAAGAATGCCCGATAGGGACCTCGTGCCGTACGTACCATCCACGGCAACTGAATTGTCTATCCTGCGCATAACAACCTCTGTCAAGACGATGCGAATCAAATCATTTCATCAGGCACATTGTACTGACAGCAGCTTGATCTGCTTCATGCAGCCTCGGTCAATCGAGACTTTGCAACGTGAATCGGTAAACAGCATTCCGTGCGGCCGTTTCAGACTCTCCAAATGACGCTATGCGGCCGAAATCTTCACTGGCCCACCGGAGGCCTGCTCTATCTCCCGCACATCGCCGCCGGGCGAAGCTTTTAGCCCGTCGGACTTTGCATTGGAATGTCTAAGCCGAGAAATCGCGGGGAAGCATCTGTTTCCAATCGAGCAATGCCCCTTCTAGACTGTACTTCCAAGTATATCCAAGCTCCCGCAGCCGCTTCGGATCGATGAATGTCGAGCGGAAGAGTTTACGCACTCTGACCGGATTGACGGGCTGCTTAACGCCAACGGTCCTTGCAATTGCCTCAATAAAATAGGAGGCACCTAGAAGGAGGGATCTGGGAACAGCATGCGGAGTATGACGGGTTCCGGCAACTTTTCTGATTGTGTTTACAAATTCTTCCAGCCGGGCCGGCGGATTCATGGAGAAATTCAAAAGAGTAACAAGCTCCCCACGGTTGTCCTGGTGCTCGATGCCGAACTGAGCCACATAACATAACTCCTTCACATAACCTCCGGCCTTCCTGGTGTCGCGGTTGCCTACATAGACAAAGTATCCCTTAACTACGCTCCGTATCAGGCGAGTTACATTTCCGTTTTCCCCAGGGCCAAATACCACGCCCGGGCGCAGAATCACAAGTCTCCGTTCAGGGCTGGCCGCCCTCCAGGATATATGAATATTTTCCGCGACCAGCTTCGAACTCCCATATGGAGTCTCCGGCACGGGAAGGGAGGTTTCGTCTTTTTGCTCTTCAGATGGCCCATAGGGAGAGATGCTGCTGGTAAATACGATCCGCGGACACCCTACCGTGGATGCATACTCGCAGACGTTCTTCGCTCCATTCAGATTCGTATCGAAGTACTCTTTCGGCTGATGCCCGGGCTCCCTGTGGACGGCCGCAAGATTGAAAACGATATCCGGGCGAACAGGCAAAAGCTCTATGGGGATGGGATCGCGCACATCCCACTGAACATAAACTGCCTGCCCGGACCGCAGACTCTGCTGCAAGAGTTCCGTATACGGCTCATCCCGCGGAGGCTGGATATCAACCAACGTAATTTTCTCTGCCAGATTTTCGCGCAGCAGGTGCTGGGCAAGGTGTGTCCCAATAAAGCCTGTTCCGCCAAAGATCGTCACGTGGCCTACAGTGTCCATGCTCCTCCAATTTTAAGTTGATGCCGGGAGATCCTGCACGGATACTTACCTCTATCCGGCCGCGCATACCTCCGAAGATGCACCCATCGTTCAGGCATATGATACAGCATGTCTTTGTGAAGCGAGTTACGCTTGCCACTATTGACATTTCATGTAGAGAGACTTAGAGATCACAGTCTCTCAGCTTTAGCAGCACGCCCACAGAGTAAACCTATGCATGGCCGGTCAAATCGAGAGCGCCGCTTGACGTATTTCGCTTAAGGATACCTGCTCTTCATTCGATGGGGCTTCCAGCAAAATGTCCAGTACGAGTAAGCGCACACTCCAGGCGGCGGTTGAGATGTGCCCCAGACACATTCATCCCGCTTTAACGTGAGTTCTGTCCAGCTCTTGGTTTCCAATATACCAGCGGTTCTGTCACAGACAAACCCAATTTTGTTGATCTGGTACCTTCCCGCGTTACCACAGTGTAGTTTTTCTATCTGCTTTCGCGGCGGGTTTCTGTCGTTGTCCACTGCCAACACGCAGCCTTTTGCATCCATGGAATTGATATGAGGCGAACCCTGGAAGCACTGCCGCCCGGCCTCTGCCCGCATGATCTTATGCGTTTCCGTGTGGTATTCCAGCCCAGATCACCTCAACGGGAGGGACCTTTCGCTGGGGCCCGGCAAGGTTGGAGCACCCAGCATTGGTGCAACAATAATCGGTCAGAGACCCGGTCTGTCCTATCGTCGAGCATGGATAATTTATGATCCGGCTTGATGTGAGACGAGCAGATGTTTTGTTCTACCGCATATTCCTTGCGTTCCCTGGCTTATACTTATGATTTGGAAAGGGCCTATGCGCGATGCGATCCTTGTGACTGGCGGAGCCGGATTTATCGGCTCGAATTTCATTCTAAGGTGGATGGAATTCCAAGGCACGCCAATCATCAACCTGGACCTGCTGACTTATGCGGGAAACCGTGCAAATCTTTCTTCGCTTAGCGGCGATTCGCGCTACAGGCTTATCCATGGCGACATCTGCGACGCGACTCTTGTTAGCGCTCTGCTGCGCGAGCATCAACCGCGCGCCATCCTTCACTTTGCAGCGGAGAGTCATGTGGATCGCTCCATCGCATCCCCTGAGGCGTTTCTCCGCACCAATATTCAGGGTACCTATGTTCTGCTGGAACAGGCACGTCTATACCGCTCTAACCTGAGCGCTGACGATCAACGCGCATTCCGATTTATCCATGTCTCAACCGACGAGGTTTACGGTTCTCTCGGGCTAGGCGATCCACCTTTCACCGAGGATGCACCGTATGCTCCCAGCAGCCCCTATGCGGCCTCAAAGGCGGCTGCAGACCATTTTGCGCGGGCCTACTATCACACATGGGCGCTGCCCGTGGTCACCACCAACTGCTCCAATAATTACGGCCCGTTTCAGCTTCCGGAAAAGCTGATTCCGCTCATGATCTTCAACGCGATCGATGGCAGGCCGCTGCCCGTTTACGGCGATGGGCGCAATGTGCGCGACTGGCTGTATGTTGACGACCATTGCGCAGCGATTCTCGCAGTTCTCGACCGTGGACATGCTGGCGAGACGTATAACATCGGCGGTAACATGGAGCTCGAAAATATCGATGTAGTTACGAGTGTATGTGACCTGTTGGACGAGATGCGGCCCCATGCCGCCAGTGTTCCGCGCCGAAATCTGATTACATATGTAGAAGATCGCCTTGGCCATGACCGCCGCTATGCCATGGATATCTCAAAGATATCCCGCGAGCTTGGCTGGAAGCCAAGGGAGCAATTTGAAAGCGGATTGCGCAAGACGGTCCGCTGGTATCTCGACCATCCCGAATGGCTTGAAAACGCAGGGCGTGCCGCGGCTGGCCTCTGAGGCCGGTACAAAGGATGCGGAGTATTCTGGTACCCGGTACAATCGATGATAAGGAGATGCAAGCCATGAACCGAGTGTATATGGACGCCAATGCCACGACCCCCCTGCTGCCAGAGGTTGTGGAGGCCATGCGCCCGTACTGGATGGAGCACTTCGGCAACGCATCTTCCATTCACC
>Ga0255353_1001868_pt1 | contig 11128 bp, 21 predicted proteins | sample HBST25metaG_FD_189941 | JGI IMG/M metagenome (GOLD analysis project Ga0255353, IMG submission 189941) | Peat soil microbial communities from Stordalen Mire, Sweden - H.B.S.T25 | ecosystem: Environmental > Terrestrial > Soil > Wetlands > Peat | place: Sweden: Norrbotten County, Stordalen Mire...
TGGCCGGAGAGGGTAAGCTGCATAATGTGGGGTTCCTTTACATTAAGTTTGGTCTCGTAACCCTATTCTAATGTTCTGAATTCCCACACTTAAATATGGTTAAAGCTGGAATTTTGCAAGAGGCTCGAATGCTCAAGAATAAGCCAGAATGCCAGCCTGGACGCGTTGCTGGACGGTGGGTAACCAACGGCCCGTGGTGAGCGAAGCAACACCACCATGGGGTCCGGGGGCCGTGCCCCTGGAGATAGGGGTAGGCAAAGACAGCGGCTTTATCGCTGGCTTGCCGAGGGGGAAGGCATTCCCCCCCATAATGATTTGGGATTTATATACTTAACTCCCCGGCCCTTCCTTTCGACGACAGGTTTCTACCTCCCGTCGAGACGATCTGTACATTAACCAAAGAAAGCCGACAACCATCGGTACCAACAACCAAAGCTGCTCTGCTAAGCTAATCTCTTGACCGGGAATCGCGGGAGTAACCATGTTCTTCCCTACCTTTCTCGCCCAGGATTCCGGCTCCTGGCAGGCCGCTTCGAACCTTATCGACAAAGGGAGTAAAGTACGTAATTCCCAATGATTTCGCATTTGCTTTAAGTGAACCCATAACAAACGCTCGGATTTCTGACATTATTTTTTCTTCTGACCGGCCGATTTGAGAGGATGCTTACCCTCAGTCACCCGCAGTTTTTCTTTAACTTGCACAGAACCCGACCCCTTCTTTGGTAATTTATGAGGTTCATGAGTTGGTAACTTGATCTTCACCCCGCCATCACACGTAGGAACATGCAATCTCATCTCCCGCGCCCCAAGTTTTTCACCGCACCCTTTAGGACAACGCCTCAGAATTGGTTTCCTGCCACCGTGCTTTCTATTCCCAAAAAGCGCCTTTGCCAACAAGGTCATCCCAATATGGAAGTGACAGTTTGGACAATCCAGCCCCTTCTCACCGGCTGAGTCTTTACCCTCCTCAACGTCAGACTTGACAACAAAAGACCCGGAGTTCACAGCGTCAACAACCTGCTTAGCAATAGCCATCTGGCCTTTATGAGACAGGCCGGTCCGCTCAAAACCCAGCCAATGGATTACAGTATCGCCATCAGCATCAACAACCTCCACGATACGTCCGAGTTGCGCTCCATGGCCGTACCAATCATCATAAACAGCCCAGGGTAGCTTATTCCGTTTGCTCTGCATGACTTCCTTCCACGGGAAATACGTACGTAAAGACTAAAACAACCACTGTTGACTAGGAGGGCACTCATCAGGGGCAAGAACACACTCAGCCTCGATCCTGATCCTCGAAGCTTCCGCCTGCCCCATACCAAAAGCAGTTCCAATCGCCGCAAGAGAGGCCCGATACAAACCCTCAACTACCTGTTCCTCCCCCACCATCTCTTTGAGCCTAGCTTCGGACACATACCCAACCTGCATCCACAAACGCGTAATCTTCAAACAATAATATAATCCCGCTGCCTCGCCCTCCATCTCAGTAAACAGCACAGCGGGACCTTCATCGCCTGAACAGTTATAAATGCAACTTGCCAATACCCTACCCCCGGCCAAGCAAACTAGTTTATGGAGGCCCCAATGAGCTTCCCACCGAACGTTGTCTGAGGTCCAGGGATGATGTTTCCAAGTAAAGCAGATAGCTTGAGAAGCGCCTCCCGCGAGATTGAGATATACTCATTGTCCTCATTATTGAGGTCCTCCAGAGTAACCTCGCCTAGCATCTTGAGAACGGCGGGAACAAGCTTCCCATCCCCAGCGGGTTTCTTGCGGATCTTTGCTCTCTTCGCGGTAGCTCGACCCTCAGCCTTGGCTTGCGCCGCCGCATCCTCAAGAACAGCGACGGCCTTCTCGCCGTCGCCAGCCGAGGCTTTGACGACCTGGAGAACAAGGCCCTTGGAAACACCGCCGCTATTCAAGAGCGCTTGCACCGGGTCGGGAGAGTCGGCCAGGGTAATAGCTTCCTCAACAAATCTCTCCTTCTTCCCAACACGCGCGGCGATTTTCGCAACACTCCATCCGAATCCCTGCAACTTGAGGTAAGTACCGCCAACCTCGATCTGACTGAGAAAAAGATGTTCATTCGCCGACAAGGCCATAGCGATACGGTCGGCAAGCGTCTCAACCACCTTACCGCTCTTTTGAATAACAGGAATGCCAACAATATCATGGCCTTCAGCAATCAGTTCAAGCACAGCCCGCAAACGGCACTCGCCATCAATCAGAACTGCCTTCTTCCGAGTAGCGTCAAAGCGGACCCAGAGAGGCTGTTGAACGCCCTTATCTGCGATGATTTGGGCCTTCAGGGTCGCGATATGCTCGATGGATTCAGGAGTGGAGAAGTCACGCGGATTCAGCCCCTCCTCCACGATAATGTCGAACGGGCTGATCTTGCTCATATCCTGGCGACCGTCCACCTGAAGATCGCACAAACGCTTAATGCTTTTTTGTTCAGTCATACACTGGCCTCCTTTGGCCGTTATGTTGCTCAGATGAGCGTTATCCATCCATGTCGAGGATCGTGATAATCCAGTCGAGCCGCGCCAATGTCGTTCTTAGCTTGGTCCAAGAGAAAGAAGGCATCCGAATGATTCTCTGAGTTCAGCATCCGGGCGCTAACCCACCCTTTGATGCAGATAGCGCGGTCACGATTGCAGATCCTCACAGGAACGACACAAAGGCTAACGTCGCCATATTGCCCTGCAAAACTGATTTGATCTAAGCAGCTCATACCTATAAGCCAATCCGCTACCATTTTGCATCCTCCAAACCTTGTAACCTCTTACTTATTTAGTATAACACTTATATGTATTTGTGCCGCTCTAAATACCATTTATTTTATCTATTTGCACACCTTCCTTACAGGCGTGTTCACGCCGCGATAGACTCGCGACTCACAGGCTTGGACTTCGATAACTTAGGAAAGAGTGCCAGTGCCTGACTCGCCATTATCGCGTCATCTGCCATTAAGTGAGCAACGAAATTGCGCGCCCTAAAAAGGCGGGACCGCACACTAGACGTGGAGATTCTGAGATGCGCCGCAATCTCCAAACTGTTAAAGTCACGAAAAACTGAAAGAGTTAGAACCTCACGCTCTTTAGGTGGAAGCATCTGGATAATCGCACGAATACGAGACCTAAGTTGAGAAGCTACAGCTCCCTCATAGACACTCGCGCCACGAGCAGGCAGTACATTGACCAGTTCGCGCACATCGCTCCCCTGGGGGCGAGTCTTGGATCGACGCTTATAGTCAAGCGCCACATTCCAGGTGATCCGAATAAGCCACACTCTGAAGTTCTTGATCTCACCGAGCTTATCCCTGTTGCGGAGTACCCTCACAAACACCTCCTGAACCGCGTCATGAGCGCCATCTAGATCCCTCAGAACTGAGTTGGCGATTCGGAACATCGTAGATGAATACGTGGCGAAAAGAGAAGAGATTGTCTCATCCGTAACAGTATCCGAAACACCCGTGTCTGACTGTAGCATCATGCGTCCTTTCCGGTCGGCCAAATGAGACAGACTAGTGACTCTATCCACATAAGTCCCCGTCGCAACGGTACTTGTTGAATTGCGCGGCCCTGGCCACTTGCCAGATTGCGCCTTTTCGGCCTATATGCCTTTTGCTCCCAGTGATCCGGCGAGACGGGGCCTATTCAGGGGAGAGGATGCGTACCACTGCATCACCGCGCAAACCTAAAACTCTTTCGCCACATCACCTGTTCTGAACCAATCGCCAAGCCTCGTGATAGTTCATGAAAAAATGAGGATTCACGCCAAAAGCGTCGGCCAACTGTTGAGCCATACTCTGATCAAGCACAACATACGGTTCACGTATCTCAAAAAACATCTCCCAGGACAACCGGCATATTTGCCATTTCGTCTCGGAAAAGTGCGGTCCCATATTCATCACGAGATCCCCGATTGTCCATCCTCGCTCATCCATTTCTTCTTTAATCAAGTCGGCCAAATGAAACACTTTCGAAGGCTCCCTTTCGCTCATTTCGCTCCTCTTCCAATCGCGGCGCTACCGGATTGAATCGCAGCGGCGCAGCATCGTTAGTCGTTTTTCCAAAGCGTGTGTTTTGGACTATGTTCTGCCAGCCTGACCTTTGGAATACTGAATCTGTGTTCCCACCTAACCAGTTGCCACAGGACGGCTCTCCACCATCCCATTCCCGCCGCTGCAAACTGAAGCCCATCCGCACCAATGTCTGTTCTACTCGACCAATTCCTCAATCTGTTTCGCCTCACCATTAGCGATCTCGCTTGAAATGCCGCCCAACATAGATGCGATATCGCCGCCATTTCCCAAGGCAAGGCCATGTTTAGCACACACGTCCTGTGCTTTCTCAAGGTGGTAAATAATTGCCTTCTTCTGCTGATCCGTGATCGTTTTCATTTGTTCTCCAGTGTCGCAGCGCCAGCGTTTTCGACGGAACCTAAGCCGCCGCCACCGTTTCCGTCCCGGCATCTGCCACCTCGTAGTCCGGAAAATCAAGCTTTGGAGCTGGCTCCTCCACTTCGAGGTCCAAAGCTTCCTGTAGATTGGGATGCTCACGAAGAAGCTTCAGAACCGCGCCGTGTACCAGTTCCATTGGAGCGCCCAGGACAAAGACAATACACTCGCCAAGGGCCGCAACCTGTGGGTCTTTGGTCTTCTTAAGTTCCGTGGCGAGAGAAACCGCAAACGCATCCCGTTGGAATCGTGTCCGAATTCTGAACTGTTTCATCGTTCCTCCTGGGAACTGTAGTGGCATCGGTCGCGCAATCACGATGGTGCCTAGACTTCGGCCAGTTTGTCGGCGATCCTCTCGCACTTCTTGCAAGTGTCTCGGCCCACGCCAGAACTAACACCTCTCGCCGCTACCGCACCGCATGAGGCGACCGGGCGATTAGATCGCGCATCCTCACGCCTGAATAGATGGCGTTTGCTCTCAATCATATGAAGTTCATTCGTGGTCAGATACTCCCAACCGGCCCACACCATTCTGTCCTCCATTCTCGCGATCATCTCGATCCTTCCTTTGGGGCATCGTCGTGCCAGCGATAACGACCGTTTTGGGTGGATGTTATCGGATCGGCGTTCCACGGTGCCGCACATAACTCAAACATGCTAAGCCAATGCACAGAACTCCAAGCACGATAAGAAGTACCGACACTCCCGGCACAATTGGAGCGAGTTGGTGAGGAAAGAAATCAGGCCATCCCTTGATAAGCAGTTGAATGAAAACACCCAGTGCCACGCTAACGATCCCAACGAATATTTTCATGGTTCAGACTCTCTCTCTTTGTGCGGGATTCCGGCTCCCGGCTGGCCGTTCTGTTCGATTGAACTGCATTTCACTAAAGACCGTTCGTTGTGCCGGTCGCGACGGTGCCTAGCGCCTACGCATCAGCGCCTCTACGGTCAACCGCTCTGGCGGCATTGGCTCTGCGCTCCAAATACCGTTGTTGAATCCGACAATGGCGCATCTCCAGCGACGTACCGCTTCACGCAAAGAGGGATACCAGTAGCCGAATCCGGTTTTAGGGCATTCCGCCCACCATCCTTTGTGGGAATGAACAAACTGAATAGGCCCAAATGTCTGCCCAGCATCTTCATACTTTGGCATGGCGTTAAGGTTGTCCATCATCTCGAACTCGACGGGGCGATCCTGTGCAGCAATGCTCTGGCGAATAACCTTTGAAGTCCGGTTGTATGCTGCAACTCCCATTTCATCCCTCTTTCTCAGGCACCGTAACGGTAGCGTTGATTGGCCCGCCCGCCTTCACGGAGTGCAGAGCGGGGTGTCCTATCACCGCACCTTGCGGGTGGGCCACTGGTTAAACAACATACCCAACTTCGACACGTTGATAATTTGCTGAGTTTTCCAATTCTGCCTGGAACCATCCGGCAGTTCGACCGCAAGAATACTGTACCCCCAAACATGATTTCCCGTAAGGGTCGCAGATACCGCTGGGCCGATTTTGGCGATAAGTTTAAGAACGAATGCGTCGTACTGGGCGGCGGCATTAACTTTGGCGGTTTCGAGAAACCGATCAACTGCGCCTTTGCTCATGTCTGCAAAGTCTGGCTCATTAGGCTTTCTGGTTGCTGCCCTCGGTCGAGTAACGGAGCGGAACAATTTATACTTAGACTGACCAGCCATATAGGTTTTTCGCGTGCAGCCGAAGGACTCTGGATAAGGCGCACATACTTGCAGGTCGTTTCCTGCGGCCTCTAATTCAGATGCCATTTTGGACAGCAGCTCAGCCGCATATTTATTTGCCCTGTCAATTGCATCGTCTTTGAGAGGCTTTACAGCGGTCTCGATGGGACTCACGTACTCGGCGGCACTTGTCACTATGGCTTACCCCTTACTGTCGATCTCTTACTTGTTTAGTATAACACCAATATGTATTTGTGCCGATATAAATATCATTTCTTTTATCTATTCGCACACCTTTACATTCGTCCTCTCCGGTGATAGATCTACTAGTTCTGCCAACGCGTTCACCTTCGGGGTAAGCTCATCTATCACACCCTGAATGCAGCACCGCTCGGCGTGCAGGGCAAAGTTGAGATGGCGAAGCCAGCGAACAACCTTGATAGGATAGGAGCCGGAGCGATATTCCGTAACCTCCTCAACGTGCCAGATACCTATTCTCATCGCGCCGTCCCACCAATTGTCATCAATGCGTCCCTCGCGTGATGCGCGTTGGTGTTGTTGAACGACCTCAAGGTTATAATTGGCATCTTGAAGATCGCCCTGGGCGCGGCCTAATGCCCTTCTTAGAGTGTCGAGCTTTTCTTTCGCGGCCTTTGCTGGGCTGCACGCGACGCGGCGGCGCGGCCTTGCTGCGGCTGATCCGAACAAATCTAATTGCATGGCACCCATAGCGTCCCCGATGTGAGGCTCCCGGCTTAGCCTGGAGCCTCGCGGTTGATTAGGCAACCTGTTGAACATCTATTGCAGTCACAGCTTCACTCTGAACCTGTGCCGCTATCTCGGCAGCGGCTTTCTCGCGGTCGTTCTCACCTTTCGACCATTCGACTTGCCGCTGTGCTTCATCGCGGAGTCGGTGAGCCTCGGCCACGTTGCGGCAAGCCGTGTATGCGCTACCGAACTGGCGAGCCTTTTCGTAATCTTCGCTGAACCATTTGAGATATACGGCGGGCATTTCCATGAAGCCGTCTTTCAGATTGATCTCAGCCCACTCGCGGATTGCCTGGGCATATTGCCAGCGTTCCAGCCCGGTCGCGTATTCATGAGCAAGCATCGAAAAGATAGAGTGAGGCGTTCCATCATGCCATGGCTTCAACTCGGTATAGCGGTCGTCGTGGTCTTTTTCCTGGTCTCGCGTTACGTTCCGCTTGGCGATGCTGAAATATCGCGCCTTGCCCCATCCTGAATCCTTCGCCTCGTTGTATTTAAGTGAGGCGGCAAACTTCATATCTTCGGCGCTGGGCCGATGATTGAAGAGGCAGACCAACGATTTGCACAATTCATCGTCTTCAAGCATGAGGACGGCAAGGGAGTTGAGGTAGTCGGTGGCGAAATCGAGCGTAATCGCCCAATCGCCGCTGTGCTGAATGGTCCTATCACCATAAGTCTCGAACTGTCTGAAGCGCGGCGAAAGCTCACCGCCCTTATACTGTTCTGAATCGTAAGCGTAGCCGTATTTCTCAGAGTGAGCAATGGAAGGGAATTTGCGGAACATAAGTGAGTTCTCCTTACAGGTGGGTGTAAAAGCCGGTTGATTCGGTAAAGAGGTTTTGCAGGTCTTCCGCATAAACATCTTCAAATTGACTGACAATATCCATGTGAAATTTCTTGCCGAGGCCGCAATTCCAGAAGATCATCCGATAGGTATCGGTCGGCATGAGAGTGACTTGCACATGGGTAACGTTCTTTGGATTGTGCGGAAGTGCAAAGCGTAGCGCCGTCTCTTCAGCGATCAGATTAGTTGCGCCGGTCATGGCGATAAAGTGTCTGCCGCCTAACTGCTCCAAGATTGCACTTGCCACGGTCATGTCTGGCATTCCATCCCCGCTTTCCCTTACTTATTAAGTATAGCACTAATATATATTTGTGCTATACCGATAATGAGCCTACCGCGAAAAAATCAAGGGCGTTTGCGAGCCTGATTATGTGGCCTAGCAAGCGGCCCAACGTGCCAATAAGTGTGCCGGTACTGGTTTATATTCCCATCCATTTTGATACGAAATGATTCTTTCGTAGGTAGTGCGGTCTATGCCCATCCCGGCTATTGCGCAATTGATTAGGCGCGAGGCTGGCATATCGTAGTTAGTGGCGAGTGCGAAGCCAAGGTTTTTAAGAGCTTCCTTGTGTTGCTCTGCGAGTTTGGCAATCTTGTATGCAGGAATGGCCATTGTGATAATTCCTTTCGGGTATTTGAATTGGGAGGCTGTTGTTGTTAACAACAACGCCTTGGCCCAGGCCCATGGCTGCGGGGGTAGCAAGCGCAAGGGGAGGGGAATCCCCCAGGGCTTGTAGCGAAGCGGAGCGAGAGCGGAAAGCCCCTTGGTCTGCACAAACGAAGCGTAGCGGAGAGCGGAAGACTGGGGAGACCCCTTGTGCGCGCGGGGGGCAGAGCCCCTTAGCCGGGTTGTTGCTCTTGTATTTGCTGTTGTATTCGCTGTTGCGTGTTTTGACCGGGCCGGATCTGCCGGCGCGGCGGGTACTTTACGTTTTATAGTTTTGGGTGGGGTGCCGGGGGCGCAGCGGGCGGCGTTTTGTTGGCCTTACCTCCGCTCCTGAAAGAACTCTACCGCTTTCTGTGCGCCTGGGCAGTCCCAACCAAACATCGACCCCACCGCCGCCGACTCTGCCACATCATCGGGAACCTCCAACGTCTTATTCAGGTCAGACACCTTGACCTTGACCTCTTCGATGGTGTGCGGTGCGTAGTCGTATCCTTTAGCCGGATAATACCCGCGCTCTCCGGTCTTCACGATGCCTATACGTTCTCCAGGTCGATTTCCCAATATTGCCGCGTAGCAAATTCCGTTCATGGTCTCCCCTTCTCTGTCCTTTTGTGATTGTGCCGGGATACGGCTCTCGGTTTACCATTATTCGATTGCGAGGCAATCATGAATCACTCTGTCAATGCGGCCTCCTTCCGCTGCCCATCTATAGCACGCCGCACACTGATGGTCATAGTAATGACTTGCCTCGGTCGTCGGATAGACGCACCCGCATGTGTATTCAAGCTGATTTGGCGCGTCTGGAATGAGCGCCGCCGCTGCAAGTGTCGCATCGTCGGTATTGTTACGTTTCGGTCCAATCTCCTTTACACCGTCCACGACAATCCACTTGCTATTTGTGAACCGTAAGACCGCACTTGGATAATGCGCCTCAATTTTAGCCCGTGCGCGTTCGACAAGCATATTAGTATGTCTCAACAGTCCCATGATCTAATCCTTTCTGCCATCCTGGCCGAGCTTAGAATCGGCGCGTCGTGCGGAAGACAGCCGGTGTTCTGGCTGTCTTCCGCAAAACTTTCAACTGATCGCCGCTACGTCCTCTTGGAACTTCTTCGTTGCCGCATCCTGCGCAGCGTAGAAACTCTTCACTTCGGCGGTGAGCAATTCAACCGCTTCGGACGGAAACGCCTTTTAGTGACAGCGGTCGATATTCCTCTGAGTGGCAGAACCTTGAACTGTGGCAATGGTCTTGGAGTAGTCACCGCCGTCGCCGAAAGAGAAAGAGTGTGTGCGGAACCCTTGTCCCACCCAATAAACTGTTGCTTTCGAAGCGCATCCCCCACGGGATGCTTTGGACGTTTCCAATTCCAGTTCGGCGCGAGTGTCGCGGCCCGTTAGGTCGTTGCGGTTGATGCCAAGGTCGATCTTGATCGTTCTGTCTTGCGCCATTGCTCTCACTCTGTTTTCTGAGTCCCGCAGGGACTCGGCGGTTGTGTACTGCCGTTCATTGTTCGCGTTTACAAGGGATCTAAGCCGCAAGCGCCAAGGCAGGGGTGCCGGGTGTCCCGGCCTCCCCTTTCCCTTCCTCGTTGCTCTGGCTGAGCAGGTCAATGATCTGCTTGGCGGCAGCGCTGATTACCTTCAGGGATGCTGTAAGCATCTCGGCGGTCACATCGTATGACGCGAGGTAAAAATGGCTTTGCGGCTTCATTCCAAAGTGTGCCAGCACCGCATATGCAACAGACTCAGCCTCAAGCTCCCGCTGCTGTGTCGTTGTGTCGGCGTGGCGGTCTTTGTGTTTTAGAATCTCGTGGGCCAGTTCGTGAGCAATTACGCCGCACCGGGCGGGGGTATTGAGGCTTTCCTCGATCTCAACTGCGCCGCCCCTGCTGAGTCCATCGACGCCGCCGAGGGCTTTGTAGGTCAACGAAATGTTAAGGCCGGTTACTGTTGATTCAAGCAAGGGCAAAAGAGCGTCCCCACCTTCAGTTGCATTGGTCTCCAGCGTTGGCAGGTCTTCGCCGGTCGTTTGCGATATATCGAAGACATAGACGGCACGAAAGCCCATAGTGGCGGGCCGTAAGGTAGCGTCCTCGTCGTCGAGTTTGCTCTCCTTCTTTGCTCCAAACTGCATCGGGGCCAGAATTGCGATGCCCGTTGCGCCCTTCTTCACTGAGCGTTTAAGACCCTTCCACGCCTGGAATCCTGCAACCCTGGTCGCCGTTGGGCACTGTAGAGCGATGAGCATTTGGTTTCCGAAAGAGTAATGATGAAAGCTGCTTACGGTCCGAAGCCATGCAATATACGTCTCTGATTGCGTGGCGGCATCGACCTCAGTGCAGAGGGTGGCGATTGAATCACTGATCGACTTTGAGAGTTCTTGCGCTTTCTGGTTGCTCATCGGTTTATCTCCTCTTGACTACATAAATAGGATAGCATTAATTGCTCTTGTTAGCAAGACAATAAAACAGAAAAACAGGCGTTATTTTTCTTTTTTCGGACGGGAAAAAGGGGCAAAAAAGAGAGCAAACATTCAAGACATATTGGCGATCTTCTAGCGTCATGATGACCTTGCCCCCGCGAAACGTATCCCTTAGCCAGCTGTTCTAATGCGAAAGGGTAGCGAAGATGACGAGGGCAACACGTGGGCGTTACACACTTGAGTTCAAGCAAGAAGCGGCTCGGCTTGTG
>Ga0255353_1001870_pt1 | contig 11121 bp, 9 predicted proteins | sample HBST25metaG_FD_189941 | JGI IMG/M metagenome (GOLD analysis project Ga0255353, IMG submission 189941) | Peat soil microbial communities from Stordalen Mire, Sweden - H.B.S.T25 | ecosystem: Environmental > Terrestrial > Soil > Wetlands > Peat | place: Sweden: Norrbotten County, Stordalen Mire...
GTTGGGGCATGTAGAGGCAATTACTCCGGCTGCTTTGCGCCTTCCTTGGCGCCATCCACCGCGCCCGTCGTCGTGTTCTTCGTCTTATGCCAAGCCTTCTTTGTGCCATGTTTCGTCTTGTGGTAGGCCTTTTTCGTCCCTTGTTTCACGCCGTGCCCCGCGTCTTTGACCGCATCTTTCGATTCGTGCCCCGCATCCTTCATATCCTGTTTTGCGCCGCTATCCTGGCTCGGGGAGGACTGTTGACTCCATCCAAGAGCCGGTCCACACACCAGAACGGTTCCCAGAAAAAACGCCAATAACTGCCATTTTGTTCTCATAGACAGGAAGATTACTCTTTCACCCGCCGAGTTGGCTGTCTCGAAGTGATCAGGCCATTTCGCAACATCGCCCCGTTGACCTGGAGGAGAAAGTACCGTCGGCAGGTAGCCCTCCACACGAGAATCTGGAAAGCTGCCGAATCTTGTCGATTAAGGTCGCTGGGAAAGTCATTTGCTGCCAACAGGCCAAGTCACGTTTCCTTCAAAGGTCTTGTAGGCGGCGGAGATCAACGAAGCGGAGAGTTGTCTTCCGACAGGGCGATTGTGGATGTTGCTTCAAGGATCTGCGCGAGACCACTATCAAGGTCAACTCTGCCTGCCCCGGGTATACCGCGACCGACCTGAACAACCATACCGGACATCAGACGGTAGAAGAGGGAGCCATCGCAATAGTTCGCTTAGCGCAACTACCGGACGATGGACCATCCGGTTGCTTTATCCATAAAGACGGTGTCTACTCCTGGTAGGTGATCCCGTATAGGGGAAAACTCCAAAGAGAAGGTGGCCATAAGTTAGAAGATATGCGCCGCCTTTCTTTAGTCCTGTAGAGTCGGCCCACGCTCACGGCTTCAGTGTGCCGATAAACGCAAGGATTTCGCTGGCCAGAGCCTTGGGTTGTTCTTCGGGAATGTAATGCCCGCAATCCTTGATCACACCACCTTTAAGGTCCGTACAGAGTGGCAGGAGGCGTTCGTATAAATCGGGAGCGCTCCCAACGTCGCCGCCGAAAGCAAGTACCGGAACGCTAAGGTGGCGAGCGGCAAGCGAGGCATTCTGCTTCATATCCTCGAAAACTGCTCGATAGTAGCCCAGCATCCCCCGCATTCCGCCGAGGCTTGCGTAAACCCGTTCATACTCGTCGATGTCCTCACGAGTAAAGGTTGCGGCTGGGTTCGCGGTCTTCTTACTGAAAAACCATTCGATCAGAACGCGCTCGCGTCCTTGGAGGAGAGCCTCGGGCAGATCGGCAATCGGATTGAAGAGAAAATGCCAATTTCTCCAGTTCTCCGGCCCCAGTGTGATCGTAGGTTGTAGCGTAACGCCGGGAATATTCCCATCCAGCATCACCACGCCTCGCAGCTCGTCAGCGTATTCGTAAGCATAGGGATAAGCCACCCACGAGCCGATGTCATGCCCCACCAAAACATACCGAGTATGTCCCAGGGCACTGAGGAGCGAATGTACTCTCTGCCCGGTCGTCTGCGTGTCATAGCCATCGAGTGGCTTTTCAGAATCTCCCTGCCCCGGAAGGTCGATGGCGATGACGGTAAACTTTTCTGCCAGCAGAGGTAAGACGTGTCGCCAGGCGTACCAACTTTGAGGAAAGCCAGCCAGAAGGACGACAACTGGACCACTGCCGCCCTCAACAAGATGAAAGCGCAAGCCAGCCGCCTGAACCAGCCGATGGGAAAATGGCATTCGTGACAAGATGAGATTCGTATCCTTCTTTTTATCGATCATGGCCGTGAATAACTCTCCACATATATGTTGCGTTCTCAGAGATCGTCAACGTTAGCGTGAATGACTACTTCCCCTTCTGTCATCGGGCCGCGAGGCTATCTTCAAAGTTAAGCTACAGACTCACATGCCGAGTTATTCCTCCGATGCTAATCGATAAATGCCGGGTTACCGCTTGCTTCAGGGAAGCCGACCACCCTCATCTTGGTTTGATGAGATCATCTTGACCGGAGTCACCCGCCAACGGAGATCAACGAAGCGGGGAGTTGTCTTCCGACAGGGCGATTGTGGATGTTGCTTCAAGGATCTGCTCGGGACCACCTTGAGGTGGCCAAAGACCGGCGGCATAGAACTTCGCCCGGAGCGCCGCGCGTTCTTCCAGACTCTGAAATCCCCAGATATGCGTGATCCGTGGCGGCCCATCCAGCGCGTACATGTTGATGATGAGATGACTGGTGTACTCCCTCGCCGGCTGGATCGCCTTCTCCCAGCCCGCGAGGGTTGGCGGCAGGCCACCCAGCTTAAGCTGGTAGGTGCGGAATTCATAAATGCCGCCAAAAGATCCAGGCTGAACAGGGGGCAGGAAGGGGAAGGGTGCATAACTGTCCATGCTCAACGCGGTCACAAGGCTGCCCGCGTTAAAAGGATTGACGCTCAAAAGCGCACGGCGGCGCTCGGTCGCTAAATCTCCCGCAGTCTCAAAGCCGCGTAACACCAACACCCGCCCGAGCTGACCGATTTCAGTCCGCCAGCAACCGAGAAGTTCGCCTGTCGCAGCGTCTTCATCCATGAAAGCTCGTGCCCCTGCCGACGCTGCGTGCAACGACAGCAGTGGACAGGAAAGAGTGGTGAGTTCGTAGAAAGTATGCAAAAGATCTCCTCTGTTCGTTCGAACTGAACTCTTCACATTACGCCGGTGGTCCGCCCGCAACGATACAGGTCTTATCCGCAATTCATATTATGGATGCAAGTCGTCTCACATTCGATTGGTATTTTCAGGAGTCACCATCTCAGTTGTGCAACCTGATCGAACAAATGTCCGAGGCATGATAGATTTTCAGTCCTCTGGCTTTGATTACGGGCAATACGAAAGCTGGGGGCTGCTGTTGCCAACAGCGCAAGGCGCTCAGCAAGCCCTACCATCGTGTTTTCGGGTTCCGGGCGTATGATCGCCAATCCGAAAGTATAGCGCCAAATCCAGGATTTCAATAGCCTGAATTGATTGGGTTTCTACAGCAGCTTCCCGGCCGCCAGATCCTGAATCAGTTGCCGGTCGGCGGGCAAAAAGTCGTATCCAGCCAAATCTTCCAGCCGAACCCAGCGCACCTGCTGATAGATATTGTTCGTGATCTCGCCGGCAAACTCGTGCACGGCAAAGAACCTCAGGTCCACAGCCCCGCCATGGCGGTAGTTGTGGCGGATGCGTATAACCGGGGGGCCAACGACGGCCCGTATGCCGAGTTCCTCGTCCAGTTCGCGGACCAGAGCCTGTTCCGCGCTCTCCCCAACCTCCAGCTTTCCGCCCGGGAACTCCCACAGCGACGCCATCGGCTGATCCGGACGGCGTTGGCCGATCAGGACTTCGTCGCCGCGCACAATCAGCCCCGCCGCGACGAAACGCAGCGCTGGACCGGCAGGCCGGAAGTTGGCTTTGGGCTGGACTTCTTCCACATCCCTAGTGTAAACCGCCTCAAAAGGGATGCCAGTCGGGAGCGGATGCCGCCACCCGGCCAGTACCGGCAGGCCTTCACAGGCTGCGGAAAAACCCGATCTGGAAGGCTCCCGGGGTTTATACGGAGGGAGGCGGGGGTTTCAACCCCCGCATAACGCCAATAAAATCAACGGGGGCCTTTAGGCCTGGAGGGGCATTTTCCGTAAATTACGCTGAATCTCTGAGTTTTTCCGCAGCCTGTGAACCCGCGCTATTCCCCATCGACCGGCGCGGAAATGCCGTCGACTGACCGCGGCACAAAGTAGCCCCAGCCGCGTTTTGCCGCAGCCTCAAGCAGCGCAGGCGTGGGATTGATAGGAAAGCTCTTGCGCGCCAGTTCCATCATCGCCAGATCATGCACCGAGTTGCCGAAAACCGCATCGGGAGCGGGCAGCCCCACGCGCTTGAGCGTCCTGGCCTTGCCCTCGCCGGTAGGCACATCCATGACCACGCTGGTAATCAGCCCCTTGTCGACGCGAACATCCGCGGCCAGAACGCGCTCCTCCGGAATGCCAAAACTCCGCACGCCCTCGGCAACCACCCAGCGGTTGGTCGAGCTGACAGCCCAAATCTCAACCTCAGCCTGGCGCAGCTTGGCCACCAGCGCGGCCATCTCCGGGAAAGTGTGCTCCGGCACAAACTGCCCCACATATTGAGCGGCTGCCGCTCTCAGCTCCTGCTCACGCAGGCCGGCGTAGATCTGCACCATCTCGCCGCATATGGTCTCTTCGCTCACCTGCCCTGCCTTGTAAGCGCGGTAACGGGTATCGATCCAGTCGCTGGTGGAGCGGGAAACTAGCCCTTGTTCCAGCGACCAAACCAGAAAACCCAAGCCCGTATCGCCGCTCCAAAGCGTTCCATCGCAATCAAAAACCGCAATTTTAGGCTTGCTGTCCAGAACCTGCCGTTCAAACTCCTGGGCGGTCCACTTGGTTGCTTCTATCTGTACAGGTGTCAATCGTTCCTCAATCCTTTTCAAAAAAACCGTCCTATTCTATTTTCTTACAAAGCGCCGCGGTTTGCACGTGACGGCCAAATTCAGCCCCTCGCCATTGCTCTTCGTGGAGTTACAGGCGGGGTAATGATGTTGAGTCCTTGATGAACGAGGTTCGAGCCGCGCCCCCGCAACGCTGTGCGGCTCCTGAAGACGCAGATAATCGGAATTGTGGACGGCACGCGCAATCTCGCGCTTTTGAAGGATTACCAGGCATACCTGAGGGTGGAGAAAGGCCTGCGCCCGCTCACCTGCGAGGCCTATAACAGCGACCTGAACATCTTCGCTGAGTTCATCGACACCCGCCACGGCGTGCTGTTGACCGCGACACAGCAGGACGTGGCGGCATTCCTTGAAAATCTGCGCGAGCACAACATCGACTCGCGTTCTGCGGCGCGCAAGCTCAGTTGCCTGCGCGGTTTTTACAAGTGGCTCCTGTTGGACCGGCGCATCAACCACGACCCCACCATCAACATTGAATCGCCCAAGGCCTGGAAGGTTCTGCCCAAGTCGCTCGCGGAGTCCGAGGTTACGGAGATGCTGGAACGTGCCGCCATGGCCGCCTCCCACCCGCAGGCCAAGGCCACTGCGTTGCGTGACCGCGCCATACTCGAGCTGCTCTACGCGGGCGGTTTGCGCGTCTCGGAAGTGACAGATCTCTCCACCTCCGACCTGGCGCTGGACCTGGGCCGCGTACAGGTGCGCGGCAAGGGCGACAAGGAGCGCATCGTTCCTCTGGGCCGCACCGCCATCGAGGCGCTTGAAACCTATCTGCGCGAAGGCCGTCCGCATCTGGACCGCATCAGCTCCCGTCGAAAGACCAATGCGACAAAGCAGAGTCCGGACCGCGCCTGGCTGTTTCTCTCCCTGCGCGGCATGCCGCTGACGCGCCAATGGGTCTGGCACCTGGTCAAAATGGCCGACTCTCATGCCAGTCCGCACTGGTTGCGCCACAGTTGCGCCACCCACATGGTGGAGCACGGTGCCGACCTGCGCAGCGTGCAGCTGCTCCTCGGCCACGCCGACATCTCCACCACCCAGGTTTACACGCACCTCGCGCTGGGCCGTTTGAAAGCCGTCTTTCGCGAGTGCCATCCGCGCGCCAAGCGGCGACCCGAAGCGGAAGACCTTTCTCCGTCAAGTCGTCCTGCGCATGGTGGGTTGCATCTGGTTCCCAGCCCCGGCGCAAGCGAGGAGACAGCATGAGCGCAACCGCCGTTCCCGTCGCCGCGCTTCCACTCTCCACGCTTGTGGGCGATTATCTGCGCGTACTGGCCAATGAGCGCGGCGCTTCGGAGCACACCCTGCGCGCGTACCGGCGCGAGCTGCACAACTTTGCGGCTTGGGTTGTGGAGCAGTACGGAGCCGAGTGGACCGTCGAGCGCATTGAGCACACCCACATCCGCGCCTATCTCGGCACGCTCTATGACCGCGGCCTCTCCAAGCCCTCGGCGGCGCGCGCTCTTGCATCCATTCGCAGTTGGTTCAAGTGGCTGGCTCGCACCGGCCTCGTCGAGCAGAACGCGGCATCACTGGTTTCCACGCCCAAGCTGCCCAAGCATCTGCCGCGCGTGCCCTCCATCGAGCAGATGAACCGTGTCGTGGATTCGGTCAGCGAAGACGTGGCCAGTTGGCCCGCCCGCGACCGCGCCATCCTCGAAATGCTCTACGGCTGCGGCATCCGCAACGCCGAGTTGACCGGCCTGAATCTCGAAGACATTCACTGGGCCAACGAAGCCATTCTGGTGCGCGGCAAGGGGCAGAAGCAGCGCTATGTGCCGCTGGGCGACGCTGCGGCCGATGCGCTGCGCATCTATCTTGCCGAGCGGGCCGCAAATCTGGCCGCGGCCGGCAAGACAAAGGAAGACGCGACTCCGGCGCTCTTTCTCAATCTGCAACTGCGCGGCCTCAACAAGCCGGGCGGCGAGGCGCGGCTCACCACGCGCAGCGTCGGCCGCATCGTCAAACACATCGCCGTCCTGCGCGGCCTGTCTTCCGACGTGCATCCGCACACCCTGCGCCACGCCTTCGGAACGCACCTGCTGGAAGAGGGCGCCGACCTCCGCGCCATCCAGGAGCTGCTCGGCCACGAGCGCCTCTCCACCACCCAGCGCTACACCCAGCTCACCACCGCACAGTTGACGCAGGTCTACGATCGAACCCATCCGCGCGCTAAGTAGTGGTTTCCGTTACACTTATGAGCATGTATTTGAGCGGTCTTCCAATGGATGTGCCCTTGCAGGCACTGTGCAGAGTGGCTTCGCGTTCCCTTCGCAATTTTTTAAAATACTTATACGTTCTTTATGCGCTATCTGCATTACTAATACCAATCCAAATGTGCTGGATCACCTTAGCGAACTGCGCGATTCGCACGCGATAGAGCATTTTTGCTTTTGCTGTAGACTTCCGTGCCCCATCCTTTCCGCTTTTTTCTGTGGAAAGGGTGGGATACCAATGAATTTTGGGTCTACACCATTTCCGAAAAAATGCTCTAGCCTCGATTTTCCCGTTGGCTGCTTATTTGGCAGCGCCAGGCGCGACGCCCAGCAGCTTCAGTTCTTCCACTGCCGCGGGCGCGGAAGACGCCGGATTTTGCCCGGTGATCAAATTGCCATCTACCTGCACAAAAACGCCCCAATCTGCTCCCTTCGCGTACAAGCCGCCCAGGCGCTTCAGTTCGTCTTCCACCAGAAACGGCACCACGTTCGTCAGTTGAACGGCGGCTTCCTCGGTGTCAGAAAATCCCGTTACGTGCTTTCCCCCGACCAGCGGCGCGCCGTCCTTGGCCTTGGCGTTGCGAAGCACTCCGGGCGCGTGGCACACCAGAGCAACCGGCTTGCCCGCCGCGTAAATCGACTCGATCAGCGCAATGGAATCCTTGTCCTTCTCCAAATCCCACAGTGGCCCGTGTCCGCCCGGATAAAAGACAGCGTCAAAGTCCTTCGCATTCACATCGGAAAGCTTCAGCGTATCTGCCAGTTCGTGCCGTGCCGCCACGTCCTGTTTGAAGCGTTCGGTATCCTTTGTCTGCGCCGTGGGGTCATCGCTCGTGGGGTCGAGCGGCGGCTGTCCGCCCTTGGGCGAAGCCAGTGTGATCTTGACTCCGGCATCGCGGAAAACGTAGTACGGCGCGGCGAACTCCTCCAGCCAGAACCCGGTCCGTTTGCCCGTATTTCCCAGTTTGCTGTGTGAAGTCAGAACCATCAGAATTTTCATTGCGTTTTTCCTCTTTGCAAGAACAGGTCGTTTCACGGTTGATCGGTTGATAGGAATTGAGGCTTGCGCGTTGCCAGCGCCGTGTCCGTCCCTTATGCGGTTTCGCCGCCGACGCGCACCACAAGCTTTCCGAAATTCTTCCCTTTGAGCAAGCCGATAAACGCCTCGGGCGCATGTTCCAGCCCATCCACCACGTCCTCGCGGTACTTGATCTTTCCCGCCGCAAACCATGCGGACATCTGCTGCTGAAACTCGCCGAACTGCGAGCCGTAATCGTCGAAGATGATGAAGCCCTGCACCCGCACGCGGCGCTTCAAAAAGGTGCCCATCACCTGGGCCGTCCGATCCGGGCCTGGAGAAAGTTTGCTGTCGTTGTAGTGCGCAATCATGCCGCACAGAGGAATGCGCGCACACGCATTGAGCAAAGGCAGCACGGCGTCAAATACCACTCCGCCCACGCTTTCAAAATAAACGTCGATACCCTTCGGACACGCCTTCGCCAGTAGCTCCTTCAGCGCGGGATCGTGATGGTCCAGGCACGCATCGAAGCCGAGTTCCTCGACCGCATAGCGGCATTTTTCCGCGCCCCCGGCCACACCCACCACGCGGCATCCTTTGAGCTTTGCAACCTGCCCCACCACCGAGCCCACCGCGCCTGTGGCTGCGGCCACCACCACGGTTTCTCCGGCTTTCGGCTTACCAATGTCCAGCAATCCCATGTAAGCCGTAAACCCCGGCATGCCCAGCAAGCCCAGTGCGTACGAAGGATGCTCCAGCCGCGCGCCCAGGTTGAATACGCCCTTCCCATCGGAAAGCGCAGATTCCTGCCAGCCGCTCTGGCTCAGCACCCAGTCGCCCACGGCAAAACCTGCGCAGTGCGATGCCTCAACCCGGCTGACAGTCGAGCCCACCATCACATCGCCGACTTCGACCGGCGGCGCGTATGACGGGGCATCGCTCATTCTGCCGCGCATGTAGGGGTCCAGCGAAAGGTAGACCGTGCGCAGAAGCATCTGTCCCTCTGCCGGAACCGGAACCGTTTGTGTTTCGAGCCGGAAGTTGCTGGAAGTTGGTGCGCCGGTGGGCCGGGAGGCAAGGACGATACGCCGATTTGCGGAATTACTCATCTTCTGAAATCTCCATTCGAGTAGACATGCCGCCAGTCGCCTGATGCGCTACGCATAGGCTCTGACCAACGCCGGAGATTTTCATCTCTGGTTTTAGCTTCTACAGGATATGGAGTAGGCCAGCCATCAACAAGATTCAGGTATTTCCCTCTTGACGCAGTAAAGCCTGTCAATGCAGCAGTTGCGTGGCGGATGGCCCGCTTCCCTTGACTGGATAGCATTGATAAAAGCGGCTCCAGGGAAACGCTGCACAAGTCAGTGTCTTGAAAGGGCGCGGCTTTAGAGCTGTTCTCCTATTGCTGTAGAACAGCTTTGAAAGGACGTAGCTTTAGCCGAACAGACGAGCGCCAGAAAAAAGCAGCCGGGTGCCCCAGACCTGGGATAGCACGAACGTTGGATGTCCCACTCTCATCCATCCACTAATGCCCCGTGCCCCATCCTTTCGCCTTTTTTCTGGCGAAAGGGTGGGATAGCAAGCCCCTCACCCCGCGGGCTTTTACTGGCAACTGATCGCTGACTACTGACAACTGTTTTTACACATAAATCCCCTCCCCCGTCGCACAATGGAAATGGAGAGGAAAAAGCCATGCTGCTGGACTGCAATCCCAAGCCCATAAAGGAACCCATAAAAACGCGCCTGAAAATTACGCACAACCCGCTCTAGAGCTGTTCTCCTATTGCTGTAGTTGCTGTAGAGCAACTTTGAAAGGGCGTGGCTTTAGACACGCCATAAAGCACCAGCAATCTCGTGGGCTTTACAGGCTGCGGAAAAACTCCATCTGGAGGGAGGCGGGGGTTTCAACCCCCCGCATAACGCCAATAAAATCAACGGGGCCTTCAGGCCTGGAGGGGCGTTTTCCGCCAATTACGCTGAAATTCGGAGTTTTTCCGCAGCCTGTTTAGCCCCGAGGGAATGTCGGATTTACAAGAAGAACTTGTTCAGCGCTTTCCTAGAAGCTGATTTTCCGCTCCGGGAACCACGTCAGTTGAATCGTGGTCGTGGTCACGGTCTGTTGCCCCGGCATGTAGATGGGAGCCTTCCAGTGCTCATAAGCAAAGCTGCCGTTGATCTCGAAATCCTTGCCGATGCGCTTGACTGCCTGGAAGTTGATGTCGTTCAGGGTCGTTCCGCCTGGAATCAATGTAGTCGTGCCCGCAATGGTCTGCGTGGCTGAACCGGGGATAAAGTACTTGGCCGCTTTCTGGTTGCGCGCGCCCACCTGTAGCCACTCGTTGCCGCTCAGGTGATAAGTGATCCAAGCCTGCCCGCCTTTGTCCTCACGCCCAATCCAGTCACCGAACAGTTGTCCCTGGTTGGTATACCCCTGCTTTTCCATGCCTTCCCAGTACATGAATTGGCCATACTGTCTACTTCCGTTTGTGTTGGTCGGATCGGTGGAAACAGCTTCAACGCGCAGGTCCAGTTTGGGAATGCCAGGCACATGAGATAGATAGATACCGGGCCGGTAGGCGGCGCGCCGCGGAGCGTCGGCGGGCGAAACGTCGTCGTGTACCTCGGAGTCCGCATAAAGCGTGAGCCAGTTGCGGACAAAGGGCAGCCGGTAGGAGAAGTCGAAAGCGCCAAATCGCGCGCCTGGATCGTTACGGCCGTTCTTGCTCCCGTCCGTAGGAGAGGCCGTGCTGAAAAAGCTTTTCAGAAAGGTGTGTATGGTGACGGGAGAGTGGCCTTCTCCTCCCCATATTGCCGTGCGCTCAAAGCCGAATTCGAGATTTTCCGTTGGCCTGAAACTGATCTTCTCAACGTGTACCCAGGGGTTGCCGGGAGTAATCACATTCGGCACGCTGGCCGAGGGCTTGGCCACATACGCCGGGTTGGGCATATACGTGTGCCCCCTCAGCGCGCCCACCATAAATTCATAGCGAAACGGGCCGGTAATCCAGGAGAGCCCCGGAATATGCAGCGGCTCTATGCGGTTGATGCGGAACGAGTAAATGTTTTCCGCGTTGTTGGAGTAGGCCATGCCGCCGCCCAGCCCCGGCCCCAGCCACTCGTCCTGCTTGCCAAAAGAAATTACATGGTTCAGGTATTGAGCGGAGACGTAAGCCTCCAGAAATCGTCCATTGGTGGTCGTCGGAATCGGTCCCATGGGGATGGTGGCCTGACTGTACGGAGTGTTGGTGGCAAGGTTCAGGTAGGTCGTGCCGTCAACTTTGGAGAGCGCCTGGGCCAGTGTGGTGGAGTAGCCGGTTGCCGAGGGCGTTCCGTGAAACTCGCCGCGCACATAGAGCAGGAATCGCCCGGCAGCCGCATAGCCGCTGACGCCGGAGTAGTTA
>Ga0255353_1001871_pt1 | contig 11121 bp, 7 predicted proteins | sample HBST25metaG_FD_189941 | JGI IMG/M metagenome (GOLD analysis project Ga0255353, IMG submission 189941) | Peat soil microbial communities from Stordalen Mire, Sweden - H.B.S.T25 | ecosystem: Environmental > Terrestrial > Soil > Wetlands > Peat | place: Sweden: Norrbotten County, Stordalen Mire...
CTGGTCTTGCTCATGCTTATCAAGGTGAGATTTCTTTCCCCGCCCTACAGTAATTGTTGAGGGGCTACTTGTCTCACTGATGTTGGCACAGAGGGGAACCTTCTGGGAATTCCGCATCTTGCCGAACTGCCCGGCATCCGCTGGAAGCTTCACAACCTCGGCCAGTTGTCGAAACTCAGCCCAAAGAAGTTCATAACTCAAGCCGAAGCGATCGAACGCTTGCTGGGGAACTGATCGGCAGAGGAGCACGGCCTCTGCTGCCCGCATATGCCGTATAGAATGATACGCATGACAATCGAGACGGCACCACATGCACCCAAGAGTCAGATTCGGGACAGCGCAATAAAGGATCTCACGGAGAAGGTTTCGAAGCGAAGCTATGGAAAATATCTGGTTCGTCTCAAAATGCTCAAGCTTCGTGGGTTTAATGACACTTCTGTCTCATTTGATTTTCCTGTGACAGCTCTGGTCGGTCCAAACGGGGGAGGAAAGACAACAATCCTTGGAGCGGCCGCAACGGCGTACGACACGATCAAGCCCCGTCAGTTCTTTTCCAAAAGCGGGAAGCTCGATGAAAGTATGCTGAACTGGAAGGTTGAGTATGAGCTGATCGACCGAGGCATCAATAAGAAGGACTCTTTTAGGAGAACGGCTACGTTCTCAAGTCGGAAATGGTCGCGCGACGCTGAAAAGAGGGATGTCGCCCTATTTGGTGTTTCCCGTACTGTCCCAGTAAATGAGCGCAAGGAACTTCAGAAGTGCGCCGCTAGTTCATTTACTGTTGATCCTGGTCATATCGATAGTTTGCAGATTCCAGTGATTACTGCGGTCGGAAGAATCCTTGGGAGAGACGTTTCGAAATATACGCATTTGCGGGTTGACGATAACGGCCGAATCACGCTTCTCGCTGCGGTAACCGATCAAGGTACCGCCTATTCTGAGTTTCACTTTGGTGCTGGAGAATCAAGCATTATACGGATGGTGATGAAGATAGAATCATTACCTGACAATTCTCTGATTCTTGTAGAAGAGATTGAGAACGGCCTTCACCCGGTGGCTACAGTTCGGATGGTGGAATATCTAATTGAAGTCGCTCAAAGGAAGAATGCTCAGGCAATATTCACGACCCATTCAAATGACGCACTCGTGCCTCTTCCACCAACGGCAATTTGGGCTGCGGTGAGCGGAAATGTTTACCAGGGAAAGTTAGACATCGCAGCACTGAGAGCAATATCTGGCCAGATAGAGGCGCAGCTCGCTATTTTCTGCGAAGACTCTTTTGCGGCATCTTGGCTTAAAGCTGTGCTTCGAACTCAAACAGACGTTGCCCAGGAAGGTATAGAAATACACGAGATGTTCGGTGATGGATCAGCGGTGAAAATCAATATAAATCACAATCTGGACCCAAGTGTTAAATGCCCGTCGGTTTGCTATATTGATGGGGATTCATTGCAATCTGACTCGGCGGAGAAGCGCGTGATACGCCTTCCTGGACTTTCGCCGGAAGCATTCATTTTCGACAAGACGCTGGAACTGGCGTCTCAACTTGGAGGCATACTGGCTGTACGTCTTCTTCAGCCGCACATTACTGCTGACAGCATAATTGCAAAACTCAAAGAAATTCGTCTTACTAATCATGATCCTCATTTGCTCTACTCGCAAGTTGGATTTACCTTAGGTCTGATCCCAGAAAGTACGGTTCGCGAGGCTTTTCTTGCCACATGGGCGGAAGCGTTTCCAGATGAAGTTAGCGCAATTCTTGAACCTATCAAGACTATTCTTCCGAGGATCAATACTTAGTATTATCGGATTGGGCGACCAGAAAAAACGCTACAGTAGAGAAACGATCAGTGCGATCTATTTTATTTAACATCACGGCTGTCCGGTTAAAAGTCGAATAGATTCAACTGGTTGCCGGAGTTATCTAAGTCATATTCGGAGTTGTCTAACTGAAGGGCCTGTAAAATCGGGGTTTTCTCGAACAGGGTAACACTCAAAACCTGTAGAAGTTGGTAGAGACTGGCCTCCAGGTTGAGCCTCTTGCGCACAATGGCCACCAAGACATAGACCGATACAGCGATCCAGATCTGGGTTTTGACGGCGTTTTCGCTGGTTCCGTAGAAGGATTTGATCCGTAGGTGCATCTTGATCCAGCGAAAAAACAGCTCGATCTCCCAGCGACGCTTGTAGATCTGCGCAATGGTCAGCGCCGGAAGGGCAAAGTTGTTGGTCAGGAATTTCAGCCGCTTGCCGGTTTCCGGATCGCAGTAGGTGACGCGGCGCAGCGGATCTGGATAGGCCGATCCCGATCCGCGCGTGGTCAGAATCACCGTGTGGTCCGAGATTACGCCTGTGCTTTTGTCCACGGGATGAGAGTAGCGCCGCTGCAAAAGGACATTGGTTTTGCTGCGTGTGACAAAGAACGAGGCGTTGAGCGTAAAGCGATAGAGCCGCTGAAAATCGACATAGCCGCGATCCATGACATAGAAAGCCCCGGCTTCGAGCACGATCTCGTCTAGGATATTGACGTCATGCACTTTGCCATCTGTGATGCGGATGAAGGTTGGAATATTGCCGCGCAAGTCCAGCATAGTGTGCATCTTGACGGCTGCCTTATGCTTGCGAAACTTGGCCCAAGGGAAGAGTGCAAGGCAAAGATCAATCGTCGAGGAGTCTAGCGCGTACAGGCTCTGATCCAGGTCCACGCCCATCGATTCGCCGACATAAAGTGGCCGGGCGATGCCGATGAGAATCTGTGCGAAGTCGGCAAAGATGCGCCAGTCACGATTCTCGTTGGCATCGGCCAGCGTGGATCGCGCCACGGCGGAAGTGAAGCCCATGTGATAAAGCTTGCCGCCCACCGCGCCAAGGCAGGCCTCTATATCGCGCAGGCTCTCGCGATAAGTAAGCTGCGCGAAGGACATAGCGAGGAACTGTTCCCAGCAACTGAATTTCTTGGCGTACCGGTCGCCGCCGTAGCGAACTACGCATTTCTGAAATTCTTTGTGGGACAGATGCTCGATCATCTGTGCAAAAACCGTGCGGCCAGAATTCATGCCGCATTTTTACAATCGCAGCGGGTTTTGCGTTGTCTCCACGCGCCATCCGCATGAAATTCAAATCGTTCCCGCGCAAAACGTTCACTATCTGCCAAATTATCTATGCGTTACGGCCATTTCCAGGAAGTTTCCCCGGACACCAGTGATTCAAGCCATTCACTGGTGGTGCAACGGAGAAAATGAATCTAAGCGAAACCGAATCTCGATTCTGTGATGCGCCTTAGTGCAGTAAGACCTCGAAGTCATATTAGAACGGCAGCACAGTTTCCAGGTTGTGGCCAGTCAAATTGCGGAATCGGCTAGTGTGCAGATCATCAAATTGGAATAGTAAAGTTCATTTCGAATACTCTTCCCTAACGTGAGCTACGCTTTTTGACTTTCAGAGAAGCCTTTACCGACGTTGCTTGTGTAATTTCCTTTTCAAGTATGTCCACGAATGTTCGCAGTTCTATGCCTATCGCCTGACAGTAGTCCCGTAGTTCAATGACGTCGATCCTGCGCTCGCCTCTTTCACATTTGCTCACCACACTTTGGTCGCGTTTCAAGAATTCGGCTACGTCAGTCTGCGTTCGTCCTGAATTCTCACGGGAACGCCGAAGCGTCGCGAGAAATATCGCGTATCCTTCGCCGAAGTTTGATTTCACTCGGGGCATGAGCGTTGGCTGTCGCTCAAGTTAATAGGCGAAGTGCGAATAGTACAAAATCGACTATTTAATATGGGGGACGAACGCTGCCGTGCCAAAAGTGCCGGATCAGCATTGAAGGGAGCTGGTTATTGCAAATTATGCGATAATCGACTATTTTGAGATTATCGTTAGGTCGCTCACTTCTCCATTCCGCAATACCAGACCGCGAGGATGCATGAGCTCCGAAGCTGCCTATTTCCCGGACGCGCTCGCAAGCACTTCTGAAGTGCGTGAGGCGCTTGGCCGTCCGCTGGAAACCCCAGCCCTGCTCACCGGAGAGGTATCGGAACGTCCGCATTCGGCCGCCATCTGCATCTCCGAAACCTCCGACGAATCTCTCCTGGAGCAGGTTCGGGATGGGGCCAAAGACGCGCTCGCTCTGCTTTTCCGCCGTTATGCTCGTGCCGTACGCAATGTCGCCTACCGGATTCTGAGGAACGAGGCGGAGGCGGACGATCTGGTGCAGGAAGTCTTTCTGTTCATCTTCCGCAAAGCCGCTCTTTTCGATAGCGCCCAATCGGCAGCGGCTTCGTGGATCATTCATGTTGCCTACCATCGGGCTTTCGACCGGCGTCGCTACCTGAATACGCGCCATTTCTACACCACTCAGGAACTGGACGACACATCCCTGCGCCTGGCCGACAAAAGGGAGGAAATCCCGTTCCACTCGCAGTCGATGGAGGGTATCCTTGGAAAGCAGTTGATGGCGCGGTTTGATGCCAGGCTCACCCCGGAGCAGCGGGAGACCATCCAGCTTTACTTCTTTGAGGGGTATGCTCTCAAGGAGATAGCTGAAGCCACGGGGCGCTCCATCGTCAACGTAAGAAGTCACTACTATCGCGGGCTGGAGCGGATGAAGAAATACGTTCTGCCCGAAAAATTGCGGTCAAAGTGAGTGAGACACCACAAAACGGCTCTGCACAGGGAGCTTGGACGCTGCCGCTCGATCCTCATCATGAGTTCGAGTCGCTCTGCGCGCTCTCGACGACAGGCGAATTAACAGCGGAGGAATGGGCGCGGCTCACCGAACACCTGGCCCACTGCGACGCCTGCCGAGAAGCCAAGCGGCAATATGAGCAAGTGATCTCGACGACAATGCCTGCGCTGGCTGTGGAATCCGCCGCGGAACACGAGGAGGAGAGCGCGCCTGGTTCATGGTCGATCGAAGAGGCTGAAGCCCAGCTGATGGAATCGCTCCGCGACGAACCGGCGCCGGTACACGTAGCTTCTGTCTCTTCCTCCTCATTAAGGTCCATCTCGCGCTGGAAGCCCGCGCGCCGCTACGCCATGGCTGCATCCATTCTGTTGGCTTGCAGTTTCGCTGGCTATCGAATCGGTGTTTTGCGGGAACGTGGTACGATAGCGATCCATGCGCCGGCGACTTCATTGGCACCAAGCAACCCGGTCCGCATGAATCCTCCGGCATCCTTCCCTGCTCCCTCATTGGCAAAGAAGATCACCCCGGACGATGGCCAAGCCAGGGCGTCGCTAGATCAGACCCGAATGAGCGAGGTGGAACTGGCCAAGCTGAAAGGGCAACTTGCCCAACTGGAAGACGAACTGACGAAACGGACTGCAGATCTTGATCGCAGTATCGAGGCTCGGGCGGATCTGGGTCGACAGTTGGCTCTGGCGCAGACCAACCAACAGAGCCTGCAAACAAAGCTCAACCAGACCAGCGAACAGCCTCCCCAGGGGACTGCGCAGTCGCTCGAACTCAAGACGCAAGTCAGGGACCTTACCGCAGCGCTCGCGGACAAGGACAGGGAGATTGGCGAAGAACGGGAGTTGCTGCAACACGACCGCGACATCCGGAATCTGATTGGCGCCCGCAATCTCTACATCGCCGAGATCTACGACGTCGCGAAATCCGGAGACACGCAGAAACCCTTTGGGCGTGTCTTCTACACGAAAGACAAATCACTCATCTTCTACGGCTACGATCTCGACCAGCAGCGGGGTGTCCGGAAGGCCAGCACATTTCAGGCGTGGGGAAGCCACGGAGCCGACAGGCAGAACGCTGTCAGCCTCGGCCTCCTCTATCAGGATGATGCCAACCAGAAGCGCTGGGTGCTGAAGTTCAATGACGCAAAGACGATTGCGAAGATCGATGCTGTGTTTATCACGGTCGAGCCAGACGGCGGGAGCGCGAAGCCAACCACCAAGCCGCTGCTCTTCACCTACCTCCGTCTCGACCCCAACCACCCCTAGCAACGCAGTTCACTGCGATCCATGGATTCGGTGCGCTATGAAATCAATCCTTCTCGTAGACGACGAAGCGCTCATCTGTGCTGAGTTCAAACGGACTCTTGAGGGCTTCGGATTCCAGGTGTCGACAGCTCATACTCTGGAGAGTGCCCTGCGTTCGATTCGAAAAGCACCATTCGATGCGATCCTGCTCGAATTCAATCTTCGTTCTGAGCGCAGAGCCCATCCAACCACGGGAAATGGCGCCAAGCTGGTTCGCCAGCTTCGTGCCATGCATGTTGCTGTTCCCATCCTGATGTACACGGCCATGACCGGAGAACCGTACGAATCAGCTTCCCTCGAAGCGGGCGCCGACGAATTCATCTCGAAGACCGCCGGAATTCCTTCCATTGTTTCTCGCGTTGGCGCACATATTCGCAGGCACGAACGCGATTTGAGAAAAGTGTCAGCAGGGACCAGTAGCCGCAGTGTCTCCAGATCTCCTGAATCGACGCGTACGCGGCGCGCTGTCAAAGCCTCTGAATAGCGCTCTTCACTCAAAGGGACGTCCAGCAAAAACGCTCCGAGCAAAAGCCCACCATGCACATGGGACGGTACGGACCCCCGCCGCCATCAAGGCGGTGAGTCGGAGATTTGGTTTGCACGCGCAGGCGTAAAGCTCGGCCCAATCCCATCCAGCCGTCTCCATTCCGCACATCCGATATGCCGCACTCGCTCCGCGCGCGTTAGGGCAGTCGGTAACAATCGCCGTCACAATTGAGCCGCCTCTTCCGTAAGTGAGGTGAACAACCATCCCTTGCGCCCGTTTGAGGAGTCCCACTTGAAACTCTTTCATACCCTTCTGCTGCTGTTGCTGACTCTCAGTGTATCTATGCTGCTCGATGCTCAATCGACCAACGCAACACTCAGCGGCGTTGTCGTCGACCCAACTGGAAAAGTAATCCCGGACGCGGAGATAGAGATTGTGAATGATGCGACTGGAGTGCTCTATTCGAGCGCGACGAATCAAGCCGGCATCTACACGACCACGATTCTTCCGCCAGGCCAGTATCGAGTTCAGGTATCGAAGACTGGTTTCAAGACCCTTATCAAATCTGGAATCGTTTTGAATGTGCAAAGTGCTATGGCGCTTAACTTCACTTTGCCACTAGGTGCAACTTCAGAGAGCATTACTGTGGAAGCGGAAACTTCCCCGATCAACACGACTGACGCATCGGTGAGCACAGTGATTGATCGAAATTTTGTTGAGAACATGCCCCTGAATGGGAGGTCCTTCCAGGATCTTCTGACACTCTCGCCGGGTGTCTCTCAAGTGCCGGTCAGCGCGTACGGAGGCGTCGGCTATAGCGGCGAGATTGTTGTCAATGGCCAGAGAACGGAGGCGAACTACTTTACAGTCGACGGTGTCAGCGTAAATACAGGCGTATCTGCTGGCTCTACCGGCCAGGGTGCAGGGGCTGCCGGAGGGGTAGCTGGAGAAACAGCTCTCGGTACCACTCAGAGCTTGGTTTCAATCGATGCACTTCAGGAGTTTCGCGCGACGACTTCAACTTATTCTGCTGAATTCGGCAGAACGCCGGGCGGGCAATTTTCGTTTACAACGCGCTCCGGCGGGAACGAGTTTCACGGTTCTGGCTACGACTACCTTCGGAACGATGCCTTCGATGCAAGCAACTGGTTCAATGACAATCTTGCTCAGCCGAAGGGAAGAGAACGGCAGAACGACTTTGGTGGAACGGTGGGCGGGCCAGTGCTCGTCCCACATCTTTACGATGGAAGAAAATCGACGTTCTTCTTCGCCTCCTATGAAGGCTTGCGCCTTGATTCACCCCAAGCGTCACAGCGGGTCGGAGTTCCGGATAATACTCTGCGGCAAAAAGCACCTGATGCGCTGCAGCCTGCGCTCAATGCCTTCCCGGTCCCGAACGGAGGGGAGGATGGCTTGAACGATGGCCTTGCTTACTATATTCAGAGCATCTCTTACCCGTCCCACTTGGACAGCACAAGTGTTCGGGGCGACCGCCATCTTACGGACCGCTGGAATGTCTTCGGTCGTTATGCATCTACATCCTCCACAAACACTTCCTACACGGAAGCTATAGAAAATCTCACGACCGCTGGTGTCCGAAGCCTAACTCTTGGGTCAACAAACACGGTCGCTCAGCGACAGAGCAATGATCTGCGATTCAACTACACCCGCAATCGAACGGCAATCGAGAGCACCTCCTCGGGGGTCGGTGGTGCTACGCCGCTTGACCCAACTGCTCTTCCGGGATTGGGAGACGGTGGCGCCTCTCTTGCCTTCTATCTCGATTATGGATCGTTCCCTGGCATGTTGCTTCGTAAGACACCCGCGCTGCAATCTCAATACAACATCACTGATACGTACGGCTGGACCCTTTCGAACCATAACTTCCGCGCTGGGGTCGACTGGCGTCGGCTCGGAACACAGTTCACGCTCAACAGCCCCGCAGAAGGCATCTATTTCTTCAGTCCTGCGGAAGTCTTGAGCAATGCGGCTTCAGTCGGGATGGCCGTGAACTCTCCCGTGCCGGAAGTCGAACCTGTTTACACGAATTTCTCTTCCTTCATTCAAGACGAGTGGAAAGCGGCACCGCGCATCTCTGTTTCTATGGGGCTGCGTTGGGACATCAATCCGGCGCCTGTGAGCGGTAGGGGGGCGTCTCCATACACTCTGACTGAGACCAGAGATCTAACGACATCAATGTTGGCACCCCAAGGCACCTCCCTTTGGAAGACGGATTGGCATGGCATTGCACCCAGACTTGGTATTGCATATCAAGTCAACCGATCATCGGCTAGAGAGTCGGTACTCCGCGCAGGACTTGGAATCTTCTACGACATGGGAAGCGTATTGGGCTCAGCCGGCTATAACGGCATTGGCTTCTCCACCAGGAAAGTCTACAACGGCGTCAGCTATCCGATGACTCTCGCTCAAGTGACGTTGCCCACTCCATCGGCACTGCCGCCATACAGCAATACTGTCTACGCATTCGATCCGAACCTGACCCTTCCTTACTCAGGCCAGTACAATGTGTCCTTCGAGCAGCGATTTACAAGTACTCAGAGCCTGACGATCGGATATGTTGGATCGGTCGGAAGGAAATTGTTGTCCGAGTTTCTCTATTCTCCAAGCCAGATAGGCAACACGAACTTTACGAGTGCGGGCGGAGTGTACCTCACCGCAAATAGAGCGTCCTCTTCGTACAATTCGCTTCAGCTCCGATATCAAACGGCGCTTTCGCATGGAATACAGGCGCTTGCTTCTTATACCTGGTCCCATTCGATCGACGATGCCTCCGCCAATGCACTCCTTGAGTATCAGTTGCGCGGCAGTTCAGACTTTGATGCGAGGCATCTATTTCAGGCGGCCGTGACCTATCAATTTCCAAGTATGCGTCTGGGGCTAGTTTTCGGCCCAGCCTTGAATCATTGGGCGCTTGATCTCAGAGTCCAAGCGCGTTCAGGCCTTCCCGTCGACATTACCGGCCAGCAGGTTGTCGTCCCGGCGACAGGCGAGCAGTACACATTCCAGCCGAACCTCGTTCCGAATCAACCCCTCTACCTGCGCGGAACTGCATATCCTGGGAAGCGAATCATTAATGAGAGCGCCTTCACGGCAGCCCCTTCCGGCACGGAGGGAGATCTCCCCAGGAACTTCGCCAGAGGTTTCGATAGCGTGCAAGGCGACCTCGCTCTTCGCAGAACAATTTCCGTCCACGAGAGGTTCAGAGTGCAGGTCCGCGCGGAGGCCTTCAATTTATTCAATCACCCTCAGTTCGGAGCAATCTACAGCAATCTGCAATACGGTCCTGGGCAATTCGGATACGCCTTCAACACACTGAACGGTCAACTTGGCGGATTGAACCCGTTGTACCAAAGCGGGGGACCTCGATCTCTGCAAATGATGTTGAGGCTTTCGTTCTAGTGGCATGAACCAAAAAGAGCGAATGCGAGTGAATCGCCCCAAGAAGAATAGGAGATGAAGGTGTCCCAGTCCATCGAGTTTGCGCGACGAAGTGCTCGCAGAGTGAGGTGTAGGTTTCGTTGCGTGATTGCGTCTTTGGCGTCGGTATGGGCGATTTGCTCGATAGGGAATGCCCAGCAGCACCCGGTGAGCGTGGAGGATTGTGTTTCACTTCAGAGAATCACCGAAGGTCCGCTGGTATCCCGCAATGGCCAGGAAGTTGCGTATGTTTCTAAGACACCGGATATTCGAACAAACCAGAACATATATCGGATCTGGTTGCGCTCTCTGCGTACGATTGCAGCTCCGTCAGCCGGGCGCCTTCTGCTGTCTTCTCCGGAGCAGATGTCTCAGGTCAGGTTTGTGCAAAATGGATCTCTGCTGTCGGTTCTTTTGAGCAGGAGTGAGCAGTCACGCCGACCGGGCCGGATTGTCACTATGGATCTTGTCGGCAAACAAGTGGGGTATTCGTTGGATGAACCAGATGGAATTGTTGCGTATTCAATCAGCGAAGACGGCAACACTGTGGCATATCTCTCGCCGACAGCACCTTCGTCGCACGATCTGCCGTCTCTCGATGTCCAACTCGAGACGAGGGGCTTCCATCTTCCTGACAGCTATTTTGACAAACTGATGTGGAGCAAAGGGGCACTGGGCGTTGGCAGGTTCGCTCTGTGGATTGCCCGCAGGGACAACAGCGAGGCGAACTGGCAAAAGACACGAGTCACTCCTCCGGCTGATGCGCTGCCGCCGGGAAACCTCTTCAATGAGTTCGAATATGCGTATAACCCAAGCCTCGCTCCGGACGGGAGGTACCTGGCCTTCGGATACCGGATATTGAATCCCTCCGAGCGCTGGCTCAAGAACCGCACGGTTGCTGCCTATCGGCACGATTTCGCCGTGCAACCACTGGGAGTGGGGCTCTATGACATCAAGAGTGGGCACTACGTGGACCTTCCTGCCATCCCGTTTCCTTTTTCCGTCATCTCCTGGTCCAATGATAGTTCGGCATTCGCCCTGCTGTCAGCCGCTCCGGTGGGCAGCAAATGGGAAGGCCAGGATGCTATCGCGCATACCGGGCCGAGGGCCCCAGAGAGCTTTCACTTCTTTGCAGTCAACGTGCACTCACGCGAAGTCTCCGAGATCCTCAGGCCAAACCAAGCACAGAATGCTCCATCGG
>Ga0255353_1001874_pt1 | contig 11112 bp, 8 predicted proteins | sample HBST25metaG_FD_189941 | JGI IMG/M metagenome (GOLD analysis project Ga0255353, IMG submission 189941) | Peat soil microbial communities from Stordalen Mire, Sweden - H.B.S.T25 | ecosystem: Environmental > Terrestrial > Soil > Wetlands > Peat | place: Sweden: Norrbotten County, Stordalen Mire...
CCAATACTTGCACGGATCGCCATGACGTATATCCGACAGGCATAAGCGTGAAGGTGGGTGCGTCATACCCGGGAAGGTCTGGCGGTTTGCCTCTGGGCTACCTGCATCGCGAGGCGCGGGGATGAATCGCCAGAAGTCAGCAGCGGCCATAGTAGTTCCGTGCGAGCGGGATGAAGGGCCAAACGTGAAGTACGGGAGTAGGAGAGCAGACCTCGATGCGAGACGGAGAAGCAGAAGCGCACGCAAGTGCGGAGGGTGGTGGGCGGAACCTGCCATGGACCGGTTCTGGCGCTGAGTCGCGCACGGCGACTGTTGGGTTGCCGAAACCGGAGGCACTGCGGCTGATGGAAGCCGTGGTGGAACGGAACAACCTGTTCCGGACCTATGACCGTGTGGTGCAGAACTCCACCGCTGCCGTCAATCACCGTGTCCGCGGCAAGAACGATGGGCCGTTGCTGCTGCGCTGAGGCTGAGAACAAGCCTAGAAAGCTCACCATCATGGTGAGAAGAAGTCTCTGAATATCGTTCTCATGAAAAGTCTCCATTGATGCCAGATAACGAAAAAGTGAGGTCACACGGTTGTCCGTTTAAAAGTCGAACAAGATCAGTTGGTTGGAAGGGGTCTGTAACTCATTCTGGGAGTCGAATCTCTGAAGTGCCTGTAGAATGAGGGTTTTCTAGAAAAGGGTAACACTGAAAATCTGTAGAAGTTGTTAGAGGCTGGCCTCAATGCCGAGGCGTTTGCGCACGATCGCCACCAGGACATAGACCGAGACTGCGATCCATATCTGCGTTTTCACCGCGTTCTCGCTGGTCCCGTAAAAGGCTTTAATCCATAGATGCTGCTTGATCCAGCGAAAGAATAGCTCCACTGCCCAACTCCTCTTGTAAATATCAGCGATGGCCTGCGATGGATTACATTACGTGTGTATAATTTGCTTGTCGCAATGCCCAAATGGAGACCGATTCAAAATGAAGATTTCACGTATCGCTGTTCTTCTTGTTGTTGCGCTCGGAATTTCAGTTGGCGTCGCGAACGCAGCTTCCTGGCAATACTTTCGCGCTGGCAATAAGGAAGATGTCCAGACCCATCCCATAGACGGCACGGCGATGATGGGCGGGGGGGCGGACCTGGACGAGGCATTTCGTTGGCTGTGCAGGAAAGCGGATGGGGGAGATCTCCTGGTGCTGCGTGCGCATGGAGACGACGACTACAACTCATACATCAATGGATTGTGCAAGCTTAATTCGGTGGCCACGCTGATCCTTCCTGACCGCGCTGCGGCGGAGGATCCGGCCGTAGCAGAGATCATAAAGAAGGCGGAAGCGATCTTTATTTCGGGCGGCGATCAAGGCAACTACATCCGGGGTTGGAAGGGGACCCCGGTCGAAGACGCGATCAACGCCCATGTCGCGTCGGGCAAGCCGATCGGCGGAACCAGTGCCGGGCTCGCCGTCGAGGGTGAATTTGTTTATGGGGCTTTGGGAGACAAGCCAGAGGATAAAGACCTGGAATCGGCCGATGTTCTACAGAATCCGTATTTCGATCGCGTCGCGCTGGTTCGTGATTTCCTGAAAATTCCGCATCTCGAAAACTTGCTCACCGATTCGCATTTTGCCAAGCGCGACCGAATGGGTCGCACGCTGGGGTTTTTGGCCCGCATCATGCAGGATGGCTGGTCGGATTTCCCGCGGGGAGTTGCCATTGACGAAAAATCTGCGGTTCTTGTCGAATCTGACGGCACGGCGACGGTGGTGGGGAGCGGAAGAGGTGCCTATTTTCTTCAGCCCACACGCAAACCAGAGGTCTGCCGGAATAATCAGCCGCTGACGTTCCAGAAAATTAGCGTGTACAGCGCGCCCGCAGGAGCGCATTTTCATCTAGTTCGTTGGCAAGGAAGTGGCGGCACTTCGTATTTCGTGTCGGTGGAGAAAGGAAAGATCGAAAGCACGCAACCGGACAGTGCGATTTATTAGGGCGTGTTCACACTAATCTCAGTGCTTCGACGATCAAGGCGAAGTGAAGGAAGGCGAGGAAGACAACATCGAGCTTTTCGAATCTGGAGAAGATTCTGCGGAAGCCTTTGAGCCTCCTAAACAGCCGTTCGACTTCGTTGCGCTTTTTGTACAGAGCGCGGTCGTATTCCCACGGGGTAATGCGGTTGGACTTGGGCGGGACCACCGGAATCATGCCCAAGTCGAGCGCAAGTTGTCTGGTCTCATCGCCTTCATAAGCGCGATCCATCAGCATTGGCAGGCCTTTGGGCATCGCTCCCAACTCTTCCAGCTGAGCGCGGCCGGCCGGTGCATCGTGATCGTTGCGCGGAGACAGAGAAAATGCTATGGCCGTTCGAGCATCCGCGGCAACCAGATGAATCTTGGTGTTCCATCCGCCGCGGGACTTGCCAATGGCCTGTGGTCCGTTTTTTTTAACGCGCCGCCGCCATCCGGATGCATCTTTACCGAGGTCGAGTCCAGACTGAAGGCCTCAATCTTGATGCGCACAATCTGTTCCAGTTGTAACTTCTCGAAGACGCGATCCAAGGCACCGCTTTTGGCCCAGCGATTCATGCGAACGTAAATGGTGTGCCAGTTGCCAAACCGCTTGGGAAGTCCACGCCACTTGCAGCCCTGCTCGGCCACAAACAGGATCGCGTTGAGCACTTGCAGATTGCTCAGACGCACATTGCCTCGCTGAATCGCCAGGCTAACTCTAATCTTTTCGTATTGCTCAGACGTGATTTCCATCTATAATCATCTTACTACAAAATGATGGTTTAGTGTGAACACGCCCTAAATAAGCGGAGGATGCGACATTTGGTCACACAATGCCGCATCCCTCGCAAATCGCACATGCCTAAAACTGCTGGTGCGCTTCTACCCTCCGGCAATCGAATTTCTGCAGGTCAAGCTTTTACCAGATAATTTTCGCGCCCACCTGAATATGGCGCGAGCCGCCGGAGCCAATGACAGGGTTGGAGGCCGCGACATCGGGCGTGAAACTGACCAAGCCGACTGTGCCTGGACTGGATAAGTCAGTGCCCACGTCGGTGAAGTTGGTGTGATTCATAATGTTAAACGCCTCACCGCGGAACTGCACTTTCAACCTCTCATTCAGTTTCCAGCTTTTTGAAAGAGAGAAGTCCCAGTTCACAAATCTCGGCCCGCGGAAACCGTTACGGTGCATGTTGCCCTGAGTTCCAGCCAAAGGCGGAGTAATGACCAAGTTTCCAGAAACGTAGCAGCCATAATTAAGTAGCTGCTCAGCTCCTGCATTTGAAGGGGCAGAACCGCCGACTGCGTTGATGCATTGCTGATTTCCAAGAACAACGCCAGTTGAAGGATCGGTAGTGAAACTAAAGTAAGGAATCGTCTTGGTCGCGGACCAATGAGCACTGCTCTCTGGACCAATCATGTTCCAACGGTCGTTATACTCGCCGGTGCCGCTTATGTCGTCTCCATAATCGCCAAGCGTGTAGGGCATGTTTGCTTGGGCGTTGACGATACTGGTTACCTGCCAGCCCTTTAGCATCTGCCACTTCGCCTTTAGCGGTTTTAGTTCGTAGGTCATGGATAGGGTAAAGCGATGGCGAATGTCGTAGTCGCCATTGCCGCGTTCTTCGTTGTAATTGTTGCTATCCGGGGGCACGCCAGCAAGATTGCTGGTCGCAGTATCAATCGCATGCGCCCAGGTGTAGCCGGCGAGCAGATAGAGTCCGCGGGAATAGTTCTTTGTCAAGGTAACTTGCAGTGAATGGTAAATGGAACCTGAACGATTGCTCAGGTAATCCAGAAATCCAATGAACGGGAAACACGGTCCACCAGTTCCCAATCCGCCTTCGTTGATGGGGCAGTTCGTATTGAGCGGTCGACCGACGGTTTCGGATCCGTCATCGTTGGCGGGGTTCACCTGGTTGATATCGGTGACGCTGTAAAGCTTGACACCGTGATTGCCGACGTATGCAATCTGCAAGACCGTCGACTCTGTGAATTTCTGCTGCACATTGAAGTTCCAGTTCATCACATAAGGAGTCTTCAGTTTGAGATCCACCCCAAACACAGCGCACTGGTTGCCGAGGCTGCACTGGCTGTTATCATTCTGGGGAAAAATCGGGCCCGCGGAGTCCCATGTAATCTGCGATCCATCGTTCGATTCAACGAGGAACGCTGTAATTGTGCCTGCGGGTTGAACCAAAGCCCCGCTCGCGTCAACATAGGGTATCCCGCTCGGATTCAGGTTAAGACCACCCCCATTAAACATGAAAGTCCGGATCGCCGGCTGCTCGAAGATCATGCCGTACGCTGAACGAAGCACTGTCTTGCCATTTCCGAAAATGTCCCAGGCCACGCCAACTCGCGGAGACACATTGTTGTGGTTGGTTGGATAGGGAGAGCTGAGGCCCTGGCCTACCTGGACAATGCCAGACGTTGAAGTTGGGACATAATTGGCCAGCAAATCATGCGTATCCTTGACCGGCTCCGTGACGTCGTAGCGCACGCCGAGGTTTAGGGTCACGTTGGGGCGAATCCGAAAATCGTCCTGCGCGAAAAGGCCGAAGGCCTTCAGGCTCACGTTACGCGCGGGATTTCCATAGAGAAATCGCCAACGATGCACGTTGCCGTCGATGAAATCCGTAAGGTCGCTGAATTCGACACGGCCGCGGCCATTACCGGCGCGGTAATAATTCACTTTGCCGTCATGGTAAGATCCGCCAAAGCGAATGGAATGCTCGCCGAGGGTGTAAATGGCGGTGTCGGAAAAACTGAACGCTTCACTGGGTTTGGTCTCTAATGGGTAGCTCGAATTGCCACCCATATAATCGAACGCGTCCGTACCTGGGTTGATGCGCGGGAACCCGAAAAGAACCGGATTCGTGACCCCGGTGTTGAGGCCGTATGTCATCGGATCAACATTATGGTCAACAGAAAAGATGGATTCATTGAACCGATTGTAACTGAAGCGAAGGTCATTTGACCACGCCGAGCCGAAGGTCGAGGCCAGGCTCACGCCAGAAACCACGGTAGTCGGACTGGTGGTCGAAAGCCACTCCGGCCGCAAGGGTATTGTGTCCTCTTCGGTCTGATCGGCATTCCCGTAAATAAGGCGGGCGCTCAGGATATTATGCGAGCTCAGAATGTAGTCGGTCCGCGCGACCATGTTGTCGCCCCGGTTCTTGTTGTTGAAGTCAAAATTGATCCCGGCTGGATCGGACTGCACTAGGGTAAATCCCGGGTTCGGCAAGAACAGGCCTGTCAACTTAACGCTGAGCGGGTTCACGGTGCAAGTTGTGGAGCTGGTGTTTGCCAAACAATAGGCAACATTGTTCGGATCACTGAAATAGGCGATCGCGTCTGGAACGCTGTAAGACGCTGAATTAGGACTCCCGTCAGAGTTCGCAATTCCACCCATCTTACCGGCAAGCGATACTGTAACAGGGCTGTCCGTCAGGCTGGGATTGCCAACCTTGTCACGAATTCCTTCATAGCTGACAAAATAAAACCATCTGTCCTTCTTGATGGGGCCACCGAGCGATCCACCGAACTCGTGCATCAACAGAGCGGACACCGGGTTGGGAGACTGATCATAATAGTTGCGCGCATCGAAGGCAGCATTGCGGTGAAAATAGTATGCCGAGCCGTGGATATTATTGCTGCCCGACTTGATGCCGATGTTCGCGACCAAGCCGGGCTTAACGCTGTTATCCGCCGATGGGCTCTCCTGGGTATTGAATTCCTGGATGGCATCAAGAGGCAGAAAACTTGCTGGAGTACCCGTAATGCCAGCGTCATTGACTACGGTTTCGCCATAATACGGGTCGTTATCGTCGGCCCCATCGATGAAGTAATTGTTATCGTCAGGGCGATTCCCATTTGATGTCACCGAGTGAAGGCCACCGCCGGGCGTGCGCTGCACACCTGGGTGGAGTTCTAGCAGATTCTGAAAGTCGCGGCCCTGTACGGGTAGTTCGACGACTGCTGTATTGGAAAGAACGCCGTTCAGTGCCGTGTCGGTGGTGTCTACCATTGCCGCCTCCGCCGTGACCTCCACCGTCTCGGTCACTGTGCCCGGTTGCAGCTTCAAATCAATGCGCACCTCGCGCGATACTTCCAGAAGAAACGACGAGCTAAGACTCTTTTTGAAACCTTGAGCCGCGGCAGAAACCGTATATGTGCCGGGATTGAGGTTCGGAACAGTGTAGTCACCGGAACTGGTCGTGACCACTATATGGTTCACGCCGGTGGCCGTGTTAGTAACTGTGACCCTAACCTGCGGAATCACGGCTCCGGACGAGTCAAAAACCGTGCCCAAGATTCTGCCTTGCGAAGTCTGGGCTACCAGCGGCAGTTCCAGAGGCAATAGCGTAAGCAAGAGGATAAACATGAAGCGCATGGCCTTGCGGAAGGCGATCATAGAAACTCCTCTACTTCAATTTCGGTTTGTCACGCGAACGCGTGAACTAAGGAGAGCGCTGCGAGCCAAAGCCCGGGAAGGAGCCTGCAGGCAGATCGCTAGGAGATCTTCGCGAATAGGTTTTTAGCGCGGCGGACTATTGACGCGAACATCGGAGTATTGCTTAAAGGCTCTCGTTCGCAAATTCAAATGGCAATAATAGCGACAATTTTCGCCGAACACATAACACTCCCTAATTTTCAGATGAGGAGGAAATTAACACCGGGTGTTCAACCTTGTCAACTGCAGTTGTCTCAAGTACAGGGACGACGCATATAAATTGCTATATGCAGGTGGCATGTAGATAAGCGACAAGGGGATATGAACAATCCCTTAAAGTATTTTCCCGAGTTGAAGGATCCGCGGGTGGAACGGAACTGCGAGCATTTATGGACGAGATTCTGCTGATTGCGATCGCGGCGGTGTTGAGCGGGGCCGAGAGTTGGAATGAGGCGAGGTCAAGCTGGATTGGCTGAAGACGTTTTTGACGCTTCCAAGCGGCATTCCGTCCCACGATACCTTAAACCGGGTGTTTGCGGCGCTCGACCCGGAAGAGATGGAAAAGGGCTTCGTGGCTTGGGTTTCGTCGCTTGCCAAGCTGACGGCAGGCGAAGTTGTGGCTATCGAGGGGAAGGCCTTGTGTGGCACGCGCGAGACGGGCAAGAAGACTCTCCTCCACTTGGTTTTCTCTTGGGCAGAGACGAACGGCTTGGTGCTGGCGCAGCGCAAGGTCGATGAAAAGTCCAACGAGATTACGGCCATCCCAAAGTTGCTCAACGCGCTGGAGTTGGCTGGCACAGTGGTGACCATCGACGCCATGGGCTGTCAGCGTGAGATCGCCAGCAAGATCGTCGAGAAGAAGGCCGACTACGTGCTGGCGGTCAAGGAGAATCAAGGTCTGCTGCTCGAACAGGTAAGAGACTCTTTTCTGTTGTTGGCATCCGACGCCGTGGCCGAAGAGATCGACTGTGGCCACGGGCGGGTCGAGCGCCGTAGGTGCTCGGTGATTGCCGACTTGGGCTTGATCGAGAAAGCCGCGGAATGGGCTTCGATACAGGGGTTGGCGCGTATCGAGTCGGAACGGTATCACAAGGCAACGGGCAAAATAGAGCGCGAAATCCGCTACTACATCACCAGCTTGAGAGCAGATGCCGCACGGTTGAACTCGGTGATTCGCCAGCACTGGGGTATCGAAAACAAACTGCACTGGGTGCTGGGCGTGGCCTTTGGCGAAGACCTGGGCCCCAAACGCGCGGGACACTCGGCGCAGAACTTCTTCGCCCTCAACCGTATCGCCCTCAACCTGCTGAAACAAGACAAAACCTCAAAGCGCGGAATCAAGGGAAAACGACTCAAAGCCGCATGGAATCACCCCTACCTGCTCAAATTACTGGGAATTTGATATGCGTCGGCCCTGGTCTCAAGTACTTCTGTCGCTTTCGCCGCGCGCAAACCCCATATTCTCAAGAATTGCCTGGATGGTTATCCATTTGACTCAGGTAACCCCAACCCGTAGTGCTTTGCGGAATGGAGTATGAGGATTGTCCCGCACGTTGGCTGAACTCGAAGCGCATTTCAGCAGCGAAGAGGCTTGCCGCGTGTATTTGTTTCAGCTGCTCGGGCCATAGAGATTTCGCCGTCCGCGTTGCGGCGCGGCCAAGTCTCGGCCACTGCGTTCCAGGCGTTGGCAGTGCATCGGCTGCGGTCATCAGGTTTCCGCCACTGCGGTAAAGCAATTCGCGAATACCACGTTACACTTTCCCAAACGACCCTACCGTGGTGCGTGAAATGACAAGGTGACGTGGGGTTATTGGCCGGCGACGTGTTCATCATGAGTACGACGCGAGGCATCGCGCAATTCCAATTACACTTTTGCACTTCTTGCACTTTGTACCGTGGTGTGTTAGTCCTAACCCATGCCGCGTAAAACCTTCAAGTCCTTTGTTTGCCTTGCTATGACCCTGCTGGCAGTCACCGCTTCCCAAGCTGCCGATGCCTCTAAAAAGCGCTCCATCACCCTCGACGATCTGACACGGATCGAGCATGTAGGCGCGCCGATCATCTCTCCCGAGGGCGACTGGGTGGTCTACACCGTCAGCCAGGTCAACAACAAGGAGGACAAGAATCAGACTCATCTGTGGATGGCCAAATGGGACGGTTCTGCGCGCATCCAGCTCACTTTTGGCAATGAGGGGGCTGCTTCACCCCGTTTTAGTCCCGATGCGCGCTACATCAGCTTTTTGTCGTCGCGGCCGGGGCCGGCCAAGGGTACCCAGGTGTGGATCCTCGACCGTCGTGGCGGCGAGGCCAACCAGCTGTCCGCCGTCGTCGACCGGGATATCGAGGACTATAGCTGGTCACCGGACGCGAAAAGGCTGTTGCTGACGCTGCATCCAGGGACCACGTCGAACACTGAGGAAGGCAAGCCGTATGCTGCACCCAAGCCCATCGTGGTCGATCGCTACCACTTCAAGCATGACGTTGATGGCTACCTTGCGAATGATGCCTGGGATGCGCTCTATCTTTATGACTTAGCGACAAAGAAGGTCGAAAAGTTGACCACGGCGAAAAATGTTGAGGAGGAGGATGCCGCCTGGTCGCCAGACGGCGCGTGGATCGCCTTTGTGAGCAACCAAAACGGCGACTCCGACCACACGAACAACACCGACATCTTTGTGGTCGAGGCCAAGGCCGGCTCGGCGGCGCGCAAGCTCACCGTCTGGCCGTGCTCCAACGGCGGTCATCTGGCTTGGTCGCCGGACTCGAAGTCCATTGCCTACACCCAAGGTGCGAAGCAAGAGTTATATATCTATTCGCAACCCCGCCCTGCGGTAGTTACTCTCGATGGCAAGGTAAGTTATCCGGCTGACACGCTCGACCGCAAGGCAAGTCAGCCGCTGTTTTCGCCACAGGGCAAGCTGAGTTATCTAGTCGCCGATGACCGCTCACAGTATCCCACCGAGGTTGAGTTAACCGGCAATAGCGTTCGGCGCCTTTTGACCCAGCCGGGCAAAGTGTCGGCCTGGGATACGGTGGCGGACCACACGGCCGTTCTTTACTCGAACGACACCACACCGGCGGAGATTTATGCCCTTGAAAACGGCTCCCTGCGCAAGCTCACCGCACACAACGACGCCCTCGTTGCCGAACTCGACCTTGCACCGACTGAAGACGTCGAGTTCAAGAGCAAGGATGGTACGGCGGTACATGGCCTGCTTACCCGGCCCCTAGCTTGGAAGGCGGGTTCTCCTGTGCCCATGATTCTGTTTATCCACGGCGGGCCCAATGGCCAGGACGAGCACACCTTCGACTTTCTGCGCCAGTGGTTGGCTGCTCAAGGATACGCCGAGTTGAATATCAACTATCGGGGCAGCAGTGGCCGCGGCGAGGAGTATGCGAAGGCCATCTTTGCCGACTGGGGCCACAAAGAGGTGCTGGACCTGCTGGCCGGCGTGGACAAGGCTGTGGCTCTGGGCGTAGCTGACCCAGCGCGGCTCGCCATCGGCGGCTGGAGTTACGGCGGCATTTTGACCAACTACACGACAGCGACGGACGGGCGCTTCAAGGCCGCCGTCTCTGGCGCGGGCAACGCGGTGCCACTCTCCCTTTATGGAGTGGATGAATATATTTATCAGTACGACGGCGAACTGGGTCCGCCCTGGAAGAATGCACAACTCTATCACAAGCTGAGTTATCCCTTGTTGGAGGCAGATAAGCGGATGCATACTCCGACCCTCTACATGGGCGGCACGTCGGATATGAATGTGCCCATCCTTGGCTCCGAGCAGATGTACCAGACGCTGCGCTTGCTGGGGGTTCCCACGGAGTTAGTAGTGTATCCAGAACAGTTTCATATGTTTACCCGTCCGAGCTATATCCGTGACCGCTACGAGCGCTGGCTTGCTTGGTGGGACAAATACATTAGACCCGCTCCCGCACAGACCGCAAAGTAAAAACAGCCACTTCAGTTTTCATTGAAGATCTGGGGCGTTTGGGTATGGAAGCGGTTCTTTCGGGAGCATTATTGATCCGGCCTGAAAGGAATGCGACTAAGCGGCATATCTCACGCCCGGGTCGAGGAAATAGCGTTCTACTCTGGGGGGCTGCTTCTGGATGCTGCGCAGTGCCTTCGACGGCGACGATCATTCGAGTTCGCCATGCAGAACAGTATAGGAGAACAAGAGACGAAAGTTGTCCACAGGCTAAATAGCCGCGCTGCCCCCTGAGGTGTTTACCGAGGAGTTACTAACGGTTTTGGCAAACCAGGCACAACCCCAATCCAAGACACTGGGGCGTTTCTTGAGAGTAATCCTGAAAATTGCGCGTAATCGACGCTTGGTGAGCCCTAGCCTTGTTCGCAACGGTGGACAACCGCCACTCTCAACCTGCTTTGGGCTGCAAGCGCTTGGCTCCAAATACCCACGTCTCTCCCAAGCAGAAATTGACAAGCGAGCAGCACAAAATCGCGATTCCGTTTGCTGGCAACAGGGGCAGCCGTGCACCCGCGACCAGTACCTTCATCAGGGCGAGATTTCCCGCGAGCGACACCATCCCATTCGACAAATGGAATCGCACGCACTGCCCCAGCAGCGTTGTCCGCTCCCGCCGCTCCCGCCAGGTGTAATGCACATGCCACACAAAATTGTGTAGAAGAGTGAGTT
>Ga0255353_1001890_pt1 | contig 11048 bp, 5 predicted proteins | sample HBST25metaG_FD_189941 | JGI IMG/M metagenome (GOLD analysis project Ga0255353, IMG submission 189941) | Peat soil microbial communities from Stordalen Mire, Sweden - H.B.S.T25 | ecosystem: Environmental > Terrestrial > Soil > Wetlands > Peat | place: Sweden: Norrbotten County, Stordalen Mire...
CCCTTCGACATCACCGACAAAAAATTCGCGACCAACTACATGAATCTGCTGCATCACCCGCTGGAAAAGCAGGGGATCAACTTCTGGTGGCTCGACTGGCAGCAGGAGCAGAGCACCAAAATGGCCGGCGTGATGCCCACCTGGTGGCTCAATTACGTTCACTTCACCGATCAGCAGCGCGAGGGCAAGCGGCCGCTGCTCTTCCATCGCTGGGGAGGGCTGGGCAACCACCGCTATCAGATCGGCTTCAGCGGCGACACGATTTCCGCATGGGAGTCGCTGGCCTTTCAGCCCTGGTTCACAGCTACCGCGGCTAACGTGGGCTATGCCTACTGGAGTCACGACATCGGCGGCTTTCAAACCAGCGCTGTGGAGCCTGAACTCTTCACGCGCTGGGTCGAGTTCGGCGCCTTCAGCCCCATCCTGCGCACGCACTGCACCAAGAGCCCTGAGACCGAGCGCCGCGCCTGGGCGTACCCCGAGCCGTATTCGTCGGTACTGCGCTCGACTTTCCAGCTTCGCTACGCGCTGCAGCCTTATATCTACACCGAGGCGCGGCGCACCTACGACACCGGCGTGGCCTTCTTCCGCCCGCTCTACTACGACTGGCCGCAGGAGGATGCGGCTTACACCAGCAAGGGCGAATATCGCTTCGGCGATCAGATGCTGGCCGCGCCCGTAACCGCGCCCGCCGACAAGACCAGCGGTCTGACTACGGAAAATGTCTGGCTACCCGCCGGTGAGTGGATTGAGTGGCCCACCGGCAAGCATCTCACCGGCCCGGCGAGCTTCACGCGCAGCTTCTCCATCGAGCAGACGCCAGTCTACCTGCGCGCCGGAGCCATCGTGCCCATGCAGCCGCCCATGCGCTATACCGGCGAAAAGCCTGTCGATCCGCTGATCGTGAACGTCTGGCCTCTCACGCCGGGCACAAGCTCCAGCTACTCGGTCTATGAGGACTCCGGCGTCGCGGTCGAGTACCAGCGCGGTGTCTTTGCACGTACGCCGGTCAAGGCTACGCAAACCGGCGACACGCTCAAGGTCGAAATCGGCCCGGTCGCTGGCAGTTATTCGGGAATGCCAAAGTCGCGTGACTTCGAGTTGCGTTTGCCCGCCGACTGGCCACCGGCTTCGGTTACGGTAAATGGCGTGGCGATCAAGCAATCCGGCACCACCGGCAAAGACGGCTGGAGCTTCGAGGGCAACACACTGACCACGGTGATTCCCGTGCCGAGCGGCAGTGTTGCAGCCAAGGTCACGATCGAGGTGCGTCGCGCTGCCGGCCTCACCGCACGGCGCAACGAGCTGGACGGTTTTGCCGGCGCCATGGCTCGGTTGCGCGCGACCTACGACGCACTAAACCAAGTCTATGGTCCGCCGGAGATTCTGGTGGACGCAATGCAAACCGGCGACCGGCTCGGCTATTATCCCGAGACGGCTGTCGCTGAACTGGCTCACTTCCGCCAGGTACTGCCCCAGGCGTTGGAAGCCGTCACGAAGGTCGGCGCCAGCTTTGTTGCCAACGCGGACACGAAAGCCAAGACACAGCGCCGCCTCGACGCCATGGCCAGGGCGGAAAAGCTGGCGGCGGAGATGGCCAAGTAGGCGTTTGAAGACGCCGGATCGGTGCAGTCAGAGACGCCAAACTATTGCTTCAGCGTCTCTGACTGCACACTTTACAGCGAAGTGATTCAGACTCTGAATCTGCGGTTTCCAATATCCACGAACTGCTGAGCCACTTGCAAAATTCCCTTTGCGGAATTGCGACTCACAGGAAAAACTACCGGGGCTAAACAGACTGCGAAAAAACTCAACTTACGATTACCAGCGGGTCTGAACACGACTTTAGTCGTGCCGAAAAAGCCATAAAATAAGCGGCTCACTTCGACTGCGCTCAGGGCAGGCTTTGGAGCCGTGCCCTGGTACTTCGTGCATCGCTGGCGGCCTTTTTCCGCAGCCTGTAAAGCCGGCAACTGAACGGTCTTCCGGGTTGGTCAGGCCTTGCGGTTGCGCGCCCCCCACAGTGCGCCGACGGGCGGATCGGCGGGCGTCTCCAGCACTTCGATGCCTGGATACTGCTTGCGCAGAGCATCTTCCATCGCCTGGCGAACCTGCGACACATGCTCCAGGATGCTGCCGGCGACGGCCACCGGCGGCGGCACCAACTCGGCGCCGGCTTCCATCGTCCGGACGCGCTCGATGACCAGACCGGCCAGATAAGCCAACTCCTTGCCGCCCTGCACCAGAACCTCTCGCGCCACTTCATCGCCCTGCTCGGCGCAGCGCACCACAAGCGGCGCTAGCTGCGAGTAATCGGGCGCCGGATTGGCGTTGGCGTACTCGATCAGGCCTCCAATGTCGGTAATCTTCCAGTGCGCCTTGGCCGCCTCGAGCAGGCGCGTGGGGCGCTGCTGATCGATGGCCAGAAAGCCGCGGCGCAGGCCTTCGCGGCCGATAAAGTAGCCGGAGCCTTGGTCAGCCATCGCCGGGCCCCAACCGCCGGCGGTGACGATCTTGCCGTTGGCCGCGCGGCCAGCCACGTGGGAGCCGGTTCCGGCCAGCACCAGCACGCCGCGCTTGCCGTAGAAGGCGGCGTCAAGCGCAATTTCGACATCGCCAATTAGCGCCAGATCGCCGCCCACGTGGCGAGCAAAGGCCTGACGCAGCCAATCGACCACCAGAGGCACGGTTTCGCCGGCCGCGCCTATGCAGCAGCGGGTGATGGCCTGCATGGAGACGCCGCTGGCCGCAGTGAGATGCGTCAGCGCATCGACCAGGTTGGCCTCGGTGACCGCTTCGTTGGCGCGCATGCGCTTGATGGTGCCGGTGCGCACGCGAGCCAGCGTGCGGGTTGCATCGCCTAAAAGAAATTCAGTTTTGGTGCCTCCGGCGTCGACGCCGAGGAAGTATTGCATGAGTTTGTCCTTTTTATGATCAAAGTAACTGCGCAATGGATGGAGTTTGGTACGCTACACCAGAGGATCTGGCAGCGAAGACTCCATTCTTTAGATTAGTGCCTTCGGGCGGAAAACCGCGAGTAAGGGAGGATAATCTGTAACATTTTTTGAAGCCGATGATACACGGAGCGATTCGAAGCCGGCGTTAAACGAAATACCGCCATCAAGCCGAAAAAAGTATCGGTGTTTTTCGAGTTACTTGCTTCCACTCCTCACGCCATGGCGCAGGAACTCCGCGACAAAGGCAACAGGCCGAGCGATCGAACAATATTCCGCAAATACCTACTGGGCCAGCAGTTTTACAACCTACACATGGAAACTGCGTGGTGCGGCTTTCTGATGACGGAGAATATTTTTCCCCTCGGCAAGGTCTTATCGGGACCCTATTGGCAGGCCAACGAAACATATGGCCAGAGAATTCATAGATTCTGGGGGTCGGTATTTGGAAAGTACGTAAACTAGCTCATGAGACGCGTGCTTGAAGGCACCAATAGCCAACAAGATCGCGCTAACCAGAACCGCCAACGACGCCCTTTGAAAGGAAATCGGCGACCTGCTCAATGCCGTTAGGGTAGGCTAGTGTTCAAACTTCTGCCCCACCCGCCGGATAAGTAAACACTTAAATCGAAAACTCTCTAGGGCCTCACTATGGCCGACCTTCCCGTCTGCTCAAAAAGGAATTTATGAGCTGCAATGCAGGCTGCTCCGCGTGCCAGGAAACTTGGTCTGACATCGTGAAAGAGCAGGCGAGTGGAAGCGAGAAATCTTGGCAAAATGTTGTTTTCGATTGTCTGTCGCGTAGTCACAGTAAATAAGCCTGTGGGAAAACCGGCGACGTTTGCAAATAAGACAAGTTCGGGATTGTTCACCTGGATGATACTGGCCACCGCAAGTCCAAGTGCCTCCCCTGCTTTCCGTAAAATTGCGATTGCTTGTGAGTTGCCCTTAGTTGCCAGCGCCTCAAGATCTTTAAGGTCATTCACGGGAAGATTGGCTTCGCGAGCCGCAGCCAGTATGGCTACACTCGCTGCAACCGTATCTAGACATCCCCGCCTGCCGCAGCGGCATTGCAGACCGTTCGGCGTGGCCAGCATATGTCCAATTTCACCAGCACCACTATTGGCCCCGCGATAGAGTTGCCCATCGATATAATGCGCACAGCCTATGGTTGCGCCAAGCACAACGACACTGAAATCCCGTAGCTCGCGCGCTTTGCCAAATAGTTTCTCGGCAATTGCCACAGCATTTGCATCGTTATCGACATACGTTGGTAATCCAAGGGACTGTGCGACGAGTTCTCCTATAGGGATGTCATGCCAATCGAGGGCCGCAGAATACACACATACTCCACTTGCGTGGTTAACAAACCCGGATATTGCAATCCCTACCCCTAAGATTTCCCGCGCTGATCCCTGCAGCGGCCTGGTGATACGTTGAATTCCTTGATGAATGGATTCAATGACTGTCTCAGGGTTTCCGTTACCCGCAATCTCACACTCTCCAAGGACTGCCCCAAGAAGATCGGTGAGCATGATAGTCCTCGGAGAATCGGCTAGATCGACTCCTACAAAACAACCGCGGCCCGCGTTCAGGGATAAGAGGACCGATGGCCTGCCTTTTTGAAGGCTGTTCCTCACCACGGATACTTCGTGCAAAAGTCCGGTCTGAATTAGATCGTGACTGATTTCCGTAATGGCCGACTTGGCGACGTTCATTTTGCTTGCCAGATCGGAACGCGACATAGGTCCACCCTCGAGAATCGCTTCGATCATCGCCGAGCGAGAGGTTCCTATACCGTTGTTAAAATTGGACTTTTTGCTCAAAACGGTTGTCCTTACAAGAGCCTATGGTAATTCGTTGAAGAAAGGATTGGCACTTATTTCTATCGCCGGAATTAATAATACTATTATCTGGCCATTGGCGGGGCGAAAAGTCAACCATGCAAGCGCCGCAAGGCCCAGAGCGAACAGGGATCCGATCGCGATTCCGCAACGTAAATATATGTATTCAGACATCTTATATAAGAGAGTAAAAATGTGTGAAAATATATCTTGACAATGCGCTCGACTGTGGGTAATTATTTCAAATTGGTAAACAAAAGGGCAATTTGATTGTTGATTCAGCGCGTACCTCGAGTTTACGTTTCCAGAAAATCGTTAAAGAGGGGGCACCATGATCGGTTGTTGTCAAAGCGAATGTCGCACATCGACTTGATCGCGATATTGCCGGTGGCTCATCATTCGGACAAATCTGCTCACCGCCAGCCAGGCAAACACCATTTATGGAACCTATCTCGGAGCGATGAGAGTCCGGGGTGAATCAGTTGAAGGGAACATTTGTGCATTGACAGGCATGATGCATTTCTAATGGCTTATCTGCCAGCTTATCGTACAGCGTAATATGAGATTAGCTGCAGATAAGGCGATTCGTTGATAGGTCCCAGACCAAATAAGTAAGTATCGTATTTCAGAATCAGAAATTGATCTATGAAAGGATCAGGTGCTGCATCTATGAAGGGTAAACCTTTGGTGAGATTATTTCCGTCTTTAGGCGTGTTACATTATGCGCTTCGCATGTCCCAGTCAGCTATTCAAAACGCTGGCCTCACATGCCTTTGTCTTGGCATGCTTGTCTCGTTTTCTCCAGTCCTCGCCGCGCAGATGGTTAATCCCACGATCGACGCAGAAAGTGGACCATTCTCCTACTATAGCCACCCGACGGATATGATCGGGGTCATGGACGCTCCGACGGGAACGCTGGTATCGCCAGAAGGCTACCTCTACACCGGGTTCGGCGAGCTGATGTTCTTCACAGGAAACCCAGAGATTGCAATTGACCAGCGTGTAAAAACGCTTCTACATGGGTATCTTCCTGTGATTCAATACAATTTTGTTCGCGATGGAATCCGATATGAGTTTACGGATTTTGCAGCTACCCTCGACGGTAAGCCATCCGGCACACAAGTCGATTTTGTCAGGGTGCGCATTGAGAACATAAGCAAAGTACAGCGTACAGCGTGGTTCTCCACCGGAATGCGGTATGCGGGTGAGGTGAACGCGACAGGTGGAGCCGCTGACAACCGGTTCGTGCGTCCGGCGACAGGGCATAGGCCTGGCAACTACAGTCAACTTGGCGTCGTCTACGATCCCGCTTGGAAATACAGTTCCGGCAAGGACACTATTCAGCGGAACGGACAAGTGCTGTATTACTACCCAGACACTGGATCTCATACGATTCGATTCGCGCTGAAAGATGATGTTAGCGCGTCTGGCACACTCAAGCCGCAGATATTGCGAGTATTGCCAACGACCCCTGTCGGAATTGTGCAGTATAAACTCCCCTTGCAACCTGGCCAGCAGATAAGTCTGGACTGGAAACTTCCAGTAGTGCCTGTTCTTGCAGGCTCGCCTGAGGCTGCAAAAATAGAGTCGGCAACTTTTGATGAGTATCTGCCGCAAGTGATTAGTTCCTGGGACGGGATACTAGAAAAAGGCCTGAACATAAGCGTGCCGGAAGCGAAGGTGAACGATGCGTTCAAGGCTAGTCTTATCTATGATCTAATCTCTCGTGAAAAAGTGGGCGAATCCTATATCCAAACTGTGAATGATTTCCACTATCACGCTTTTTGGCTACGCGATGCGTCGTTTATTGCCCGTATGTACGACGTCACTGGGTATCCTACCTATGCAAGGCAAGTTCTTGATTTCTTTGCACAATGGCAAGATCCGGATGGCAACTTCGTTTCTCAGGGGGGGCAATTCGATGGCGTAGGTCAGGTGCTATGGGCTTACGGGCAACACTACAAAATTACTCGTGATCGTAAGTTTGCGGAAGAAGTTTATCCTTCAACACTCAAGGCTCTCGCGTGGATCAAGCAAGCGAGACAAAGCGATCCGCTGCATCTTCTTCCAGCTACCCGCCCGGGAGACAATGAGGACATTACCGGCCATGTGACCGGCCACAATTTCTGGGCGCTCAATGGATTGGAAAACGGTAATGTCCTTGCAGAAGCTACTGGCCACAAAGCGGAAGCGTCGGAGTTTCAAAGCGAGTATAAAGATTACCGCTCTACTTTTACAAAAGTATTAGACCAAGCCACGCAAAAAACAGGAGGATTCATTCCGCCGGGTCTAGATGGGCAACACGGGCAGGACTGGGGTAATTTGCTCACGGTATATCCAGGAATCGTTCTGCCTCTTGACAATCCAATGGTGAAAGCTACGCTTAACGCAACCCGCGCTAAGTATAAAGAAGGTATCATGACCTATGGTGATGGCGTGTGGTTGCACGATTACCTGGGTTTCACTAATTCGGAAACTGAACTATTGCTGGGCGACCAAGAATTGGCTGTCAAGGATTTGTACGCGGAACTGGTCCATACCAGCTCGACGCATGCTGGATTTGAAACAGGTATTCTGGCATGGGGAGACAGAGACTTTGCTGACAACTTGTCGCCTCATGGTTGGTTTGCCGCTAGACTGCGCATTTACGCGCGTGACATGCTGGTGCGTGAACAAGGGCGAGATCTCCATTTATTGTCCGCAATCTCGCCTGAATGGATCGGGCAAGGAAAGGAGATCCAAGTGGACCGTGCACCGACTAACTTTGGGGCGGTTGGTTTCTCTTTGAAGTCAATATCGGCTAACCATGCTGAATTAACCCTTCATGCTTCGTTCGTCGATCCTCCCGAACGCATTATTTTGCATTTGCCTTGGTTCATGGAAACAAAGGATGTATTGGCCGATGGCAAGAGTCTTCCCATTACAGGGAATGAGGTCATACTTCCTTCGACTGTCAGCAATGTGAACATCGTTTGGAGAAAGGGAGTTCATAACGAACCATTGAGCTATGACAGCGCCGTCACCCAGTACAAGACAGATTATGCCAACCGATATCAACAGTTTCTACAAACAGGTCAGAGGTAATTCCGGGTTGTAGCTACAGTCTTTTCCAATCCAAGAATGAGCCTGAAGGAAGCGGAGTGGTTGAGCTGAGATAGGCTCCTGTTCTTTCGGATTTGAGAAAAGTTATCAGCGACAGCTGAGGCAGAGGGAATGTGAGAATCGGATTTCCGATTTCCATATTTCCTCTGCCTCACCAGGATCTTCGCTCGTAGGATGGGAAGATCATTCTCAGGGTCGATCATCGCTTTACGCTCAGCAATCCCGCCCTGGTGAGCGCCCTTTCTAATAAATCGTTCTTCAGTGTCAGTTCGCAGATCTTGGCGTGGAGTGCCTTGAGATCCACCGTGGCCTAGTCAGCCCGGACTTCGCCAAATACTACTTGGGCGCCCTCTTGGAGCTGGCCCTTCCACTGCGTAATCTGGTTGGGATGAATGTCGTACTGCTCGGCGAACTCGGTCAGCGTCTTTGCGCCCTTGAACGCGGCCAAGGTCTCCTTTGCCTGAATTCCGCTGTGTGGCTCCAGCGTGGACGTCTGCTCATTTGCTCTCTTCTACCCTGCCATCTTAGAGCTGTTCACCAATAGATGTAGCCCTTTTGAGACCGTGCAAGGTAGCTTTTTCTTGAGGAAAAAGCCACTCGGCCGCAGTGGCTTCGGTGCACAGCAATTGGAGAACAGCTATAGGCTGCGGGAGTACAAAGCTTCCATTTAAACCCCTATCCGAATCCGCGGAACAGGACTTGATGCTGACGAGCTGAATACGGTGAACAGGTCATAAGCCGATGGAGAGCAAGCCGAAGGATCAAGGCCGGGCCTCTCTGGTAGGAAAGCTGCGAGAGCGCGGGCTCTCGAAGCGTCAGGCGGTCCGTATCTTCAACATGATTTTCCGTGAGATGGGCCAAGCACTGAAGCTGGGCGGCGGGGTCGAGTTCCCGTTCGGCAACCTGAAGAAAGTCAAGCCGCTGAGTAAAAGGTGGCTAATGATGGACGACGAGCCCATGAAGCCGTTCACCGTAGAACATGATCTCGACGAAGCGGGCAACCGGCTTCAGAACGGGATAAAAGCTCTTGAAACCGATCCCGGCCGGCGCTGAAAAGTGTTATGTAACTCGCCGATTCCGATTTTGTCGGGAGAATCACTATAGTGCGCGCTTTCAGCTTAAAAACGCCTAATTGGTAAGTGAGCGACAGTGAGATGGTGGGGGAACAGTGTTCCCCCATCATCTCACCGCTTTTACCAGCCACAACTATTAGGCGCTGATCCGGAGCCTCCATTCCAAAGTAACAAGGGATGGTTACGAACCTGTTATGCCGCGGCCAGGACAACGTTGGAGGCCTCAGCAGCAGCAGAAAGCTATGGCCGTTGGTGAACTGCCGGATCAACGGCGTCGGGATAGCGTTCAGCTTGCCGGCGGCCTTGGATTGCTTGAGCCGGACGGAGTGCTTCTCGTCCCAGACAGTCACAACGAGGAAGTAGCTGGGACAGGCCGGGAAGCCCGTCGCCGGCGTGGTTCCTTCTCAGACCGTGCCCCCCTTAACCAGGCCCGTGTCTCCAGCGCAGCACTCTCTGCGGCGCAGCTTCACGACCAGGCAGCAGGCTCAGCATGATTTCCGATGATGGCTGGACTTGGCCGGGATGGGACGACAGGATATCTTAACCTCGCCCTCGATAAGCAAATCCGGAAATAGTCTGTCTAGCCGCGCGGTACGATTCCCCGAGTCGGCTTCTGCAGCTCCAAGGGGATTCCTCAACCGTTGGAGCGCCCGCTACCCGAGAGCAACAGGCGCCACGTCCACGTGATGGTCCACGCGCAAACGACAAACGCGCCTTGGAAGCTGAGAGTTCCGATGGCTTGTCAAAAGAAGAGACCACCGAGGTCTCCTCATCAGCGGCGCGCCCCGAACACGTCCAACCGCCCCGCACTGCGTGACAATTGCGGGCCGCTTGTGTGCATCGCTTCCGCATTCGTATTCTTTGTGGGGCTCCCGGACCCTGGGTTGTATATGGGGACCGATCCTCGAAACGCAGCCCGGCTCAGGGTCAATGAGTGCATTCGGCTGAATTCATCATCGACAACCATGTGTGCGCGGTCAGGCGAAGAAGATGCCGAAGGCTTAATGACAGACTCTAGAAAGACAGCAGCATCCAGGGATATGTTGTGACCCTTGCTTCAGCGTTGCAGCGGTTCGAGAAGCGGAGCGACAGGAGCTTCGGCTTCCACGGATGGCAGGAAGTGCGGAGTGACCTTTGCCCTGGATGCCTGCTCGTACCCATATCCGTAGCTAAGCAGCCGCGCTTCGCTCCAGGCCGGGCCAATGAAGGAGAGCCCGACGGGAAGCCCCAAGACCGCTCCCATGGGTACGGTAAGGTGCGGATAACCCGCGATTGCCGCAAGTCCACCTGCACCAGCGCCGCCTATCTGATCTCCATTGGCCGCGTCGATTTTCCAGGCTGGTGGCATCGTTGGAGATACCAGAGCATCGAGGTGGTCCTTGGCGAGCATCGCATCAATGCCGTCGGCCCCCGCGATTCGCAACGACGCAGCGCGCGCAGCCTTGTAGGCCGGATCCTCGAGCCCTTTCGTGGCCTCGGCCTTGATGAAGGTCTCCTGCCCGAAGAGCGAGAGTTCCCGGTCGGCATGTGCTGTGTTGAAGGCGATCAGGTCGGCGAGCGTGCGCGATTGCACCGCTGCGGGTGTGGTGGCGAGATAGGCGTTCAGATCCGCTTTCAGCTCGGTATTAAGCACCAACGCCTCCGCCTCGCCGAGTTTCTCGCGGTCCTTCAACTCGGTGATGTCAACAAGGACAGCGCCCTGCGCCCTGAGCACGACCAGCGCCTTCTCGAAGACCTTGTCCGTCTTTGCAGACCAGCCGGTTGCAAAGCGCAGCACGCCGATCCTGGCGCCGCTCAGCGAACCGGGTTTGAGCCCGGCTAGATAGTCGGAGATATGTGCGTCAGCGTCCTTCGTGGCTGGATCGGCGGGGTCGGAACCTGCGATGGCAGCCAGGACTCGAGCCGCAGTGGTCACATCGGTGGCGATGGGGCCGGCGGTGTCCTGACTGTGGCTGATCGGCACGATGCGGCTGCGGCTGACCAGGCCGACCGTGGGCTTGAGCCCCACAACGCCGTTGATTGCCGCCGGGCAGGTGATCGATCCGTCGGTCTCGGTGCCGATCGCGGCCTCCACC
>Ga0255353_1001894_pt1 | contig 11038 bp, 10 predicted proteins | sample HBST25metaG_FD_189941 | JGI IMG/M metagenome (GOLD analysis project Ga0255353, IMG submission 189941) | Peat soil microbial communities from Stordalen Mire, Sweden - H.B.S.T25 | ecosystem: Environmental > Terrestrial > Soil > Wetlands > Peat | place: Sweden: Norrbotten County, Stordalen Mire...
ATCCTGCACGGTGCCACGCACATGGCCCGACAGTTGCTCTGGATGGAGACCGGCTGGCCCGAGGCGTTCCAGCGCGGCAGACTGTCCTCGGTCTGCCCCAGTACTGGGCCTGGCGGTTCGGGGGCGAGCCGGCTTCGGAACTCACCTTCCTCGGCGCCCAGTCGCATATCTGGAACGTGCGCGACCATCGTTTCCCGCCGCTCATGGCAGAGCGCGGCTGGCAGCACCTGATCGCACCGGTCCGCCCGGCCTGGGAAAGCCTGGGCACGCTCAAGCCGGAGCTGGCGCGACGCACCGGGCTCACGCCGCGCACCCGCCTGCTGTGCGGCATCCACGACAGCAGCGCCAACTTCTACCGCTACCAAGCGGCCGGCATCGACGATATCACCGTCGTCTCGACCGGCACGTGGATCGTCCTGGTGAGCAATGCCGCCGATGCCGACGCGATCAGCGAGGCACACGGCATGTGCTGCAACGCCGACATCCACGGCACACCGCTCGCCGGCGCGCTCTGCATGGGAGGGCGCGAATATGCCATGGTGGCCGGTGATCAGGCTCCGGGGCCAGCCGATCCGGCGGAGCTGGCCCGGCTGGTGGCGGCTGGCACGATGGCGCTGCCCAGTTTCTCCTTCGACGATAACCTGTTCCCCGGCCATGCCGGTCGCGGCCGCATCGTCGGGCCAGTGCCGCAAACCCCGCAACAGCGGCATACGCTCGCCGTGCTTTACGCCACGCTGCTGATTACCGCCTGCCTGGACGCGCTCGGCCGCGTCGGCACCATCATTCTTGACGGTGTGTTCGTGCAAGAACCGCTCTATGCTGCGCTGATCGCGGCGCTGCGGCCCGGCCAACGCGTACTGTACAATCTAGAGAATTACGGCACGGCAGCCGGTTGCGCGCTGCTTGCCGGGCACGCGGGCCGCACCGCGCCAGTGCATCTGGCGTTGGAGACGCCGGCCCAGCTCGATCCTATCCCGGATCTCGCGGCCTACCGCGAACGCTGGATCCGCCTGGCGAACGCCAAGCCCGAATTCATTCCCATGGAGACCCAATGATGACCGACGCCAACACTCTCGCCCTGCGCCAGCAGATGGTGGAAACCTGTCGCAAGATGAATGCGACCGGCATCAACCAAGGCACCGCCGGCAACCTTTCCGTCCGCTCGGGTGATGGCTTCCTGGTCACGCCGACCTCGCTGCCCTACGAAATCATGCAGCCGGACGACCTGATCGCGATGGCGTTCGATGGCACCTATGAAGGCCAGCGCCGGCCGTCCTCGGAATGGCGCTTCCATCGTGACATCCTGCGCACGCGTACCGACGTCAATGCCGTGCTCCACTGTCATTCGATGTACGCCACGACCTTGGCCGTGCATTACAAGACCATTCCGAGCTTCCACTACATGGTCGCGGTGGCTGGTGGTACCACCATCCGTTGCGCCAAGTACGCGACCTTCGGCACGCAGCAGCTTTCCGAGAACGCGCTGGAAGCCCTGCAGGGACGCTCCGCCTGCCTGCTCGGCCAGCATGGCCAGATCTCGCTCGGCAAGTCGCCGGCCGACGCGCTGCGCCTGGCGATCGAAGTGGAGACGCTGGCGCGCATGTACGTGCAGGCGCTGACGCTCGGCGAGCCGCCGATCCTGAGCGATGAGGAGATGGCGCGCGTGATCGAGCAGATGCGCCGGATGAGCTACGGCCTGCCGCCAGACCTGGAAGGCGTGAACGACATCGCCCATCCCCGCGGCGCCACCAAGCCGAATTGATCGCCGCCCGGCCGGTGAATACCCGCTGCGGCGCAGCACAACCTTCGGTCGTCAGCCAACCTGGACAAATGACAAAACTGCGCTAGCCTGCGTGCCGGCCTGGGATGGCCGCAAGAGTCAAGTGCCGCCACATGTTGGCGGCACGTAAGGGAGAGAAGTATGTTGGATCTCAGAACGCCTCCGGCACGGCGCTTTTCGAAGACAACGCTGATCGCCGGCGTCGCCGCCATCGGCGCGTTGGCATTCGGCGCGGTTGCGTTGACTCCGATGCCCGCAAGTTCTGCGGGTAATAAGATCATTGTCGGCTTGGTGACCAAGACCGAAGTTAATCCTTACTTCGTGAAGTTGCGCCAAGCGGCAACCGCGGAAGCCAAGGCAAAGGGAGTGGAACTGATCGCCCGGTTCGGCAAGTTCGATGGCGACAATGAGGGCCAGGTCGCCGCTGTCGAGTCGCTCATTAGCGCCGGGGTCAAGGGCATCCTGATCACGCCGAACAACTCCACCGGCATGCTGAATGTCATCAAGAAGGCCCGCGACGCCGGCGTGGTGGTGATCGCTCTCGATACGGCGACCGACCCGGCCGATGCGGTGGACGCCACCTTGGCCACCGACAACTTCCAGGCCGGCGTGCAGCAGGGCCAGTACGCCCGCGCGGCTCTCGGCAACAAGGCGCCGAAGCTGGCAATGCTGGACGGAACTCCGGGCGGCACGGTGGACACGTTCCGCCACAACGGCTTCCTGAAGGGCTTCGGCATCGCCGAGGGCGACCCGGCGATCATTGGCAAGCAAATCACCAACGGTGCCCAGGACAAGGGGCAGACGGGCATGGAGAACCTGCTGTCCGCCCACCCCGAAATCAACGTGGTCTATACGATCAACGAGCCGGCGGCGGAAGGCGGCTATGCCGCGATCAAATCGGCCGGCAAGCAGAAGGACGTTGTCGTTACTTCGATTGACGGTGGCTGCCTTGGCGTGAAGTACGTGCAGCGCGGCGAGATCGCCGCCACCGTGATGCAGTTTCCGAAGAAGATGGCGGCGGCGGGTGTTGATGCCGTCGTCGAATACGCCAAGACCGGCAAGAAGCCGAGTGGGTTCATCAACACCGGCTCCGAGCTGATCACCGACAAGCCGCTGCAGGGCCTGCCGTCCCAGGACGCCAAGTGGGGCTTGGCGAACTGCTGGGGTTAAGTAGCCGCGTCTCTTGACGGGGCGGTGATCACGCATCGCCGCCCTGCCTTCTCTCTTTTCGCAATGAGACCCCGATGTCTCTCAGCCTAACGGCAAGCCTTGCGCGTGCTCCGCAGGCCGCATTGCGCGTTCTCGCCAAGCCCGCTCTCGGGGCGCTGATCGTGCTGGTCGTGTTCAGCGCCTGCTTCGCTTTCACCACCGACACGTTCCTTGCTCCCGGCAACCTCTCGATCATCATCCAGCAGAGCGTGATCACTGGCACGCTGGCGATCGGCGAGACCATCATCATCCTGACCGCCGGCATCGATCTCGCCAACGGCGCGGTGGCGGTGTTGGGCACCATCGTCGCCGGGCGACTGGTCAACGATGGCTATGATCCGACCTTATCGCTGCTGCTCATGCTGGCACTGTGTACCGCCGAAGGCTACGTTGCCGGCAGCCTGATCGCTCGCTTGCGCCTACCGGCATTTATCGTCACCCTTGGCCTGCTCGGCATTCTCACCGCCGCTACGCGGCTGATCTCGCAGGGTGGGGCCTTCCCGGTCACCGACGAACTGCTCGGCTGGACCGGCAATGCCTTCCGTGTCGGCAATGCGGCGGTGACCTATGGCATGGTCATCATGTTCGCGCTCTACATCGCCGTCTGGTACATCCTGACACAGACGGCGTGGGGCCGGCACGTCTATGCCATCGGCAACAACCCAGAAGCGGCGCGGCTAGTCGGCATCCCGGTGGAGCGGCGGCTGGTGAGCGTCTACGTGTTCGCCAGTTTCCTCTACGGCGTGGGCGCCTGGATAGCGCTTGGCCGGATTCCGAACGCCGACCCGAATTCGATGCAGACCACCAGCCTGGACAGCATCACCGCGGTGGTGCTGGGTGGAACGAGCCTGTTCGGAGGCCGCGGCCCGCTGTTTGGCACCCTGATTGGCGCGCTGATCGTTGGCGTGCTGCGCAACGGGCTTACCCTCGAAGGCATCGACCCGCTGTGGCAGGACCTCGTCACCGGCATCCTGGTCATCGCCGCCGTGGCGGCTGATGAACTCTCCCGCAGGAGAGGACAATGAGCGAATACGCCACGCCCGCGCTGCCCACGAAGGGTCAGACCGTTCTGGAAGCGCACGGCATCGTCAAACGTTATGGCCATGTGACGGCATTGGACGGCGCCGAGCTTGAACTGCACGCCGGCGAGGTGCTCGCCGTGATCGGTGACAACGGCGCCGGCAAGAGCCAGTTGATCAAGGTGCTGTGCGGTGCGGTGATCCCGGACGAAGGCCAGGTTCTGCTCAACGGCGAGCCGGTGCATTTCCGCAGCCCGATCGAGGCCAGGCTGCTGGGCATCGAAACCGTGTTCCAGGACCTTGCCGTCGCGCCGGCCCTGGATATCTCCACTAACCTCTTCCTCGGCCGCGAACTGCGCCGCCGCGGCCTGCTGGGGAAGGTGTTCCGCATGCTGGACAAGCCGCGCATGCGCCAGGAGGCGCAGCGCTACATGGACGAACTCAAGTTCCGTTTGCCGTCCATCACCGCTGCGGTGGAATCGCTGTCCGGTGGGCAACGCCAGGGCGTGGCGGTGGCGCGTGCCGCCGCCTTTGCCCGTCGCCTGGTCATCATGGACGAACCGACCGCGGCGCTGGGGGTGCGCGAGGGCGGGCAGGTGCTCAACCTGATCCGCGCCGTGCGCGACCGCGGCCTGGCGGTAATCCTGATCAGCCACAACATGCCGAACGTCTTCGAACTGGCAGACCGCATCCAGATCATGCGCCTCGGCCGGCGCCTCACCGTGGTGACGCCGCAGGAGCACACGATGTCGGAGGTGGTGGCGATGATGACCGGGGCGCTGACGCCGGAGGAAGCGGCGCGCGCCCGGGCCATGGGTGGGGGGCGCTGAAGCCAAGCCCAATTTGCTGCCCGGCGTTTCCGCTTCGGCGCTGGCGCGGAGGCGTTCGCGCCGGTATCTGTAGGCCGTAAGCACGGCCCGCCCCCTGCCGCGGCTGTATTTCCATCTGGAGACAATGTTATGAAGCGTGTCGATCAGAAGCTTGCCCGCATTCGGGCTGGCCAGTACAAGCGCAGCGACTTCATCCTCGCCGACGCGAAGGACCCCGACATGGGGCCGAGCCTGACCTGGGCCGGGCCGAACCGGCAACCGGACGGTAGCTGGACGCGCTATCGCACGCGCGAGGAGTTTCTCGGCCAGATCCGCGCCGTCGTGGCGCAGGATATCGTCGATATCATGCTCGTGTCCGCATCCAACCTGGAGCGCCTGACCAACGACGGGGTGTTCCGCAACAGCGCGGTCAAGCCGGCGATCCGCGCCAACGACACGACCGACATCTGGGGGGTGCGCGGCGGCCACTACGCCGAGCAGCCGTCATGGCCGTTCCGTACGGCGTCGCTGTCGCGGGTCATGTACGGGACCACGGAGCCCTCGCTCGGCGCTGACGTGGTGCTGACCGATCTCGGCCTCTACTCCATCACGTTCAACAACGACCTCGACGCCGATTACGCCTCGCTGCAGGCTTTCGCGGACTTCCGCGACGATGCGGCGGCGAACGGCTTCAAGTATTTTCTGGAAGTGTTCAATCCGAACGTGGACACGGGCCTGTCCGCCGACCTGCTGCCGCACTACGTGAACGACTGCATCCTGCGCTGCCTGGCCGGCGTGGTGAATGCCGACCGCCCGCAGTTCCTGAAGATCGCCTATAACGGCCCGAAGGCGCTGGAAGAACTTGCCTCCTTCGACCCCAGCGTGATCGTCGGCGTGCTTGGCGGGAGCGCGGGCACGACCCGCGATACCTTCGAGTTGCTTTATCAGGCCGAACGCTACGGCGCGCGCGTTGCGCTGTTCGGGCGCAAGATCAATCTGGCCGAGTCGCCGCTCTCGATCGTGACCTACATGCGGCATGTGGCTGACGGGACGATCGCCCCCGCCGATGCGGTGCGCGCGTACCACGGCGACCTGCAGAAGCAGGGCATCAAGCCGGCGCGTTCGCTTGAGGACGACTTGGTTATCACCGAAAACGCGTTGAAGCTCGGCTGAACGGCTCGGCACGCGGCGGCGGGGCCGCTTCCCCCGTCGCCCGCGTCACCCAAGGAGTGCGGAAGGATGACTGATTCGCGCAGGGGCATTGTCACCGGCGGGACGTGGTGCGTCGATCGCAACAAGATGGTCGAGTACTGGCCGGGCGAAGATGGCTTGGTCGAAATCCTGCAGGTGGAAACCCGCGGCGGCGGATCAGGCTGCAATCTTGCGCTCGACGTCAGGAAGCTCGATCCGGGCCTGCCCGTCTGGACCATCGGCGTGGTCGGTGACGACGCCGACGGGCGCCTGCTGCAGCAGGAGGCGGACAACGCCGGCGTGGACCGCACCCAACTCATCGCCCGCAGCGGGGAGCCGACGCAATACACCGACGCCTACTGCTCGCACCGGACCGGCCGACGCACGCACATCTACTACCAGGGCACCGGCGCGTTGATGACGCCGGATGATTTCGACTTCACCGCCAATTCCGCCCGCATTCTGCATCTGGGCCTGCCCGGCATCCATCGCCTCATGGACGAACCGTGGCAGGGCGAGGTCAACGGCTGGGTGGCGACGCTGAAGAAGGCGCGGGCCGCCGGCCTGCACAGCAATCTCGAACTGGCGAGCGTGTCGGCGGAAAAGCTGGCGACGCTGGTGCGGCCCTGCCTGCCGTACCTCGATTCGGTGATCGTGAACGACCAGGAGATCGGCGCCATCGCCGGCGAGAAGACCCTCGTGGACGGCAAGACGGACGTGGAAGCCTGCGTGCGCGCGGCCCGCGCCGTCATGCAGGCCGGCACCGTGCGGCTGGTGGCGGTGCATTTCCCAGCCGGGGCGATCGCCCTGGCTCGTGACGGCAGCTTGGCGCGACGCACCTCCGTGCGGGTACCGCCGGCCGAAGTCGCCAGTGCCAATGGTGCCGGCGACGCGTTCGCCTCCGGCTTCGTCTACGGCATCCACGAGGGCTGGAGCCTGGAGGCGTCGATAACGCTGGCCCATGCCACCGCCGCCGCCTCGCTGCGCAGCCTGTCGACCACCGGCTCGGTGGAGACATGGCAGAAGTGTCTGGACCTGGCGGAACGCTGGGGCTGGCGCGAGGGCGGGCTATAATCGACAATACCAGAGTACACAGAATATGGTCTTGAGGAGAGAAATCGCCGATCGGTTCGTGCCGCGGCGTGGCCAGTCGGAGGCCGGGGGGCCGGGCCATGACGAGGCTGCGTAGGTTCGTCTTCTCGTATGACGACGACCAGGAAGGCGCGGACAGGCAGACCGCCAGCCTGGGCGGCCTCGCCGTGGTGCTGTTGCTCGTCGTGGTGAGCCTGTTCCTGATCAAGGAACTACACTGCAAGGCGAAAGTGGAGGATTGTCTGCTGGCCGGGCGCACGAACTGCGACGCGGTGCTGCGTGCGATGCGGCGATCGTTGTCTGTTCCCGCCCATCGGCGGTTGACGTCGTCGTAATCTGTGGCAGCGTGCGGGCGATGATAATCATCGGGGAAGTTCCATGCGTATCGCCGATATGGATTGGCAATTGGTGGAAGACTGGGTGCGCAGCGACGACCGTGCCGTGTTGCCGATCGGCAGCACCGAGCAGCATGGTGGGCTCTCGCTGCTAACCGATGCGCTGCTGGCCGAGCGGGTCGCGGTGGAAGCGGCCGAGCCGGTCGGCGTGCCCGTGTTCCCGGTGCTGCCGTTCGGCGTCACCCCCTATTTCGCTGCCTTCCCGGGCAGCATCACCCTGCGCGTGGAGACGTTCTGTGCCGTGGTGCGCGATGTGCTCGACAGCCTCAAGCGCAGCGGCTTCCGGCGCATCGTCGTGGTCAACGGCCATGGCGGCAACCAGCCGGCGGCCTCCGTGGCGCAGGAATGGATGATGGACAACCCGGACTGCCGGGTGCGCTTCCACGACTGGTGGCGGGCGCCGCGCACCTGGGCGCAAGTGCTGGCGACCGACCCGGTGGCCAGCCATGGCGGCTGGATGGAGAACTTCCCCTGGACCCGCCTGCCCGGTACCCTCGAGTCGGGCGGCAAGGACATGGTGGACACCGACCGCCTGCGCACCCTGCCGCCGTTCGAGGCGCGCCAGTTGCTGGAGGACGGCAGCTTTGGCGGCCTGAACCGGCGCAGCGACGCGGAGATGCTGGCGATCTGGCAGGTGGCGGTGGAAGAGACGCGGGCGTTGCTGGAAGGCTGGTGAGCCGCCGTCTCAGCCTCGGTGTTCCCGGTCTGCCGATCGCTGTCCCGGCCCTACGTCGCCACGTCCTATCGGGCGGAGATGGCGGGGCGGTGGCTGGTGCTGCGCCTGGGGCGGCACGATCCGGCGGCGGACGCGGCGCTGGCGCGGCACGGCGTACGCAGCGCGACGTTCGTGACCGCCTGGAACCCGCTCGGGCGGCGCGCCCCGCGGGCGGTCAACCGGCGCGCCCTGGCCCGGCTGCGGGCCTGCCTGCACCGGCACGGGCTGGCCTTCGCCGAGGGCGAGGGCAAGGGCGACGACGGCGCCTGGCCGGCGGAGGCGCATCTTCTCGTCTTCGGACTGCGGCGCACGATGGCGGCGGCGCTCGGACGGCGATTGCGGCAGAATGCCGTCGTGTTCGTCCGCCGCGGCCGGCCCGCGGAACTGTTGGTGCTGCGTTAGTGTTCCGACTCCAACGCTTGTTTCCCACGCTAAACAGAGGACCGACCCGCACACCTCATGGGGTCAGGGAATCCTCCATTTCGGCCAGAACACTAGGAGCGACCGCCCGTTGTCGAGACGCGCTCGACCTTCCGTTTATCTTGGCCCATTATCGTCCTAATAATGGGAATCGAGTTGCGAGGGAACCATGCCAGGCGCTGACGGATCACCACTTCACCACCGAAAATCTGCCAAAAGCGGTAAGATCCCTGTTTAAGCAGAACACTTATACGGTGGAAGGCCCGCTAAAGATACACGGAGCCGAGGTCACCGCTGCGTGCTGTTCGGTCGACGCCGTCGGCTGTGTCCATGCCAAGGACATAAAGGAGCCCTGGTGTCTAGCAGCGAGCAAGGCCGGCGCACTTTTATGCGAAACGCTGGACCATCGAGCCCAGCTTTCGCGATACCAAGGACTTGCGCTTCGGTATGGGGTTGGGCATCGTGCGCATCGCCGATCCGGAACGCCGCGACCGGCGGCTTCTCATCAATGCCTTCGCCGTCCTCCTCCTGACCTTGCTGGGTGCAGTCGGCGAAAGCCTGAGCATGGACCGCCCCTCAGGGTCAACACCGCGCGACGGCGGACCCATTCCCTGTTCCGTCAAGGCTGCATGCTCTACAGCCTGATCCCCACCATGCTGGAAGTTCGCTTGCGCGCCCTCATCGAGCGATTCACTGAAATCTTGCAATAAAATGAAGTGTTCTCAATGACTTTGTCTATCGCCTGAAATGACGGGATGAGTGAGCCGATGGTCAAAGCTAGCCGAAAAAATGCGCCGCCGCGCACCTCAAGATATTGTGTCATTTGATAGCATGCCGGATCTAGGCCGACCAAAATTGCTGGAATTAGCGCCTGGACCGATCGAAATGCGGGCGGATGTGCTGAGCCTTGGCGCCTGTCAGCCCCGATATTTCAGGACAGATCAGTTCTCCCATTGGATGCTGGCGCTCAAGGCAAAGTTCCTGCGTGTTTTGGGCCTGAGCCAGACCCATGAGATCATCTTCCTGACCGGCTCGGGCACCGCCGGCATGGAGGCCGTGGCGGCCAATTTCCTGCCACGGCGACGCCATCTGACCCTGTCCAGCGGCCAGTTTGGCGAACGTATGTACGACATTTCGCGACGGCGCCAGTTTCGCTTCGACAGGGTAGCGATCAACACGACACTGTCGCCGCTGGAAAACCTTAAAAAAATTGCCTTCGATCGCTATAGATCCTGTTTCTCGACAATTTCAGAAACATCAAATGGTTATTACATCGATCCGAAAATGATCCGCGACGCCGGCCTCCCTGAAAGCAGCCCATTGCTGTGTGACGGCGTAACGGCAGCCTTCTCCGATAACTTCGACGTCGGTTCCGTCGATGCGCTGATTATAGGATCGCAAAAAGGTTTAGGTCTTTCCCCGGGTATGTGCTTCATCGTTCTTTCAGAAAAGGCTGTTGCCTTCCTGCGGCGTAAAAAAATATGCACAAGTCTGTATTATGATTTCAATTTATACATTGATAATATGAAGCGAGGGCAAACGCCATTTACGCCATCCCTTACGATACTTTATCAGCTTGACCGGGCGCTGGACAACATCGATGCCGAAGGCGGACTTGGTGCCGTTACGGCCTTCCGCAAAACCCTCGCCGATCGTTTTAGAATGCGCCTTGACAGCCATGGCATTCAGTACATCAAAAAGTATGTGTCAAATTGCGTGACGGCAATCCAAACCGGGTCAATCGACGCCGGGTTAATCGCCGAAGACCTAAGAAATACTTACAACATAACGGTAGCAACCAACTCACCGCCACTCAAGAAGACCCATCTCCGGGTATCCCACATGGGGAATAATACGCTGGAAGACATGGATCGCACGGCGGATGCTATTGGGTTTGCCATGAAGGAGCGTTCGTGAAAGCCATCATCTTCGCCGCGGGGCTGGGCACGAGGATTTCGCGGCATATCGGCAATAAGCCGAAATGTCTGATCGAGGTCTTTGGTGTTCCCCTGATTGCCTATACGATCGATCTCCTGCAGAAGAAAGGGATTCATGATATCGCTGTCGTGACGGGATATCATGCCGACGAGGTGGAAAGAGCATTGCCTGACACTGTCCATGTGTTTCGCAATCCATTTTTCTCGGTAACGAATTCGATCGCGTCTTTGTGGTTTGCGCGCGATTTTATTTCCGGTCCATCGCCGCTGCTGGCCATGAACGGCGACGTGTTTGTCGAGGAGATTATTCTAGAAAAAATACTTGAGGCCGAGCAAGGCGACAATATGGCGGTCATGGTGGCCGATTCGAGCCGCATCGTTGAGGCGGATTACAAATTTTCCTGGGATAACGGGCATCTTGAGAAATACGGCAAAGAGCTGCAACCCTATGAAACAACTGGGGAATACGTC
>Ga0255353_1001896_pt1 | contig 11033 bp, 8 predicted proteins | sample HBST25metaG_FD_189941 | JGI IMG/M metagenome (GOLD analysis project Ga0255353, IMG submission 189941) | Peat soil microbial communities from Stordalen Mire, Sweden - H.B.S.T25 | ecosystem: Environmental > Terrestrial > Soil > Wetlands > Peat | place: Sweden: Norrbotten County, Stordalen Mire...
GCCTCGCGCATCGCATCCTCGATGAAGTCGCGCATCTGCGCACAGGCACGGTTCTCCGCAGGCTTTGAGGTTGCGCCCTGACACAGAGCAGGCTATTGAAAGACACTGCACTGGTTTATGAAATTCGCCGCGTGGGATTGCGATGCTCAATGCTCCCGGTGAACAAAATCTCTGGGCTGCATGAGGTGTGCGAGGTAGCGGGATTTCATTTGCTTGCTGGCCATGATTTGCTTGACGGGCGGAAGTTTGAGAATCACTCCGATGATAGCTGCCATGGCGCGATGATTCGCCTGCGCCTGGTTGTCGAAGATGAGGTTCTGCAACTGGCCGCGCTCGATGGCCATGAGCACAGCGCGGTGGGCGGTTGTGACGGGAGTGAGCACTCGCTGATTGCGGGCGTGGAGCGAGATTCCGCAGTTGGGGCATGTGCGAACGCAGACTCCGCAACCCAGGCAGAGCGATTCATCGATGCGCGCCTTTTTGCGTTTAGGCTTCTGCGGGTCGCCGGCTGAGACAAGCGCCATGGCCTCGACGGGACAGGCCTCCGCGCATTTGCCGCAGCCATTGCAGGACTCAGCGGTGATTTCCGGCAGGAAGTTAGTGGTGGCGATGGGGTTGAGCACGGCGAAGCGCTTGGCGGCGAGCATGGCCTCGCAGCAGCATCCGCAGCAATTGCAAATGAAGGCCGCTTTGTTTTGCACGTTTTCGCCGAACTGGACGAGGTTGTGCTCCACGGCCTTGTCCAAAAGATCCAGGCCTTCCTTTGCGTCAACCTGGCGCGCGATGCCGTGCTTGATGAGCGATTGCGCGGTGCCGCTGAAGGTCATGCAGATGTCCATGGGGGCGTTGCAGGATTTTCCCATGTGCTGCATCTTGTGACGGCAATAACAGGCGCCAATGCCCATGTGCGAGGCGGTTTGGATGACTTCGCTGGCTTTTTCGTAGTCCATCACCGTGAGCGTGCTGCCGGCGGCAAGGGCTTTCTCGTTCACAAATGTGCGCCCCAGTTGGGTTTCGCCGCCAGCAAAGAGGTTGCGGACGAAATCCTCTTCCACGTTCAGGTACTGGAAGAAGAGCTCGGCGAGCAGCTTCTGGTCGTAAGTGTTGCCGATGCGCATCATGGAGAACTCAAAGAAGCCTGCCATGGGCGGAGGCAGGACAAAAGTCTGCTCGCCGTGCACCTCCATGTCGAGCAGCATACCTTTGGAGGCAAGGGCTTCAAGGATTTTTTGGGATTCGGCGGCGGGCTTCTTCCAGATTTTGGCGGCGACGGCAATATTGAAGGGCCTGATGGGCAGCAGCGCCACCAGGGCTGCCTCATCGCGGGTAAAGAGCACTGCCAGTATCCGGAAGAGAAGCTCAGATGGGGGCGCGCCCTGCGGGAAAAGGTTGAGCCGATCCGAGAGCGACTGGTAGCTGTTCCTGAAGGTGGCGTGAGACATTGCGGGCCTCTGGCAAGGAAGAAATATGAGTCTCATTCTACGCCAGCGCAAATAGAACAGCCTGTTTCTATTTATGAATTATGAGTCATCCCGCTCCTGTTCCCACTGATCTCGCTGCCCGTGGTCAATGCGGTCTTCGCGATCTTCTTTTTCTTCCAACTCGCGGCGTTTCTCGCGTTCTTCACGCTCCTCGCGGCCATCGCTCATAACCCACTCCCTTTTTCAGCAACCAGCGGAAAGCGTTCGCGAACCAGCGCCAGCGCTTCGGCAGCCGTTGCGATCATTCCTTCCAACTGAGCGTCTTCCACGGCGTGTAGCATCTCGCGAAAGCCCGCTCCGGGCCGGTAGCCCGCTGCAATCAACTCGCGGCCAGTGATCAGCGGTTGCGGGCGCACGGCCTCCTCGGGCATTGATTCATAACGCTCGCGGACAAAATTCCAGTGGTCGAGGTTGCCGCTCCCCGCCATGCAATCCATGCGATGCAGCAGCAGGTGCTCAGGGAAATCTTCCAGGCGAAAGAATCGCTTGAGCGTCGATGCCTTCATGTGCAGTGCATCCGCAAAGCGCATGTGGTTCTCGACGAGCGAGAGGATCTGGCGAGTTTCATCGTTCGAGAAGCGGAAGCGCCGGCAGATTTCCGCGCCGATGGCCACGCCCACATCCACATGTCCGTTGAAGCGAATGCGGTCAGCCCGCACAAAGGTGGGCGGCTTGCCCACATCATGCAGCAGCCCGCCCCATGCGAGAGTGAGCGAGCAACCCGCTTCGAGTTGGGAGAGCAGTTGTAGCGTATGCGTCCACACGTCGCCTTCGGGATGAAACTGCGGTGGCTGCTCGACGCCCTTCATGCGCGCGACTTCAGGAAGCACTTCAGCGAGGAGTCCGGTTTCATCGAGGAGTTCAAAGGCTCGCCGCGCATGGCCTTCGGTCAGCATCTTGGTCAGTTCGTCGCGCACCCGCTCGCGGCTGACGGCGTTGATTTTCGCTGCGAATCGACGCATGGCGGCAGCCGTTGCGGCGTCCAGTTCGAAGCCGAAGCGAGCGGCGAAGCGCACGGCGCGCAACATGCGCAGGTGGTCCTCTTCAAAGCGCAGCTCGGGCTGTCCGATGGCGCGAACGATGCCGGCTTCGATGTCAGCCAGTCCGCCCACGTGGTCGATAATCGCCGCGCGAAGATTTTCATGGAGATGTCCTGGAAGATTGTTCTGGGTCTGTTCTGTGTCAGGGCACGACTTCACCGGGGTCCCCATCGACAGGTCTTCGTCGATGGGGTGGAGCTTTAGTCGTGCCGCAAATGCCGCAATAGAACCGGGCTTTAGCCCCTGAGGAAACAGCCGTTCCGGATCTAACAACAACCCGTTGATCGTGAAATCCCGGCGGCGCACATCCTCCTCGGCGCTCGTCGTATAGCGCACCGCGTCGGGATGCCGCCCGTCGGAGTAAGCGCCATCGGACCGGAACGTCGCAACTTCGGTAATATGCTCCGCGCCTCTTGATTCTTCAGAACCTTCAGACTCAGTGGCCACCAGCACTACGCCAAAATGCGCTCCCACGGCAAAAGTGCGCGGAAACATCTCCAGAACCACATCAGGCGTGGCGCTCGTCGCCACGTCGTAGTCCTTGGGTTCGCGGCCCAGCAGCAGATCGCGCACGCATCCGCCAGCTAGATAAGCCTCATACCCGCCGGTGCGCAGGGCTGCGATGATCTGGAGAGCTGCATCGAATTCGTGCGTAGTGGTTGCCATGGCTACTGCATCTATTGTCGCCCGAGCCGCCGCTCGGCGGGAAACTTCTGTTCTCTCAAGTGAAGCCAGCTAAACTAATTAGATGAGCGCGCGCGGCCTTATCCTCGGCATTGAATCCTCCTGTGATGAAACGGCCGCGGCCGTGGTGGAGCGTGGTGCGCGCACTCTTTCGTCTGCCGTGGCCTCGCAGATTGCCACGCACGTGCGTTATGGCGGGGTGGTCCCAGAACTGGCGAGCCGCGAACATCTGCGCGCCATCGTCCCAATTGTCCGCGAAGCCCTTGCCCAAGCCGGCATTACCCTCGCCGATCTGGACGCTATCGCCGTCACCGCCGGTCCCGGCCTCGCCGGCGCTCTGCTGGTCGGTGTTACCTACGCCAAAGCGCTTGCCTTCGCTCAGGGACTGCCGCTCATCGCCATCAATCACCTTGAGGGCCATATCCACGCGGTGCTGTTGAACGAGCATGAGCAGGAACAGGCATTACCGGCTGAGGAAAAGCCCATTGCCTTGAAAGGGCACGACTTTAGTCGTGCCGTGAATGCGACAAAACAGGCGCGGGCTTTAGCCCCCGAGGGAAATCCTCCTTCTGCCAACGAGCCAGCGCTAGCCTTGGTCGTCTCCGGCGGCCACACACATCTATTTCTGGCGCGCCCGGCTCACGGCGCATGGACGTATAAGCTGGTCGGCCGAACGCTCGACGACGCAGCCGGCGAGGCCTACGACAAGGTGGCCAAGCTGCTCGGCTTCGGTTATCCCGGAGGCCCATGGATCGACGCGATGGCCCGCTTCGGCAATCCCAAGGCCGTGCCGTTTGCGTTTTCGCAAATCAAGCCAAAAATCCACCTCGGCGGCAAGCCCCCGCGCACCAAGGCCGCAAAAACCGCGCCTATCGCCGATCTCGACCCCCGTTTCCTGTTTTCTTTTTCGGGAATCAAGACCGCCGTCCTGCGCTATGTCGAACTACATAACCTGCGCGAAGCAGCCCAGGCCCGCGCTGCCCGGCTTTTCGCGCCCAACACCGAGGCGCGCCTTCCACAAACCAAAGAAGAAGCTCTCGCTCTCTGCCCGCAGCAGATACTAGACCTCATCGCCAGCTTCCAGCGCGCGGTGGTCGGCGATCTGATCAAGAAGACCTTTGCGGCGGCCGAATCCCTCGGAGCGCGCCGCATTCTCGTCACCGGCGGCGTGGCGGCGAACCGCGAATTGCGCGCCCGTTTTACCGCCGAAGCCGCAAGGCGCGGGCTGCGCATCGCTTTCCCCACGCTGGCTTTGTCCACGGACAACGCCGCCATGATTGCCGCCGCCGCCTGGCCCCGCTTCCAATCTGGCGAATTCGCCGAAAGTGCGCTTTCTGCCGATCCTTCGCTGGCGCTGGGGCGATGATCCCTGATCTCTGAATTCCGTCCCTTTGTAATCGCTCGCTGCTACAATCAAAAAGGCCGAAACTGCGGCCATTTCAACCGTTTAACAGGCAAGAAGTTCGATCCATGACTTTGCGGCTTTTCAATACTCTTACGGGACAAATCGACCCGCTTGTGCCCTCCGACGGCGAGACGCTGCGTATGTACGCCTGTGGCCCCACGGTCTATGACTACGGCCACATCGGCAACTTCCGCACGTTTCTCCAGGTGGACGTGCTGCGGCGTTTTCTCAAGCTGACGGGCGTCAAGGTTCGCCACGTGATGAACGTTACCGACGTGGACGACAAGATCATCCGCAACGCTTCAGCGGCGGGCATCTCCATCGGCGAGTATTCGGCAAGCTTCCAGCGGGCTTTTTTTGAGGATATGGACACGCTGGGCATCGAGCGCCCGGAGATCATCGCTCGCGCCACCGAGCACATTCCGCGCATGGTCGAGTTGGTTCAGCAGCTCGCTGCGGCGGGAGCCGCTTACCAGACGGAAGACGGAAGCTGGTACTTTCGCCTGGCTTCCTTTCCCGAGTATGGCAAGCTCAGCAAAAAAGATTTGTCCGGAATGGAAGACGGCGCGCGCGTTGACCTGGACGAGTACGAGAAAGATTCCGCGCGGGATTTTGCGCTGTGGAAAGCGGCCAAACCCGGCGAAACCTCGTGGGATACGGCCATTGGGCGCGGGCGGCCGGGATGGCATCTGGAGTGCTCGGCCATGTCCATGGAATTTCTGGGCGAGAGCTTTGACCTGCACGCCGGCGGCGAAGACCTGATGTTCCCGCACCACGAAAACGAGATTGCGCAGAGCGAGAGCGTCACGCACAAGCCGTTTGCCCGCCATTGGATGCACGTGCGGTTTTTGCTCGTGGATGGGCGCAAGATGTCCAAGAGCGAGGGCAATTTTTATACTCTGCGCGACTTGCTGCTCAAGGGCTACAAGGCGTCGGCGATCCGCCTCGCGCTGATTTCGGTGCCCTATCGGCATCAGATGAACTTCACCTTCGACGGACTTGCCGATGCCACCAGCGCCATCGAGCGGCTGCGGACATTCCGCCAGCGGCTGGTGGGCGGGAGCTTCGCGCCCGGCGAAGATTCTGCGCTGCAAGAGGCGGCGCGGAAGGCACAGGCCGATTACATCGCCGCGCTGGAGAACGATTTGAACACCGCCGAGGCGCGTGCGCCCATCTTCGATCTGCTGCGCGCGGCCAACACGGCGATGGATCAGGGGCAATTGAAAGCTGGTGACCGCGATGCGATTCTGTCCGTCCTCGCGAGCTTCGACGCGGTCTTTTGCGTGATGGAAGACCACGACGCCGAAGCCACGCAACAGGCTTTGGAGTGGGCTGAGCGGGAAGGCCGCCTGAAAGATGTTGCGCCCGAGCTGCTCCAGCGGCAAGGGCTGACGGATGAGGCTATCGACGCGCTGGTGGCCGAGCGCACGCAAGCCAAAAAGCAGCGCAACTTCGCCCGAGCCGACCAGATCCGCAACGAGCTGGCGGAAAAAGGCGTAGTGCTGGAAGACTCGAAAGACGGCGTACGCTGGAAGCGCAAGTAATTCCCGGTAATATCCAAATTGAGGAGCGTCACCCATGGAACCCAACGAAGCGCAGGAGTTGCAAGAGCAAGCCGAGCACGCTGAGCACGAGAAGACGTTGCGCCCGGTCGCTTTGACTATGACCATTCTGGCCGTGCTGGTGGCTGTGGTCACGGTGCTCGGTCATCGCACTCATACCGACGCCATACTCAACCAGACGAAAGCCGCGGTCGAGCAAAACAGGGTCGCGGACGAATGGGCCTTTTACCAGGCTCACAAGATTCGCGCGAACGACACGGATCTGATCTCCGACCTGATGGGCGTGGTGGCGATTGCCAACAAGGATGAGGCGAAGAAGAAGGCCAAGGGTTACGCGGACCACGAGCAGAAATGGGCCGCGGATCTCAAAGAAAGCGAAGACAAGGCCCACGAAAAAGAAAAGAAGGTAAGTGAATACGAGGAGAAAGTGGAAAAGGCCGAAGTCCGCGCCGACCGCTTCGATCTCGGCGAGGTACTACTCGAGATCGGCCTGGTAATTACCTCCATTACGCTGCTCACTCGCCGGCGCGCTTACTGGTTCGCGGGGCTGTGCTTCTCAGCTGCCGGAATTGTAGCGGCTGTTTTAGGTCTGCTTCTCTGCTAAAGTTGCACTATCGGCTCATTTGAACCCAGCGGCCGCGCCCAATATTTCCGGCTGTATTGATTGAACGAGCGCGCGATTGTTATCGCGCTCTTTCGGCTTGAGTTGCGCCGCCATAATCTCACAGCCAACTCATTCCGCTGTACAATTCCATCAGGCGTCAAAAAAGCCAGCTTCGCATCGGAAGCTGGCTTCGCGCGTCTAATACATAGGTGTCCCGATGACCGCATCCCGCGAAAAGACCGAAACGCGCAAGCTGCCCATGATGCCCATCCGGGACATGGTGATCTTTCCTTACATGATGACGCCTTTTGTGGTGGGGCGCGAGTCCAGCGTGCGCGCGCTTGAAGAGGCGCTCACAGGCGACCGCAAGATTTTTCTCGCCACGCAGCACGACGCCTCCATTGACGAGCCCAAGGCCAAGGAAATCTATCAGGTCGGGTGTATCTGCAATATCGTGCAGAGTGTCAAAATGCCCGATGGCAATATCAAGGTTCTGGTCGAAGGCGTGGAACGCGCCAAGTCCGTCGAGGTGAACGACAAGGCCGGCTTCTTCGTGGCCACGGTGCGCCTGGGCAAGAGCGATTTCGAAATGACTCCGGCAGTCGAGCAGCTCATGACGCGCGTCACCGGGCTTTTCGAGCAGTACGTGAAGCTGCAGCAATCGCTGAACTACGAAACCATCATCGCCACGGTGCGCATGGATGAGCCGGCCAAGCTGAGCGACACCATCGCCGCGAACCTGCAACTGGGCGTTGAGGAAAAACAGGAGTTGCTGGGCCTCTTCGATCCGGCCACGCGCTTGGCGCGCATCGCCGACGTGCTCGACATCGAAATCGAAAAACTCGACCTCGACCGCAACATTCAGTCGCGCGTGAAGCGGCAGATGGAGCGCGCGCAAAAAGAGTATTACCTCAACGAAAAAATCAAGGCTATTCAGAAAGAATTGGGCCGCGGCGAGAAGAGCGAGTTCGACGAACTGCGCAAGAAAATAGAAGCCGCCGGAATGCCCAAAGATGTGCTCGACAAGGCCATTCAGGAACTCAAGAAACTGGAAGCTATGCCGCCCATGTCTGCAGAATCCACCGTCAGCCGCAACTATATCGACTGGCTTGTGGCCGTGCCGTGGAAGAAGCGCTCGAAGGAAACGCGCTCCATCGAGTACGCCGAAAAGGTGCTGAACACGGACCACTACGGTCTCGAAAAAATCAAAGAGCGCATTCTTGAGTTTCTGGCGGTGCGCCAGTTGGTCAAAAATCCCAAAGGCTCGATTCTCTGCTTCGCCGGACCGCCGGGAGTGGGCAAGACTTCGCTGGGCATGTCGATTGCAAAAGCAACTGGCCGCAAATTCGTGCGGCTTTCGCTCGGCGGCATTCGCGACGAGGCTGAGATTCGCGGCCATCGGCGCACGTACATCGGCGCGTTGCCCGGCCAGATCATCCAGCACATGAAGCGGGCCGGAACCAAGAACCCTGTTTTCCTGCTCGACGAAGTGGACAAGATGGCTTCGGATTTTCGCGGCGATCCGGCTTCCGCGCTTCTTGAAGTGCTTGACCCGGAGCAGAACTCCACCTTTCAGGATCACTATCTGGATGTGGACTACGACCTCTCGCAGGTGCTGTTTGTGGCCACGGCCAACGTGATGCACACCGTCCCGGCCGCATTGCAGGATCGCATGGAAGTTCTTCGCCTGCAAGGTTACACCGAGCAGGAAAAGCTGGAGATTGCGCGGCAGTATCTGGTGAAGAAGCAGCGCACGCAGACCGGCTTGAGCGAAAAAAATCTCGTCTTCAAAGACGACGCCATTGTCGAAATCATCCGCAACTACACGCGCGAAGCAGGCGTGCGCAATCTGGAGCGGGAGATCGGCAACATCTGCCGCAAGGTGGCGCGCCGCGTGGTGAACTCCGGAGCAAAGCACAAGGAAGAACTCACGGCCGCCAACGTCAGCGAGTTTCTGGGCGTGGCCAAATTCCGCGACTCCGAGGTGCATGAAAAAAGCGAAGTCGGCTTGGTCACCGGCCTTGCATGGACAGAAGTGGGCGGCAGCATTCTCACCACAGAAGTCCAAGTGCTGGACGGCAAGGGCAAGCTCACCATTACCGGCCAGTTGGGCGACGTGATGCAGGAGTCGGCGCAGGCCGCGCTCAGCTACATTCGCGGCCGCGCACAGGCGCTGGGCCTCAGCCGCGAGTTTTATCGCAGCATCGACGTGCATCTACACGTGCCCGAAGGCGCGATTCCCAAGGACGGACCTTCGGCCGGCATCACCATGGCCACGGCCATTGCCTCGGCTCTAGCGAAAATTCCCGTGCGGCGCGACATCGCCATGACCGGCGAAATCACGCTGCGCGGGAAGGTGCTGGCCATCGGCGGATTGAAAGAAAAACTGCTGGCCGCGCTGCGCGCCGGAATCTTTGAAGTGATTTTGCCCCGCGCCAATGAGAAGGACATCGCCGAGCTGCCCGACAATATCAAGAACTCCATGAAGCTTTACTTCGTCGACCAGATGGACGAGGTGCTTGCGCTGGCGCTCGAAGGGCCGCTGCCCACAGCGCTGCCCATCGCGGCCGAAGTGCTCACCGCTGTGCCGGCTGGCGAGCACGCGACAAATCTGCCCGCGCCACAATAGGGCAGAAGGGTCTATTGATTGCTTTTCACAACGACTTTGATCCACACAAAATCGCCGCCGGCAAGAGCATGCGAGTACTCCAGGCCGGCGATGGTAGCGGTGCTGCCGGCGCGGACGGCGCCCAGAATTGTGGCCTGATTGTATGTCTGATTCTCCGCTTTGTCTGCGTGCAAGAAGACGCTATCAGAGAAGGTAACGGACTGGCCGACGGTCACAGCCGGCGATTCGGTGGCAATTTTGGGCTTTGGAAGGGCTGTCCAGTGCTGATGCGCCGGGTCGGTTTTGCCCACGTAGACCCACCCCTCAGACGCTGAGGCTGAAGTCGTGGACTCAGTGTCAGGGCCTGAGCTGTGCGCCATATTTTCCTGGGTTACAATCGATCGCGCCAGGGCGCTGTTTGCGCTGTCCAGTGAGGTAATGGAACCGGCCGCAAGGTTGGCGGCGTCGTTGGCTTGCTTCCTGATAGCCGGATCCATGGTTTGACTGGCGATGGCCTCAAGGGCGGACTTCACATTACCGAGCGAGTCTGAGGCGGCGGCATTTGCCTGCGCGGCGTTCGTGCTTTGAGTAGCAGCCTGCTGTGCCTGCTGCTGCCAGGTGAAGATGCCGCCGTTCAGCTGGGAGATTCCAGCTTGGCTCAGCATCGAGTTCAGTTGTTTCGGGAAGCAAATCAAAAACACGAACAGAATCACGAGAAACACATCTCGCAAGACCGTGAACAGGCTCTGAGTTGTGGCAAGAAACACATTAATACCACTTTCATTGACTGGCATGGAAAACCTCCTCGGCTTAAATCGCGGGGGAGCCGATGGCGTCAATATACAAAAAAAGAAAGGACCTGTCATTGAGGAATGACTGCAGCTTTGGAGTGTGCGCGGCGTTCGGGCTTGAATGCAGGGGAAGCAACGGGACAATTGTACTTATTTGCTTGTTGGGTCGGACTATCCGGATTCACAACTGATCACAAATCTCGCGGAAATCCCACGCGCCAGATTTACCCGCGACCCACTCGGCTGCGCGGACTGCGCCCAATGCAAAGCCGCGCCGGCTGTGGGCATCGTGGCGAATCTCAAGCGTATCAACCTCGCTCGATGCGGTCACAATGTGTTCGCCCTTGGCGTCGCCTACGCGGCAAGATTGAATTCTGACTTCGATGCCCGGGCGGACCGATTGAATGATCTCGCGCAGCGTGATGGCGGTGCCGGAGGGCGCGTCGAGCTTGGAGACGTGGTGAGTTTCTTTGATGGAGAAGCTGTAGCCATCGAGTTTTGCGAGGTCTGCGGTGAGGCGGAAGAGCTTCTGCACGCCCATGGAAAAATTGGTGCCGTAGAGCAGCGCGCCATTCTTTTGCGCCAGGGCCTTCATCTCGTCGAGGTGCGCGTACCAGCCGGTGGTGCCGACCACGATGCGCCCGCCCAGAGCCAGCACGCCGCGTATGTTTTCGAGCGCAGCCTCGGGAGCCGTGAAGTCAATGACCGCGTCGACGCCAGCGAGACTCTCGGCGGCAAGTGCGGAAGCATGGTTGTTTTCATTGATGTCGAGCGCGCGGACAGCGTGGCCGCGCTCGCGCGCGACTTCAGCAACCAGGCTGCCTGTTTTTCCTTTGCCTAAAACGAGAAACTGCATGA
>Ga0255353_1001899_pt1 | contig 11029 bp, 14 predicted proteins | sample HBST25metaG_FD_189941 | JGI IMG/M metagenome (GOLD analysis project Ga0255353, IMG submission 189941) | Peat soil microbial communities from Stordalen Mire, Sweden - H.B.S.T25 | ecosystem: Environmental > Terrestrial > Soil > Wetlands > Peat | place: Sweden: Norrbotten County, Stordalen Mire...
TTTATATAATAAATCTAGAACGAATCACTCATAATTCCGCGCACATACACGCGCAGAATTATGGTCCATTCTCCATTATACTATATTAAAGTCCAAATAGATAAATTTTATATTTTATCTATTTTTTCATTCTACCGTTGCCCAAAATCCTTCTCCCGACCGCACTCACCCCACCCCGTCTCCCCAGGGGAGCAACGAGGCGACCATACGAGACCGGAAGCAAACAGTTCTCTCTCCGGCTCGTTTGCTTAGACGCTAGGGTGGCCAAGAGGACGAAGCTCTGTAACGAAAGCTTCAAAATTCGGGCGATGAGAGCGACCGCTCTTAAAGATCCGCGGGCACGGCCGAAGCTGCCTCAGCGGTGGGACCATTGCCGAAAATGCGTTGGAAAACAGGGATACGGTTTTGTCGGGCCAGGAGAACCAGCCCATCTTTCTGGGGACTTCTAATCCTATTTAGCCATAAAATGACTTCTTAGCTCAAAAATACGATATTCCCAGGAAAAAAATGTACATGCGCTCCAAACACTTGATGAATCTGGGTAACAACATCACCCAATTGTTCTAATTTAAATTGAGCTGTCACGAGGCGTTTGCTCAAATCGGAGTTAGTGACGATGATTCTGCCACGTCGATAACGATTGACTTCCTCGATCACGTGGCCGAGCGGTGTGTTGTGGAAAATGAGCTGCCCTTGCCGCCATGCAGTTACGACCGCCGGATCGACTGTGATGGCCGCCTCGACGGCATGATCGTCATACGAAAGTTGCTGGTCTGGACCGACTGTCGCTGTACGCTGTCGATGCCAGACCTGTACAAGGCCAGCAAGACATGTGATCTGCGTGGTACTGCCGGTGCAGAGAACGTTGAAAGTCGCATCGGAAGCGGTGATACGCCCCTGGGAGGCAATGACTGTAAGGGGCTCTTGTGGGGAAACCGCGGCTGTGATCGCGGTTTCACCCTGGATCAATTCGATTTCTTTCCCATGCCTGGACGATGGCACGTTGAGGCTTGTTTCGGTGTTCATTTCCACGGAAACACCCTCACCGATAGTCAAACGCCGTTGCTCTCCCTTTCCGGTCCGATAGTCAGCCACAAGGCTGGAAAACGATGGAGCAGCCGACGGGTAGACGATTGCGGTGACCGCCGCTGCCGCGACGGCGATGCCTCCCCCAAGGAATACCCGCCTCGTTATCGGACGCCGTCCCCGCAAGAAACTCAGCGGCCTTCCACCTTCCTGCCATGCTACGGCCGCCACCGCAGGTTTGATGGTTTTCCAGAAGCGGCAGGCTTGCGCAAAAGCGTCGGCATGAAGAGGACTTTGCGCGCGCCAGTCACGCAATGCCTGGAGGTCGTCCTTCGTGGCTTCCCCAGACGTTAAGCGCACGAGCCAGTCCTGAGCCTCTCGCTTCAACGCCTTGGCGAGCTCCCGATCCGTGTCCGCCATCATTTCAAACACACTCGAAACGCCGCGCACCACGTGGGCGTCCTGCCCCTTAGACGTTTGGGCGGGAGGCAAACCGAAGCGTCGTCAATCATTTTTTTTCAAAACGCTCCTCGCAAAATTCCAGCGCCGCCTTTAGCTCCAATTGCACCATTCGTGTGGAAATGCCGAAACGTTCCGCGATTTTGCGATGAGGCGTCCCGTCCAGCCGCGCCGCAATCAAAATGGCCCGCCGACGCCAGGGCAGATCTTCGATAACCCGCTGAAGCTCGTCGAGCCTCAGGTGTCCCTCGGCCTCGCGCGCCGGGCCAGGGGCGTCGTCCGCGATATCCAGCTCCTCCTCGATTTCCCTCGCCTTGAGGCGGCTCTCCGTTCGATAACGGCTCATCGCAATGTTGAACGCCGTTCTCAAAACATAGGCACCGGGACTTCGCACCGGCCCGAGCTGGTCGTCGCGGTCCAGCAGCAGATAGGTCTCGTGGAGAGTTTCGCTGGCCAAATCGTCCGACCCGAAGCGGCGCGACAGGCGACCGCGAAGTTCGTCGTATCGGTCAACCAGCAGTTGCCGCAACGTCGCCCAGGTCGTCTCGGTCATGATTCAGCGAGGATAACATCTTGAGCGCGGGTTGCCCACGCCACAGCGAAAGGAAACTTAATTCATAAAATTTCGAAAGCCAATGTTGCAAATCGATGAATTATCTGCCCGTGGAATTCCGCAGCTATTGTGCCCCATTGTGACTGTCTGCCGGCACGAGGGGTCACTGAGAATCCGCAACAGAGCAATCCCCTGTCTCCTTCGGATTACGGGGGACAATGATGATGCCCAGCGGCTGCGGCAGATCCGGAGGGGCTGGCGTGCGAAACGTCAGTCCGAGGAGACTGTTGGCTATGGCAGCGTCCCGACCGCCCTCGCCAGTGCTTTTCGTGACTGCCACTTCTGTGATCATGCCCGAGACGTCGATGCGTATTCGCAGCTTCATCCAGTAGCGGCCCGGCCGTGTCAGTGCGGAACGGCACAGCGCCGCGACGATACCGGCCTGTGCTTCGCCCAGGAACTCACCATCCTTCCGCATATCGATATGGCGCCGCGCCATGCCCGCGGTTGCCGTCGGTATGGTTTGGGGATTGTCCTGAGAGAAAATGGTAAATGCTCCAGCTGTGGTCTTTCGGGCTTGCAGGGAAGTTCCGCGCAGCAGGCTATGGAGAGCGCTCTCGGCCGTAAATTGGCCCTTTATGGCGGTAGAGCGGCGCCCCAAGGTAAGTGTCGTTTCGTAAAGAATCTGAACCCCGCTTGCTTCCATGAAAGCTTGGATGGCATCTTCAAGGGGTTGGGCAGGGACATCGAATGCTGTCTCCCTATCAGCTGCGATAGCCCCAAAAAACGACGCATCAACGACTTCGCCAACAAGCCCCGCAAAAAGCAGAAACACGACGGCAAACAATGCTCTCCATTTGGATCTGACACCGGCTTTCGACGGGAAATTCTTTCTCAGCACCGTGTGACCCGCCCCAAAATCGTGGGCATTCCATTCTGAACAGGCAGGCACTCACTGGCGTCTACCTGGTGACAACTGCTGTGGCCCACCCGTAGGAGCAGCACAGCAGCCACCCGGATAGACTGCGTCTACGTCGATCTCTCTGCGAGCATAGCGTTCAAACAAGTCGCGAATCTTCTGGGACTCTCTGCCGGGGCCCTTGACTCCGTGCACCTTTCGCCGTCGTGACGGTTGTCGGGCAACGTCCTGTATTGCTCAACATAGGCGGCGCACCAAGTCTTCAGCCCGTGAGGCCATGCCGGCAGCCCACGCTCGAAGGGCGCTATTCCCAGCATCGCTGAAGGGACAGTGGCCAAGCTTTTCCAGAAGGCGCGCCGGGCCACGTCGCCCAACGGACGATCGCCGCGGGCGTCGAAACTGTAGGACAACATCCCATGGAACCCGCTCAACGGGGCTGGTGGGAGGAACAGCTGTGCCTGGACAGCGGCAACCGGACCAGGGCAGAAACCCAGATCCCAACGCACAGAATGGCACCATCGCGCGTAAGATGTAGGCACAGCAACCTCCCCCGCATCAGCTCGCTGATGCGGCTGCTCGGTGGGCCAATCATCGCTTATATTGTGGAATGCGTTCTGTGACACTTCGGCGGCGGTCTGCACCCCGCATACCGAAAACGTCGGCACCGACAAGCGACAGCCCCTCGCTGATTGCGCTCAGCGTTGCATACACGTTACGCCAAGACGTAACATCTTGATTTTACACCGTGGTTTTCTCCCGCACGCTTCCGCGGAGAGCGGAAACGGCTTGACCGGTCGATCTGGTACTGTTCGAGGCGCTGAACCGCATCTCCCGCGACCAAGCTGCCGGGGCAATCCGATGGTCTCCCAGCTATATTGCCGGCGCCATTCGATTCTCCACGACTTTGACGAAGGTCATCCCTCCTCACCCGCAGATGATGCCGACGCTCAAGCGGCCCGAGGCGCGCGGGCTTGCAAAGGGCTGATCTGGGCCTGCCCGCTTTCCTGGAAAGAGACGCCGGCATGGCGGAGAAACGCCTCCATCGCCGCCTCCGAGACGGCACCCACCACACTTTGCCCCGACAGGGAACCGGCGGCCTCCCGCCCCACAACGAGCCCGATGACCAGACCCTCGCCATTCAGCATCGAGCTGCCGCTGGCGCCGTAGCTGGCCTCCGAGAACAGCAGAAAGCGCTCCTCGCCCGTCTGTGCCGATCCCTCCACGGCAAAGCCGTTGTACAGCACCTTCGTGCGATCCGGCATGTGGCGGAGTTCTTCGTAGCTGGCCGCGAACACAGGCCGGTTGCCCTGGACCGCAGGGTCAGCCGCGAAGGTCGCCGCCAGATAAGGCCGGATCGCGCTCCTGACCAGCGCGAGGTCGGCGTCCCGGCTTATTGCTACCCGTTCGGCACGCGCCACCTGGCCGTCTTTCAAGATATAGAGCGCCCGGCATCCCTCCAGCGCATGGCGCGCGGTCAGCACCGTCCCGTCCATGCCAACGAAGAACCCCGAGGCGTTGGGGACGATCTCGGAGGGATGCCCTCCCGACGGAGAGCTCCTCAGCCAGCGCCGTGCGGGCCATGCCGGTCAGCGCGGCGAGCCCCAGGGCGAAAAGACACCCGATCACTGGAAGACCGCGCCGCATCAACGCTCCGTGCCTGACCACTCGTCGCCGTTATACCGCCCGACCGAGCGCAGCTGCTATTTTGACTCGGCGCAGCAGCCTCGGTCTTCCGGCTGCGCGAGCGGCGCTGCACGCTTCTATTCGTCTCGTTTATTCCTGTCCGGCTGGAAAGGAACATTCTCATCACCCCGAGCCACCCCGACGCGGCGGGAGGATTGCGCACGAGCTGCCCGAACCGGTCTGGTGGGACGAGCGGCTCTCCGGGGGGCCGCCCGCCCCATGGCTCATCGCACGGCGCTCTTCAAAGTCGGCGACACCTTGAACCGGACGGTCTTGCCGGCCTTGACCCTGATCTTCTCACCCGTGCGCGGGTTGAGGGCGTGCCGCGCTTTCGTCTTGCGGACGATGAGCGTCCCGAAGCCGGGGAGCGTGAACTTCCCCTGCTTTTTAAGCTCCTTCACGATCGCGTCGATGACGGCGCCGGCGGCCTGCTGGGCCACCACGCCGGTAAGACCGGCCGATTCCTTGATCACGTCCGCGATGAATGCCTTCGACATGGCGATCCCTTATCCTGAGGGTTACAGTTACCAGTTCAGGTTATTGCCTCGTCGCGCGTCGCTTCAACCCGGCCAGGTCCGATGGATTTTGTCCGATGGCGCTCGGTGTTGCTTCGCGCGACGGGCTCTGCCGAGGTGGGCGCAGTGCCGGCAGTCGTCACGGTGAAGCCTCGTCAAGCCGGAATTCCGCCTATGGAGATGGGAATCCAGTAATCTGGAATGCTCCTTCGGAAAGCGGGTGGATAACTATGAGCGACAGGCATTTCGCCGCGGCGTCGGGGGAAAAGACGTCTGCCAGAGCTGATTGCGCGGGAAGCGCGCGACGACGATGCAGTCGCCCACGCCTCCGGTCACCGCAGCCTCCAGGTCAGGACCGTCTTCGTCGCGGGCTTCGCGCCGGAGATAGATCCGCATCCGTACGATCCTGGCACGGGACAGGGAGACAATCTGTTGGCCCAGAATAGGAAGTTTCCGGCCAATGCCATGGCAACCGCGATCACTCCGTGCTGCCGATACGTTTCCTCCAGCAAGCCGATCAGACGCCGAATTCGGCCTGTCGTGACTGACGCGACCGCGGGGGCCTCGTGGATGCTTGCGTGCGTCGACGATGATCCATTGCCGCTAGCCAACGCACCCATCCCCGCCATGCCCATCTTGCGCCCCTGTCAGTGCAGCCGGTTGCCGTAGGTCGCGGTTGGCCGCCAGGGGATGACCGACTTGCCGTAGTTCGGCCCATATTGCTGCTTCAGGGCCGTCTCGTTGTAGCCGCCCAGTTTGATCGCGGGAGAGGAGGCGTCCAGCGGGGCGACGTTGCCTGTCGCCTGCACACTCTCCACCTGCTTCTGGAGAAGCTGGTTGAGGCAGCTCAGGTTCGGCGTCTTCTCGCCGCCGATCTCCACCTCGACGCACGTCCCTTGCGCCAGGGCCTGCGGGATGGCCAGGGCAAGTCCCAGGAGGGCCAGCAGGACGGCTTTCATGATGGCGCCTCACGACGGATGGCTGGTCACCAACCGCACCGGGGCCACCTTCCGGACACGCTGCGATTGACGCTGCGCAAGATCGAGGATGTCCCGAAGGGTCCCGCTCCGGTTGAACGGCAACCAGACCGCGCTGAAGACAAGCGGCTCAGGCTCATCGGCGATCCGGCAGACCGCCACATTCGGGAACGAGGACTTTGGCTCCAAGCCGGTCGTCAGCGCCAGTCCGTAGCCCTGCGCCACCAGGGACATCATCGTATCGCGCCCGACGTCGAAATGGCGCACGGTAGGGCGGAGCGCGCGTTCGGTCAGGCGGGCCACGATATGATCGTGGAGCTGAGGGCCGATTCCGCCATTCCGGACGATGAACGTCTCGGTGGCAAGATCGGTCCAGCGCACGATTTCGGCCTCAGCCAGAGGATGCTGGGCCGGCAACGCCACGACGAGGGTTTCCGTCCAAAGCGGCCTGCATTGGCAGTCCGCGATCTTGGGAGCCCCAAGCACGAAAGCGATATCGAGCCGTTCCTCGCGCACCTGCCGGATCAGGCCGTGCGCGCGGCCCTCGGCAATTTCGATACTCACCCCGGGATGGCTCGTGCGATAGTCCTTCAGGAGGTCGGCGAGGAACCCTTCGGCGATCGGGGAATACAGGCCGATCCCCAGATGCCCCTGCTCGCCGCGAACAATCATGCCTGCGCTTTTCACGGCATAGTCAAGGTGCTCAAGCCCCTGGGCGATCTCGTCCAGAAAGCTGCGTCCGGTCGGGGTCAGGCGGACACCGCGAGGATGCCGCTCGAACAGAGAAACGCCGAGGTTTCCCTCCAGCACCTTGATGCGTTGGCTGACCGTCGACAGGTTGGTCCCCAGCGCTTCCGCCGCCCAGCGGAAATCCAGATGATCGGCCACCGCCAACGCCTGCACCAGCGCCACCAGCGAAATCCGCCCTACCAGCGAGGAATGAAACTGGTACGGACCCACCACACCGTCTTCTTCCCCTTTCCCGGGAGAGGAATCGGCCGTTGTCTCCGTCACCGGAATGCTTCCAGCGACCATGGCATCTGCACTGGGGAAAATGTTCGCATCCATAGGCTCCATCGCTCCTCGGCAATCCTCCTGCCCCGGGCACGCCCGAGCCGTACGGCTCAAGGATTCCCCGCGCTCAGGATGTCCATGGACAATCGCCGGAGAACGACACTGCATGTCTGTGCTTCACGACTTGATCTGGAGATTGAGACGCAGCACCAGGGGCTGGCGCATGTCGGGCGGCGGAAGCTCGCTCAGCGGCGCGGTGGTCAGGACCTGGCGCAGATCCGCGTCGGCCTGGGGCGCGCCCAGGGAGGGAAAGTCGAGCCGCGTCACCCGCCCTTCCGGACCGATCCACACCTTGACCAGGAGCGGCCCCGGCGGCGCGTCCGTGGCGCTCACTGCCCGATCCTCCAGGAACTTATGCAGCCGGTAGGCCACGTCGTCGTCGCCCATCAGCCACGCCTGGAACTGCTGGCCGACCAGGCCGGCATAGCTGCTCCACGACGCCGGCACCGCAGTCGACTGCGCTGCCGCGGTCCCGCCCAGCGACAGCGCCATGAATGTCGCCGCCAGGGGAGCCACGACTTTCCCTAAACCGAACCTCCACCCAGTCAGCACGCCGTTTCTGCGTCCCTGAGAATCACGCATCTCGATCCTCCCTTTCCCGCCCTACGCGGCAAGCAGGCGTTTCCGGTCCGCCCACCACTGCACGACGCTCTCTGCCATGTGCTCCGGGCGCTGCTCCGTCATGCACACCGGCTCCAGAAATCCCTTGGGGCACTGGTCCATCCAGGTGCGGGACAGCCACCAGCAGTTCCCGCAGGTCGGCGGGTCGATCGCCAGATTGTCCGGATAGCCAAAGTAGGCACTCGACGTCGGCCCGAACACCACCGCCGAGGGCGTCCCGAAGTAGCGCGCCAGGTGGACCAGTCCGCTCTCGTTGTCGATATGGAACGCGGCCCCGGCCAAAAGAGCCGCCACCTCGGACAGGCTTGTTCTCCCGACCAGTTTGACGTCGCAGTGCGGCAAGACCTCGCTCGTCTCCTTCACCCCAAGCTGCACGAACGTCAGACCGGGGAGCTCCTTCTTGAGAAGAGCGACGACCTCCCCGAAATACGGATAGCACTTAGTCGCCCGGCGACCGCTGATGATGAACTCCGTGTCGAAGCCGTTGTGGACCGTGACGTAGCTCCTGCCGCCCAGGCCCAGGCGGGACATTGCCCCTGCCGAGGAAGGGATCGAGAGCCGATCGCCCCCATAAGGGAGCTGCGCCATCGCCTGCAAAAAGTCGTGTCGCCGGTGCCCCCGGGAAACGGCCGTCTGAGCCAGAAAGTTATCCAGGAGGGGATGGTTCTGGATCATCGCCTCAGTGCCGGCGCGGGACTTGATGATGTTCTTGGCCGCCTCGGCCATGGACGGGAAACCGCGCAGGGCGCGCCAATCGAGTGTGTCCGGGCAGACCGAGACGGTCTGATTGGCCCGCAACGCCAGACCGTAGTTCCACCTCAGCGGCTCAAACAGCACGTCGTGATAGGAACCGCAGAATCCCTCGACGCTCCCGAAGATCCAGGCGTTCCGCCGCGGCGTCGAGGAAAAGACGTCGAAGCTCCCTCCCCCCGTCTGCCGAAGCAGGTCACGCATGAAGCGTGCGATGACGATGCAGTCGCCCACGCCCCCGGTCACGGCAACACCCAGGTGGGGGCCGGCTCCGCCGAGGGCTTCGCGCCGGCGATGGATCTGCCTCCGCACGATCCTGACACGGGGCAGGGAGACGATCTGCCGGCTCAGAATCGGAAGCTTCTTGACCACGACCTTGGTCAATACCTTCGTGGCCGCGATCGCGCCGCGCTGCCGATACGTTTCCTCCAGCAAGCCGGCCAGACGCCGGATTCGGGCTGTCGTGACTGACGTGGCCGTGGGGGAGCCCTGGATCTGCTCCGGCAACGCCGGACAGCTGTTCAGCACTTCAGAAGCCCCTTTTCGTCCTCTATCCTGAAGACGGTTTTTGGGGGCAAAATCGGAAAAGGTTTTTCTTTAAGCTTTCATGACACCCGTTACGCCTATGCGCTCAAACTGCCGCCCGCAGTCCGCATCGCCGCCTTCCTGGACGAAATCTTTCTGCCGCGTGCCAGTATTTCCACCCGACAGCAGGGCGAACGCAGCACCTTGGCGTACCATTGCCGGACTGCTCCAACATTGCGGCGAGAGTCCGATGACCCTCCCTTGTCGATTCCGGCAGGTCACAGTCCGAGTTGCTTTTAGGCATTCCAAGGCGCGATCATTTTCCTTGATCGCGGCCGCCTCAGTGAGGTCCGCATGGGTCATCCAGGACGCTGGACCCGCTCGCCTGAACGACCGGAACGCCGCAGCGTTTCCGGCGCCGGGCGGCACCGCGTTCCTCGGCGCAAGGGAAGCATCCACTCATGGGCGCAAGAAACCTGAGGTGGCCCCCGGGCCTTCAACCGTAAGCGTCCGGCCAGGATCGTCAGCCGGGCCCCGTTTCCGCGTAAGGTGCCTGGGCGAAGCTGACGCTCATGGTGCGGAGCCGCTCTTTGCCGAGGATCGTAAGATCGGTCATCATCGCGAACTGCTCACGGCTGTCGTTGACGTAGGCCTTGATCTTGTAGCGCGTGCCCCACGGCATCGGTTGCGATAATTTTCACCGGGCTGTCTGGTTTCCGGTGGGTGCTGGCTTCGCCGATCTCGGTCAGGGCCTGGCGGACCGCGGCGGCGTCGTGGTCGGGGTGCAGGTAGAAGTTCGTCACGCAGAGCAGGCTTCGGCCGCCGCTGCTGGCGTTGGACACGCTCGTCGACCAGAGCCGCGAATGCGGAACGATCACCTCGTTGTCGTCCGCGGTCACGATATGCACGGCCCTGGTGCCGATGGCCTTCACCTCGCCGTAGGTGCCGTCGAACTCGATCCAGTCGCCCGGCTGATAGGTGTTCTCGACGATCGTCACGATGCCGGCGATCAGGCAGATCACGTAGTCCTTGAGGGCAAAGGCGAGCGCCAGTCCCACGGTTGCGACGAGGGCGACGATGTCCTCGAAGGTGGGCTCGACCAGGACCGGGACGATGATCGCGATGCCGGCGATCCAGATCACGAGGCGCGCGAGCGGTGCCATCCGCAGGATCAGGAGGCGTCGGTGCGAGGGCGCGCGCTCGGCGGTGCACCGCACCAGCCAACGCACCGCCAGAACGAGCAGGCGGCAGCCCACCAGAACGACGAGGACGAGAAGGGTGTGGCTCCAGGTCAGCTCCCGCAGGAAGCCCAAAGGATGACCGGCTTCGTCCATGGTATTGCCCCTTCGGAAGGTCCGGCGCGCATGCCCAGGACGCTACCACGGCCGAAGGGGTGCCGCGGGACAATACGTCGATGATCAGACGGAAGCCGGCTGATCGGCGGTCGGTAGCGGGACCCACGGCATCAACGCGTCGATCCGGCTGATCGGGTGCCCGTCGGCGATCCTGACGAGCGTGTCGCGGAGATAGGCCTCCGGGTTCAGGCCGTTGAGCGTCGCCGTCTGGACGATCGTGTATATTACGGCTGCCCGATCCCCTCCGCTGTCGGCGCCGGCGAAGCTGAACGGCGTCGAGCCGATGGCCTGGCTCACCGACGTGCTGGAGCGCGTCGTCTCCGGGCGAACGAAGGCGCGTGACCTGCATACGCTGCTGCCTTGGAACTGGCGGCCTGCGCTTGGTGCCGACGCGTCCAAGCCGCCTTGCGCAATGGCTGCATGATCGATCGCCCCGAGCATGTCGGTAAGCGCCCGGCCAGCCACGTGTAGCGGACGGGGCGCCGATCTGAGGTGAGCGCGTCCCTGGATTGTGCCTGGCATAGGCGCTGGTGAGAGCGTCGGACTGCGGCTGGTGCGCTTGCGGGATGACT
>Ga0255353_1001900_pt1 | contig 11028 bp, 10 predicted proteins | sample HBST25metaG_FD_189941 | JGI IMG/M metagenome (GOLD analysis project Ga0255353, IMG submission 189941) | Peat soil microbial communities from Stordalen Mire, Sweden - H.B.S.T25 | ecosystem: Environmental > Terrestrial > Soil > Wetlands > Peat | place: Sweden: Norrbotten County, Stordalen Mire...
GTTCCACACCCCCCCAAAGCGAACGCATCACCAATTCAGTTCCACAGGATGGAGAAACTCATGGCAACAAAAGCTGTAAAGAAAACCGCAAAAACTCGCGGAGTGGGCAATGGAAGCGGTGCACGCTCGAAAGGCAAACAGGAACCAATCCCAACAAGGCAAAAGCCACAGGATGACGAGCTGCAACTTCTATCTCAAGAGATCGTTCGTCTGGAAGACGCATCACGGGAGGGCCGTCTAACTGATCGCGGCAGGGCAGACCAGTTCACAGGTGTCCATCGTGACATCGTGCTGCGCGTGAACGCGATGCTGGACGCGATTCTGCTGCCGATCGGCGAAGGGAATCGCATCCTGGCCCAGATCTCCGCAGGCAAGATCGACGAGTTGATCACGGAAACCTACAAGGGCGACCATGAAAAGATGAAGCTGGCCGTTAATAAAGTCGCCGAGGTTATCCGGTTGTTGTATGGATTTACGGAACGACTGACTACTGCGGCCAAGGATGGGAAGCTGACCGAGCGTGGGCATCCGGAACTGGTCCCAGGAGCCTATGGCGAAATCGTGCGCAATGTGAACATAATGCTGGACGCGCTCATCATCCCTTTGAATGTCTCCGCCAACTACGTGGACCGGATCAGTCACGGCGACATTCCGGAAAAGATTACCGACATCTACAATGGCGACTTCAACACTATCAAGAACAATCTGAATACCTGCATCGACGCTGTCAATGCACTGGTGACCGACGCCGGCATATTGGCGAAGGCCGCGGTGGACGGAAAACTAGCCACCCGTGCCGATGCCAGCAAGCACCATGGCGAGTATCGCAAGATCGTGGAAGGCGTGAACGATACGCTCGATGCGGTGATCGGCCCGTTGAATGTTTCTGCCCACTATGTGGAACTGATCAGCAAGGGAGAAATCCCCGCGCAAATCACAGACACTTACCAGGGCGACTTCAACCTGATCAAGAACAACCTCAACACCCTCATTGCGGCCATGACCGAAATCACCTCCGCCGCGCAAGAGATCGCAGACGGCAATCTTACGGTAACCATCGAAGAGCGTTCGCCGCAGGACAAGCTGATGCAGGCTCTGAGCTTGATGGTAAGTGGCCTGGTGCGGACCGTATCGGATATTCGCTCGATTGCCGGGGAAGTATCTTCAGCCAGCCAGGCCATCAGCACGGCCTCCGTTCAGGTATCGAATGGAGCCACGGCCCAGGCAGCCTCCGCGGAAGAGGCCTCCTCCTCGATGGAGCAGATGGTCTCCAACATCAAGCAAAATGCCGAGAACGCGCAACAGACCGACAAGATCGCCACCAAGTCGGCTAAAGACGCACAGGAAAGCGGCAAGTCCGTGCTGGAGGCCGTTGCGGCGATGAAGGAGATCGCCAGCAAGATCTCCATCATCGAAGAAATCGCTCGCCAGACAAATCTGCTTGCTCTGAACGCCGCCATTGAGGCAGCGCGCGCAGGCGAGCACGGCAAAGGATTTGCTGTGGTTGCCGCTGAAGTTCGCAAACTCGCGGAGCGCAGTCAGAAGGCGGCAGGCGAAATCAACCAACTCTCCGACACGACAGTGAAGGTCTCGGAGAAAGCCGGCGAGATGCTCGATCGACTCGTGCCCGATATCCAAAGGACCGCGGAACTGGTTCAGGAAATTACCGCAGCCAGCAAGGAACAGGATACCGGTGCCGAACAGATCAACAAGGCGCTCCAGCAGCTCGAACGAGTGATTCAACAGAATGCCTCCGCCTCTGAAGAGATGGCGTCCACCACAGAGGAGTTGACTGGACAGTCCGACCAGCTTGTGAGCGCGCTGGGCTTCTTCCGCACTGGCGATGAAGGCCGTCCTTCGACGCAGCAGTTCGCCGGGACTAAGACCGCCAGAAATGTCAACGTCGCGCCACAAAGAGTTACAAGGTCGAACGGCCAAGCGGTCCCGCTTCGATCGAAGGCTGCCGGCAGGTCCGGGGTGAGTCTCAAACTCAAGGACAAGGAGGACGACCTTGACAAAGGCTTTGAGCGTTACTAATCAGATCCGGCTTGAACCGCAAACTGTTCGAGCGCGTTCGACATGGGAAAGGAGCGGACTATGAGCGTTACCGAAATCACTGAATCGCGACAGTATCTAACCTTCAAGCTTGGCAACGAGGTCTTCGCGACCGACGTTGCCAAGGTAAGAGAGGTCCTCGATTTTACCAAGATTACCGAGATACCCAAGACCCCGGACTTCATGAGCGGTGTGATTAACTTGCGGGGCAGCGTGGTCCCCGTTGTTGACCTGCGGCTCTGCTTCGAGATGTCAAAAACCGTGAAGACCAGAAACACCTGCATTGTGGTCGTCGAGGTCTTGCTGGAAAATGAATCTTTTATCATTGGAGCATTAGCCGATTCGGTTGAAGAGGTGATTGACCTTGAGCCGGATCAGATTCAACCGCCGCCTCGAATCGGCACGCGAATCCGAACCGATTTCATCAAAGGCATGGGAGAACGCGGTTCGGATTTCATCATGATCCTGGACATCGACCGTGTCTTCTCGGTCGAAGATCTGGCGGTCGTGCGCAGCGCGGAAAGCATCAAATCGGCTGCGTAGACGGCGCTCAACGGAAGGAACAATGGCACAAGTGTCCCCCCGCCATCCAATGGATATTTCTTTGCTGCCCACTGCGGCGGCCCCGTACAGGAGGGTCGATGATAGATTCTGAGACCGAGTTGGAAGAGGTCTATCTGCAACCCGGCGAGATGTTTCTCGCTCGCGAACCGACTATCATCCGGACTCTTCTGGGGTCTTGCGTGGGCGTGACATTTTGGAGCAGGAGGCTAGGCATAGGTGCGCTTTGCCATGCCATGTTGCCACGCTGCCCGGAAAGTTCTTTAGAAGCCGTTAGCCCGAAGGATGGCTATCGCTATGTGGATTTTGCCATTCGCGATATTGGCCGGAAGCTCGATGAACTGGGCGTTCATCGCTCGGAAGTGGAAGTGAAGGTGTTTGGGGGAGCCGACGTGCTCCTTGGTGAAGATATGTCGCTCATCAAGCCATCCCTCGGCAATCAGAATTGTGATTCGGCGTTCGATGTTTTGCAGGCGGAGGGCTTTCAGGTGATGGCTTCAAGCCTGCGAGGTACTTCAGGTCTGAAGCTTCATTTCTATACCGAAAGCGGCGATGTCTTGGTTCGCCGACTCGAAGATCGTTCGCTCCTTCCCAAGCCGCGAAAGAAGACGAAGAGACGGCGTGCATGAGTCTCCGAACCTCCAGGAGGCAAGGCCGCATGGATAGTGCATGGGGCACTTGTACGATAACTCGACGTCGGGGACCTCGGGGATGACTCGCCTGGCATCTTCCACTAACTCTTAGCCGTCCGATGATGCAGATGGAAAGGATACTCTTCAAATGTCATTCATGGTCTGGAACGATAGATTGAGTGTGGGCGTCGCCGTGATCGACGAGGACCACAAGAAGTTGCTGGGCTTGACTAACGAATTGTACGACGCGATCGTGGATCGGCGCGGAAAGGAAGTGCTCGGAAGAATTCTTGATGACCTGGTAGATTACACAACATTTCACTTTGCCCGCGAGGAGCAACTCTTCTCTCAAATCGGCTATCAATTTGCAGCCGAGCACAAGAAAATACATGACGAACTGATCAGGCAAGTTACCGAGATCCAAGGGCGGTACCGCAACGGATCGCCCGCGCTGACGCTTGAAGTAATGGACTTTCTCAAGAGTTGGCTATTCGATCACATTCTAGGCTCCGATGCTAAGTACGCACCCTCTTTCAAGGCCAAGGGAATCTGCTGAGACTGTGTGTCAAAGTAACCTGAACAGTATATCTCCGAACCAGCGAAGCGATGCCGGATTGCCTGTCAAATGCGGGCACCACCCGTCGTACCGCACCGCGACCAGCGGCACGTCCGCCGGAAGCAGGATGACCGCCTGTGCTGAGTTGTGACGCATCCTCTCGCAAAGGTCAGGTAAACTCTGTTTTGCTCGGTTCGGAAAGCCTGCGCGCTGGCACACCTCGTCGCTTGATTGACTCATTCACTCTCCAGACTCTTCTTGCGTTGGACAAGAGTGGGGCTTGCGCATCTATGCCGCCAAGCTGCACCATGTCTCTAACAAGAATGGAATCGTAAACCGCTTTGAAAACTATCCCGGCACACCTGCGAGTGCAGTCGCCGATCGATTCCATCATTGCGTGATACCGCTCTTCAGCAGGGCCTCTGCTTTCACGCCGGCTTCAAATCAGATTCGATAGGAGCATCGCCATGATCAATCGTTCGCGTCGCAGTTTCCTCAAAGCATCCGCCAGTGCAGCCGGACTCTGTCTGGTCGGCCCTTCGGCTGTCGCCCATGCATTGTCTATCGGTGAGCCCGAGCCCCTTGCGGCCCGGCTCCAGCCTTTCCCGCTGGCCTCGGTCCGTCTCGGCCCCGGCCTCTTCCACGACCAGGCGGAGATCAACGCGCGCTACCTGGACTCCCTGTCCGTGGACAGGCTCCTGCACACCTTCCGGCTGACCGCGGGCCTCGCTTCCAGCGCGGTTCCCTACAAGGGTTGGGAAGACCCCACCTGCGAGCTGCGCGGCCATTTTGCGGGTGGCCACTTTCTTTCCGCGGTCGCGATGGCTTCCGCCTCTTCGGGAAACACGGTTCTCAAAAGCCGCGGCGACGAGCTTGTCGCCGGGCTTGGCGCGTGTCAGAAGAAGATCGGAAACAACTACCTCAGCGCCTATCCCACCGACATCTTTGAACACCTGGCGCAGGGCAAGCCGGCCTGGGCGCCCTTCTACACCTACCACAAAATCATGGCCGGCCTGCTCGATATGCATCTCCTCGCCGGCAACGCCGACGCTCTCAAGATCGCCGAAGGAATGGCCCAATGGGCGCAGGATTATTTCGTAGGCGTCGGCGTCGATCAGCGTCAGCGCATCTTGCGCACCGAGTACGGCGGCATGAATGAAGTCCTCGTCAACCTCGCCGCCGTCACCCAGAAGGAGCGCTACCTCGACGCTGCCCACCTCTTCGAGCAGCCCAGCTTCCTCGATCCCCTCGCGGAGCGCCGCGACGAGTTGCAGGGACTCCATGCAAACACGCACGTGCCCAAGATCATCGGCGCCGCCCGCATGTATGAAGTCACCGGCGAGCGCCGCTACCGCGACATCTCCGAGTACTTCCTCGGCGAAGTCCTGGCCGCCCGCAACTATGCCATCGGCAACACCAGCCTCGACGAGCACTGGAAGACGCCTCCGGCCAAACTTAAAGGAACTTTGGGCTGGACCAACGCCGAGTGCTGCGTGGCCTATAACCTGATGAAGCTCGAGCGGATCGTCTTCGGATGGACCGCCGATACGCGCTGGATGGACGCCTACGAGCGCTCCATGTTCAACTGCCGCCTCGGAACGCAGAATGCAGACGGCCTGAAGCAATACTTCTTCCCCCTCGCCGCCGGCTATTGGCGTGCCTACAATTCTGCGGAAGAATCCTTCTGGTGCTGCACCGGGTCGGGCGCGGAGGAGTTTGCCAAACTGACTGACACCATCTACTTCCACCGCGGCGCAGAAATTTACGTAAACCAGTTCATCGCTTCCACTCTGCACTGGAAAGAAGAAGGGGTGAGTATTCAGCAGAATACGAACTTCCCGGTGGAACAGGGAACGTCGTTGAAGGTGAGCTGTGCAAAGCCACACGCGCGCACCATCCACGTCAGGATTCCGGGTTGGACCAGTGGCGCCGAGATCAAGCTCAACGGGCGAAACCTTGAGGCGGTTGCCGATCCCGGCTCCTACCTTGCGATCCGGAGAATCTGGCAGGACGGCGACACCCTCACGGTCTCCCTGCCCATGGAACTGAGCCAGGAGCCCCTTCATGGTGACGCTTCGGCAACCGCAGTACTCTACGGGCCATTGGTCCTGGCGGCGAAGCTCGGAGCCGCTCCCACGGACGAGCCGAGCCGGATTATTCACAGCGGGGAGACAGTTCCAAAGAACTTGCCTCCCGCTGAAAAACTCCCGGTGGTGAAGGCGGAAGCAGGCAAAGACAGCGCCAAAATCGATAACTGGGTGCAGGTCGAGTCAGCGGCGGATCTGCGCTTCAAGGCATCCGGCGCAAGCGGAGCCCTCGATCTCACCGCGATGTACAAGATTCGCGATGAGCGTTACTCCGTCTATCTGCAGACATCGACCCCAAAGGAAAAGGGCTAGTACGCAGATCTGGCGTGGTTTGGAACCGGCGATCGCAGCAGGATCTTCGGTTCCATCCGATGCACCGGGGTTTTCGCGCATGGCTCCTCAACTGGAGACTCTTCTCCGGCTTTGGCCGAGTAACCGGAGAAATGCGCTGAAGACCCCGCAGCCTTTTCAGCTGATTCTCCAACGGCGCAAAAGGCCTCCGAAAAACAGGGAATCGAGCCCTCTGTCCAGTTGAGCCTGCGTTGTGATACAACAGAGTGTCTGGGGGACTGCGCCGCAAAAACCCCGATAAAAAGCGATTTACTAAGAAGTTGGCATCGAGGCGCATTCTCCTTTTTGGAAACGATGCTGTATAGCCGGACAGCTCTCAGGCTCGATTTTCTGATTTTTGTTGAACAATAGGAGATTTTCCATGGCCGAAACCATCTTCAGCTCTTTCGAAACAGTACCTTACGAAGGACCTTCCAGTGAGAAGGCCCTTGCCTACCGTTGGTACGATGCGGACCGCGTGGTCCTTGGCAAACCCCTTAAGGATCATCTGCGGATGGCCGTCGCCTACTGGCACTCGCTTGCCATGCAGGGAGGCGATCCGTTTGGCGGACCCACCATCCAACGCCCCTGGTTTGCCGCCGGCGACCCCATTGCGCAGGCCAAGGTGAAGGCCGATGCGGCTTTCGAGCTTTTCAGAGTACTCGGACTTCCCTTCTTCTGCTTTCACGATGCCGACATCGCGCCCGCCGGAGATACGCTCGCCGAGACCCTCAAGAACTTCCACATCATGGTCGATTATCTCGAAACCAAGATGGCCAGCTATCCGACCCGCCTGCTGTGGGGAACGGCGAATCTCTTCTCCCATCCGCGCTTTATGGCCGGCGCCTCCACCAATCCCGATCCTGAAGTCTTCGCCTGGTGCGCAGCCACGGTGAAGAATTGCATGGACGCCACCAAACGGCTCGGCGGCTCGAATTATGTGCTCTGGGGCGGACGCGAAGGTTACGAAACCCTTCTGAACACCAACATGAAGCAGGAACTCGATCAGATGGGGCGGTTCCTGACCCTGGTGGTGGAATACAAGCACAAGATCGGCTTTGAAGGCCAGATTCTGATCGAACCCAAGCCCAAGGAACCGACCACCCACCAGTACGACTTCGACACCGCAACTGTCTACGGATTCCTGAAGCGCTTCGGCCTCGAAAAGGAAGTCAAGGTCAATATCGAAGCCAACCATGCTCTGCTGGCCGGACATACGTTTGAGCACGAGATTTCGACCGCTGGTGGCCTGGGAATCTTCGGATCTCTGGACATCAACCGCGGCGATGCGCTGCTGGGCTGGGACACGGACCAGTTCCCGAGCGATCTTTCGGCAATGACAATGAGCATGTATCACGTCATCAAGGCGGGTGGCCTGACCAAGGGCGGCTGCAATTTCGACGCCAAGGTGCGGCGTCAGAGCTTTACCGCCGAAGACATGGTTCATGCCCATGTGGGCGGCGCCGACCTGTGTGCTCGCGCATTCCTGACGGCTGCCAAGTTGATCGAAGATGGCCGCTACGATGGAATCCTTGAACAGCGCTATGCCGGCTGGAAGTCGCCTGAAGCGGTCGCCATGTTCGAGGGCAAGTACTCTCTCGATCAGATCGAGGCAAAGGCCCTCAAGAACGGCATCAATCCTCAGCCGCGCTCGGGCAAGCAGGAGCAGATCGAAAACCTCCTGAACCGCCTGATCTATTCCGACCCTGTCTAAAAAAAACGGCCCGCTTCGTCGCAGATGCAGCGAAGCGGGCCGGCTATCCTGGTTCTGCTCTACTTTGTAGTTCCGAAAGTAAACGTCGTGGTGGAGTGCAATGTCTCCCCTGGCTTGAGCAGCGTGCTCGGGAAGTTCGGCTGATTCGGCGAATCCGGATAATGCTGTGTCTCCAGGCAGAAGCCGGTCCGTTTTCCGTACTTGATGCCGTGCCGGCCGGTGAATACACCCATCAGGAAATTGCCGGTGTAGAACTGCACGCCGGGTTCCGTGGTCTCCACTGTCAGCGTTCGCCCGCTCTCCGGTTCGGTCATGATCGCCGCCACGCGCAGCGTTCCGGCCTGCCCGTTGACCACGAAGTTGTGGTCGTAGCCGCCGCCGAGTTCGAGCTGCTGGTTGGCTTCGCCGATGCGCAAGCCCACGACCGTGGGTTTGCGGAAGTCGAACGGAGTTCCGGCCACGGACGCGAGTTCGCCGGTCGGAATCAGATTCGCATCCACCGGCGTCATATAGTCGGCGTTGAGCTGGAGTTGTTCGCCCAGGATGTCTCCCTGGTCGTCGCCGCGCAGGTTAAAGTAGGCATGGTTGGTCAGGTTGACGACGGTGGCCTTGTCCGTGGTGGCCGAGTAGTCCAGCCGCAGCGTATTCCCGCTCAGGGTGTACTTCACCTTTGCCGTCAGCGTCCCAGGGAAACCCATAAAGCCGTCGGGGCTGACGTGCGTGAATTCGACGCCTCCTGGCACCTCTGCTGCCTGCCACACATGGCGGCCAAAACCCATCGGCCCGCCGTGGAGCGCGTTCGTTCCGTTATTCTGCGGAACCTGGTATTGCGTTCCGTCGATGGAAAAACGCCCCATCGCGATGCGGTTTCCGAAGCGGCCCACAATGCTGCCGAAGTGCGTATCATTGTCGTTCAGGTAGTCCTCAAGGCGATCGTAGCCGAGTACGATATCCGCCACTTTACCGGTGCTGTCCGGTGTTCTGACGCTCACGAGCTTGGCTCCATACGCCGTCACCCGCACTTCAGTTTTCCCGCTGGTCAAGGTGTAAATCGGAACCGCAACACCCTCCGCGGTATGACCCCATACAGACATCCTTACCTCCACATGTGCAAAGGCCTTGAATTTGGGCGCCGTTGCAAGCGTTTTCATTGTAGTCTCATGCAGGGTTTCATAGCGCCCACACTTCGGCCCGAAATGCCGGCGCTCTATCCCCGGTGCGGGCAACTCGAGGTGTTGAGGCACTCGTCGGCGATGCGCAACCGCTCGACGGGACGTCCGCCCACCAGGTGTTCGGAGACAATCTCCGCAGCATCCTCTGGGCGCACGTTGCCGTACCAGACCGCCTCGGGATAAACCACCACCACCGGGCCGTGCTCACACTGGTCCAGGCAGCCCGACTTGTTGATGCGCACCCGGCCGTCCAATCCCGCAGCCTTGGCCAGTTTTTGCAATTGCGCGTGCAGCTCGCTCTTGCCATCGGCAGTACACGAGGGCCGCGGTGCGCCCTCAGGACGTACGTTGTGGCAGACAAAGACATGGCGCTCGAATGCGGGCAAGCGGCGATCCTCCTGAATGAAGATGAATCCAGAATAAATCCTGGAGCTTCCCGCACGAAGTTTCTCACGGAGCGCTGTGCTCCCGGCCGGCATCTGCGAAAATAAGAGCTTGACTATGAACACGGAAAACCTCAATTCGCTGAAAGACGATATGGTGGCCTTCATTGAAGGCCATGGACTCACACGCCTGCCCGGTTACGTCACCGAGGACATTCCCTCCGTTGTATGGGAGGGTCAGGGCAACCCCGACGCATGGAAAGACTTTGTGGAGATGGCCAAGCGGGTCGGCGCTCCCTTTGTCACCTTTAGTGAGATGACGCTGGATCCGGAGGAACTCGACTCCCTGGTGGAAGAAGCCGGCGAGATGAACTTCCCCGACGAAGAAGCCACGGAACTGGTGGAAGCGCAATTTCTGCGCAAGTACTCCGGCATGTTGGGCTATATCCAGTTGGGCTTCGTCTACCAGGGACTTGTGTTTCTGCACGAGACGACGACCGAGTGGTATGAGCGCTTCCAGACGCTTCTCGAAGACATCGAGAGCTTCCAGGACATCGTTCTGGACCACGATCACGAACACGACCACGACGACGAAGAAGAAGAGTAGCCCCGGTGAGTCCGGTAGGCGCTCAAGCCAATGGCCGCGTTGAAGCCAGTGGAGCGGCTCGAACTCCGGCGCTGAATCTGCCTCGCCAGCGCTGGACGTTTGTCGAGCCGCATCCGGCCGAGGCAGCAGCCCTGGCCAAGGCGGCGCGTTTGCCGCTGGTGGTGGCCGAACTGCTGGTGGCGCGCGGCATCGCCCAGCCTGACGAGGCCTTTGCCTTCCTCAACCCCGATGCCGCACAACTCCACGATCCGCTGCAGATGCTAGGGATGGAAGCCGCGGCGGACCGGCTGGAGCGAGCCATTGCCCAGCACGAGCCAGTGCTGCTCTACGGCGACTACGACGTGGACGGCACCACCGCCGTCGTTCTGCTGAAAACCACTATTGAAATGCTCGGCGGCGAAGCGCGCTTCCATGTACCGCACCGGCTGAACGAAGGCTACGGGCTGCAGTCGAGCGTGCTGGAAGCCGCGTACGCCGAGGGCGCGCGGCTGGTCATTACGGTGGACACCGGCATGAGAGCCTTTGCCGAGGCAGAAACCGCGCATCGGCTGGGCCTGGACCTGATCATCACCGACCACCACCTGCTGGAAAGCGGCGACGCCGTACCGCAGGCGCTGGCGATTCTGAACCCCAACCAACCCTCCTGCACTTACCCTGAAAAATCTCTCTGCGGCGCCGCCATCGCACTCAAACTGGCCCAGGCGGTGCTCGAACGCCGCGACCGCACCCGCACCCGCGAAAAGACCCTGCCCAGTTTCCTGAAGATGGCGGCCATCGCCACCATCGCCGACGCCGTGCCGCTGAAGGGCGAGAACCGCGTGATTGCCGCGCTCGGGCTGCGCGCATTGCGTTCGCCCGCCAGCGCCGGCCTGCGCGCCCTCTTTGCCGTAGCCGGCCTGGATGCCGCCGCACGGCCGGTCACAGCCTTCGA
>Ga0255353_1001903_pt1 | contig 11023 bp, 9 predicted proteins | sample HBST25metaG_FD_189941 | JGI IMG/M metagenome (GOLD analysis project Ga0255353, IMG submission 189941) | Peat soil microbial communities from Stordalen Mire, Sweden - H.B.S.T25 | ecosystem: Environmental > Terrestrial > Soil > Wetlands > Peat | place: Sweden: Norrbotten County, Stordalen Mire...
GGATTATCAATCCGGCCGGTCTCTTCATTGGGCTGGCCCATCAGCACGAGGCCTGCGCCGGTCTCGGTCTTGAAGAGTCCTTCCATTCCGGCGATGGCGGCGGGTTGGTAGCGCGCAACGTATTTGCCATGCAGATCGCCTGTGGGAAAGATGATGAGGATCGAGGCGATGACGCCAGCAGTGACGCCGACTTTGAGAAATATGCGTCCATAGTTCGGCAGTCGGCCATCCAACAGATAAAAGGCGCCCACGGCACTCATCACAAAGGAGCCGGTGATGACCGCGCCGGTCATATTATGTGCGTATTGCAACAGACCCCAGGGGTTCAGAAGCAGTTGCCAGAAGCTGAGTACCTCGAACTGCCCATTGGGCAGGCGGTCGTAAGAGACCGGATGCTGCATCCAGGCATCGGTAACGATGATGAAGAATCCTGAGATCCAGGAGCCTACGAAAACCATCACCGCCGAAAACCAGTGCAGCGTCTTCGAGAGCCGCTTTTCTCCATAAAGAAAGAGGCCGAGAAAGGCCGACTCCATAAAGAAGCTGAAGACGCCTTCCATGGCCAGCGGTTGACCGATGACGCCGCCGGAGAGCCGCGCGAAGCGTGCCCAGTTGGTGCCGAATTCGAATTCCATGGGAATGCCGGTGACCACGCCGAAGACGAAGTTGATGGCAAAGATGCGGCCCCAGAAGCGCGCTGCCCTGTTCCACTCTTCGCTGCCGGTTTTGAGCGCCACGGACTTGAGCACCACGATCAACAACGCCAGCCCCATGGTGAGTTGAGGAAAGAGATAGTGGAAGGTGATGGTAAAGGCAAAATGTAGGCGGTGGATCAATTCAGCAGTCATTGAGAACTCCTGTCCCAGGACGTGCACGGGGAAGTGCCACATAATTCTGGCCTGGTATGAACACCGCGCAGCAGCGCATACCAGGTTGTGAACTATCCAGGCGTCGACCTAAATTGTAGGTGCACTTTACTACTAGCCCAGCGTACCATATCCCCGTTAGCCCTTATGAATGAGGTTATGAACGAATCAGGCTGATAAGAGAGAAGGCGAACGGCAACGATCTGAGCTCTGAGCAGCTTTGATCGCGTGAATGCTCTGTCAGACCAGTCTGGCCAGTAGAGCGATTCGATGAATTTGCGATGTTGCAAAAATAAATCCGCGAATTCTGTAACGAATCGCCCAGTTCATGACTTTATTCTGATGAACGCACAAAAAGGACAGTGCAAACGATGAATCTGAACCGAAAACCAGCGAAGTGGCTCTTGATCTTCTGTTGCATCTGGAGCAGCGGAGCCGGAGCGCAGACAGCGCAACTGACGCTTAGGCAGGCCATTGACCGCGCTTTGGGGCAAAACCCAGAGGCGGCGGTTGCCGGCGCCGACAAGAAAGCCGCCGATGCCTCGGCCCGCCTGGCGCGCACCTATCTGTTGCCGCAACTCGGTTTTACAGAAGAAATCTCGCGCGGGGATGATCCCGTGTATGCCTTCGGCATGCGTTTGCGGCAACGGCAGTTTACGCAGGCCAACTTTGCCTTGAACGAACTGAACCGGCCTCAGCCGATGGGAAACTTTGCCGCTCGCCTCTCCGGTACCTGGATGGCTTTCGATTCACTCAAGACGCAGAGGACAATTCATGGTGCCGACCTGATGCGTAAGAGTGCCGAGTCCAGTGCCAAGGCCGTGGATCAGAAGATCGTTCTCAATGTAGTGCAGGCCTATGAGTCGGTGCTTTTTGCCGAGCGCGAGATCGACGTTGCGCAGCATGAGCAGGAGACGGCCGCGGCGCTGCTGAGCACGGCAGAGGATCACGTCAAGGCAGGCTTAGCGGTCGAGTCGGATCGCATGTCCGCCGAAGTCAGCGTGGCCGCTCGCAAGCAGGAACTCATCGCAGCCCAGGGCAACCTTGAACTTGCGTGGGCGCAGTTGCGAGAAGCGATGGGCGATGCGGAACTACAATCAGGCACTTTGCGGCCAATCGAAGCGCACACGTTTCCTTCGCAGGCGCTCGATCAGGAGTTGGCTACGGCCGTAAAGACTCGACCTGATCTTGCGGCCCTGAGAGACGCGCAATCAGCGCAGGCAACGGCGGTAGGAGCGGCGAAGTCCAGCTTTGGTCCGCATGTAAGCGCCTACGGCAACTGGGAAGAAGACCGGGGATCCTTTACCGGTTCGGGCGGCAATAACTGGGTCGCAGGGGTACAGATCGGCATCGACATTCTTCCCTTTGGCAAGCGCGCGGAACTGGCGCGAGAGATGGCAACCAAGCAGCGCGTCGATGCACAGCTAGCCACATACCAACAACAAGTACGTCTTGCAGTCAGTCAGGCTCATATTCACCGCAAGACTGCAGAGTTGTCGATGGAGACGGCGAGAGCTGCGATGGATCAAGCGGCAGAAAGCCTGCGCATCTTGCACAATCGCTACACCGCGGGCCTGGCAACCATCACAGATTTGTTGCGCGGAGAAGATGCCGAGCGCGAGAGCCAGTCCAACTACTGGCATTCCGTCTATGGAAATGCCTCGGCGTATGCCGAACTACTTTACGCGACGGGGACTCTGACTCCCGATGCGGCGGAGGATTTGCAATGAAAGTGCTTCTATCGAGTTGTCTATTAGCCGCATCTTCGGCAATATTGGCCGGTTGCCACTCGACCGAATCCGCATCACCTGTAGTCGCGCAGACTGTGCGGGCGCATGTGGTGGAGAGCCGGCAGCAAGATGCGCCGATGACAGTGCGCGCGACCGGAACTCTGCACGCGCGGGAGTCGGCAACTATTTCTGCACAGGTCGTTGGCCGCATCGAGCGGGTGCTGGTACACGAGGGTGACAACGTGCGCACCGGGCAAACGCTGGTTGTGCTCGATGATGCGACACTGCGCGCCTCAGTGGATCAGGCGCAGGCAGCGTACAGAGCAGCTGAGCATCAGCAGGCCGCCGCACAGGGTCAGTCCGCGCTGGCCGCCAGCACACTAGCTCGCTACAAGCAGTTGCAGGCCGAGAAGAGCGTGAGTCCGCAGGAGATGGACGAAGTGACGCGGCGAGCTGAAGCCGCCGCCGCCGGCGTGGAGGCTCTGCATGCGCAAAGCGATGCGGTCAAAGCGCAGGAGAGCGGCGCTCGCGCCATGCTGAGTTATACGCGGCTGAGTGCGCCCTTTGCGGGAGTGGTGACGGCGCGCATGGCCGATCCGGGAACGATGGCCGCGCCCGGGGTGCCGTTGCTTCAGGTGGAGAGCGGCGGAGCCTTGCAGCTTCAGACCACGGTCGATGAGTCGGCGATTGGAAGCATTCGCAAAGGAATGAAGCTGCCTGTGACGCTCAATGGCGCATCCAATGGCGGAATCGCGGGCACAGTGGCCGAGATCGTTCCCGCCGCCGATCCCGTCAGCCACAGCTTTCTGGTCAAGATCGATCTTGCTCCTTCTGCGCAACTCCACGCCGGCATGTACGGAAGCGCACTGATTGCGACCGGCACGCATCGAGCAATTCTGGTGCCACGCTCGGCGGTGGCTCTTCGCGGATCGCTATCCTGCGTCTATGTCCTCGACGCAAGCGCCATAGCGCAACTTCGCGCAATCACATTGGGCGCGGTGCAGGGTGAGTTGGTCGAAGTGCTGTCTGGGATATCAGCCAACGAGAAGCTGGTTGATCTTCCCGGCGATCGCGATCTGGCTGGCAAGAGAATTGAGGCGCAATGATGAACAGGGAACCCATGCACCATGACCTTGGCATCGCCGGTCGTCTTGCGCACACATTTCTCAACTCCAAGCTGACTCCACTTTTCATTGCCGCATCGCTAGCGCTCGGAATCTTCTCAGTCGCAATCATCCCTCGCGAAGAAGAGCCGCAGATCCTTGTTCCCATGCTGGATATTGCCACTGCGATGCCCGGCGCATCTCCGGCAGAGGTTGAGCAGCGCGTCACATTGCCAATCGAAGAGTTGGTACATCAGATCTCCGGCGTCGAATATGTCTATTCCACTTCGATGCCGGGACAGAGCCTGGTCATCGTTCGCTTCCTGGTTGGAACGCCACAGGAAGACGCACTCATCAAGGTGTACAGCAAGCTCTACTCGAACTTCGACCGAATACCACCGGGAGTATCGCAACCGCTGATCAAGGCCCGATCCATCGATGATGTTCCTATCCTTTCTCTCACTCTGTGGGGCGAACACTACAACGGCTACCAGCTTCGCGCCATCGCCGACGAGGTGCAACACAGTATTCAGCAAGTGGACAATGTCTCGGAGACGACGATCATTGGCGGACTCCCCCGCACAATGCGTGTTGTGCTCAGTACCACAAAGCTGAATGCCTACAGCCTGTCTCCCATGGCCATCGTCGGACATCTGCAAGCTGCCAATGCAAGCGTTCAGGCCGGGAGCTTTGCAGAGAACAATAGCGAGATCCGTGTCGATGCTGGCAATCTCTTCACCCGCCGCGAAGACCTTGAAGCCGTAGTGGTCGCGGTTGACCATGGCCGTCCAGTCTATCTGCGTGATGTTGCGGACAAGATTGTGGACGGCCCCGCCGATCCTGCCAACTATGTGACCTTTGGTACATCGACGACCAGTGCGGCTGCGCATCAGGCGCCCAGTCAGTATCCTGCCGTGACCATTACCGTGGCCAAGCGCAAGGGCACCAACGCAACAGACATTTCCAATGCGGTCATGAAGCGTGTTCATGAGATGCAGGGCGTAACCATCCCCTCGGATGTAACGATTACAACTACGCGCAACTACGGAGAGACAGCCAAGGCCAAATCGGATGAGTTGCTGGAGCATCTGCTGCTGGCAACACTCTCCGTCACGTTGCTGGTGGCGCTGTTTCTCGGCTGGCGCGAATCGGGCGTGGTGCTGTTGGCGATTCCTGTGACCCTTGCGCTCACCATGTCGGTCTTTTATCTCATGGGCTACACCATCAACCGTGTCACCCTGTTTGCCTTGATCTTCAGCATCGGCATTCTTGTGGATGACGCCATCGTCGTCGTCGAGAATATGGTGCGCCATTTCCGATTGCCGGAGAATCACTGCCGACCGATGAGTGAAGTCGCGGTGGAGGCGGTCGCCGAGGTTGGCAACCCAACAATTCTGGCCACCTTTGCGGTCATCGCCGCTGTGTTGCCCATGGCTTTTGTGCGCGGCCTGATGGGGCCCTACATGCGGCCCATCCCCGTCGGCGCTTCGGCGGCCATGCTCTTCTCGTTGATGGTGGCCTTCGTGGTTTCGCCTTGGGCCGCGCTGCGGCTTCTCGGCAAGCATCTTCAAGGGACCAACACACTTGAACCAGAGCTCGAGAACTGGCGGACAAGGCTCTATCGCCAGATCATGACGCCGCTCATACAATCCAAGCGCAATCGCGTCCTGTTTTTTATTGGAGTGGCTGTTCTATTTCTTGTTTCGGTGGCCCTGGTGCCTCTGGGACTGGTGCGTGTCAAGATGCTGCCCTTCGACAACAAGAGTGAACTCCAGGTAGTCATCAATATGCCGGATGGCACACCGCTCGAACAAACTGCACGCGTTGCGCAGGCATTGGGAAGCGAACTCGCTAGGCAGCCTGAAGTGCTTAACTACCAGGTCTATGCAGGCACGTCCGGTCCCTATAACTTCAACGGGTTGGTGCGGCACTACTATATGCGCAGGCAGTCAAATCAAGCCGACATTCAAGTGAATCTGCTTCCTGCCAAAGAGCGTAGCGACCAGAGCCACACAATTGCCAAGCGGCTGCGTCCGCTGCTTCTTGCTATCGGCAACCAGTATGGCGCCCGCATTCAGGTCAGCGAGGTTCCGCCCGGACCACCGGTAGTGCAAACTCTTGTAGCCGAGGTTTACGGTCCCGACCTCGATGGTCAAACACAGGTTGCGCAACGGATCAAGTCGATCTTCCAAAACACTCCCGGCGTTGTCGACACCGACTGGTACGTCGAAGACCCCCAGCCCAGGCTAGTGATGCGTGTGGATGAAGTCAAAGCCGCGCAGCATGGCATTGCAGTCTCCGATGTGGCCCATGCACTGGCACTTGCCCTCTCGGGGACTCAGGTTGGCTTGCTCCACGATCAGTCAACGCGGGAGCCTGTGCCTGCAATTGTCGAAGTAGATCGCGCTGATCGCTCTTCCGAGCAGGGGCTGGAGAATATACGCCTGCCTGGCGCCGATGGCGGTATGGTCTCTCTGCGCGAACTGGTGATCGTCGAACACAAGACGATTGAGCCGAGCATCTATCACAAGAATTTGCATCGCGTTGTATACGTGACAGGAGACGTGGCTGGAGCGGAAGAGAGTCCGGTCTATGCGATTCTCAAGATGAACAAGGATCTCGACCACCTTACGTTGCCTGCTGGATACACTCTGGCTCGCTACAATGCGTCGATGCCGGAATCCACGAACCACTACTCGATGAAGTGGGACGGCGAATGGCATATCACGATCGAAGTCTTTCGAGATATGGGCTTGGCATTCGCTGCGGTGCTTATTCTCATCTACGTCCTTGTGGTCGGCTGGTTCCGCTCCTTCATCGTACCGCTGATCATCATGGCGCCGATTCCGCTTACCCTGGTGGGCATCATGCCGGCGCACGCGATGCTGGGCGCATTTTTCACTGCCACATCGATGATCGGCTTCATTGCCGGAGCAGGAATCATCGTGCGCAATTCGATCATTCTCGTCGACTTCATCGAACTGCGAATACGCCAGGGAATGCCCTTGGCCGAAGCGGTGATTGACGCAGGAGCAACGCGCTTCCGTCCGATGTTGCTGACTGCGGCTGCAGTGGTAGTCGGTGCCAGCGTGATTCTCACCGACCCTATCTTTCAGGGGCTTGCTGTGTCGCTGATTGCCGGTGCCGTCGCCTCGACCTTTTTGTCATGGCCGACGATTCCCGTGCTCTATTACATGGTCCACTCTAAGCACAAATCAGATCCTGGACCCGAAACCGATTCTGAAACAGATTTAGGAGAGGCCCTATGACCGTTGAACGCGCAGTACGACTCATGGCAGGATTGATAATTCTGCTTTCACTTGCACTCGCCCACTTCTTTTCGCCGAATTGGCTCTGGCTGACGGCCTTTGTCGGATTAAACCTGTTGCAGTCGGCGTTCACCAACTGGTGCCCTGCTATGACCATCTTTCGTGCTTTGGGACTGAAGGATGCTGGCTGCTGTGGCGGTAAGTGTGAATGAGATGAATGATAGACTCTTCAATGCATCGACGGCGCAACGGCTCGACGATCCAGAGCGTTTGCTCTGGCTCCCGCCAGCGATGGTGATTGGCGCTCTGGATGTTCAACCCGGTGATTCGATTGCGGACATCGGCGCTGGAACAGGATACTTCTCGCTGCCCCTGGCTCAAGCGGCAGGTCCGCTTGGTCAGGTGTACGCGGTCGATTCCCAGGCTGAGATGCTGGGACACTTACAGTACAAGTTGGATACGGGAAACATATCCAACATCCGGGCGGTTCGTGCTGAGGCAGATTCTACTGGTTTGCCGGATGCATCTTGCAATCTCGTTTTCCTGGCAAATGTGTGGCATGAGATTGCAGACCGCGCTTCTGTCCTGATGGAAGCCAAACGTATTCTGAAGTCCAGGGGACGAATCGCTGTTCTCGATTGGCGTCCGGATGTGGAACCCAAGCCAGGGCCTCCTCTCCATCACCGCCTCAGTGCTTCAGATGCCGCTAGCGACCTGCACCCCGCAGGTTTCGTTGAGGTCAAGCAGAGCAATGTCGGGAAATACTCCTGGCTCGTTCAGGGGATGCTGCAAGGGGAGATCGAGTAATGACTCCGCGTAAGAGCACAGCCAAGGTTCCAGGTTCGCCATCAAAGCGGTGTGAACGCCTCAAAGATGAGGTCTATCGTCAAATGTATCGGCTGGAGGAACACCGTCCAGGCGCAGAATTGGCCCTCGCGATTGCCTTGCTGCGTGCTTGGATCGTTTCGGACTCCGAAGCTGAGATGCCGCAATCACGCGAGTGGCTGACGAAGATCTGTCCAATCTGTCTTCCTATGATCGAAGCCATGCAGAAAGTGAGCGACGTTGGGAAGCAATGTATTCAATGAAATTGCCCATTTTCTTGGACAGCCGACATCTTTACATGAGCTAAGTCTCAAGCGCAATCTATGCCATGGTTTTGCTCGTCAAACGAATATACTGATTTTGTCCTTGAGAGATTGAATCCATGCGCCCCGAACTGACTCAAGCAGCCGATCTCTTGCGCCTCAATACGCCTGAAGCTGTCGAAGAAGCAATCGGCTTGCTCCAGAACACGGTCTATTCCTTCAGCATGAAAGTTTGCGGGCACCCAGAAGACGCAGAGGATGCAACCCAGGAGGTTCTCTTCAGTTCGCTGGAACACTTGGCCAGGATTCAGGACCCACAGGCCCTCGCGGTCTGGCTCTATACCGTGACTAGAAATCGCTGCTGGAAAATGCGCCGAAAACCGGCGCACGCCCCAAAGCACATTCTCTCACTGGATGAACTGATCCCGGACGAGGTGGAACTGGAGCGATTGTTGCAGGATGCCGCAGAGAACCCTGAAGGCAATTTTCTGTACGCTGAGCAGCACCATCTGATCCATCAGGCCGTCTTGCGTATTCCAGTGCAACTGCGCATTGTTCTGGTGCTCCACGACATGGAGGAACTGACAACCGAACAAGTAGCGCAGATTCTCGGCCTGCAACTGGGAACGATTCGGGTTAGACTTCACCGGGCACGTCTCTCTGTACGCAAAGAGATGAACAAGCTGATTGATCCTATTCCTGATGAGGTGCCGACTCGTAGTCTCACCAGAAAGAAGCCCAGCGGCATTCGCGCCAATGCCAAACAACGCTCTGCAGATTGCCGCGCACTGTTCTCGAATCTCTCGGAGTATCTGGATGGTCGCGTCGAACCAATCTCCTGTGAAGCGATGCGTAAACACATCGAAGCCTGTCCTGCTTGCATCGCGTTCGTCCAGCACCTGCGCGAAGCCATCGCTCGCTGTCGCTCGCTGGAAATCCCATGCGATCCCTCTGTCGCTCCTCGTCTGCGTTCCATTCTTACTCAGGAGTACCTGCGTTTACTAGGAATGCCAGGCACAGAACAGGCTTCCGTTGCGCTGTAAAAGCAAGCGCACGCGACTCGCCTTCATTTTGGGAAGAAATGAAGGCGAGTGGTTGTCATGTTGAAATCGGATTACTTGGCGGCTACGATCTGTTCCGCTCTACTGTAGGAGCCAAGGTTGAAGACATTGGTGTAACCCAAGCCGATCAGCAATTGTGTAGCCTTGGCGCTTCGCATTCCCCCCTGGCAATGTAGCAGCAATACCTGCTTCTTATCCTTCAGCGGCAAAGGCGCTCCAGATTCAATCTGCTGAAGCGGAATGTTCTTCGCATTTGGCAGATGGCCTGCGCTGAATTCCTCGGGAGTGCGCACATCAATCACCAGCGCACCGTTCTTGAGATACGCCTGCGCAGCCTCAGGTGAGATCTGGCTAGATTGGCCATGCAAAAGCGCGCTTCCTGCAACTAGCACTATCGCAAAACCAACGATCCAACTCATTGTGCCAACCTTGATTCGGTTCATGTTTCAATCCTCCTTTTTCATTTCATTACGAATACACCTACTGCCACAAAACCATGCCGATCAGCCGAAGTTCACCTCCGGGGAGCACAAAGCCCGGATGCGTATACGCATATCCTGAGAGCAATAAAAAGGGTAGTGGCTTAGCTGTCAAGAACATCCCCTTGCTGATACCAGTACCTAATAAGATTGGATGTTTCCCGCATACTTCAACGCGAGGAAGGTTGCCCATGCATGTGCGAGTTCAGTTCCATCGGATGAGGTCAGCACCGCTTCGGTTTTCGTCATGCGTTTGTTCTGGCTGTCAATCCATCCGCGAACCCTGATCATTTTCCCTGAAGGTACGTGCTGGCGAAACCGAACACGGAGTTCGGCCGTGAGCGCTTTGACTCCTGATTCGGCTACTACTTTTGACATGGCTTCATCGAGGACCGTACTGACGATGCCTCCGTGAACAATACCCTGAAAGCCTTCAAGCTCTGATTCTGGAATCCACTCTGCGACCATCTCTCCGGCTTCGTTTCCTTGAAAGTGCAGACGCAAGCCACGGGAGTTGTCCGGCCCGCAAGCGAAGCACGACGATTGTGGGCGAGCGCCGAGGCGTATCTCAGGCTCGCTGCTGACTAGTTCTTGAAGCATGACTCTCCTCACCTTTGAACCGGCGCGGCTCACGTGACCAGCCCATTCGGTGGTCATGGCCATTCTGAACCTACTGGCATCGAATCCGACAGACAATCAGGGACGTCACGGATGCCAAACACGATACGTGCTGTATCCCCCCGACAGATTGCGTGCGTGCAAACCATGCTGAGAAAGAATACGGCAAGCGTAATAGGCACGCTGCCCCACGCCGCAGTTCACCCATATCTCTCTGTCTGTGGGCAGTTCGCCCAGATGCGACCGCAGTTGCCCCAGCGGAATATTGACCGACCGCGGAATCGATCCAGCGTCAAACTCGTTCGGCTGACGCACGTCCAGGAGGAACGCTTCCGTTGAGTCCAATTTATCCCAAGGAGCAATCTGCGCATCGCCGCGCACTACATTGGCCGCGATCATCCCTGCCATGTTTACTGGATCTTTCGCTGCACCGTATTGAGGAGCGTAGCAGAGTTCAGCTTCTTCCAGATCGTAGACGGTAGCCTTCATCTGTATTGCTGTTGCGATCACGTCGATCCGTCGTGCGACACCTTCTTCACCCACGGCCTGCGCGCCCAGCACCAGACCATCCGACTTACGGAAGAGCAGTTTTAGATGAATAGCTTGCGCACCAGGATAATAGCCGACGTGATTTCCAGGGTGCAGATAGATACTCTCGAAGTCGTCCAGACCGGCCCGGCGCAGAGACTTTTCTGTCGCGCCTGTCAGCGCCACGGTCAAATCAAAGAAGCCACAAACCGCTGTTGCCTGGACGCCATCAAAATGCGCATCGCGTCCGCAAATCGTATCGGCAGCCACGCGCCCCTGGT
>Ga0255353_1001915_pt1 | contig 10981 bp, 6 predicted proteins | sample HBST25metaG_FD_189941 | JGI IMG/M metagenome (GOLD analysis project Ga0255353, IMG submission 189941) | Peat soil microbial communities from Stordalen Mire, Sweden - H.B.S.T25 | ecosystem: Environmental > Terrestrial > Soil > Wetlands > Peat | place: Sweden: Norrbotten County, Stordalen Mire...
ACGTGGAAGCGCAGCAGATTCTGGCCCGCGATCTGCCGGTTCTGAACCTCTGGTATATCGATACGGTTATTGTGCACAGCCGGAGATTGACCGATGTGGTCCCCATCCCATCGGGGAGCTATGCTTTTCTTGAGACAGCAAAGCTCGCACAATAGGCGCGATTTTTAGCGATAACGCCCAGATAACTTATAGCGATAGAATGTTTTATCAACTTTCATAGCGATACGCACGGTGTGAAACGGGCCTTTCAACCTTTTGGCGCGCTGGTTCGTCTACCAATAAAGTGCGTTCCCGCTCTGGACACCGGCTGGATTTGGATTGTGGAGAAATGATGATGCAAAGCAAGATGAAGAGTCACGTCGCAGTGTCGATTATGTTACTGGCAGCAATGCTGGTTGCCACGTCCCTGGCTGGAGCGCAGGCTGCTTCGCGCTTTCTGGGAACGATCACAGCCATCAATGGCAGCACGCTGACGGTGAAGACCGACGCTGGAGCAGCGCGCGTGGTTGACGTTCCGTCCACCGCGTCTCTGAAGAGAATCGCACCCGGAGTCAAGGATCTGAGCAGCGCCGCCGCTATTCAATTTCAGGAGTTGGCTACAGGCGATCGTGTGCTGGTGAAGCTCGATCCAAATGCGCCCGCAGGCACGACACAGGCGTTGCAGGTTGTCACCGTCAAGCAGGAAGACGTGGCCTTGAAACAGGAAAAAGAGCGCGAAGACTGGCAGCGGCGGGGGCTGGGCGGACTGGTGAAGAGCGTTGACAGCGCAACTGGCGCCATTGTGCTGACAAGCGGGGCTGGAGCCACGGCCAAGACGATCACCGTTCACACGGCCAGTGCCACCATTCTGAAGCGGTACGCGCCGGCTTCCGTGCGCTACGATCTGGCGCAGACTGCGCCCATCGATGCGATTCACGCAGGAGACCAGTTGCGCGCGCGCGGGGCCAAGAATGCGGATGGAACCGAGATTACCGCAGAAGAGGTGGTTTCAGGCGGCTTCCGCAACATTTCGGGAACGATCACTTCTCTTGATACCGCCAAATCGACGTTAGTGGTGAAGGATCTGGCCACCAAGAAGCCGGTCACGGTTGCGATTACCGCGGATGCGCAGATGCGCCAGTTGCCGGATCGCATGGCAACGATGCTCATGGCAGCGTTGAAGGGAAACGCTGGCGGTGTTGGCGCAAGGAATGGCAGCGCCCCGATGCCGCAAGGCGGTACAGACCACGCACAAGGTCAATTTGGCGGTGGTCAGCAGGGAGCCCCAGGTCATGGCTCGAATGGATTGGATCCGCAGCAGATGCTAAGCCACGCGCCAGCAATTCAGTTTGCCGATTTGAAAAAAGGCGAGGCGGTCATGCTGGTTACGACCGAAGGCGCATCCGATGTTACGGTCATCACGTTATTGGCGGGCGTCGAACCTCTGCTGGAAGCGCCTGCCGCCAGTAATCTCCTCTCCAACTGGAGCATGAACTCCGGCTCCGGTGCAACAGAAGAAGTCCAGTAGACGCTTGCGAAAATCGGTTCATAAGAAACGAGTGAGGAACGCGTGTATTCAAAATTGCAGCACTTCATACATTTTGTTTTTGCCATGGTAATCTGCTTTGCGAGTGTGCAGTTGACGCCGGCGCAAACTACCGCGCCGGTCCCCGCGCCCGTTCAGCCGACGACAACAGCCATTCTGCGCGGACACATTGCCGATCCGACAGGTGCGCTGATCCCCGGCGCCAAGATAACGCTGACCAACGCGCTCGGAGTTGCCGTAAAGTCCACAACCGCGGATGCGCTAGGCCATTACGAATTAAACGGCATCGCTCCCGGAAGCTACATCGTACAGGCCGTTGTTGATGGCTTTGCGCCTTTTACTTCACCCGCCATCCAGCTTGCGGCTGGCCAAGTGAAGCGCGTTATCATTTCCATGGCCATCCAGGCGGAGCAGCAGAGCGTGACCGTCACCGATGAGGAAGGGCCAACGGTCAGCGTGGATGCTGGCAGCAACTCGGACTCGATCGTTCTGAAAGACAAGGATCTGGATGCGCTATCGGACGATCCGGACGAATTGTCAAACGAACTGTCGGCTCTGGCTGGTCCCTCGGCCGGACCCAACGGCGGCCAGATTTATATTGATGGATTTACCGGTGGCACTCTGCCGCCGAAATCAGCCATCCGCGAAATTCGCATCAACCAGAACCCCTTCTCCTCCGAGTTCGACAGGCTGGGCTACGGACGCATCGAGATTCTGACCAAGCCAGGAACAGACGTGCTGCACGGGCGGTTCTTCGGGCAAGGCAACGACGACGCCTTCAACACCGGCAACCCGTTTACGGGGACGATTCCCGCTTATCACAGCATCCAGTACAACGGCTCGGTCAGCGGCGCATTGTCAAAGAAAGCATCGTTCTTTTTTAGCGTGGAGGGGCGCAATAATCAGAACGCCAGCATCTACAGCGCCGACACTGCGCTCCTCGACTCAGACACGGGGCTTTATGTTCCGACGCCCGTATCGGGCGGGTTGTTCAACCCCTCGACCCACTTTGAAGTTTCGCCGCGGCTCGATCTCCAGCTTGGGGAGAAGAACACGCTGACCGTGCGTTACCAGTACGCGCGCAACAGTTCGAGCGGCAATCTCAGTAGCTCTACATCGTTGCCGACACAATCCTATAGTTCGACCTCGTCGGAAAACGTCATCCAGATGAGCGATTCTCAGGTCATCAACGATCACATCGTCAACGAAACCCGCTTCCAGTACCGGCGCGGACTTTCATCCACGACGTCGGTAAACACGACGCCAACAGTCAGCGTCTCAGGGGAATTCACGGGCGGCGGTTACACGAGCCAAAATTCCACGGACCATACCGATCACCTGGAACTGCAGAACGTCACCACCACGTCAGTGGGCACACAGGCTATCAAGTTCGGCGTATGGATGCGCGACAATCGCGACGCCAATACAACAGACGCGAACTTCAACGGAAGCTTTACCTTCCCCTCGTTAACCGCATATGTGGACACGCTGAACGGCCTGGCCGCGGGCGAAACCTTTGCGCAGATTGCCGCTGCCTGCCCGTCAACCCAGACGGGCGGCTGCCTGCCCACCAAGCTGGGCTACACCACGGGCAAAGAAGCATTTCTGGGAAATGTGTTTGATGCCGCGGTGTTCTTTCAGGACGACTGGAAGGTCAACCGCAACCTGACTCTCTCCGGCGGACTGCGCTGGGAGTCACAGAATCACACGGCGGACCACGACGACTGGGGCCCGCGTGTCGCCTTTGCCTATGCCCTGGATGGGCACAAGGACCGCAAACAGGCCAAGACCGTGCTGCGCGGCGGCTATGGCTTCTTCTACGACCGCTTCCAGACGAGCAGCCTGATGTCGCTGGAGCGCTACAACGGCGGCACCAACAGTCAGACGCAGACCGTCATCACCAATCCGACCTGCTACACCACCACCAGCCTGAGTGCGATTACCCTGTCCACCTGCGGCACAGGTAGCGCTGTTACACCACAGATCTACCAGATCAAGCCTGATTATCACTCGCCCTACACCGAACAGCTTGGGGCAAGCCTGGAACGTCAGTTGACCAAGACGACCACGCTTACATTGACCTATCTGCGCTCGTTCGGCGTGCACCAGATGGCGACGATCAATGCGAATCCCTATAAGGCAATTCAAGGAACCACCATCTATAACAGCACAACTGGATCGCGGTTGAATACTAACGAGGGCATAGTGGACGAGTTCTACCCCGAGGCGGTCTTCAAGCAGAACCAGTTGATTGTGAACGTGAACGCTCGCTTTACGCCCAACTTCAGCATCATGGGCTTCTACAATGTGACCTCGGCGCACTCCAACACGGGGACAGCGTCGAACTCCTACGACCTAAACCAGAGTTACGGCCGCGCCTCCTTTGCCTCGCCTCAGATGCTTTTCCTGATGGGCAATTACACGGGGCCCTGGGCTATTACTTTCAATCCATTCCTGATTGCGCAATCGGGCAAGCCCTACAACATCACAACCAACAACGACCTGACGGGGGACAACTTCTTCAACAACCGTCCGTCGTATGCAACATCGTCAATTGCAAGCAACGTGGTCCAGACCAGCTTTGGCGCGCTTGACACCGTTCCTCAGACCGGGGAAGCACTTATCCCGATGAATATGGCCACCGGACCAGCCGCGGTGGCCATTAACCTGCGTGTCGGCCGCTCGATCGGCATTGGACCAAAGACCGCTTCGGCAAACACTGCCAGCGGAGGTGGTCCTGGCGGTCCTCCTCCAGGTGGAGGTGGACATGGAGGAGGACCTGGCGGCTTCGGTTTTGGCGCCATGGGCGGTCGCGGCGGTGGCCGTGGCGGAATATCCAACACGGGCCACAAATATTCGCTGAACTTCAGCGTCCAGGCGTTGAATCTATTCAACAATATCGACTATGGAACGCCGTCTGGAAGCCTGATTCCAACGCTCAATAGCAGCACTGGGCTCTACGGACCGGGCAGCCGGTTCGGAAAATCAACCAGCCTTGCCGGGGGAATTTTCTCATCCGGTTCGGCGGCGCGGCGCATCTTCTTCCAGGCTGCATTCGCGTTCTAGAGCATTTTCGGAAGATGAATATCAAGCTTGCTCCGGCATAGGGCACGGTGCAAATAAAAAGACGGTTGTTGTGGAAAGGAAATATCCCGCAGGGGTTGAAGCCCACCTTTATTTTGTTGCATTTGCGGCCCGACTAAAGTCGTGCCCTGTTACAAAACATTGTCCGTTCATCCCTTGGGCAGCGGAACCTGAACTAACTTGATATTCATCTTTCGGAAATGGTGTAGACCCAAATTTTATTGTTATCCCACCCTTTCCGCAGAAAAAAGCGGAAAGGATGGGGCACGGACGGTGGTGCATAAACAAGCTGTCAAAGGCCTAATGAATTGCTTTCACCGTGGCTTGCTGGCCCCCCGCTCCAAAAGCATCCGTGAGGGAAATGACTTTCAACTGCGCCTTCAATGCATCGAGGGAGACCGCGCTTGTCGCCGTGATTCCGACGGTTTCTCCCGGCAGCAGGTCAAAGTAGTTGTCGGAAACTTTCACGTCGAGATCGCCGAAGGAGAGATAAACGCTGCGGGCCAGAACAGGCGATGTTACGCGGATCGTATAGCTTCCATTTTCACCGCTGGTTTCAACTTTGAGCGCGGCGGGCTTCAGGTTAATCGCTTTGACCGGAGCAAGATAGCTGAGATTGCGAGAGATCGTCTTTGTGCCGGAAACCAGATCCGCGATGACAAAAACGCGCGATGTGTCGGCAGCACCCGCGTCGGCCAGTTTCTTAAGAGGCCAGTTGACGTAGACCTTGCTGGAGAGTGGCGAAACATCAACAGTATGCTTGTCTTCAAGCAGGACCTTGCCGTCGAAGTCCATGAGACGCACACGAAGCATGGATGCCTCTTTGCTTGTCTTGTCGGAGACGATGTAAACCTTCAGTGCACCATCTTCGACATGCGGTGAAACCAGGATTGGGGCGTAGAAGCGGCGCGCGTAGTACTGCAGAGCCTTCCAACGTCCGTAGTAGTCGATGGAGGACCACGAGGCCACCGGCCAGCAGTCGTTCAATTGCCAGAAGATGGAGCCCATGGTTTCAGGACGCGAGCGGCGGAAGTGCTCGGCGCCGATCTTGATTCCCTCCGCCTGCAAGATCTGACTGACGTAAAGGAAGCTTGGAAAGTCCTTTGGCTCCGGGTAATCCTTGAGCAGGTAATCATGGATGATCGAGTTGCCTTCATTGTTCTTCTGATGGGCCAGCATCACCGGAGTGAAGATGCCGGTGCGATCTTCCGGTTGCGTAAAGGCCTTGATCGTCTTCATCTCTGGAAACGACTGGAATCCGTATTCCGTCACAAAGCGCGAATGATGCGTTTCATAGGTTGAGAACGGTACGCGCCCATGCCACACGTCCCAGATGTGATCGTCACCTGAGTGAAAAACAGGCGACACCGCCTCATAATCGTCGCTGGGGGAGCTGGGCCAGTAAGGCGTTTCCGCGTTGAGACGCGCCACAACCCGGGGCAGGATGCCGCTGAACTCGGTGAGGTAATCCTGCCAGATGAAGTGTTTCACCTCCGCTGGCAAGGCTGGGCGCGGAGCCCAATCGTATGCTATTTCAGTCTCGTTGTTGCCGCACCAGAGGACGATGCTGGGATGATTGCGCAGACGACGCACCTGGTCCTCGGCTTCGGCTTCTATGTTGAGCTTGAAAGCATAGGTGCCGGGCTGCCAGTCGTTGCCGAACTGGAAGTCCTGCCAGACCATGATACCGAGTTCGTCGCAGATGGAGTAAAACTCCTCGGTTTCGTAGTAGCCGCCGCCCCAGTGGCGAATCATGTTCATGTTGGCATCGCGAGCCGATTCGAGAATGCGGCGATAATCCGCCGTGGTAACACGATTGGGGAAGCTGTCGAAGGGAATCACGTCCGCGCCCTTGGCGAAGACCGGGATGCCGTTCACAACCAATTCAAAAGAACGACCCCATTTGTCCAACTGACGGCGCAGGACGATGGAGCGCAGGCCCGCCCTGGTCTTGCGCTCTTCGCTGATCTGGGCGCCGGTGCCCACCTGCGCGGTGAACGAGTAAAGCGGCTGCTCGCCGTAGCCTACGGGGTACCACAGCTTCGGCCTGCGGATTTCGATGGGCAAGTCGATTACGTTACGGCCGGCATGGACATTTACATTGCTCGTGAGAATTGCAGGCTTGCCGTCGGCTGTGTATTGCACGCTGACCTTGGCCGGGCCGGCACTGGCCGCCTCCACCTCAACCTCCGCATCCAGATGAGCCACTTCCCTGCTCACGTCGCGCTGGCGGATTGCGAAGTCTGCAATGCGGACCTTATCCCAGGCTTCAAGCCGGGCCGGACGCCAGATGCCACTGGTCGCGAAGCGCGGCCCCCAGTCCCAACCGTACTCATAGGCCGCCTTGCGAACGTAGGTTTTGTCTGCCGTCTTTGACCGCAACCGAAAGGCATCGCTGGCCGCCGCAACTGCCGCGGCCTTGATGGGCGATGGGAAGACGATCAGCAGCACGTTTTTGCCCGCGTGCAAGTGGCTCTTCACGGGTACGCGCCAGATGCGGAACATGTTGTCCGCGGTGAGCACCTTGACGCCGTTCAAATACACCTCGGCTGCCGCATCGAGACCGTCGAAGACCAGATCGACGTTGGAACGGGAGAGCAGCGCCGGCGTTGCGTCAATGTTGAGCCGGTACTCCCAGCTTTCCTTTTCAATCCATTGCAGCTTGGACTCGTTGTCACGGAAGAAAGGGTCGGGAATTTTCTTGTTGGCCAGCAGATCGAGATGAACGTCACCGGGCACGGTGGCCGGGAGCCATCCGTTCTCCTGCTGCGCACCCGCCGCGATTTGCCGGAATTGCCAGCCGTGATCGAGTTGCTGAACCAGATTTTGCGCCGGCTTGGCTTGTGCTCCGGCTATTTCACTTTGAATACTTATGGCAACGCCAACCAAGATGCAACACACTATGCTCCAGACGATCCGATTCCGCAATCTATAACCTCCGCCGATTTCCGCACCCCCTATATGCAACGAACGAAGTGCGCTAAAAATTGAAGATAAGACTATTATGATTGGGTTTGCAGAATAACGATAGCGCTACTTGGTGGTCGCGTCGACTTGAACGCTGTGGTTTCGGGATGCATCAACTCTGGTTCCGCTGTAAAAGGTAATCCTGCGCCGGAGGCCCTCAGCCGCGAGCACGCAGACCACGGGCATAACCGGAAGCCTGTAGCGGCCCACGGCCTGTGCTCCTCCTGAGACAGCAAGAAAATAGAGCGCTACCCCAAGCAGCAGCCAAAGCTGCGGAAGGCGCGGGCCCATGCGGAGCGTTCCGCGCAGGGCGAACAGATAGAACGCGAGCAGCAGCAATTCCAGCGCAGCCATTGCAGCCACAAGCCACGGATGCGTCTGAATGAGCCGCAGCGCCATACGGAGCGGCCCTTCGCTCACGACTCGCTGCGGCCAGTTTTCCGGATAAGCATCCAACAGCCGCAGCAAATCCGCGACACAAGGCGTGAAAGCGACCACAGCCGAGCCCTCCGCGTACATTTTCAAAAAACTTACAGGATGCGCGCGCAGGATGCGTCCCGCCTCGGACCCCATGTAGGCGATGCGGCTGGCTTGGCTCCATCCGGCCTGCTCCGGGTGGCGGGCAAGGTAGGCTCGCTCGTCCGGATAGCCGAAATCGCTCTGGACACCGGCGAAGGAGCGGCTCTCGGCACGTGCGGTCACTTCGGCTGCCTGATAAAAATAAAGATTCCGCTGCACGATGCTGGAAAAGCCGGTGAATCCGGTCTCATTCCAGTTGCGCAATTGCCAGGCAGCAAGCCATGGCACGGTACATAGCAGCAGAACGGCAGGAGCCTTCCAGCGCAAGCCGGGGATCTTGATGAAAAACAGGAATACCCCCAGAGCCAGTGCAACCGGCAGATAGTAGCTGACCGGGCGCACAAAGGTGGCAGCGGCAAGCCAGACTCCGGAGACAGCAAGTGCGGACAGCCGGCGACTGCGAAAAAAAACAGCCAGCCGCTCCAGACTGAGCAGCAGCAGTGCCAGATACAGCGTCTCCGGCAGCAATCGTACGGAATAAATTACGGAAACCGGCTCCAATGAAAAGAGCCATGCGGCAATCAGCGCGGCAGGACCATCGCCAAAAACAGCGCGGGCCAAACGCCAGACCAGCACCACGGAAAGGACGGAAAGCAGCACCTGCGCGAACGCCGCGATCTCCAGCCCTGGCAGGCTGAACAGTGCAAGGAACAAGGGGTAGCCCGGCGTGCGATCGATCTCCGGAAGCGTTCCAGTCACAAAGCAGCCGTGCCACAGCAGATTGCGTCCCGGTTCGAGATAACTCGCCGTATCTCCGCTTGCGATCACGCTGGTCCCGGTACGCACAAGCGCGGTCGCCAGCAGTCCGAACCGGATGACGGCAGCCGCAGCCACCGGCCACACCAGGCGCGGAGTCCACCACGCATTGCTGCCGGACGAATGGACAGATGCACTCATGATTTGTGCTCCAGAAGCGTTCGGTACAGCACATCCCATTCATCGGCCCTGGCATCCAGGCTGAAATGCCGGGCGATGCGCTCACGCGCGGCGCGACCCAGTGCGAGCCTGTCTTCCGGAGTGCTCCGCATCAGCCCGTTTATGGCACTGGCAAGCGCATCAGGAGCCCCGACGGGCACGATCGCCCCAACATCGCCAACCAGCTCGCTCACGCCCCCCGCATCGGTGGCTACGAGGGGCTTCTCCATCGCCATTGCTTCCCCAACGGCCAGCGGCATCCCTTCCCAAGCAGATGACAGAACAAATGCGTCGGCAGCATCCAGCAGAGCGGGCAAGTCGCGGCGCAATCCGAGCCAGCGGACTGAATCATCCAGACCCAGTTTTGAGGCCAAGGCTCGAACCGCCGGGGCTTCGGGACCAGCATTATCGCCCGCCACCCACAGTTGGGCATCGAAGTCGGCGCCAGAGTCACGCAATTGGGCAAAAGCTTTCAGCAGCGTTGGAAAGTCCTTTGCAGGCACAATGCGCCCGGCGGCCAGCCAGATGAATTCCTGATTCACCCCCATTCGGGCTCTCGTGCGCATACGACGATCTGTGCTGGGGGCAAACTCCGCGATGTCGATTCCATTGGGCAGGACGCGGCACTTTTCTGACGGAACGGCCTTGAGACGCACAAAACGGCTTGCTGCCGCATGGCTCACGGCGGTCGTGCATCGGCTGAGCCCGTCGGTAAGCCGATAGGCCAGCATCCGCAACCAGCCGCCCTCATAGACGTTATGGACAGTGGAAACAACAGCCGTGCCTGGAACGAGCGGCTTGAGCACACGGGCCACAATGTTGGCGTGAAAGCTATGGCTGTGCAGCAGATCCGGGCGGAACTCCCGAAGGAAGCGACGGCCCCTCAGTAAACCGCCAAGCAGGCTGGCGGGGATTCTGTTCATGTTCAGGTGAACAACTCGGAAAGGGGCCGGCCACTCCTCTGCCAGAGGAGGACGCAGAACGAGCAGAACCACCGTGTGGCCGCGCCGGGCCATACGCCCGGCCAGCGCCAACGCCTGCCGTTCCGCTCCGCCCATACCCAGCGAAGTGAGCACATAGACGATCCGCATTCGCCCCACACCCTGTCAAGAAAGTTTGGTGGAACGATGATAACGCGCGCACTTAGAGCGAAACCAGAGTGACGATATCCTGTTGAGTTTTGTGCAGGGTTTCCGAATACATCAACTCTGGTTCCGCTGTAGCCTTTGCCGTTCAGAACCGGAAAGCTGCCCGCTAAAGGGTGCCCAAAGCATAAAGGCAGTGCTCTGCGAAAGAAATAGGACTTAAGGATACGAAGCCTTCCCCAGTAACTAAATTTTTTTTATTTGAAAGAAACCTTGCGCGTAACAGACTGATTGCGATATACAATCTCCACGAGGAGACTCATGGCTGGAGATATTCAACTAACGTGCAGCGACTGCGGGCAGGACTTTACGTTCACCGCTGCTGATCAGGCGTTCTTTTCTGAACGCGGCTATTCGACCCCAAAACGTTGCAAGACTTGCCGTCAGGCAAAGAAGAACGATCAGGGGGGCTCCGGCTACCGTTCTGCTCCGGCACAGGGTACACCTGTGATTTGTTCGGGTTGCGGCCAGCCTACAACAGTGCCCTTTGAGCCGCGTGGCGACCGTCCGGTCTATTGCCGGGACTGCTACCAGGCGCGCAAGGGCAGCGGCGGTGGTGGCGGCGGAAATTCGCACGGACGCGGCCGGTTCTAACAGAAATCCGGTCCGATGTTTGAAATGAGCATCGGACCGGATTTCGATTTAGGAAGTTAAAAGCGAAGCAGTCCTTTGACGATGAATTTGCCTCTGATCGTCCCTGAGATTCTTTGATAGAGGATTTGTATTTATTTTTATGCTGTAATACATCCTGGAAGTCATAAGATCT
>Ga0255353_1001918_pt1 | contig 10958 bp, 11 predicted proteins | sample HBST25metaG_FD_189941 | JGI IMG/M metagenome (GOLD analysis project Ga0255353, IMG submission 189941) | Peat soil microbial communities from Stordalen Mire, Sweden - H.B.S.T25 | ecosystem: Environmental > Terrestrial > Soil > Wetlands > Peat | place: Sweden: Norrbotten County, Stordalen Mire...
CGTGAAATAGTGGACGGCTTCCAAGAATTTACGGTCGTCATGCCCAGGCTCTCCCCGGCTCGATTGCGCCGCATTAAACACTTCCAGCACGATCGACCAATCGCGTTCCGTCATTCCCGTCAGCATGCCCGGCTCCCTGATGCCGGTCACGCAGTGATTCGAACAAAACCCGATTCGGGAATCCGTCAGAAAAGCATGTCAGCGATTCCGTCCACACGGCCTAGTACCTCTGCACGGTGATTATGACTCTTTGGCGGTATTAGGATAGGCGCGGGCGAGCTTGTTGCGTGCCTTTGGGGTGGTGAACTTCCATTTGATCCGCGTGCCGGATAGGTTGCGCTGTTTCTGCCAAGCTGCGATCTCGGCGATGAGCAGCTTATGCTCGCCGATGCGGCGATCCAGACACTGGCCACGCAACACGCCGATCTCGATTTCGACCATGTTGAGCCAACTGGCGTGCTTGGGTGTGTAGTGAAACTCCAGGTGTTGCAGGATGCGGTGTGCCTTAGGTGCTGGAAATGTTTCATACAGCGCCCCGGCGGTATCAGCGCGTTGAAGAAGGCGGCGTTCAGGCGAGCGGGTCCGGCAGCGAGACGGCGGTACCGCCGGCGAGCTATACCTCAGGCCGCGATCGCCTCCAGCGCGCCGTGGAGCCCGTAGAAATCCAGATGCGTGGGTGATACCGCAGAGGTGTTCAGCCAATCCCGGTTGAGCAGTACGTAAGCTTCCTCGCAGTACTTCTGCCAGAATGGCCACGTCATGCGCTGCACCGTGTCCCAGGTGATGCAGGCCAGGCCATCGGAATCATAATCTGTCACCAAGACCGCGTGACCGCCCCAGGTACCAGGCTCGCTGCCAACGTCCCACACGGTCTGATTCTGTGCGCTGTCGGGCAGATCTAGGCCGATGTAGACGCCACCGAAGTTGTAGATCGCCTCCCGCACGTCGGCCTGGTTGCCCGGTTGCAGGGCCGCCCACAGGATCACGTCCTCGCCCTGCCGCCCGATGTCCCAGCCGTGCCGCGACCACATGCCGAGCACGTCAGTCTCGACGGCACCCGTGTCTGTCTCTGGCTTGCCGGGCTGGTAACCGGACACGGCGCTGTAGCGGGCAAGCGTCACCTCGTCAGACACACGCCAGAGCGTACCACTGGCTGCGGTCCAGGTCTGGATGGCGTTTACCGCTGCCGCGATGGTGCAGTCGCCGACGCTATCGTTGAGGTGCATGCCCCATGCGGAGATGATGTTGCTGCGCTTGCACGCAGGCGGCGGAGGCGGCAGAGCGCGCCGCCGGAAGTCAACCAGTTTTGGCACGATAAGCTCGGGGTCTGGCGCCCGGCGGCCGAGCTTGACAAGGCGATGATCAACCATCGGGCGCCTCCCGTTACTTCGCCGCTGCGCCGCGCAGGATCAGTCGAGCCTGCTCGGGGCTGTAGATCGGAGATGTCTTCGCGGCACTGGTAACACCAGCCGCGGCCAGGATCGTCGGCAGCAGCGATACCGCCGCGTTGACGATCGACACGATGGCCGATCCGCCGGGGATCAGCGGCAGCGCGATATCCGCCACCGTCTGCACGGTGGATGCGATCTCCTGCACGACGCTGGTGCCGGCCGAAGCCGCGGCCACGGTGGCGGCATCGGCCTTGATGGTGGCCAGGTAGCCCTGGAGTTGCGTGACGGTGGCGGCCGGCACGCTGGAAATCGCCGCGATCGCGGTGATCGCGGACGCCAGGCCGGACGCGATGAGTTGCGCGTCGGTGGCGAGCTGCGAGGCGGTGATCGTGGTGGTGCCGCACGCGGTCAGCGTAACGGCGGCGCCGGCCATGGCAAGGATGGAACGACGGGTCTGCATGGGATATGTCACTTTGTTACGGTTACGCTGGGAGCGGTCGTGCCACTCGTTGCCGAGTTCGCCGTCGCGTCGGCATAGACCTTCAACGCATTGTCGACCACGGTCTCGGCGTCAGCTCTCAGCCCCGGCTTCTCCGGCCAGGCGATAGCCAGCACGCCGCCGACGATCAGCGGCAGCGCCGCCTGCCAAGCGAGCTGGCCGGAGGCCATGGCAACGACGGTGCCAATCAGCGCGGAGAAGCCCGCGCCGGTGGTAGTCTGCCGCAGCCAGGAAATGATGGAAGCCATTCCGTTCTCCTCGGGTTAACCCGCTAGCGTGTTGGCATCCTCGTCGCGCTGGCGGAAATAGGCGTCGAGGTCGCGCCGCAGCTCCGGCTTGTTGCCGGCCAGTTCCAGCACGCCCCACACGTTCGGTTTCAGGTCGGTCGCGGGGTCGAAGCGATGACGGGACAGGATTTGCCAGCGATCGACGTAGGCGCGGCGATCCTTCGAGCCGTGCCAGGCGTGCTCGATGGTGCCGGGCACGTAGCCAAGATTGCCAGCAATGTGCTGCTGTGCGCGCGCCTGCCAACGCAGCAGCGGCGCGCGATAGCCCTCGGTGATATTGCCAGGGATGGACTCGGCCACCCGGCCGACCAGCGCCAGCGCCATGTGGTGATCCGCCGCGCCCAGCACGGCGGTGTCGATCAGGCCGCCGAGCCAGTCCAGCGCCTGCCGCGTCGCCGCCCAGGCGTAGCCAGGATGGGCAAACTGGTAGGCACCGATAGCATTCGGCCCCTGCACGATCGGTTTGCGCTCCAGCCACAGCCGGCAGAAGCTGCGGTGTGCGAAAAGATGATCATCATTCGGGCCGAGATCGTAGCAGTCGCTCCACGGCTGCACCACATCGTAGAGCTGTAACGCGTGCACCGTCTCGGCCGCCCAGCCCGGCTTGCGGAAGTGGATGTCGGCATCCAGCCACGCGGCATATTTCCAGTCCTGCGGCAGGTGCGCGAGGCCGATGTTGAGCAGATTCTCCTTGTTCCACACCAGCGTGCGGGTGCGTACCGGCACATGATTCACGCCCGGTGTGCCGCTCAGTTCGTGCGGCCGGTCGCCATAGGCGCATTCCACCACCGTCAGGTGCACGCCGCTCTCCAGCATGTGTCGCTCGAATTCGCGATAGAGGCGCATGCGGCTTTCCCAGCGGACTGGGTTGGCGATGGCAGTGACGACGTGCAGCAGATCGGCGCGCATTCTCAAACTCCCACACTTCTGGTAGTTGTTGGCTGAAAACGCCACATAGAACTGCTCATGCGTTTTCCCCGAATTTCTCGTCAGGCTCCAGAAAGAGCGCTGTCTCTGCCTGACGCCGGCGTAACAGGCCGGCGACGACCCTACCGCCCGCGTGATCCCACAAGTCGATCTGCGCGGCGGCGCCGTCGTAGTCTCCAGCGTTCAACTTACGTAGCAGGGTGCTGCTGCCGAATGCGCCAACGCCGAGGTTGTAGATGAAATCCTGCAGCGCCGCAGTCTCGTCTACTGTCAGCCAGACCTTCACCACACGGGCAATTTCGAGCGCAGCCTTGTGTAATTCATCGGCCAGCCAGATACGCGCGAGCTGAAGCGTGATTGGTGGCGTATTCTCCGTCACCGGGGAACCATCCGGCAGCCAGACCGACCCGTAACCAATCGTCCAGCGCGGAGGCTTTGCCAGCATGTCAAGATATGGCTTGGATGAAAAACCCTCGAATCTAGCTGCGAGTTCCGCGGCTCTCTGATCTTCTGTTTCGCTCATCATCGCGTCGTCCAGTTTTGATTGATGGCATAGCGTACCAGGCCAGCGAACACGGTGGCGGCGATGCCGCACAACACCCAGGAGCCGAGCCGGGCGGTACAGCGCTTCCATTGCCGGTCGAGCCATTCCGACATGGCTTTTTCCACCGCCTCCTTCAGGAGGTCGGGCGGGATGTTGTCGATGGGCATGTGCAATCCTCCAGGCCCGCGGCGGGGACACGGTGATGAGTCGAAGACAGGTCAGGGACACCCGGCGCGCGAGCAAAAGAAAAGCCGCCCGGAAGCGGCTTATGCGGTACTGACAGTAGGTGCGTCAGATCACGAACTGGGGTCGGCCATTTCCTTGCCCTCTTCGAGGTCGTGCTGAGAAACTCGCCGCAGCTCAAGAAAGGGAGCCGGTTCCCGTTGAGTGATCGATGCTGTCCCCACTTCCGGTGGCCAACAAGCAGCGTCTCACGTCTACGGTGTCCCGTTGAAAGTTAGGGTACCCTTGGCAACGACATTGCCAGTGGCGTCGATAGAGAACAGACGCGTGCTGCCGGTGCCGACGACGACCTTTCCAGTGGCGTCTTCTTGTACCCAGATGTTGCCGGCAGCATCCAGTGCGATCTTCTGGCCCTGTGCCGCGCGTAGGGCGATTCCGTCCGCGACGGTGGCTGTGTCGGTACGTATGCCGTGCAGGAAGTTGCCCGCGGCCTGCAGTGGATTGTTTGGCCAAACCGATTGGTCGGCGGTGGTCGAACCGTAAGCAAGGAACGACCGCCCGTTCGGCGCAATCGAATCTGGCTCTGCGACGAACCCGTTGAGGAAACCGGCTCCGTACGCTCCTGGCTTGTAGGTAATCGCAGATGCGAGCGTAATGCCGAATATCGCAAGCGGCGTACCTATCGTGTTCTGCAGTGTAAGTGTGCCACCGGCCGTGTTGCGGATCACCACGGAGGTGTCGCTGTCGCCCCGCACGTAAGCGGTGACTATCTTCGGCGCCGACGTTAGCGACGCCACCGTACCGGTGTTCGGGCTCCACCAGCCGGCCGCAGTCAGAGCATTGCACACACAGCCGACGATATCCTGCGCCGTTCCGCCACCGGCGACAGTGAGAGAGGCCGCGCTTCCGGCTGCCGTCGTATTTTGCGACAGGCCGACCGATGTGCCACGCACATAGGTCACGACCGTACCTCCGGGAATGCCCGGACCGCTGATCGAAACGCCACCGGAACCGGAGCCCGTCACGCCCGCCGGCACGGTACTCAAGACGACGGAGTTCTGTCCGCTGCCGTATGTCGCCGATACGATGAAGCCGGCCAGGGCAATCGTCACGGGTCCATAACTAGCCCCTGAGGGGTCGGTCGCGGTGACCGTGAACGCGCTGCCCGCCGACTGTGCGACGGTGCCGAATTCGCCGTAAGCCGCAGCCAACGCATGCGGTGGAGCCGGCGGCAGATATACGCCGGCCGTCAGATTCAGGCGCGACAGGGAACCCGAAACAACGTCGGTGATCTGCAGTCCACCCGCGGCGATTCCACCGTTCGGCGCCGGGGCACATGGGCTCGGTAATACTTGCGCCATCAGGACGAGCAGTCCGCCAGCGTTGGTATCCGCCGTCACACCAGGAATGGTGGCCGCATTGATCGCACTTGCAACCGCCGCCATGGTGCCATTGATCGAAATCGTGACGCCATTGACGTTGATCTCGTCGCCCGAGGAAGAGGTTCCGACGGCCGTGGAGATCACCACCGCCATGGCGTCACGGAGCGTACTGTAGGTACCGGGCGAAATCCCCAAGGCCGCCAACGGGGAACCGACGCCATCGTTGATGGTGAGCACGCCAAGATCGTTCGGGGCGGTGCTAAACAGCACCAGTCGCTGATCCGCGCCATAGGTATTGACCATGGCACGTACGTAGGGAATGGCCGTAGCATTGATTGCAGCTGCCACTGAGGCAATGTCGCCGTGTGCACCGTCGGGATTGAGTGTGACCGATACGGCTGTAGCAACAGGCACACCGCCGCCGGATATAGTCACCGGCGGGGACGAACTGGCGGAATAGCCGCTGCCGGGGTTGGTGACGACGATGCCTGTCAGAAAGCCGTTGCTGATGACCGGAGTTGCAGTCGCCTGCTGGCCGCTGTTCGGCGCTGCGATGGTGACAGTGGGAGCTGAGGTATAGAGCCCGGCGCCGCCGCTGCTGACCGTCAGACCGACGATCTGGCCGCCGCTGACGTTCGCCGATGCCTTAGCGGTCACATCCAAAGTGACGGTGACTGTGGCGTTCTGCGTCACCATTGCGTTCGTGTTGTCGCCGAACACTGCCGGATAGCTGGTGGCTCGCCGGTTGACCTGCCCTGTGCCGGACTCGCCGTTGTAGCCGCCCGCGATACTGAAGCCGTTGAACACATGGCCGCCATGGACCATGATTGTGTTCTGCGTCTCGTCTGCCTGCAGCCCGTTCATCGCCCAGGCTGCCAGCGCGTGACCCTGTGTCGCGATGCTGTTGCCCGCCGTAACATCCCAACCCGCGTCGGCCGTGAGGCTCACGAGGTCGCTTTCGCCGACCTTGATATCGGTGCTCAGGTTACCGCGCGCGGCGGCATCTTCATCGATCGCCGGGCCCTGGATAACGTCGAGGAATTTCCAGCCAGCGCTTCCATCGTAGAAGCGATTCCAGGTGAGGTTGTCGTACAGGAACGGCTCGGTCCCGTTCCGGTACTTGCCATAGTACAAGTTATTGATGTAATTAGTCATCTTGCCGCTGCGCGCGGCGTTACTGTTCGCTGAATTATTTTCGATCGTGCAGGAGCTAAAAGGAATATCGGCGCACACCGAACCGAGAATCGGGCCAAGTCCGCAGAAGCTCTGACCTCCCATTACGGTCGTGTCATATCCAGCATTTGTCGCATAGACAACGTCCGCCACAATGCTGGCACCGCCGGCAAGCACAGCACCGCTCTCGAACCGCACGGACACCGTCCGCCCGGGGGCGGCAACGCTGGACAGCCATTGCGTGGCTAGCTTGTAGGTGCCTCGGGGCAGTACGATCTCACCGGAGCCACCCGAAGGAACCGACTGCGCCGCTGCGTCGAGTGCAGGGGTAATGTCGCTGCTTCCCGTCGGGTCGGCACCGAAGTCCAGGATGTTGATGCAGTCCGCCGTACGTGCGGCAAGCGTACGCGCCGTCGTGCCGGCGGTTGCAACGACGAGGGCAGCCGAAGCATCCTGCCCAGCGAATCCAGTAGCGTATTTCTGCCCAGCGACCCACGCCTGCGTCGCGTAGTTGGCCGGATTGTTGGCGTCGTACGGCATGTAGCCCAACGCGCCGGTCACATCCGCGGCGGCCAACGCCGCTCCCGCGGTCACCAGCCCCTTGGCATTGACCGTGACTTTGTCGAACGTGCCTGGCGCGGTGATCGCCCGTAAAGTCGCTTGGATGTTCGAGTTGCCGGAGCCGGTCACATCGCCTGTCAACGTCAGCAATCGGCCGGAAGTCATTACGAACTCTGTGGTAGCCAACTGGCTGCTGGAATCGTTGGCGGCCGGCGCCGGCGCGGTCGGTATGCCGCTGAAGGCCGGCGATGCCAACGGCGCCATCACCGACATATCGGCTTGCAGGGCACCCCTTGAAAGCTGCACCCCAGGACCGATACCAACCGCCTCGGGTCCTCCGACCAGCGGGCTCACGCGGCCTAGGAGACTGTCGCTGGCAAGCGTCAAGGCCGGCTGTGTGCTGCCTAGCAGTTGTACGACCGTCGCAGTGATGCTGACGCCATTCTGGTCAATCAGGATCTGGTCCGTCGAATTGACGGCCGTAGCCTCTGGCAGCTGCGCAACGGTCGGCATGAAGTCCTCATACAGACAGATCGGCCCCGCTATGGTCCGGCCGATCGCATGGAAAACATCCAGGAGTTCGGGAGCGATGTCCACCCTGGGGCGGGCGGAAGAAGAGACATTCTGGCCGACGAGGCGACCCAAGGTTCAATGCGTCGCCGACGCCGCCTGCCAAGTTCCCCAGGTACCTATCCACTGTGCCGCGCCATTGGCCGGGATAGTCAGGTCGGCGCCCGTCCAGTTTTCTTGCAGTGGGCTCGACCCGCTGAGGTTGAACAATACCGGGCAGTTGCAGCGTACCAGCACGCGCCGTTCCTCCGGAACAGGCGGCGCCGCATAGGCGACTGCCTGGGCGCCCGTGCCATCGCCGGTGATCGTGACAGGTACCGCAGTGCCCACCGGTCCGTAGCCACTTCCGCGGGCAGTCACCACAACACCAAGCAAGGCCCCGCTTGCCAGAACGGCCTGGGCTGCAGCGCCGCTGCCGGCTCCACCGATGGCAACGCTCGCCGTCGTATACCCAGACCCTGCGGCCGTGACACGTACGAAACTTATCTTCCCCTGCAGCGCAGCCTGGTAACTGGAAAGCATGGACTGCACTCCGGACGCGGCGACAGTGACCATCACGCTTTCCGCGATATCCGGGAACACCAGTGTCTGCAGGCTATTCAGCGCGACTGGGTCGCACGTAAAGCGTGCGCTGAAGTTGTAGTGATTGCCCTCAATGATCAGGGAATCCGTGTCTGCGACCAGGCATTGCACCACGTTAGCGCTGCCAGTGGCGCCCACGAAACAGTTTCGTGCCACGAGAATGTTCTGTGGTCCATCGCGCAGTAGTACTCCGGTCGTCGCTGTCGTGCTCAGCTCAATCCAGTTATCCGTGATCGCGAGACCGCTGCAGGCGATACCGAAGTTCACACTCGTCGCGTCTGCCTCGATATTATTGACGCAAATTCCGGTAACCGAGCACGCCTGCACGATGTTGTCGGTCACCCGCACGTTCTGACTGCCGCCGCAATTGATCCCGTTGGCGGCGCCGCTGACGGCGTTGTCTGATACGTCGCTGCCGATCGAACCACCGCAGTCGATGCCGAAGGTCGCACTGCCGGCAATGGTGTTGTCGATCACGCGCGAATCGATCACGTTGGCAAGAATTCCCGCCCCGTTCACCTGGGTGCCATTGCCCACAAGGAGATTGCCCGCAATCAGCAAACTCTGGCCGGCTGCACTGATACCATACAGCGTGTTGCCGTGGCAGAGATTGCCCGTCACCAGGATCGCTATGGCGTCAGGATTGGCGTTGCCCCATGTCGGCGGCACCGTGTTGGTGGCGTTGAAATTGCCGACCGCGATTCCGCGCACATTGTTCCACGCCCGGTTACCAAGAATCTGTACCAGGTGCGCCTTCTGTGTGAAGGTGGGATCAGTGAAATCAATGTTGAAGCCATATTGCCCATTGTCGTGTGCCCGGTTCTCTGCCACCAGTACCCCGGCACACGCCTGCACCCACAACCCATGCACTGTGTTGGCGGCAAACTCACAGCCACGCACAACATGCTGGCATGCCGCCGGGTCGCTCGCCTGAATCACCAACCCAGTGCCCAGATTGGCCCCCGCTGCATTGCGGAAGACACAGCAATTGAACTCGGAAGCAGTGCACTGAGCCGTTACCAGAACATCCCAACTGTCAATGTTGACCAGTTGCTTGTTGGCGTCGAAAGTCACGCCCTCAGCGCAGAAGTTCCCTCCCTGCACGCTGATGAAAGCTCCATTGCCGCTCTGGCCGATACGCCTCAGGATGCTCTTTCCAGGCACGCCGAGCAGCACCGTGGACACGCCGATCGTCCATTGTCCCTTCACCGCGTAGACATTCGGACCGAGCCTCACCGGCCTGCCACTTGCCACCGCCGCTGCCAACGACGCGGTATCGTCGGTCACACCATCGCCCACCGCGCCATAGTCCTCCACCGACACGGCATCTGCAGCCACCGCCGCCAGAGTTCGTGCGGCTGTAGCCCCGGTGGCGGTGACTGCTAACGCCGACGCATTGATACCAGCCACTCCGGCGAGCCCAGCCATGAACTGCGCATAAGGAAGCGCGGCGTTGGCGCCGTTCTGTGCCAACGCGACCAGGTCCTCGCCGTGCGGCCCTACGGCCGTCGGAAGGTTGCTGATGGAGAATGGCGCCGTCGTCCCGTTCAGCACAGCACCAGAGAGCTGAAGATTTGCCCCGACTGCTATCGGTTCGGGTGCGCCGACGCTGGTACCCCCATAGCCTAGCAGCGCGCCCTGCGCCAAAGCGAGCTGCGGCTGCAGTCCCGCGACGATCTGCGCGCGAGTCACCTTGCGGGTTGTCCCGTTCTGGTTCGCCGCGAACTCGTCAGTATCAGCCGACACCGTGGCTGCATCAAGTTCGTCGATGGTCGGCATGCCTCAGCTCCCCAGCAGAATCGGATCGCCGTTCTGGTCAGTGATCACGGCACCCGCCTGTGTGGTGAGAGCCGAGTCGTCCGAACTCGTCATGCCGGCAAGCGACTGTACAGGCAGCAACACGGTCCGTCCGATCAATCGGCCGTTCGCGGTACCGACGACAACCTGAACGGAATAGGTCGTGCCGGCCACACCGCCGGAGAACCAGACCACCGCCACCGTTCCATCGGCCGCCATATTGCCGGCCTTGAGACCGCCACTAGTGCTTGGCGTCACCGTGACGTCGATGCTGGTGATCGTGTCGTCGCGAGCACCGGCCAGTGCCTCCGAAATGTCCAGCTCATAGTCGAGGACATCGCTGGGGTCCTTTGCCGGCCACGCCAGTGGCGACGGCGGCAGCGGAACAACGCCGCGCGGAAGCCGGAAGAAGCCGTCGAGCACCACACGGCGCGCGACCGAGGGCCGCCAGACGGCGGTGGCGGGGGTGGACATGGCGCAGGATCTCCCGGTTCAGGACTTCGCCTGTAGCACGGCAATCTGGGCAGACAGTGTCGCAATCTGCGCCTGCAGAGCGGCGAGATCCGAAACGGTACTTGGTGCGTCCGACGCCGCCGGGGCCGCGAAACCCGTGCCTTGCGTTATCCAGCCCACGTGCACGTCCAAGCCCGTGACATCCTGCCATCGTAGCGCACGATGGAACATTTTTGCGGGATCGGCGTCGGTGGTCAGCAACTCCGCCACCACGCCGGTGGCGTCGATGCGTGCGTATGTCTTCATTGGTTCCTCTTGTGCTGATCGACGGAACAGAAGGCGTCAGTACTCGACGATCACCATGCCGGCGGCACCGTTGCCGCCCTGAGCGCCGGTACCGCCGGTCGCCGCGCTGGCGCCACCGCCACCGCCACCGCCCCCTGGACCTGTAGCGCCGATCCCCTGGATCAGTCCGCTGGTACCGCGTCCGCCGCCGGGGCCACCGCCGTCACCGCCGCGTTGTGCTACGGGAATGGCATCGGTGCCGTATGAACCACCGAAGTTGGCGTCCCCGCCGACCCCCACGCCACCCGAGCCACCGGCGCATGT
>Ga0255353_1001930_pt1 | contig 10902 bp, 11 predicted proteins | sample HBST25metaG_FD_189941 | JGI IMG/M metagenome (GOLD analysis project Ga0255353, IMG submission 189941) | Peat soil microbial communities from Stordalen Mire, Sweden - H.B.S.T25 | ecosystem: Environmental > Terrestrial > Soil > Wetlands > Peat | place: Sweden: Norrbotten County, Stordalen Mire...
CGCATCGCCTCGCGCTCGGGCCGCCAATAACTTCCGCCGCAAATCATCCTCATAGGCTCGCGCCATAGCTCTCGCGTCGCCGGAGTTTCGCCATACACAGATTACACTATCGGTGAAAATGCTCTAAAGCCATGACCTACCAGTCGTGCCCTGACGCTTCTTGCCTTTGGGGATGAGTTTTTCCGAAGCATGTAAAGCCCGTGGTGATTTCAGGCTCAGGGCCTAAAGGTCCGTTGATTTCGGGCTACTGCGGCAGTCAAGGCTAAAGCCATGACCTACCAGTCGTGCCCTGATACAAAACAACCTTTTGAAACGCGTTCTGCGGTTTTTTCCGAAGCCTGTAAAGGCCCGTTGATTTCAGGCTCAGGGCCTAAAGGCCCATTGATTTCGGGCTACTGCGGCAGTCAAGGCTAAAGCCATGACCTACCAGTCGTGCCCTGACGCTTCTTGCCCTTGGGGATGAGTTTTTCCGAAGCATGTAAAGCCCGTGGTGATTTCAGGCTCAGGGCCTAAAGGCCCATTGATTTCGGGCTACTGCGGCAGTCAAGGCTAAAGCCATGACCTACCAGTCGTACCCTGATACAAAACAACCTTTTGAAACGCGTTCTGCGGGTTTTTCCGAAGCCTGTAAAGGCCCGTTGGTTTCAAGCTACCTTCGGCACCCTTCGACTGCGCTCAGGGCAGGCTATAATTCGTGCCCTAAAACGAAACGAGATTATGGTCCTGAGGTATATTGTTGATTTGAAATAAGGGCGCTCTTGCAGAAGATTTCGCTTCGGCCCTACGGGACGAAACGACTCTGTGCAACGCCATCCCAGGGTTCCGCCGCGCTTCACCCAGGGCTATTCTCGCGCTCTTCCTACGGGAGAGACTATGACGCATGTTTCATTCCTCGCGGGTCGGCGCAGCCGGTGGACGACTGACAACATAATCTTGTACCTTGCAGGTTCGTGGCCTCGTACCCTTTCGCCAGTAAAAGACAACCGCAGGTCCTTCGACTCGCTACGCTCGCTCAGGATGACGGGACACGGAGCTTCCGTACACAATCCGTGAAAATGCAATAGAAGTGGGTCCTGCCGGGGATCTGGATTGCGCGAACCATACAGCTTTTCGGACATGGCGTTGATGAAGCCGTCGTTGGCCGGCGCGTAGTAACCTGGAATGCCGAGGGCCGGGTTTGAATTTTGCGAAGTGCGTATTTTCAAAATCAGGCAATGACCAGGGACTCTGCTTTTATCGCGTTTTCCTGATTCAGGGCATTTTGCTTGAGGATCGTTCCGAGAGAGTCAACATCGAGCGGCTTGTGCAACAGGAAGCCCTGAAACACATCGCAATTCAGGTCTATCAGAGTCTGCATCTGCGCTTCCGTCTCCACGCCCTCGGCAACCACCGTCAGATTCAGGCCGTGAGCGAGTGTGATGATGGCTCGCACCACCGAAATTGCATTCTGCGAGTATTCGTTCAAATCGCGAACAAATGAGCGATCAATCTTGACGGAATCCACTGGAAGCTTCTGGAGATAGCTCAAAGACGAGTAGCCGGTTCCGAAGTCGTCGATGGATATCTTCACGCCCAGGGCACGCACTTTCTCCATTTCAATAATGGCTTCTTTCATGCTCGTCATCATGGAGCTTTCAGTCACTTCCAACTCGAGGTATGCGGCATCCATGCCGGTTTGGTCGATCACCTCCTGGACTTTGGAAGCAAAGTCGCCAGAACAGAGTTCGACGGTGGAAGCATTGACCGCAAGTTGCATGGGCGGAAATCCGCCAGCTTGCCAGCGCAGCCACTGCAGGCAAGCCTGGGTCAAGGCCCATGTGCCCAGATCCAGAATGATTCCTGTTTGCTCAGCGACGGGAATGAACCGGACGGGCGAGACAGAACCCAGGGCTTTGCTGTTCCACCGCATGAGCGCTTCGACTCCAACGATGTGGCGGCGTGGATCCAGTTGCGGCTGGTAGTGAAGCTGCAGTTCGTTGTTTTCAATCGCCTTTTGGAGGTGGCGCCCGATCTCGATGATTTCGTTGGCAGCAGAGCCCAATTCGGAGTTATAGCGACGCCAGGAGTTGCGCCCCTTCCGTTTGATCTCGGACAGGGCTGCGTCCGCGTTGCGGACCAGAGCGGTTGCTTCAGTTGCATCTTGCGGAAATACGCTGATGCCAACTCTGCAGGAAGCACGCAGATCGTGGTCCAGGACGGTAAATGGCTTACCGAAGGAAGTGCAGATCAGTTGGGCGACCGCCTCTGCAGCTTCGGGCGTTTGACAACTACTTAACAGAATTGCGAATTCGTCTCCGTCCAGCCGGGCAACTGTATCTTCCGGCCTGGTAACATCCACAAGCCTTCGAGCTGCCTGGCGCAGGAGCACGTCCCCCGCTCGATGACCATAGGTATCGTTGACGTTCCTGAATCGATCCAGATTGAGCGTCAGCACAGCGAAGGAGGTTTTCTGGCGCTTGCCGGCAGCCACAGCCTGTTCGAGGAGTTCTCTAAACCCCGCACGGTTGGGAAGCTCAGCCAACGAATCATGATGTGCCTGGAACGAGAGCTTCTCGTAGAGCGCCGTGTGTTCGATGGCGAGGAAGGCAAGCGAAGCAGCCTGTTGAAACGCTGGCAGTGCAGTCGGCGGTAGATCCGAGTGGAGATCGGTGACGGCCAAATACCCCACAGGCGGCTCAGATTGCTTCTGGATGGGGACAATCAGGAACGGGCTTTTGCTTGTCGCGCTTGCGCATGGCGCATCTCTGTCCGATAGCGCCGGCTCGGAGTTGGCTTTGAAATGAGAAGAGCTACAAGAAACGGCCTCGCTCTCGGAGAGGCGGCGCAATCTTTCCTGCGGCATCTTTGCGGTTGCGGTTATGCATGGGGATCCGATCCGGTTGACGATGACGGCGCAGCAAAGATGCGGGTAATGCCGCTCGCCTAATAGGGCGATTTCATGCAGAACAGTTTCCAGGATCTCATTGCGGGCCACGAGTTCAAGAATGTGATTTCGATCCGCTTCGAGCTCTTCAGCTCGAGCGAGCTCAACCGCTTGCGCTCGCAGAGTCTTGTTGACATTCTGCAACTCTCTGGCAAATCGCGTGGCGCGCATTTGCGCGGACTTTGGCGCTGTAATGTTCTCGTGAGCGACCACCAGGCGGGCGGGGCCCGGCCCTTCAAAAGGGGTAACACGGAGCATGAACCAGCTAGGCCTGTGAGGGCTATGGCATGGATAAGAGGTGAAGAATTCCTTTTGCCGGCCATCCAGCACGGCGTGAATGCCTGCGACGATCGCGGCCGCGTGCGGCTCCTGTGCTGTAGCCTTCTCGCAAATTGCCAGATAGTTCACGCCGATGCAGGCATTTGGGTGAGGCTGTTCATTATCGGTCGCAAACCGTCTCCAGGACTGGTTTACCGCGAGGATGGTTCCGTGCTCGTCCAGCAGAGCGACGTGCGCGGTCAACGAATCCAGCGCTGCCTGCCAGAACTCTGGGGATTGGCACGTCATTTTTCAAAAGTCTCCGACTTGTGCTATCGGCTGATCGGAGTTCATGTTTCACGGTACTTCGGGAAGACCAGCGACAACTATTAAGCCGAAGTTTATGGCCTCGCTTGAACGGGAGAGTTCATACGATTGACCTGTTCGGCAGACTTTTTTTATCTTCAGAGCGTTTTCACTGTTCCTGCAGGGTTGAATTCGTGGTTTCCCACCCATTTCACAAAGAACGTGAAATGGATGGGGCACGGAGCTTTCTTACACAATCGGTGAAAAGTCTATAACGCCGCGCTTTTTCAAAACCACTCGATAACAACTGTGAATTTTCCCTATCTGGGTTCGTGTTGTATTCAGATGCGCATGGGCATGAGGACGTAGCGGTACTTGTACTCGGCGTCGGGGTCTTCGGGGCGCATCTGGCCGGCGGACTGGGAATCCTTGAACTCGAGGCGAACTTCGCCATCGCCGCCAACGGCTTTGAGGAAATCGAGAATGTAGGAGGAGTTGAAGCCCACGGCGATGGGGTCGCTGGCGTAAGGAGTATCGATGGTGTCTTCGCTCTCGCCAGAATCGGTGGAGCTGGAGCTGATTTTGAGCTCGTTGCTTTCCAGGCGGAGGCGGATGGCGCCGGAGCGCTCATCAGCGAACTGAGCGACGCGCTGGATGGCTGCGCCAAGCTCAGAGGAGCGCACGACGGCGAACTTGGTGTTGTCACGCGGCATGACAGCCTCAAAGTTGGGGAACTGGCCGGAGAGTTTGCGGGTGCTGAGGGTGCGATGGCCGATACGGAAGAAGAGGGTGTGATCGTCGTCGGCAAAGTCAAACTTTTCGGCGTCTGAAACAGCGAGTAGCTGCTGCAGTTCCTGAAGAGCCTTGCGCGGGATGAGAACGCGCTTTTCACCGCTGATGCCTTCGAGAACTTCGTTGGGCTTTTCGACGTAGGCGAGGCGGTGGCCGTCGGTGGCCACCATGGCCAGCGACTCGGCCTTGATGACGAGCAGGGCGCCGTTGAGGGTGTAGCGGGACTCCTCGTTGGAGATGGCGAAGATGGTGCGGGCAATGAGCGTCTTCATCGCCAGGGAGGAGATGCTGGTAACGGCGATGGAGGGAAACTCGGGAACCTGGGGATAGTTGGCGCGCGCCATACCGACCATCTTGGTGTTGGAGCGGCCGGAGCGGATCTGCACCCAGTGGTTCTCTAGCAGCTTGATGGAGATGTCGCCATCGGGGAGCAGCTTGATGTAGTCGTAAAGCTTGTGGGCGGGAATGGTGCAGGCTCCGGGCTTTTTCACCTTGGCGACGGCGCTGGTGCGGATGGCCTGATCGAGGTCGGTGGCGGTGATGTTGAGCTGGTCGCCATCCGCCTCGATGAGAAAGTTGGAGAGAATGGGAATGGTGGTTTTGCGCTCTACGACGCTTTGTGTGGCTGTGAGCTCCTTGACCAATTCCTGACGGCTTACGGTAATCTCCATCGCTGCCCCCTGTACGGCCGGCTTCTCAACCTCTGTTTCCACGTCTGACATAAGCCTATCCTCGCTTTGCGGCTACCGAAGAAAACGCAATTGAAGCAGAATCCGCGCTGGCCACACTGTACAACACCTTGCGGCAGAGCGGAAACAGCTACCTTTTCTACTTCTTGATTGTATTCACCTTAGCATTGCTGTGCGCGTGGAAAACAGGGGTGTTTGTCTGGATTCCCAGGCATTGGCTGGCAACACGGAGCGACCTGCGCCGATGGGAGGCGGGAGAAGGCGAAGTGGGCCCAGGCACCTGGCCCGGAGCGGAGCGACGGTTAGTGGGAAAGGTGAAGAAAGAGATAAACAAAAGCCAGTAGTACCCGTAGTGCGGCAGGAAAAGTGGAAATAGAGACGATGTGATTCGTAGAAAAGGGTTTGGTAAGGTGGTGAGTTTTCCAAATCAAGACTGTGGAATTGAGGACATTTGGAAAACAGGGCGCGAGAGTCGGTATAGCGTTCCCTGTTTCCCACGACTTGCAGAGGGAGCGAAAAAAGGCCTGTGGAAAGGGGAGGCTTTGTGTGAAAAGGGTGTCCGGAGGCGCGTGTGGCACGGGGTTGGAGAGGACCAGCTATGCACCGCGGACAGGTCTTCCACAACTTGCACAAAGGGTGAATGGGGAAGGTGGAGAGAAGATTCCCGGCTATGGTTCGCGAGGAGGGTGGTTCCCATTCCAGTACGGGCGGCGGGAGATGGATCAGGTTTGTATGGGGGTTCATCTTTGCGGGTCCTAAACTGACGGTGGAGAGCTTGAGGGGATGGGGATCGATATTGCGCGCATGGAGAGCGAGCTGGTGAAGATGTCGGCCGAGGGGACGCCGGGGCAGGAGTTTTGCGAGGCGATTTCAGAGCTGGCAAGGACGGGGCGGTTTGCGCAGTTAAGGGATGTGCTGCCGGGAATCGTGTACGACGAGCTGTGGGAGCGCTACCAGAAGAATGCGGCGGTTTTTGTGGCGGAGTGGCGGCGGCTGGCACAAGAGATGCAGCAGGGGTTCATTCAGCACGCGCGGCAGAGGCTGACCTCGCTGACCAAGCTGCAATATGCCGGGCTGGAAGCGCCAGCGCCGGCATGGCAGGAGATTCAGCGCGCCCTGGACGACCAGCAGAACGACCTGCTGCGCGCGGCGATTGCGCTGGAACTGCTGGGGCTGGTGGAGCCGGCTGTGCTGCGGGCGACGCAACTGCGGGAGTGCGTAGTGGCCACGCCAAGTTCGGAAGAGGCGGACCGGTACCTGGACGAAGCGACGCGATGCTATTTTTATGGCCTGTTCACGGCCTGCGCGGTGATGTGCCGCTCAGTGCTGGAAGAGGCAATCAAGCAGAAGCTGCCGACGGCGCTGGCGCGGCAGGTGCATACGCGCTACCGGAAGACGGCAACACTCGGCAACCTGCTGCATGAAGTGAATGACAACCTGCAAATGACGGGATTTGACGCGGAATTTCCGCGGGTGGCGAACCTGGTGAACGATGTGGGAAGGAAGGCAGTGCATCAGGGGCTTCTGTCAGAAGATGAGGCGCGCGAATGCCTGCAAAACGCGCGCGCGGCGCTGCAACTGCTGCTGGGGAAGTGAGGTTCACAGCGCAGCCCTTGAGATATAGCTTTTATACTTGATATTCATGTCTTATGCGACAGCCATCGAACAACTGAGCGCCCTGACGCCAGAACTATATCGCAAGCCTGATCAGCCGCGGCGGAAGTTCTCGCTGGATGAGATCGGCGTGCTGCTGGGCGCGCTGGGCGATCCGCAGCGGCGGCTCCGCGCGGTGCTGATCGCGGGAACCAACGGAAAAGGCTCGACGGCGGCGACGCTGGCTTCGATTCTGACGGCGTCGGGAATGCGCGCAGGCCTGTACACTTCGCCGCACCTGGCGCGGGTGAACGAACGCATTCGCATCGGAGAGACAGAGATTGGCGACGACGATTTCGCGAGGCTTTACTTTCAGGTGGACGATGCCGCGCGGAAGTTGGTGGAGGAAGGCAGGCTGCCGCAGTTTCCCAGCTTTTTCGAGATTCTGACAGCGCAGGCGCTGCTCTACTTTGTTGAGGCAAAAGTGGACGCGGCGGTGCTGGAAGTGGGAATGGGTGGGTGGCTGGATGCGACGAATATTGTGGAGCCGCTGATTTCGATCATTACCGACATTTCGTTGGACCACACGGAATGGCTGGGCCCGACGATCAGCGCTATCACGCGGGAGAAGGCAGGAATCCTGCGGCGGGGCGGGACGCTGATTGCGCTGCCGCAGCTTCCGGAAGCGAACCAGGTGCTGGATGAAGTCACTGCCGAGCTGAATGTGCGCAGGGTGAACACGACGGCCTACATGCCGCAGGTGGACACGATGGGTTCTTATTCGGTGGAGGCGCTGGGCGCAGAGATCAAGGTGGATTCGCCGCTTGCTGGGGCGCATCAGCGGCGGAATGTAGCGCTGGCGCTGGCTGCGGCGGTGGAGTTGGCAACGGCGCATGGGTTTCCGATTACGCCGGAGGGCATCGCCGCAGGGATTCGGCAGACGCGCTGGCCGGGGCGGCTGGAACGCATCGAGAAGAATGGCGTGGAGTGGATTCTGGATGTGGCGCACAACCCGGCTGGCGCGCTGGCGCTCAGAGCGGTCCTGACGGATTTGCTGAGAGGAACGAAGGCGGGAACGCTGGTCTTCAGTTGTCTGAAGGACAAACCGGCTGGAGAGATGGCGCGGATTCTGTTTCCACTCTTCGAGCAGGTAATTCTGGCGCACATTCACTCGCCGCGGGCTACGGAGATGACGGAGCTGGAGACTGCGGCCAAGGCAACGGGAGTTCCGGCGGTGAGCGCGGGGTCAGTGCGCGAGGCGTTGCAATGGGCGGAGAAACGCGGTCAGAGCGGCGCGGTTGTCGTTTGCGGGTCGATTTACCTGGTGGGCGAGGTGCGGCCAATACTACTGAACGATGGAGTCATCTAGTGAGAAGCCGTCCCAATCCGCTGCCCTGGTTCGACCGCTGGCGGACGAACCTCATTCAGACGCCGATCTTTGGGCTGGTTACGGCGATCTTCGGAAGCTTGTCGCTGCTGATTTCGCTGGTGGACCGGACGGGCAATGCGCAGCATCGGATTGCGCGCGTCTGGGCGCGAAGCTGCGTGTGGGTTTCCGGGTCAAAGCTGACGGTGATTGGAGCGGATAAGCTGCCCAGGAATCCGATCGCGGTGTACGCATCGAATCACACATCGTACATGGATATTCCGGTCATCTTCTCCGCGCTTCCCTTCCAATTCCGCATTCTGGCGAAGAAGGAATTATGGTCTATACCATTCATAGGATGGTACTTAAATAGATCGGGACAGATTGCTATCGATACGCGCAATTCGCACGCTGCGCGCTCCAGCCTGAGCGCGGGAGCGAAGGCGCTGCGCTCGGGAACGCCGGTATTCGTGTTTCCGGAGGGGTCGAGGACGCAGGACGGGGGGCTGCAGCCGTTCTTGTCGGGAGCGGCTTTCCTCGCCATTCGGGCACAGGTTCCAATCGTGCCGATGGCGCTGAGCGGAGTCTACGAACTGCTGCCGATTCATACGCATCACTATTATCCCGGTGAGCTGATGCTGAGGATCGGGGATCCGATTGCGACTGCGGGGATGAGCCTGCGGCAGACGGATGAACTGACGGCGGAATTGCGAGTGGCCATCGGGAAGCTGCTCGACGGGACGGAAGCTGATGAATTTAAATCAGTTGAGACCGAAGTGGCGGGTACGTAGGTTTGAGATTGCCAGCCAGGTCCTCTATCGCAGTTGCCGCCTCTACGATTAAACTGTTGCTGCCATGAGCGTTCATATTGCCATTCCCGAGCCGACCAGCAGCGATGCGACGTACAACGAGCACTCACTGCCGCCTTATCTGGCGTCGTTGCGCGCCGCCGGAGCAACGCCGATTATTGTCCCACTGCACGCGCGGCAGGAAAGCGTGGCCCGTCTGCTTGCTGGGGTGCAGGGAGTTCTTCTTCCGGGGAGCAGGTTTGATGTTGACCCGCAGAGATATGGGGAAGATCCGGTACCAGAGTGCGGTGAGCCGGACCCCGTGCGGACGGCAGTGGACGAACTGCTGATGCAGGAGGCATTTAGCCAGCACAAACCCATTCTGGCGATCTGTCACGGCGCCCAGAGCCTGAATGTATGGCTGAACGGGTCGCTGGTGCAGAACCTGGAGTCCGCCGTCGATCACCGGCCAGGCCGGGATGTGGTGGGGGCTCATCCAGTGCGAATTGAGCCAGGATCGCGGCTGGCCGGAATAATTCCCAAGGGTTATGCGGCCTTGCCGGAGGTCAACTCGAGCCATCACCAGGCAATTCGCGCCGCAGGCGATGGATTGGTTGTGAGTGCTGTTTCGGCGGCCGACGGGGTGATCGAGGCGGTGGAATTGAGCTCGACGGAGCACTTTGTTCTGGGAGTGCAGTGGCATCCGGAGCGGACCTATACTCATAGCGCCTTTTCGCGCGCCATTTTCGCGGCATTTTTGCAGGCGGCAGCAGTCTGGCAGCCACGGCGGATTGATGAGTCGGTCGCACGGCATGAGTGAGGCTGGGCAAACGGCGGGTGGCCGGCTCAAGGAGCTTCTGGCGGAGAATGGCGTGGAAACGTTGGATGCGGCACAAGCAAAGAGCTTTGAGGATTACCTTTCGCTTCTTCTTCGCTGGAATGGGCGCGTGAACCTGACCGCGATTCGCGACGAAGAGGGGATTCTGAAGCGGCATTTTATAGAGTCAATTGCCTGCGCGCGGAGTCTGCCTGCGGAAATTGGCACTCTTCTTGACTTTGGGTCGGGCGCGGGTTTTCCTGGACTTCCCATCGCGCTATGCCGGCAGGAGATCGCCGTGACGCTGGCGGAATCCCAGGGCAAGAAGGCGGCGTTTCTGAGCGAGGCGGTACGAGTGCTGGGGGTGGACGCAAATGTCCACTCGGGGCGGGCTGAGACGCTGGGCTCGCAATTCGACTGCGTGACGCTGCGAGCTGTCGACAAGATGGAAAAGGCTGTTCAGGCCGCGGCGCGGCTGGTACGGCCCGGCGGCTGGCTGGCGCTGATGACCACAGAGACTGAGCTGGAGAAGCTGAAGCTGGCGGCAGGCGCGAAGTTTGCCTGGACGGGAGTGGTTCAAATGCCCGGCGGCGAGGACCGGCTGCTGGCGCTGGGAGAGCGAGAGATGAGAACGATACCAGAGTGAATGTGCCCTTGGCGAGGTTCTTCAATGTGGCTTTATTTCCACCCCAACGAGCAAAAATCGCTCGTCTGGGTCCCGGAGAGGAAAAAGCCACTTGGCACGCGTGCTACCGAGATAGACCTACTCTGGGTTTGCTTAGTTTGCCAGCTTGATGAGGGCCAGCTTTCGAATGGCGGCGAGATCTTTCGCGGCCTTCACGACCAGGCGTAAGCCGGTACCCTCGGCGTAATGCGTAGCCTCGTCGAGGAGCTTGAGCACGGGCTTCGGGAGATCGCTCTGACGGGCTGCCGCGACAGCCCTGTCGCCAAGGACAAACGCGACGCGAAAGCAGCCATCGCACGGGGCGAGATAGACGATGGTTCGCTTCTTGAGTTTGAGCAGGAGGGACCAGCCGTACTTGGGTGAGGAGGATTTCCACTCCTGAATGGAGGCTCCCTGAGCGGCGAGCCAATCCAGCAGTTGCTTCCATGTTTCAGCGGTCGGTCCCAGAGCGGCGGCGATCTCAGCGTCTGTGGGCTGGGCAGGTTGGCCGATAAAGGCGTTCGGGATTTCCATGCTGCTCCTTTCCGGTACTGCGGTTGTATTATCTTCAAATCTTAGAAAATCGGCAAAAGCCGGGCCTTAAGGCCTTGTATTCCTGCGCGTTTTTCAGAGGGCTGAACAGGCTGCGGAAGGCCTGTTTCCAAGCGAGAAGTGCGAAAAACATCCCTCAGGGCCTCATTGATTG
>Ga0255353_1001936_pt1 | contig 10881 bp, 10 predicted proteins | sample HBST25metaG_FD_189941 | JGI IMG/M metagenome (GOLD analysis project Ga0255353, IMG submission 189941) | Peat soil microbial communities from Stordalen Mire, Sweden - H.B.S.T25 | ecosystem: Environmental > Terrestrial > Soil > Wetlands > Peat | place: Sweden: Norrbotten County, Stordalen Mire...
CTCACACCCTCTGCGCAACCTGCTCTGCGGCTGACCAACCCCAAGCTCTGGTGGCCGGTGGGCTACGGCGAGCCCAACCTCTATCCCGTCACGCTGAGCTTCGTCACTGGCGGTAAGGTTTCCGACCAGACCTCCTTCCAGACAGGCATTCGCCAGTTCACCTACTCGGAAGACGGCGGCGTGCTGAAGATGTGGATCAACGGACGCCGCTTCATCGCCCGCGGAGGCAATTGGGGCTTCCCCGAATCCATGCTGCGCTATCGGGCGCGCGAGTATGAAACCGCGCTGCGCTATCACCGCGACGAGCACTTCAACATGATTCGCAATTGGGTGGGCCAAACCGGAGACGCGGCATTCTACGAGGCTGCCGACCGCAATGGCGTGGTGGTATGGCAGGATTTCTGGCTCGCCAATCCATGGGACGGCCCCGATCCCGACGACAACGCGCTTTTTCTGGCCAACGCAAAGGACTATCTGCTCCGCATTCGCAACCATGCCTCGCTGGGGCTCTTCTGCGGGCGCAACGAGGGCTTTCCGCCGCAGCAGATCGACGACGGCCTGCGCCAGATCGTCGCCACGCTCGAGCCGGGGTCGCACTACATCTCCAGCTCCGCCGACGGTCCGGTCAGCGGACACGGCCCTTATCGCGTTGAGCCGCTGAAGTTCTATTTCCAGCATGCACCGGAGAAGATGCACAGCGAAATGGGCGCGCCCAACGTCGTCGAGATGGACAGCCTGCGCCGCACCATGCCGGATTCCGCGATGTGGCCGCAGGGCAGCCAGTGGCCGCTGCACGACTTCCATTCTCACAACCCATTCAAGGACGCAATCGACCAACAATACGGCGGCGCGGCCAACCTCACCGACTGGATGAGGCTGGCTCAATTCGTCGACTACAACGCCTATCGCGGAATGTACGAGGGGCAAAGCAAGAACCGACTCGGACTGCTGATCTGGATGAGCCATCCCGCCTGGCCGTCGCTGCTGTGGCAGACGTACGACTACTTTTTCTCGACCGATGCGGGCTACTATGGCGCGAAAAAGGGCGCCGAACCGCTGCACATCCAATGGAACGCCGCGAGCGATGCCGTTGAGGTGGTGAATTACAGCGCGGGCGATCAGCCCGGCCTCACCGCGCACGCCGAAGTGCTGAATCTGGACGGTTCGGTGAAGTGGGAGAAAAGCGCGACCCTCGACAGCCATGAGGACAGCACGGTTTCGCCCCTCCAGATGGAGTACCCGGCCGGGCTCTCGAGGACGCACTTCATCCGCCTGACCCTCACACGGAGTGGCAAGGAGCTCTCCTCCAACTTCTACCTGCACGGCCTCGCCGAGGAGGACTACCAGGGCATTCGCAGCCTGGACCGCGCCAGGGTGGAGGCCAAAACCAGCATTCAGCGGCGCGGCGCGCAGTGGCAGATCACCACCAGGCTGCACAACGCCTCCGCCACCCCCGCGTTGATGGTGCGCGTCAAAGCGGTGCGCGAGAAATCCGGCGATCCAATCCTGCCCGCTCTCTACAACGACAACTATGTCGCGCTGATGCCGGGCGAAAGCAGGACCATTGTTGTCGAAGTTCAGAACGCCGACACCCGCGGCGAGCGGCCGCGCATCGTTCTGGAAGGCTACAACCTCACCGCCGCCGATTGAACCCGCGGCATCGAGATCAGCCACGAATTAGAATGGCCTCTCCAATTGGAGAGGCCATTCTGGCGAACAAGCGATCTTTTTGTGTTGCTGAAGTATGGAGCCGAAAGTCGGACTCGAACCGACGACCTGCTGATTACGAATCAGCTGCTCTACCAACTGAGCTACTTCGGCCTGCCATTCGATTGTATCGTTGTGCCCGTCTCCGGTAAAGTTCAGCCTTGAGGCAAAGTTGCCGCCCGCCCTGCGCATCCCGGCGGCGAGAGGAAAAACATGGAACTGACGTTTCAGCTTGCCTTCCGCATCGCGATCGTATGGGCCGCGGGGTTCCTGCTCGCGGTGGCAGTTCGCGCGCTCCTGCCCGATCAGACGGGTTTCAGCTTTACCGAGGCGCAGGCCGCGCATTTTGTTTCCTACAGCCGGCTCGGCTTCTGGACCTGTCTTCTGGCCGCGCTCACGGTGACCGGCCTGGTGGTCTTCCGCGCCATGATTTCAGACCTCAGCGCGGGTTCTTTGCGGTAGAGCCCTGCCCGGCTTGCCGGCAACTCCGGCATGGGGAGAAAACGCCTTCAAAAACGGAAAGAGCCGCCCGGCAACAGGGCAGCTCCTTCCTCAGGGAGAATAGTTCCAACGGAGGCAAAACCATCAGAACTTTCTGGCTGCATAGTATGGGCGGTGGAAGGGAGTGTCAAGGGTAAATCGAGAGCTAAATAAATTGTTTATTATCAAATACTTGGCGCATGGACGCTGCAAGCAGCGCGGAGAGTGTCTTCGATTCTTCTTCGCCTTTTTGTCCCCGCCGTGCACCGTCTTTTCGGGGTGTTTCCTTGGGTTTCGCCCTATTTTTCCACAGGTTTTCCACTCCGTTAACCCTTCGGATGCGTCTCCCGGTTCTGGACGATTTTTCTCTGCTCAGTCCCGGAGATTCAGGCTGATGAATTCCTCTTCGTACACGGAGGAGGCCGGCCTGCCGCGCGAGATCCGATAAAGCGCCCTGAAGCCACCCAGAAAGAACCCCAGCAGGATCGCAGCCAGGGATCCGATTCCCACCAGCGTGGCGATTCCAAACAGAAGCCTTCCTGTCTTTGCCACTTCCGACTCTGTGGGTTGAGGAACCGACATTAGATCGGATTCGAAATGAACCGTTTGCAGCAACTTGTGGCTCTCGTCGGGAATGGCGTCCCCGCTGACCACGGCCACCAGCGGCCCGCTGCGGCGCACTTCAAGGGATGCCAGATCGGAGTCCTGCAAGGACTTGGTCCAGGCCGGCTGGGTCTGCTTGCCTCCAGAGGCTTTGCCCGACTGGATGTAAGCGCGAATCTTGGGCTCCATGGCGGCAGCCATCTGCGGCGTGGGGTAGTCGATGATGGTCAGAGTGGCCGCGCCCGAGCGCAGCGTATAGTTTGCGGTCACCGCCTCCGCGCCGCGGTCGAAGCCCACCAGATCCTGCGGCAAGACGCCTCCCGAGCCGGCATAGCCCGCTGGGCCGACCGCGTAATGCGTGGTCTGGCCGTCCAGAGAGGCCTGCGGCAGGTTGGCCAGGATGGGCGGGGCAAGCGCAAGGCTGCCCTCCGGCAGCGGCAACTGGCTCGCCAGCTCACGCAGTTCCGAGCCCGACATGGGCCCGATGCGCGAGAAATTCGCATCCACCACGGTGTTGCCAATCCAGAAGAGCACGCGGTTGTGGTTCGAGGTGGCTCCGGCGCCGATCTTTTCTTTGGGCCAGCCCGACTGGCGGTAGAACGAATAGGCGCCATAGGCGCCGCTGGCGTCGTGGAAGCGCAGGGCGCGCAGGCTGAGCGTTTCGCCGCTGCGGTTGTAGTCGGCCGTCACGGCGTCGGTAAAGTCGTACTCCTTGAGGACCGCCGGGTTGGCCGGGTCGGCCTGGGCCGCGTCGGCAAGTTTTTTGGGGGACGCCGCCACCACCCATCCGGCAAAAGCCTCTGGCAGCAGAGCTTTGGGAACCGGCGGCAACACCAGATGCGCAGCACCCTTTGCCTCAGAGGCCTTGGGCGGCGCAGCCTGCGCCTGAGCCGAGACAGTACCGCCCGCGAGGGCCGCCGAACCAACCAGAATTGCAATCCAACGCATCGAAAACACTCCAAGCATCAGGGTACACTTTTCCACGCTACGAACGGGAATCCATGCGCAGGGACGCGGGAGAGATGCGGAAATAGGGAGGGGCGCAGAGGGAGAGTTTCGTCAACTGCCCAGACGAGGTTTCAAAGAGATAGCAAGTTGGCCTCCGCTTACGCGGAGCTGGCGAGTTGGCAAGTTCGCCGGGTTCTTGGGCGAAGAAGAAGTACCGGGCTTTTCCACTCGCGCTGCAGTCTTCCGCGTAGAATCGCAGCAGGTTTGGCGGGCTCGCTCCGCTTTCCCTGATTATGTCGCGCAACTTCTACATATTGGCGGCCACGCTGGCCTTCTTCGCGCTGCTTTCGGCGGGGATGGCGCTGGCGCCTTCGAGCTTTCAGCCGGGGTTGCCGGCCGTCGGGTCGCTGTGGCGGACGGTGGCGCTTCTGCTGCTGCTGGCGGCCCTGGCAGCGGCGCTGGTGGGGGTGATGACGCATCTCTTCGAGCAGGTGGAGCGGCGCAGCCAGGAGGCCAGGCTGGCCGCCCGGCGCAAACGGCGCGGCAGACCATAAAATGGAAACCAGGACGCATTTCCCCCACAGAATCGAGCAAACACCGATGTATGAAGTCACCGTGGAGGCCGGGTTTTCCTCCGGACATTTCCTCCGCAACTACCAGGGCAAGTGCGAAAACCCGCACGGCCACAACTACAAAGTCCGCGTAACTCTGTGCGGCCGCGAACTGGATCATGCCGGGCTGCTGCTGGACTTCAAACTCCTGAAGCACGTCCTGCACCCGGTGATCGAGCGCATCGACCACCAGATGCTGAACGAGCTGGAGCCCTTCACGGTGCTGAACCCCTCCGCCGAGAACCTGGCCAAGTACTTCTACGACCAGACCAGCGAGGAGCTTGCCGCCCTGACCCAGGGCCGCGTGCGGGTAAAAGACTGCACCATCTGGGAGACGGATACGACCACGGCCACCTATTACGAGTCTTGAACCAGAGCCCAGGGAAGCAGTGAGATGAAGGCATTCCGTGTTTTCCTCCTTGGCGCGGCACTGGCGCTGCCCACCCTTTGCGCGCTGGCGGCCCCAGTCGCCTCGCAACCGGTGGTGGTGGGCTACGTCTTTCCGCGAGGCGCGGTCTTGCAGCCTGGCCAAATCCAGGCCAAGAGCCTGAACCGGATCAATTACGCCTTCGCCAATATCCAGGACGGGCGCATTGTGGCGGGATACGCCTCGGACGAACAGAACTTTGCGGTCCTGAATGCGCTCAAGCAGGAGAATCCCTCGCTGAAGGTTCTGGTTTCCGTCGGGGGATGGCTTTGGTCGGGACAATTCTCCGACATGGCGCTGACACCGGCCAGCCGCCAGACCTTCCTCCAGAGCGTGATGGAGTTCCTGGGCCGCAATCGCCTGGACGGGCTGGACATTGACTGGGAGTATCCGGGCAGCGTGGGCGCCGGGAACCGCTTCCGCAGCGAAGACAAGCGGAACTATACCCTGCTGCTGAAGGAACTGCGCGCGGCATTCAGCCAGGAAACGAAGCGAAGCCACAAGCGGCTCTATCTGACCGTTGCCGCGGGCGCTTCCGACGAATTTGTGGCCAACACCGAAATGGTGGAGGTGGGGAAGTACGTGGACACCGTCAACCTGATGACCTACGACTTCACGGAGGCCGGCATTGACCCGCTCACCGGCCACAATGCGCCTCTCTATGCCAACCCGGCGGATTCCCGCCACGTTGCCGCAGACGCCTCCGTGCGGGCCTTTGAGCGCGCCGGTGTGCCTGCGGCCAAGATTCTGCTCGGGGTGCCGTTTTATGCACGGATGTGGGGCGAGGCGGGACCGGCGAACCACGGCCTGCTGCAGCCCGGCAAAGCTCTGCCGAAGGATTCGCCGTGGACGGGCCTGCGCCCTGAGGAATTGCTCACGCGGGGATTTGTGCGCTACTGGGATTCAGCCGCGTCGGCGCCCTATCTCTACAATGCCCAGGAGCGTATCTTCGTCTCCTACGACGATGCCGAGTCGCTGACGGCCAAGGGCCGTTATGTGCGGACGCATCGGCTGGGCGGCATCATGTTCTGGGAATATTTCAACGATCCGTCGGGGAAGCTGCTGGACGCGGTGAGTGCTTCGCTGCGGGGGCGGACGCCGCTGGAGCCGTCGAAGCGCTAACCTGCCCGAAGCGAAACAACCGCCTCAGTTCATCTGGCTGGACTTCGACTTGAGGTACTTGTCGAAGGGAATCTCGAAGTAGAAGAGCTCATTCCCGGCGGCATCGCGCAGCTTGTGCAGGTGCAGCTTGGCCCCGGCCAGGGGGTGGTCGAGTTCCGAGACATCGTAGAACAGGAATCCGGCGCGGGTGGTGTGCGGCTCGACGACCAGGGCTCCGTACTCGAAAGTGTCGAAGTCCTGCTCGATCTCCTTGTTGCTGGCCTTGGGCTTGAGCTTGATGGAGGGGATGGGGCCGGGCATGGGGATCTTCTTTCCCTCGCGTTCCTTGCGGGTCATCAGGCGCTCCACGTCTTCCGGCTCCGCGGCCTGGATCGTGTCTCCGGCGGCGGTGAGAAAGAGAATGCGGGCATCGCGCAGGCTGATGGGCCGGTCGCCCTGGTTGGTCACGATGAGACGGATCGGCATGACGCCATGGGCCAGATAATCGACGTGGAAGATGGCCTCTTTTTCGCGCGTATCGTAGGGTTCGGCGGCAATGGCCACCTTTTCCTGGTCGTGTACTTCCACGTCGGCAAAGGTGGTGGCCGCCTGCACCGGTGGCGGCGTGTGGTCGCTGGCCACGGCCGGCAGCGGCAGCCAGAGCAGGAACAGCGGAATTGCCCGCAGGGTCCTCATCGTGCTCGACTGTATCATTTGAGGGTTAGACCGGGGGAAGGCTCGTTCGGTATCGCATGATTCTCTTCTTTTACAACCTGGCGCTGCTGGCGGCCCTGGTGCTGGGCGCGCCCTGGTGGCTGTGGAAGATGGCCACCACGCAGAAGTATCGCGAGGGGCTCAAGGAGCGTGTGGGCTGGGTTCCGGGGAAGCTTAAAAAAGTCGCCGGTTTGGACGGGGAACGCCCGGTGATCTGGCTCCATGCGGTCTCGGTGGGCGAAGTGCTGGCGGTGAGCCGTTTGGTGGGCGAGCTGGACAGCGCCTTTCCGCAGCACCGGCTTGTGATTTCCACCACCACCCGCACCGGGCAGGATCTGGCCCGCCAGCGCTTCGGCGCCGACCGCGTTTTCTATTGCCCACTGGACCTGCCCTGGGCGGTGCGGGCGTATTTAGAGGCATTGAAACCGCAACTGCTCATCCTGGCCGAGACCGAGTTCTGGCCGAATCTGCTCAGCGGCTGTTCGCGCCGTGGAATTCCGGTGGCGGTGGTCAACGCCCGCATCTCTGACCGCTCCTGGCCGCGCTATCGGCGGCTGCGTGGGCTTTGGCGGCCATTTCTCGGGCGGCTCAATTGCGTGCTGGCACAGACCGCAATGGACGCGGAGCGGCTGAAGGCCATCGGCTGCCGGCCGGAGCGGGTTACGGTGGCCGGGAATCTGAAATTCGATGTGCGGGCCGTTCAGGAGGCTGAAGCCACCCGCATTCTCAAGGCTCAGGCGGAGGATTTGCGTCTGGTGGTAGCGGGCAGCACTCTGGAAGGCGAAGAGGCGGCTCTGCTGGAGGCGTGGCCGAAGCTGCTGGCCACGGATCCGCAGTTGGCGATGGTTCTGGCCCCGCGCCATCCGGAGCGCTTTACCGCCGTGGCGGCGCTGCTGCGCAACTCCGGGGCGGACTGGGTGCTGCGCTCGGAATGGAGTGCGCGCGCGGCCTCCGAGCCGCTCGTCCCTGGAGAGATTGTGCTGCTGGACACCATTGGCGAGCTGGCCTCGGTTTACTCAGTGGCGGCGGTTGCTTTTGTAGGCGGCAGCCTGATTCCGGCGGGGGGGCACAATCCGCTGGAGCCGGCGCAGTTCGGGGTTCCCATCGTCATGGGTCCGAATTACGTGAATTTTCGCGCCATCACGGAAGACCTTCTGGCGCACCAGGCGCTGCGCATTGCCACAGAAGAGAATCTGGCCGAAGTGTTGGTCAAGCTGCTGAAGGACCGCGGCGAGGCCGCCGGGATGGGCGAACGGGCGAGGCGGGTCTTTGCCAGCCAGGCCGGGGCGACAGGGCGGTCGGTGGAAGCGCTGAAGTCGCTGATTTCAGCAAAATCGAACGCGGAGAAGCCGGCATGAAAAGGCACATTTCATGGCGCCGGCTGCTGACGCCGCTGAATCCGCTCTACCGGCTGGGGCTTGCGGCTCGCGACTTGCGCCTGATGGTGGGGCTGGAACCGGTTCGGCGGCTGGAGTTTCCGGTGGTGAGCATCGGCAACCTCTCGACCGGCGGTTCGGGCAAGACGCCGCTCGGGATCGCGCTGGCCAGGGCGCTTGCCAGACGCGGCGTCCATGTGGACGTGCTCTCCCGCGGCTATGGCCGCCAGAGTGGGCTTGCCGCTCGCGTCCAGGACGAGGGAGCCGCCGCCGAGTTCGGCGATGAGCCACTTCTGATTGCGCGCGCGGCGGGCGTTCCGGTCTACGTGGCCGCCCAACGCTACGAGGCCGGGCGGCTGGCGGAAGCAGACCAGAGCAATGAACCCGCTGTCCACCTGCTCGACGACGGCTTTCAGCACCGCCAACTGGCGCGCGATGTGGACATTCTGCTGCTCGATCGCCGCGACTGGCAGGACTGTCTGCTGCCTGCGGGCAACCTGCGTGAGCCGCGGCGGGCCGTCCACCGCGCCACCGTGGTCGCCTTGCCCTCAGGCGACAAGGAGCTGGAGCGCGCCCTGCGCCACTGGGGCTGGCAGGGGCCGGTGTGGAAGCTGCGGCGGCGGATGGAGATCCCGGCGGTCAACGGGCCAGTGGCCGCCTTCTGCGGCATTGCGCGCCCCGAACAGTTCTTTCTGGGGCTCGAAGCCCAGGGCCTGCGCCTGGCCGCCCGCTTCGCCTTCCCCGACCACTTCCGCTACACCCCCGTTGTCCTGGAAAACCTGCTCGACAAAGCTTGCGGTGCGGGAGCCACGGCGCTGGTCACCACAGAAAAGGACCTGGTTCGCCTGGGCAAGCTCGCCGGCATCTTTCCCAAGTCCTTGCCGCTTCTGACGGCGCGGCTGACTGTCGAGATCGAAGAAGAGGACGCAGCCATCGACTGGCTGATGGACCGCATCGCGCCTCTCCCAGCCAACCCGCCCCTGTGAGAAAATCAGAGTTTGCAGACGCAATCCAAGTTTCGCTTGCTGGTGGTCCGGCTGGGGGCCATGGGCGACATTCTCCACGCGCTGCCGGCGGTGACGGCGCTGCGGATGGATCATCCCGGTTGGATCATCGACTGGGTCGTGGAACCCCAATGGCGCTCTCTGCTGGCTGCTGACAACAGCTCCGGACGTTCCTCCGGACTGCGCATTGGGCCATCCCGGATCGAAGACCCGCTGGATGGCCAGCCGCTGGTCGACCGTCTGCACTTTGCCGCCACCAAGAAATGGCGCAAGGCCCCGCTGAGCCGCAAAACCTTCCATGAAATCATGTCTTTGCGGAAGGCGCTCCGCAGCTGCGAATACGACGCGGTGATCGATCTGCAAGGGGCCGTGCGGTCGGCGGTGGTGGCGCGGCTGGCGGGTTGCCGGCGGCTGATTGGCGAAGCCGAGCCGCGCGAACGGGCCGCCTGCTGCCTCTTTTCCCAGACAGTCGCCACCCGCGGCGCGCACGTCATCGAGCAGGACCTGGAACTGGCTTCGGCCATTGTCGGCGATGAACTTGAGCCGGTGCGTCCCTGGCTGCCCGTGGACCCGGCCGCCGAGGCCTGGGCCGACACCATTCTGCCCCCCGCGGCCATTCCGGCTGCGGTACTCATCAATCCCGGCGCCGGATGGGGCGCCAAGCGCTGGCCGGTGGAGCGCTATGCCGCTGTTGCCCGCGGTCTGGCCGAACGAGGCTTGCGCGTGCTGGTCAACGTTGGCCCGGGCGAAGAGCCGCTGGCCGAGGCCATTGTGGAACAATCCGGAGGCGCAGCCACCCCGGTCGTCTGCTCCCTGTCCCAGTTGATCGCCCTCACGCGCCGTGTCGCGCTGGCCATTGCCGGCGACACCGGCCCACTCCACCTGGCCTGCGCCCTGGGCCGCCCGGTGGTGGGCATTTACGGCCCCACCGACCCCAGCCGCAACGGGCCCTTCGGCGCCCGCTTCAAGGTGCTGCGCAGCCCCGAGAGCCGCAGGGACCACACCCGCCGCGCAGATCCCGAGCCGGGCCTGCTGACCATCGCGCCTGAGACCGTGCTGCATGCCGCGCTCGAACTGCTTTATCCTGAGACAGCCGCAGAGAAGACAGCCGCAGAGATTTCCTTATGACCCAGCAAGACAGCCCGCAGCAACCCGTTCCTCCGCAGACCAGCCCTTCGCAAACTCCGTCGCCTGTCCCTTCCAGTCCGGACTGGATCTCCCGCTGGCAGAAGGTGGCCCGGCGCATCCGCGTTCCCCTGGGCTTTCTGACGGCGGGCCTTTATCTTTACGAGCTGATGCACGGAAATGCTCATCCGGCGGCGGTGGCCTGGAGCCTGGCGCTGGTGCTGCCCGGCCTTTGGCTGCGCGGTTACGCCGCCGGCTACGTGAAAAAGAATCGCGAACTGACCCAGACCGGTCCCTACGCGCACACCCGCAACCCGCTGTATTTGGGCTCGATGCTGATAGCCGCCGGCTTTGCCGTGGCGCTGCTGAGTTGGCCGGTGGCGCTGGTGCTGGCCCTGGGCTTCGCCGCGATTTACGTGCCGGTGATCGCCTCAGAGGAGCGTTTTCTGCGCGCCACCTTCCCCGATTTCGATGCCTACTGCCAACGGGTTCCCCGGCTGATTCCGCGGTTCACCCCGGCCCGTACGTCCCGCCTCGAAACGGGAAACGGCGCCTTCTCGCTTTCGCTTTACCTCCGCCACCGCGAGTACAATGCTGCTATAGGAGCAGTACTGCTCTACCTTAGCCTGCTTCTTCTTCGGCCGGTGCTGGCGGCGTTCTCGCTCGGGGTCCGATGAGCGGTTTTCGGTTTACAGCAGTCCAATCAACAGACGATTTTTTGAAGGAGCAATGCCTGACCGTGAAGACGTGCACGACGGTAGCAAACATCCTTTGCGCCCTCGCTT
>Ga0255353_1001939_pt1 | contig 10867 bp, 5 predicted proteins | sample HBST25metaG_FD_189941 | JGI IMG/M metagenome (GOLD analysis project Ga0255353, IMG submission 189941) | Peat soil microbial communities from Stordalen Mire, Sweden - H.B.S.T25 | ecosystem: Environmental > Terrestrial > Soil > Wetlands > Peat | place: Sweden: Norrbotten County, Stordalen Mire...
TTGCCCAGCGGGTTGGTGTCGTTGGGCAGAATAATTTCAGTCATCTCCGACTGCGTGCTGGCTACAGTACGCACAAGGGGATTGGTCTCCGGTTCACTCATGCTGCTAGTGCTCCATTCATTGTTCGCTTTTTGACGGTTGGCCGGGGGGACTGTGTCCGCTCTACAATGAAACAGGCGGCGGGTGTTCCGGCCAGGGGAACCTGTCCAAGCTTACTGTTCCAGTTTCGGCAATCCCTGCCAATTACGCAAATACCCCACGGCTCCGCGGAGACCGGTTCGGGCAGGATATGAGCACAATGGACAAGGTCGCAGGACTCAAAGAGATTCTCGCGCTGGACCCCAAAAACAGTTTTGCCCGCTACGGCCTGGCGATGGAACTGGCCGGCAAGGGCGAAGCCGACGCTGCTCTGGCTGAGTTTGACGCCCTGCTTGCCAACAATCCCGGCTACACGGTTGCCTACTTTATGTCGGCGCAAACCTTGGCCGGTGCAGGACGTGCGTCTGAGGCCATTGAGCGCCTGAAAACCGGCATCGCTTGTGCTACGCACGACGGTAACAGCCATGCCGTCAATCAGATGCAGGAATTGCTCGATGAACTGAGCCGGTAGGATTTGAGGCTGAAACAGTACTTCTGCGTTGTCTACTGAATAGGTTGATCCACACCGTGGGATGCGGAAAAATCGTTTTAGAGTGAATTTGCGTCTAAGCTAATATCATGATGCTGAAATATTCAATCGTCATTCCGTTTCATAACGAAGAGGAGAACGTAACTGTTTTATACGCTCGCCTGAAGCAGGTGATGGAGCAGGTAGGCGATAGTTTTGAGCTCGTTCTGGTCGACGATGGCTCCAACGACCGTACGTACAAGCTTCTGGAAGAAATTGCCGCGGTTGACAGCCGTGTGCTAGTGATCAAGCTGCGCCGCAACTTTGGTCAGACCTCGGCTCTGGCTGCCGGCTTCGATCATGCCTCGGGCGAGTTCATCTTTGCCATGGACGGCGACCTGCAGCACGATCCAAACGATATTCCCGCCTTTATTGAGAAGATCGATGAGGGGTACGACGTGGTATCGGGCTGGCGCAAAGAACGCATCGATAACTTCATCATGCGGCGCATTCCCTCGCGTTGCGCCAACTGGCTTATGGCCAGGCTCTCCGGCGTCGATATTCACGACTTCGGCACCACCTTCAAGGTCTATCGCCGCGAAGTCATCCAGAATATTCCGCTCTATGGCGAGATGCATCGGTTCATTCCCGCGCTGGCCAGTTGGTATGGTGCGTCCATCTGCGAAATTCCCATCAAAAACGTGAACCGCGAGCGGGGCAAGAGCCACTACGGCATCGGGCGCACCTTCGGAGTCTTCTGCGACCTGATGACCATCCGCTTCCTGCTCAAATACATGAGCAGCCCGCTGCATTTCTTCGGCGGTTTTGGCCTGCTGAGCATTCTGATGGGCAGTTGCATGTCGACGGTGCTGCTGGGAATAAAGGTTCTTAACCCGCAAGTGAGCATGATGCACCAGCATGGACCCATGTTCGTGATTGCTTCGGTGCTGATTGTTTCCGGCATTCAATTGCTGGCCATCGGCCTTCTGGGCGAGTTGCAGGTCCGTCACTACTACTCTGACCAGCACCCGACTCCCTATACCGTCGACCGCCTGGTTCGTCTCGCCACCGCCGACGAGCAGAATCTCATGTCGGAGCAGCAAGAGGGTAACTTCTAGGTATCTGACCGCTTGTTGTTGCACCAATAACAGAGTGCCCCAGATCTCGGTTTTGAGATCTGGGGCATTTGAGATCTGGGGCACTCAGCTTCAAAAGACACAAAATCCTGCGGACAGCGGCCTAAAGCATTTTCGGAAATGGAGTAGACCCAAAATTCATTGGTATCCCACCCTTTCCGCAGAAAAAAGCGGAAAGGATGGGGCACGGAAGTCTACAGCAAAAGCAAAAATGCTCTAGAAGGAAAGCTTGATGGCTCCCTGGAAGACTCTGGCGCCGTAGTTGTTCACGGTTGATGTGACTGTGCCGAAGGTGGATGAGGCTTTCAGCGACGTGCTGGAGGCCAGGTAGCCACTGCTTCCGGGAGCCGCGAAATTGGGATGGTTCAACACGTTGAATCCTTCCAGCCGAAGGTTCAGCACCAGGGAGTTATGCAAGGGTAACGACCGCGTAACTGCGGTATCTATCTGCAGGAACTTGGGCCCCCGGTAGGCAAATTGTCCCGAATCGCCGAAGGTGCCCACAGAATTCTGCTGAAACGCCGTGGAGTTGATGTACGACGTGTATAGTTGGCCGGATGCCGGTTTCACGATCTTATTATTGGTGTAAATCGGCTTTCCGGCGACCACATTGGGACGGTCATTGTTCTCGCCCGTCCGGGAGTTATCATTTCCCGACACCACGGTGAAGGGAGAGCCGTCGGTTGCGTGAACAAGGGGCGAAATCTCCCAATGGTTCACAACTTCGCCGAGCACGCCATGCAAGGAGTTGAAGTGGGTTGAGGCCACCAGCGTGGAGTTAAGGATGTGCCGGAAGTCATATCCGCAATTGCCCTTGTCCCCCTTGATGTTGGCCGGATTCTGGATGGTGATGGTGCTGACGTCCGCCGCGTTGTCCGAGATGTCGATGCAGTGCGACCATGTGTAGTTGGCCAGGAAGACAAAACTCGACGACATGCGGTGTTGAATCGAGGCCACCATGCCGTTGTAACTGGCATTGGCGCCGGCGAGGATGAGGATGGAGCCGTTCAGGGTATTGGAGCTGTTGGAGCCGCCGCCGCCGTAATACGGACCCCAGGTGGGATTGGCCAACGTCAAAGAATAGCGCGCGGCCGTATTGGCGACAGTCGAGCAGGGCGAAGTCCCCGCCCCATGCTTCGGCGTTGCCGTGGAGCTGCTGCTGCAATCATTACCCGCGATATAGGTCGCCGGACTCAACGGCAATCCATACGGGCCGAAGTCCGTTCTGTTCCCCATGTAATCGATTTCGGCCTGCCAGCCGTGGCTAAATTCATGCTGCACGCTGGCGGTGTATTGAATCGTGTAGGGGGAATGGAACTTGGTCGGAAGCAGAATGTACTGTCCGCCCGTCTGGAAGGCCGCGTTGGACGAAGGCACCTGCGCCTGCGGAAAGGGATTGGTGGTGATCGTGCCGTTCGACCACGGCTTGTCGAGGCTCAAAGGCACGGTTAACGCAGTGTTTTGAATCGTCTCGGCAAAAGGAGGATTCTGCTGGTTGCGCTGCCCAGTGAACAGATTGGGCTCGTCGTAAACGATCGCCGCGCCGGCGCGGAAGACCGTCTTGCCGTCTCCCTTGGGATCGAAGGTGACCCCGACACGCGGAGAGAACTGCATCGGCGAGTTCTCGGTAAAGGCCTTGGGCACGCCCTTGTCGCCGTAGAAGAAGCTGCCAGCGGGAGCGTTGGGATACGCGGTGCTGACCTGGTTGTTCATGAACGCGCTGAGGCTGAAAATCGAACCCCGGTTGAAGTAATCCGTGGCGAAATATTCAGGGTCCCAGCGGATGCCGGCCGACAGCACGATTTTTTTGTTCAGGTGATAGGTGTCCTGGATGTAAGCGCTTGGAATGGGCTGGCGCAGCGCGTTCTGTTGCGCCTTGCTTTGTGAAAAAGTGTTCATGGCGCCGGTCAGGAAATCCAGGTTGGCGTCCTCTACCGTGCCTGCGGTTGTACCCGACCCGGTTGGGCCATATTCACTGTAAATGCCGGAGAAGGTGAAGTATCCATTTGCCTCGAACACATTATTGATGTTCAACTCTGTGCGCACGTACTCCGCGCCGAGCGCAATCTGATGCTTGCCATGGACCCAGTTCAGGTCGTCGGCGAGCGACAGCGTATTCACGTTGAAGTGGGCCTCCGAGCATTTGCTGCAATACATGCTCCACTTGCTTGTCGCCGCCATATACATGCCGACGGAGGTCATATCGTAAGAATCAATGCCGAGGGTGCCGGAGTTGATGCCGCTCGCCGCCGGGCCGCGGCTGTTGCGCCGCCGGGTTACGGTGACGTGGGCGGAATTCACCAGGTTCTTATTGATGATGTAAGTCTCGCCCAGCGTTAATCCCTGCGCGCGCTCATCGTTGCCGGCGTTGGCGGTAATCAGAATGTTGGTGGGCGAATAAAAAGCCGGTAACTGGTAGCCGTCGAGGAAATACCGGCCATACAAGCTGTGATTGGGAGAGAGGGTAGCGTCGACACGGGTGACGAACTGGTTCTCGGTCTGGTTGACGGGAATGGCGAAGGTAACGGCACCGTTGTCGGCGGTCGTTGCCGGGAAGTAATTTGTGATGGCCTTCGCCACCGAGTCGAGAGCCCACGTAACGCCGGAGGTTCCGGTGTAATTGTTGTTCACCAACGCAATACCGGTGAGCGGATCAACCATCTGGCCCTTGGCGATCGGATCCGACTTGGAGAAATCCCCCGTCAAGTTCGCTGCCGTAGGCACATAGGCTGTGGTATTGCTCTGCGCGGATTTCGACTCCAGATGCTGGTATCCGGCAAAGCCAAACAGCTTGTTGCGGATGATTCTTCCGCCAAACGTTCCACCATACTGGTTCTGGTGCAACTGATCTTTCTTTGTTGAAAAGAAGTTGGTGGCGTTGATGTAGTTATTGCGGATGAACTCAAAGCCCGAACCATGCCACTGGTTGGTTCCAGATTTGGTAACCACGTTGACCAGACCGCCGGGATGCAAGCCGCTCTGCGCGCCCAGTGCAGCGGTTTCCACGCTGAACTCGGCTACCGCGTCCGGGAAGGGGAAGGGCAGATTGACGTTGGTCATGTAATCGTTATGATCGGCGCCATCCAACCGGTAGTCGGTGGCGTTGCCTTGTCCGCCTCCAATGGAGATCACCGCGGAACTGTAAAACGTTTTGCTGCCCGATTCGTCGTTGTTCTCGTTGGCGTTAACCGCTCCGCCTGTGAGGGTGATAAGCGAGGTCATCTGCCTCCCGTTCAGAGGCATCTCCGTCATCGTATTCTCGTCGATCGTCTGCTTGAGCGAGCTATCCTCAGTCTGCAATGCCAGGCCTGCGGACTCGACTTCAACCGTCAGACTCGCTTTGCCTATTGTCATGATGGGGTTCACGGCAATGCTGCTGCCGACATCGAGAACAATATTCGTCTGGCGGTAACGCGCAAAGCTGGGAGCCGTTACTTCCAACGCATATTTTCCGATGGCAATGTTCGGAAAATTGTACAGTCCATTGTTGTCCGTGACGGCCACGTGTTTTACCTGGGTGGCGATATTGGTGGCTGTGACAGTTGCCCCTTGAATTACAGCGCCGGTGCTGTCGTAAACCACGCCTTGAATGTTTCCTGTTCCCGCGGTTTGGGCGTTTCCTCTCGCGGCAAACAAACAGATGGCAATGAAGATAAAAGAGATAACCAAGCCGTTGAACTTCGCCGGTGGTTTGAATCGTCTGTCTCGCATTGAAGCCTCCAGTTGGCACTTGATAATGTATGCGCACAAATTCTTGCTCGTTTTTGCCTCTTTGGATATTCTTCAAACCCTGCACAAACGGGCCTGGATTTTTGCGCACCGGAAATACTTGTCTGATTTTTCGGTACAAACCTATACAGTGGTCAGACCGCTTATGTCAAGATATTTTCTGCGGAAGCGGGTAATGCTCATGAGAACATGCTTGATGAGGATCTTCCAAGCATTGGAAACAAGCACATAAGCCGCGTAATACCGCCTGATAATGGAAAGAACACATACCAGGACATAGCTGAAAATTTCTGGAAGCGCGATCTTTGATCAACGTTTCTTCCCCTCGTGGTCAGACCATATAATTCCTTTTTATAAAATGAGGTTCAGCCAATTCAGACGCAAGTTTACTGATCCGACAACATCAAGGGCGCAATTCATATGATTTCTGCACGCTCATGTCTTTGACCACGTGATTTTGTGCCTTATCATTGAGCGCCAGGCTCCTCCAGGTCTCCAAGGCGCTTCCTATAAGTCGTTTGGAATCAGCCACCAGTCAAAGCCAGTTTGTCGCTCTATAAGACTCAAGTTCGCTTTCCGGCTCCAGATGCTGAACCTGCTCATGAAGGCGGAACAGTTGCTGGAGTTCCGCCGCGGCAGTTGAGAGCCTGTATGCGCAATGCGGGTGTATATTTCTTCTGAGAGTTATCGTTTACGTTAGCGAGGAGATCTTTGAAAATGACAGTGCAGAAAAACGAGATAGCCAAACCGGCAGCGGATGAAGTGCTGCTGATTACCAGCGGCGATCTGCGCCTTCCGGCCAACCAGCAGTGCTGGCCCGCGCAGAGGGATATGGAAGAGAAGTTGACGAAGGCCTTTGCGCAGAAGGGCTTCAAACTTGTCCGTGCCTTTGCGTACAACGAAAAGGAAAAACACGGATTCATCTCGTCGCAGCGCATGGGAATGGATGTGTTCATGCACATTCATCCGGATGCCAAGCTGGTCTTCGCGACGGCGGCATGGCAGTACACGCATCATGTGTTGCCGGGCCTGCTCAGTCACCGGGGGCCGATTCTTACCGTTGCCAACTGGTCTGGGCAATGGCCGGGCCTGGTGGGCCTGCTCAACCTGAATGCTTCGCTTATCAAGGCCGGCAAAAAGTTCTCGACAATATGGAGCAAGGACTTTACCGATGACTATTTCCTCAAGGGGCTTGGGGAATGGCTGCGCGACAGCAAGATTACGCACGATCTGTTGCATGTGCATGAGTTCGACAAGAGCAAGCTGCCTGCGGAAAGCGCTGCACTGGGCGCGCGGCTGGCAAGCGACATGAAGTATCGCAAGGCGATCATTGGGATCTTCGATGAAGGCTGCATGGGCATGTACAACGCCATCATCAACGACGAACTGCTGAACCCGGCAGGCATCTTCAAGGAGCGCCTGAGCCAGTCCGCTCTGGTGGCGAAGATGCGCACAGTCAGCCAGGCTGAGGCCGAGGATGTCTACAAGTGGCTGGTGGCCAAGGGCCTCAAGTTCAAGTTTGGCAAGGACGCCAAGACCGAGCTGACGCTGGAGCAGGTCATCGAGCAGTGCAAAATGTATATCGCGGCGGTCCGCATTGCCAAGGACTTCGGCTGCGATATTATCGGCATCCAGTATCAGCAGGGCTTGAAGGACATGGTTCCCGCTTCCGATCTGGTCGAAGGGTTGCTGAACAATGTTGATCGGCCTCCGGTGTATGCGGAAGGCACCAAGGAAGAACTTTATCCGGGCGCGCCGCTGCCTGATTTCAACGAGGTGGACGAAGGCGCGGCTGTGGATGAGCTGATCACCAACCGCTGCTGGACCGCATTGGGAATCGATCCGGCCACGACGCTGCACGATGTGCGTTGGGGCGAGCACTACAAGGGGCAGGGCGTGGATGCGTTTGTCTGGCTGCTGCAAATCTCCGGGGCCGTGCCTGCGAGTCATCTTGCCGGTGGCTATGCCGGAGCCAGCAGCGAACGCCAGGCGCCCATGTACTTCCCGCTTGGCGGCGGGACGCTGAAGGGCATCGGCAAGCCGGGCGAGATCGTCTGGAGCCGCGTATTTGTTGAGGGCGGCGCGCTCCATGCCGATCTGGGCCGAGGCTCGGTGGTGAGCCTGCCTGCGGAGGAAACGGAGCGCCGCTGGCACGAGACGTCGACGGAGTGGCCGCTTGTGAACGCTGTCTTCAATGGTGTCAGCCGGGATCAATTCATGGCCCGTCATCGCGCCAATCACGTGGAGATTGCCTATGCGCCCACGGCGGAGATGGCCGATAAGGCTCTTGCCACCAAGGCCACCATGCTTATGGAACTGGGCATCACCGTTCATCTGTGCGGCACGACGAAGCTGTCCTGACCGCAGTGGAACAACCAAACGCTCGCGCGGAATTTGCAACTTCCGCGCGAGCGTTTTTATTGCGCGGTTCTGCATAAAGCCGTTCAGGAATGAACTTCTTTCGGTGGCAGGATGCCCATCTCCCGATAGATCGGACGGATGACGCGGCGCACTGCGGGCAATTGCGTGGTGAACCAGATCGCGCCCAGAATGACTGCGGAGCCGTTCAGAATCACCGTCCAGGGCGCGCCGATGGCGTGGGCCATGGTTCCGGCCAGCAGGCTGCCGAAGGGCGCCATGCCCATGAAGGCCATGGTGTAGTAGCTCATCACGCGCCCGCGCTTGTCTTCGCTGACCAGCGTCTGGATGATCGTATTGCTGCCCGCCATGCCTTGCATCATGCCCATGCCCGCCACCATGACCATGATCATGGACAGCCAGAAAACGTGCGACAATCCAAAGCCGATCAGTCCCAGGCCGAAGACCGTTGCGGCGATGGGGATCATGCGGATCAAGCCGCGCACGCTTCTGCGCGCCGCCAGCGAAAGCGCGGAGATCAACGCCCCCACGCCCACCGAGCCCATCAGGAAGCCCAGCGTGTGCGGGCCGCCGTGCAGCACCTGGGCGGCGAAGATCGGCATCAGCACGACGAATGGCATGCCCATCAGGCTGATAATGGCAAACAACAGCAGGATGGTGCGGATGGGCAGGGATTCGGAGACATAGGTCCACCCCTCTTTCAACTCCGTCAGCGGCGAAGTGATTTTCCGCTTGATGGTGGGAAGATGCAGGCGCATGGCCACGAGCGAGGCAATCACGGCGATATAACTGACGCCGTCGATCAGGAAGCACCAGCCCTCGCTGGTGGCCGCGATCAGTATTCCGGCCAGCGCGGGGCCGACCAGCCGCGCCATGTTGGCCATCGATGAGTTGATGGCGATGGCGTTGCTCAGGTCTTTGCGGTCCTCGACCATCTGCACCATGAACGCCTGACGGCCGGGCATATCGAATGCATTAATCAGGCCCTGCGCCACGCTGAGAACCAGAATCCATGGGATGGTGATGCGGCCTGAAAGCGTAAGGCCGGCCAGAAGAAGCGACTGCACCATGGACAGCGCCTGCGTCCAGAGCAGCACCTGCCTGCGGTTGAGCCGGTCCACCCACACACCGGCAAAAAGGGCAAAAAGGAACATGGGGATCTGGCCCGCAAAGCTGATGGTGCCCAGCAGCAGAGCCGAGCCGGTGAGCCGGTAGACCAGCCAGGAGGTGGCCACGCGCGTCATCCATGTGCCGATGACCGAGATGCTTTGCCCGCAAAAAAACAGTTGGAAGTTGCGATGACGGAGAGCGCGCCAGGCATGGGAGATGCCGCTTGCAGAGCGAGGATCTGCAGCAGCGGCTATTCCCGTGCGGGTTGTTCGCTCGTCGGCGCTCACAATCGTTTCCTCATCGCCATTTTGCAAACTGGGCACTACTACTACTTTATATTGCGGGACGCGCAGCTTCGGCGCAGTCAGGCGTCCCGAAGAAACCAAGCCCCATCCGTGGTCGCCATGCATGCAGTCCCACTCTTTCCGCAAAGAACGCGGAAAGGATGAGGTGCTGAGACAATGGAGCGGCTGCGGCTGTTCCTGTAAAGTTGACAGAGACACTTGCTGCTTATTGCGTCTGCTTTTTATGCGCCGGGCCCTTTTCTTTTGACGACTCCTTCCAATCCGGATGTGCTGGCTGAGCTATTGCAGTCGGTGTTTGGGTTTGCCCATTTCAGGGTGAATCAGGAGGCGGTGTGCCGCGCTGCCATTGCGGGGCGGGACTTGCTGCTGGTGATGCCGACCGGTGCAGGGAAGAGCCTGTGCTACCAGCTGCCGGCCATTGCGCGGGGCGGAACGGCGCTGGTGATTTCTCCGCTGATTGCGTTGATGGATGATCAAGCGGCGAAACTCGCAGCTCTGGGATTGAAGGTGGCGCGGATTCACTCCGGGCTGGAGCGCAGTGTGGCGCGGCAGGCTTGCGTCGATTATTTGCAGGGGACGTTGCAGTTCCTGTTCATTGCGCCGGAACGGCTGCGTGTGCCGGGGTTTCCTGAGATGCTGGCCAAGCGCAAGCTGTCGCTGATCGCGATTGACGAGGCGCATTGCATTTCGCAGTGGGGCCACGACTTCAGGCCCGACTACCGGATGCTGGGGCAGTACGTGCCGGGGTTGCGGGGCGAGGGCGATCCCGCGCCCGTGCTTGCGCTGACGGCTACGGCGACGCCCGCCGTGCAGGCCGACATTCTGGAACAACTGGGGATGGTGAAGCCTGCGAAGTTTATTCACGGATTTCGCCGCGACAACCTGGCCATCGAGGTGGTGGAGATTCCGGTGCCGGAACGGGCGGAGGCCATTTGCGGCCTGCTGGCCGATCCCGAGCGGCGGCCTGCCATTGTGTATGCGACCTCGCGGAAGCAGTCCGAGCGGCTGGCCGAGGCCCTTTCCGGCGGCGCAGATGCTGGAGGCGTGGGGCCGGCAGGGAGCATCCCGGCGGCGGCTTACCATGCGGGGCTCGATGCGGAGACGCGGGAGCGTGTGCAGACAGCGTTTCAGGCTGGCGAGCTGGACGTGGTGGTGGCGACAATCGCTTTCGGAATGGGGATCGACAAGGCCGACATCCGGACGGTGATTCACGCCGGGCTTCCTGCGACTCTCGAAGGCTACTACCAGGAGATTGGGCGCGCGGGCCGCGACGGAGCGCTGAGCCGGACCTACCTGATGCACAGCTATGCCGACCAGAAGACGCACGACTTTTTCCTGAACCGCGACTATCCGCCGGTCGACCATCTGAATCAGGTTTTCCGCTCGCTCACAGAAGAACCGCAGCAGGTGGAAGAGCTGCGGGGCGCATCGCAACTGGGCGAAGAGGAGTTCGACAAGGCGCTGGAGAAGTTGGAGATTCACGGCGGGGCGCACGTGGATTTTGGCGGCAAGGTGACCAAGGGCGCCACGGGCTGGAAGAAAACCTACGCGATTCAGGCGCAATTCCGCGCGGAGCAGTTTGAAAAAGTGCTGCGGTACAC
>Ga0255353_1001948_pt1 | contig 10823 bp, 8 predicted proteins | sample HBST25metaG_FD_189941 | JGI IMG/M metagenome (GOLD analysis project Ga0255353, IMG submission 189941) | Peat soil microbial communities from Stordalen Mire, Sweden - H.B.S.T25 | ecosystem: Environmental > Terrestrial > Soil > Wetlands > Peat | place: Sweden: Norrbotten County, Stordalen Mire...
GGGCGGGACATGCAGTACACACTGAGCGTGAGCTTCGTCGACGCCGCCAACGGCGCGGTCAAACGGCTGACGCTGCCGGACGGGCGGACGCTGGACGTGACCATCCCGGCGGGGCTGCACGACGGGCACGTGCTGCGGCTGAAGGGCCAGGGCCGCCCCGGCCGTGGCGGCGGGCCGGCCGGCGACGCGCTGGTGGAGGTGAGCGTGGCGCCGCACCCCCTGTTCCGCCGCGAGGGCGATGACGTGGTGGTGGACCTGCCGGTGACGCTGCAGGAGGCGGTGCTGGGCACCACCGTGCAAGTGCCGACGGTGAAGGGCCCGGTGCGACTGAGCATCCCGCCCGCTTCGGGCACCGGCACGCGGCTGCGCCTGAAGGGCCGCGGCATCGGCGGCGGGCATCAGTTCGTCGACCTCAAGGTGGTGGTGCCGCCCGGTGCCGAGCCGGCGCTGGCCGACTTCTTGCGGCGCTGGAAGCCCGCCCAACCGTTCGATCCCCGCGCGGGTCTGGAGGCTCTATGATCCGCCTCGCGGCCATATTGCAGCTTCTGCCGCAGGTGCCGGCGCCGGAGCTGAGCGACTGGATCGCCCGCGGCTGGATCGAGCCGCAGGGCAGCACGCCCGATTGGGAATTCAGCGAGATCGACGTGGCCCGCGTGCAGTTGATCCGCGACCTGCGGCAGATGGCGCTCGACGACGAGGCGGTGCCGGTCGTGCTATCGCTACTCGACCAGATGTACGACCTGCGGCAGACGCTGCACGCGGTCGCGCAGGCGATCGAGGAGCAGCCGGACCCGGTGCGCACGGCGCTGGCCGCGGCACTGCGGGCGCGTCTCGGCGAGGACAGGAGCTGAGGGCGCCCGGACCACCCAGCGCATTCGACTAGACGGAAGGCCGCCGCTACTCTTCCGCCAGCAGCACGTCGTCGAGATCCCGGCCGAGGAATTGCGCCAGCGTCGCCACCACCAGCGCGTGGTCCTGCCGTTGCGGCAGTCCGGAAACCGTCACGGCGCCGATGCAGCCGACGCCGTCCAGCAGGATCGGCACGCTGCCGCCATGGGCCATGAAATCCGCCTCCGGCAGGCCGTAGTTCGCCTGCAGCGTGGTCCCCGCCAGCGCCAGTTTCACCCCCACGGCATAGGAACTGCGGAACATGCGCAGCGTGACGTTGCGCTTGCGCCGGATCCACTCGGTGTTGTCCGGGGTGGTACCGGCGAGCGCCACGAAGAACAGTTGGCGCGCGTGCAAGGTGATGTCGATCGCCACCGACGCCGAGCGCGCCTCGGCCGTCTCCTTCATCCGCACCCCAAGCTGCCAAGCCAGCGCCAGGTCGAAACGCTGGAACACCAGCCGCCGTTCCTGCTCCGCGATCCGGCGCAGGTCGTCTTCCATGGGCATCGGTCTCTCTCCTCGGTCAGCCGTGCGTCTCCACGGCGATGTCGTGAAACAGCCGCGCCGGCAGCATGCCGCCGGTGACGCCGTGCATCGGGGTGTTGTCATCGTTGCCCAGCCACACCGCGATGACCAGCCCGTTGATGGCGCCGACAAACCAAGCGTCGTGGAAATCCTGCGTGGTGCCGGTCTTGCCCGCCACCAGCCGGCCCGGCACGGCGGCGGCGCGTCCGCTGCCGCGGGTGACCACCGCCGCCATCATGCGCACCATCATCGCCGCCAGGTCAGAATCCACCACCCGCTCGGGCGCGGCAAGCAACGGGCGCGTGCTGCGGCCGGCCGCCTGTACCGCCTCGATGCCGATCGGCGCCACCCGCAGGCCGCCGTTGAAGAACACGGCGTAGGCGCCGGCCATCTCCAGCACCCCCACCTCGCCGGTGCCCAGCGCCAGCGTCACGTTGTCGGGCAGCTTGTCGGCGATGCCCAGCCGGTGCGCCACCGCCGCCACCGCCTTCGGCCCGCCCGACTGCAGCAGCAGCCGCACCGAGGCGGTGTTGATGCTCTGCGCCAGCGCCTCCTCCAGCGTGATCTCGCCGCGGAACCGACCCTCGAAATCCGATGGGCTCCAGGTACCGAGCCGGATCGGCGCATCCAGCACGGTGTCGTCCGGACGTAGCCCCGCCTCCAGCGCCGCGAGCCAGACGAACGGCTTGAACGACGAGCCCGGCTGACGCCGCGCCAGCACGGCACGGTTGTAGGGGCTGCTGCGATAGTCCTTGCCGCCAGCCATGGCGCGCACCGCGCCGCTGGCTGCCTCCAGCACCACCACCGCGCCCTGGCTGACGCCGGCCGCCGCGCCGGGGCCGTCGAGCAGCGTCGCCAACTTCGCCTCCACCAGTCCTTGCAGCCGCTCGTCCAGCGTCGTGTGCAGCACCGCGTCGGCATCCACCGGCACCAGCGCCTCGGACTGTTCGGCCACCCAGTCGGCGAACCAGCCGGCGGTGGTCGGGTGCGGCGGAAAGGCGATCTGCGCCGCCGCCGCCTGCGCCTGTTGCGGCGTGATGGCGCCGACCTCGGCCATCGCGGCCAGCACCTCGCGCCCGCGCGCCGCCGCCGCCGCCGGATCGACGCGCGGCGAAAAGCGCGACGGCGCCCGCGCCAGCCCGGCCAGCACCGCCGCCTGCCAAAGCGTCACCTTGCGGGCGGAAACGCCGAAATACACGCGCGAGGCCGCGTCCACCCCCCAGGCGCCGGAGCCCAGGTAGACCCGGTTCAGCCAGATCTCCAATATCTCCTTCTTCGTGAAGGTCTTTTCCAGCCACAGGGTGAGCAGCAGCTCCTGCACCTTGCGGCGGAACGTGCGAGCATTGGTGAGGAACAGGTTCTTCGCCACCTGCTGGGTGATGGTGGAGCCGCCCTGCACCACCCGCCCGGCACGGGCATCCACCACCACGGCACGGCCGATGCCGGCGAGATCGAGCCCCCAGTGCGACCAGAAGCGGCGATCCTCCACCGCGACCACGGCGGCAGGCAGATAAGCCGGCAGATCGGTGAGGCGCAGCGGGTCGCCGACCACGTCGCCGTAGGTGGCGAAGACGCGGCCGCTGCGGTCCTGCAACGTCAGGCTCGGCCGTCGCGCCGCGTCCAGCGCCGCCTCCGGCCGCGGCAGGTCCCAGGCGAACACGAGCAGCATCGCGGCCAGCGCCAGCGAGCCCCAGACGGAGAGGATGACGAACCATTTCAGCAGCCACCAGCGCCGGCGGCGCGCGCGTGCCGCGAGCAGGCGCGACGGGACAACGGCCAAGCTGGCCGTCCGCTCGTCCGACGCGATCTCGGGGGCCCTGAACATCCCGCTTACCCTAAGCGCCGGCGCGCCCGGCAGTCTCCTGCGCCCACCATGCGCAGGGCCGATCGCGCCGTCAACGCATGACGCAGCGGCGCCAGGCGGCTTGCGGTGGGCCGCATTGCCAAACAAGATCGGCCCAACCAAGCAGAGGAGTCGGATGCAGGGGCTGTTCCTGGATGCCACCGCCGAGCTGGCCGGCGTGTTCGAGGCGGTGGTACGGCCGGATGATCCGCCGGTGCGCGTGAACCGGCAGGCGGACGTGGCGGCCGACGCGCTGGCGGGGCTGCTGGCCGGGTACGACTTCGTGCTGGACGACCACACGGCGCTGCCCACCGCGACGGTGCGCCGCTGCCCGGGGCTGCGGCACGTGATCTTCCTCGGCACCGGCGCACGCAGCTACATGAGCCCCGAGGAGCTGGCGGGGCTCGGCATCACGGTCCACACCATCAAGGGTTATGGCGACACCGCGGTGGCCGAGCACACGATCGCGCTGATGTGGGCAGCGGCGCGCGGCGTGGCGGGCATGGACAGCGCCGTCCGCGCCGGCTTATGGCCGCGCACCGAGGGCGTGCAGCTCACCGGCAAGACGCTCGGGTTGCTGGGCTTCGGCGGCATCGCCGCCGAGGTGGCGCGCATCGCCGCCGGCTCGGGGATGCGCGTGCTGGCCTGGAATCGCACGCCGAAATCCGCGCCCGGGGTGACGTTCGTGGACCTGGACACGCTGCTCGCCGAGAGCGACGTGCTCAGCCTGCACCTGGTGCTGACCGAGGCGACGCGCGGGTTCCTTTCGGCCACGCGGCTGGCGCGGTTGCGGCCGGGGGCGATCCTGGTGAACACGGCGCGGGCGGCGCTGGTGGACGAGGCGGCGCTGCTGGCGGCGCTGCGGAACGGCCGGCTGCGGCATGCGGCGCTGGACGTGTTCCACGAGGAGCCGCTGCCGGCGGGGCACGTGCTGACCAGCCTGGCGAACGTGACGCTGACGGCGCACAGCGCGTTCCGCACGCCGGAAGCGGGCCGGACGCTGGTGCGCATGGCACTGGACATTGCGCGGCGCCTCGCCGTGTGATGGAAGGAGGCGCTGTCCTGGCCCGCCTGGCGGAACGGTAGACGCAGCGGACTTAAAATCCGCGGCCTTATGGCGTGGGGGTTCGAATCCCCCGGCGGGCATGGCGGCCGTCTCGGCGTTCGCAACAGCAGCCGGGCGGTTCGCGCCGGTTCATTTGTTTTTCCGGATGTTTTGCTCCGCCTGGAGCCAGTCCTGCACCGCGTGGCCTTCGTGGCGGCCGTGCTGCTCATAGATCTCATAGGCCTGCTTGGCGATCTGCGGTGTCACATCGACAGGGTTCCGGACCAAACGGGGCGCGCCAGGTGAATCGAGCACCCGATACGCAAGCAGTTTCACGCGGTCGTTCACGAGGAACCACACCAGCGCATAGCCCCACACGAACAGTGCCCAACCCCAGCCGAGGGGTGTCATGAACAGCCCATACACCGCGATCAGAGTCGCCAGCGTTTGCGTGCCAAGCACCGCCGCCCACAGAATCCGCGCGGGCCGTATGGACCAGAATGGGCCGCGCGTGCGCGTCAGGAAAATCGTCAGATGTCCGGCCACGGACAGTTTCAGGTACATCAGCGTCTGGATGTGCGCGCGGTCGAGGTGGAATACGCGCTCGCCAAGGTAAAACAGGCCAAACGCGGACACGACGCCGACGACGCCCAGCACCGTGGCGACCCCCAGCACCAGGCGCATGTTCCACGCCTCGGGCTGATTCCTGTAATGAACGTTGTCATAAGCGATGGACAGGATGGCGCCGTCATTGAGCAACGCCAGCATCACGATCATCACCGCCGTCAGCGGATAGAAGTTGAAGATCAGGATCGCCAGCGTCATGAACAACAGCACGCGCAGCGTCTCGGCGATGCGGTAGATCGCGTAGCTGTTCATCCGCTGGAAGATCTTCCGGCTCTCCTTGATCGCGTCGATGATTACCGACAGTCCAGGTGTCATCAGCACGATGGCCGCCGCCGCGCGCGCCGCATCCGTCGCGCCCGAAACAGCGATGCCGCAGTCGGCCTTCTTCAGCGCCGGGGCGTCGTTCACTCCGTCGCCGGTCATGCCGACGATGTGGCCGCGCTTTTGCAGATCCGCGACAATGTGGAACTTGTGTTCCGGGAACACCTGGGCGAAACCGTCGGCATCCTCGATGGCCTTGGCGACTGCCTCCGTCTGTTGCTGCTTTTCGTCCCCCAGGGTGGCGGCATCAAGGATGTTTGTCCCCATCCCCAGTTTCTTGGCGGTTTCCTGCGCGATGGCCAGCGCATCGCCGGTCACCATCTTGACCGCAACACCCATACCTTGCGCGGTCGCTATGGTCGTCTTGGCATCGTCCCGTGGCGGGTCGAACAGGGGCAACACGCCAAGGAACTGCCATTCGCCATCTCCCTCGGCGCGCGCGACACCCAATGACCGAAAGCCGCGCGACGCAAATTCGTTGACCGTCTTGTCAACGGCGGGCTTCACCTGCGCTGCATTGGCCGAAAGCGCCAGGATCACCTGTGGCGCGCCCTTCGTCACCTTGAACGCCTTTCCGTCCGGGCCGGTGACGGCAGCTTCGGTGCGTTTGTGCACCGGGTCGAATGGCTGGAAATGGCCCGCCTTGTAGCCTTTAAGGGCCTGATCATTTTTCAGGCTGCCCAGAACGGCCAGATCGATGGTGTCGTTATTGTCGGCGCGTGACGCCAACGCGCCAGCGAGGACCACCTGCTCGGCAGGAATATCGTTCACGCCGAACGGGTCGCCCAAGGTCAGCTTGTTCTGGGTCAGGGTGCCGGTCTTGTCCGCGCACAGCACGTCGACGCCCGCCAATTCCTCAATCGCCACCAACTTGGTCACGACCGCCTTTTGCTTGGCGAGCAGGCGTGCGCCGACCGCCATCGTCACCGACAACACCGTCGGCATCGCCACCGGAATCGCGGCCACGGTCAGCACCAGGGCGAACTGGAGCGTGGTGAGGATCGGGTCGCCGCGGAAAATCGCGACGGCAATAATCACCGCCACCAGAACCACCGCGAGGATGATCAGGTAATTGCCAATCTTCAGCACCGCACGTTGGAAGTGGCTGACGGTCTTCACCCCCTGCACCAGCTCCGCGGTCTTGCCAAAGTAGGTGTTCGTACCGGTGGCATAGACGAGTGCGCCGATTTCACCCTGCCGAATGATCGAACCGGAGAACACGGCCTCGCCGGATTTGCGCGTCGCGGGCAGCGACTCTCCCGTCAGCGCGGACTGATCCACTTCTATCGACTCGCCTTCCAGCAAGCGCGCATCCGCCGGCACAATGTCACCCAGGCGCAATCGAATTGCGTCGCCCGGTACCAGTTCACGCGCCGGCGGCGTGACCCACTTCCCGTCACGTTTCACCCTGGCCTTGATCGCCAGCGTGGCCTTCAGGGCAGCGATAGCGTTGCCCGCCTCGTGCTCTTCCCAAAACCCGACAAGAGCGTTGGCCAAAAGCAGAACAAGAATGATGCCGAAGTCCGGCCAATGCCTGGCGACCGCCGAGAGGATCACGGCCGCTTCGATCATCCATGGGATGGGTCCCCAAAAATAGGAAAGAAATTTCAGGAGTTCATTGGTCTTCTTTTCTTTAATCTCATTCGGCCCATATTGGGTCAGCCGCTTCTGCGCCTCGGCCTGGGAAAGGCCATCCGGCGATGACCCCAGCTTTGCCAGCAATTCCGGCATGGGAAGCGATTTCAGATCGTCCTTCGCATCAGGCTTCGATCCCGGCTTGGATTCGGTAGCCTTGAGCTGGTCGGCCTTGGGTTCCATCGCCAGTATACCTTCTATCTTTGCAACGCTTGCGGTTTCGCGGGTTGCCGGATAGCCGTCACGAACTGAACTCGTGCAGCGCCATGAACGCCTTGTAGAGAACGCGCGGGTCGAACTTTCCCTTGTAGACGGCCGGCGGCTCGCGCTTCAGGCCGAGCAATGCGTAGACGGCGACCTGTGCCGAGCGGATCGAGTATTCGACGGTGAACACCACATCCTCCGGCAACTCGCAAAACTGACCCATGAAAGCCAGATTTCTTGAACCCTTCGGGACGACCTGCGGCCGGTCGCCTTTCCCGCGCCGAAGGAACTGGCTGGTAATGAACGGCATCATGCACGGAATGCAGATGGAGCTTTCCAGGATCTCAGATGCATCCGCCTCGATATGCAGATGACCAAGCACTTCCGTCATGATCTCGCGGCCGGTGCAGGCCGACATCGGTTTCTTGACGAAGTCCCCGGGTTTGTCGACGGCCAGGCCGTACCCCCACAACACGCTGACGTCGTCGGGTTGGCCGATGAAATGCGGCTGATAGGGAATCACGATCGAGGCCAGCCAGTTGGATTGTGGGAAAGTGATCAGGCCGCCCTCGCCAGGCACATTGCCGGTAAAGTCCCGGACGAAGCCGAGGAAGGTCGGATGGTGCAGGGTCGTAGTGAACGACACCCATTTGGACTCGTCGATATGGTCGGCGAAGGTCGCGGGACGCCCGAACTCGGGCCGGCCCGCGGCGATCTTCTGCCAAAGCGTCCAGGCGCCGCCGACTTCCTTGCCGTTGAGCGCGGGTGCCGTGTCCATGGTGCCGAGGCTGGACGCCTCGGTCATCGAACCCAGCGTGACCAGAACATGGTCGTTCGTGCCGACCGCGATTTCACCGGCTTTGCCGTCCCGCTCATAGGTAATGTGCGTCACGGTCTTCTTGCCATCTTGCTCGCTTAGGCCGAGATCGGTGACACGGGTGTTCAGCTCGAATACCACGCCACGGTCATCGAGCCACTTGTGCAGCGGCCGCACCATCGAGTCGTACTGGTTGTAGACGGTTCGCATGATCCCTTGCAGGCGATTGAAGCCGGCGACCATGTGGACGAACCGCACCAGATAGCGCTTGAACTCGACCGCGCTGTGCCAGGGCTGGAAGGCGAAGGTGGTGCACCACATGAACCAGAAATCGGTCTTGAAGAACGTAGCATCGAACTGATCGGCAATGCTGGTCTGACCGAGCATGCCCTCCGGCTCAAGCGCCAGGCGCTCGATCGTGAGGATGTGCCGTTCGCTGAGACCGAATTCGGGCGCAGTTTGCCTGTGGCCGTCGCGGACGAGGCGCGATTTCGATGCCGTCTTCATCGTCTCGTTCCACTCGAGGATCTCCTGGGTGACCGTCTTGCTTCCGTCGAGAGTGGGGATCGAGGAGAACAGGTCGTAGGTACAGAGATATTTGCTTTCGAACATCCGGCCACCGCGCAGCACATAGCCGTTCTGAGGGGAACCGGATGCGTCAAGGCTTCCGCCAAGCCGGTCAAGTTCCTCCAGGATGGTGATGTTGTGGCCTGGGACGTCACCGTCGCGGATCAGGAAAGCGGCGGCGGCCAGCGAGGCAATTCCACCGCCGACGAGATAGACCTTGGCCGGGCCCGAATCGGCGCTCTTGCGCTCCACGGCAGAAGGATTGGAGGTACGATCTGCACTTACCATGATGGAACTCCTGGCATCATCGCCGTATGGCCGACGTATCGGCGGAATTCATGGCGGGAAAGCTCGATTTCATGCGATCAGGTTCTGGCCTGGTTCAGGGTCTATCCAGAAAGAATTCAATTTTTTTCAATAGGATAGCATCACTCCCGCGAAAGCGGGGGTCCAGGCCGCCCCGAAATCGTGCGGCGCGCCTGGATTCCCGCTTCCGCGGGAATGACGAGGAATAAGCATCAGAGGTTTCCAGACGGACGCTCAGGCTTCGCCGCCAATGACATAGACCACTTGTCATCTTCATCTCCCAAGGGAGACTTCGTCGGCCACGGCTGTTTCGTCTGCATGGCGGACGGCGAAGACGGCGATGATTATGTCCGCTGTTTTCATTTGATTCTCTTTCAAGACGAGCGGCGCCCGGGACTGGGTCTTTTGCGTCGGGCGCTTCGGGTCATGTGCGAGCCAGAGAAAATTTGCTTTCGCGCACATCACCCACTCGCTGCCATAATGCCCGGCAGCGATGGTGCGGAGGTAGGCTCGGAAACTACTCAGCCCCCGCCCTCGGGGCATGTCACGCCGTGTTAGCCGCTGTTCGCCGACTTGCCCGTGGATAACCCAATCTTCGGCGCCACGGGCGTCGGGACGAGCGGACAGGCGGGCCATGGCGTCGAGAGCAACGGTGACTGGATAATTTTTCCACAGTGACCGGGCAGGCCGCACACCTGCCCAACCGCGGAGTCCGGTATCGACGTGCATTTCGGCTCATGCTTCGAGCCTGGCACTTCCTTCCGCAGACGTGCGTCTGCCGGCAGCGCGGGTAAGGCGGCGCGGGGTCAGGCCGCCAGTCGGGTCAGATCCGCCAACTCCTTCACCACCGGAATCTCGGTGTGGTTGTGCGTGCAGCCTTCCCATCGCTGCGGCCGGAAGCCGTGGCGCGTGTAAAAGCCGTAGGCGTCGGGCACCGAGTTCAGGCAGATCGCGGTCGCGCCGCAGTCCCGGGCGAAGGCTTCCGCCATATAGAGCATGGTGGTGCCGAGCCGCTGGCCACGCCACGGATCGTCGATGGCCACCAAGCGAAAGACCGCCCGGCCATCGGGCTTCATATCCACCCGTATGGTGCCGACGACGTCGCCATCGGCAAGGAACACCAGGGGATGGTTGGCGGGATTGCGTTCGTCGGGATAATCGGGATCGTACTCGAAGTAGTACTGAGATCCCTTGCCATTGTATTTTTCAAACAGGCACCGCTTACGAATGTCGTGATAGCGGGCCCACTCATACGAACTCCGCGGGCTGCGGAGTTCCAGACTTCGAGGGCGCACAGGGCGGCCCTTCTGCTGTTTCGCGAGGGGGCCGACCGGCTTCCCTCTTGCCGTGCCAGCAATGTAGGGCGCTCTTCATGGCAAAGGGATGAACATGGAATGCTGTTCGTGATGGGCGCGTCTGCAAACCTCGCATAGCCCGCCGAACACAGCGAAGCGGACGGCGATCGCCGCTCCCGGAACCGCGAAGCCCTGACCGCGGCTACAGGTTCAGATCGGCAAAGCTCCGCCCGGCCTGCGCCAGCTCGCGCAGCAGCGGGGCCGGCTCCCAGCCCGCGCCGGCGGCAGCGTGCAGCGCCTCCACCCGGCGCAGCATTTCGGCTACGCCGATGGTGTCCGCCTCGCGCATCGGTCCACCGCGCCAAGCCGGATAGCCGTAGCCGTGCACCATCACCACGTCGATGTCCGACGGCCGCTGCGCCACCCCCAGCGCCACCAGCCGCGCTCCGTCGTTCACGATCGTGGCATGCGCCCGCCACTGGATCTCCTCGGCCGGAACGGTGCGCCGCGTGATGCCGCGGGCGGCCGAAGCGCGCTCGGCGAGGCCGCTCACCCAGGGATCGGGCGACCGCTTGCCGTCCTGGTAGAGATACCACCCCGCCCCGCTCTTCTGGCCGAACCGGCCGTGATCGCAGATCCAGTCCGCGATCGGCACCACGCGCGCCCGCTGATCGCCGAGTCGCTGCCGGCCGATCCGGCCGATGTCCAGCCCCGCCAGGTCCGCCGCCGCGTACGGTCCCATGGCGAAGC
>Ga0255353_1001949_pt1 | contig 10820 bp, 9 predicted proteins | sample HBST25metaG_FD_189941 | JGI IMG/M metagenome (GOLD analysis project Ga0255353, IMG submission 189941) | Peat soil microbial communities from Stordalen Mire, Sweden - H.B.S.T25 | ecosystem: Environmental > Terrestrial > Soil > Wetlands > Peat | place: Sweden: Norrbotten County, Stordalen Mire...
CAGCTACCTGCAAGGACAGTCTCTCGGCAGTTCCCGCATGTCGCAGCTCGCCATGATCGAAACCGCGGACTCGATCTCTCCCGACTGCCTTACCGCAGTAGGCCAGTACCGGAGCAACAGGACCGAGAACGCCACAGCTAATTCCTCGTTGCTTTCGGATCAGTTCGACAGCACCGATGCCACCAACAGCGAGGTCCAGCAGCTCAATCTCCTCAATGCATCCGAGGCGCAGAAGTTGAGCGAGATGCAAGCTCAGGGAACGCTTCATACCTGCCTTGCCGGGCAGATGACCGTTGCCAACATGGAACGGCGCAATGCCGCTGTCGAAGACCTCAATACCGCGGTCTTCGTCCAGCAGCAGCGCGCAGCCAATGATACCAGCGCCGCTAACGAAGGCAACACCTGGCAAACCTATCTTCCGTGAGTTGAATGACTGATTGATAACTTTGCGGCGCTGGCCGTCAAGCCGGCGCCGCACTTGATTCCAGTTGAGAGGTAGAAACCATGATTTCACCAACCTTGTTGGCCCAGGCATTACCGAGTGCAAGCTCCGGCGTGGACTGGCTCTACCAGTTCACCAACAATCTGACGAATCTGACCACGCAGAATGGCGGGGCGCTCACTCAACTCGGACTGACCGAGTTGAGCGCCATCGCAATGTTCACGCTGATCGGCATGGTCATCAACTGGAACACCTCCAGCATGACGCTGCGCTTTCATACGCACCCGGTCCGCGCCGGCGATCTGACCCACTTCCTGCTCCGCCTTATCGTCTGCTGCCTGCTCATCAATTACTGGGTCAATCCGCTCCCCGGTGCGAGCTTCGGCCTCAACCACTTCTTCAGCTACATCGCCCAGGCGATGGTCGCGGCTTTCGACCAGAACTCGCTGAACAACCTACTGCAATTGTTCAAAGCGGCCGGCGACAACACCGCCATGCCGTCGCTCATGGCTCCTGTCCAGATCCTTTGCTACTTCGTGGTGCAAGGACTGCTGGGGATTGCCTCGGGGATTCTCTTCCTCATCAATTGCAGCTCGTTCATCCTTTACGGGGTCACGGCGCTCTTCGGTCCCGTATTCATTCCACTGCTGATGACGAGGACCTTCCGAGGGAAGTTCTTTCACTTCCTCGACGTGCTACTTGGCTTCGCCATGATCCGCGCCGTGGCAGCCGCGTTCATCTTCGTGTGGGGAGGCTTTCTGAACGCCTTCATCCAGCAGACTTTCAACGGGAATTACTCAATGGAGATGTGGCTTGCCAATCTCATTCCCTGCACGATGGTTTTTATTGCTTTCATCATCAACTTGCTCTTTATCCCCAGCATGACACAGGCGATCTTCGGCGGAACGGCGGGGATGGCCGACAGCGTGTCCAAGGTCGGTGGCGCGGTGGCTTCCATCGCCATGATGGCGGGGTGAGTATGTGGACTTTCCTCTTCAGCTTTCTGTTCCTTCGCCGGTTGGGTCTATCGAAACCAATCCGGTACGTGCTCGCGGTGTTCATGGTTGGCCTCATCATCGTAGTTCTCATCTACACCGCGAACCTGTTTCTCACCCTCGAAGAAAGGACAAGTGCTCCCCATGTCCACCCGCACAGCTCCCACTGAAGCGCCGTTCTCGACGGAACAATCGCTGCTTGTCGATCGCATCGGCAACGAGGTCTATGCGTCCCACTATGCCGAGCGGAAAGCCTATCGCTTCATCATCGCTTGTGGCACGGTGGTGCTGCTTGGCTCGCTGGGAATGAATCTGTCGTTGGCGCGCCGCCCGATTGCCAATCGCTACATCCGCATCGACGAGATGGGACGCGCCCAGGCCATCCAGTACAGCGACCTCAATTACAGCCCGCGCGAGGGTGAAGTGCGGACGTATCTGACGGATTGGGCCAACTACCGCTACACCGTCAACCGCGACGTAATCGCCAATAAATACCCGCTCAATTACTACTTTCTTTCGCAGGCTCTCGCCTCCAAGTTGATGGCCGACGACAACGCGAATCACCTTGTCTCGCAGGTCACAGCCGGACAGATCGAGTCGGGCGATGTGCAGGTCCAGAACGTGACCATCACGTCGATGTCCGATGAGATGATCCAGGGCGCTCGCATCGCGCGCGGCACGGCCTTGATGACCGTGGACCGCTTCTATTCGGCGCAGAATTCCCGCGAGCCCCGCACAGAGCATTGGATACTCAGCATTACCTACTACCTGAACCCCAAACAGGTCAGCGACCAGTCCAGGATTTATCCCCAATACGAGTTCATCAATCCGCTGGGATTAACCATCACCGAGTTCCATGAGAACCGTGTGTCCGTTGATTCATTCAAGCCCGACACGAATACCGGAGGAACGAAGTGAGCTACGAACTGATTCTGCCGTTCTTTCCCGAGGAACTGCGCGAACTGCTGCTCGACCCGTCGATCTCCGATCTGATGATTAACGGGGCAACGGGTGTGTTCGCGGATCGGAACGGCGTCGTTGAGCGCATTGAACTGCGGACGCCATACACAAATGAGCGACTGCAAGCGGCCATTGAGCGCGTGGCGCGCATTCTCGGCCAGGACCTCACCAGCCAGAATCCGATCCTCAATACGCGCTTGCCCGATGGCTCGCGCGTGGCCGTGGTCGGCCCGCCCTCATCGGTCTATGGACCGACGCTGACCGTCCGCAAATTCAACCGCTGGTTCACCTCGGATGAGTTGGTCGCGTCGGGTAGCCTTCCAGTCAACGTCCGCGACACAGTTATACGGCTGATTGGAGCACGGAAGAACGGGATTATTGCCGGCGGAACAGGCTCCGGGAAAACGACCCTGATGAAAGCTCTGCTCGACCACATTCCAATGCTGGAGCGGCTCATTGTGATCGAGCAACCCGCCGAATTGAAGATCGCCCATCCCAACGCCGTTCGTTGGGAGGCTGTTGCCGCTATTCCGGGCCAGGTTGCCGTTACACCGAGCCAGCTTGTAGCCGCCGCGCTCCGCCATCGTCCCGACCGCATCATCATGGGCGAAATCCGCGACGAATGCGGTTACGACCTGCTGCAAGCCATGAACACAGGGCATGGTGGAACGCTCTCGACATTGCACGCGGATTCAGCCGTAGATGCGCTCGACCGGCTGGCGGATATGGCGCTCAGCGCTAGGACGAATCTGAATCAGCAATTCATCCGGTCACAGACCGGAAAGGCAGTGGATTTTGTTCTCTACTGCGAACGTGATTCCACGGGCCGGCGCAGAGTACGCGAGCTGATCACCGTGAAGGGCTACAGCCATGCGAAGCAGTCCTTCGAGACGGAGGAAATCTACCGGGCTTCCCCCACGGCGGCAGCGTGAATTTCGGTGCGGGCTGAGCGGATGGAAACGCGAATCGGAGGCACGGCGATGACAAGCCTTCTTGGGCACGGTGGAACGAACGGAACCTCGCCCTTTTTGTGCGCTCTTGAGTGCAGCCGCGCCGAACAGCAGACGAGCGAAAGCGGATGCGAGATGCGGTGCCTTGTATCGCGGTTTGGGTCCCGAGGTCAGGCGGCGTGAGAGGTGGATCTGGTTTGCCGGTCATTGGATATATGGCATCGCCAGGAAGCGGAGAGTATGCATGGTTCAGATGCGAGTCTCCCCAGATCAATTCCTCACTTGCTCGGTCACTGCTTCGGGGCCATTGCGACGCCCGGCGGCAAGCTCGCTCTTCTGCTTCGTCTTCGACGCCCTACGGGTTACGGTTTCCATCTGCGATGGACCCTCCGTAAATGCAGAGCTTCGGCCTTGGGAGTCGCGCCCACTCGCATAGCTTCGCCAGGTGTGACCCGAGCAGATCGGGAATTCAAATCAGGAGACTCAAAATGTATTTGAATCGTGCAACTCTCATTGGCTACCTGGGCGGCGACGCCGAAGTTCGTACCGGCAAGAACGACCAGAAGTTCACCACCTTCTCCATCGCTACCAAGACCTCTTACAAGGACAAAGAGTCCGGCGAATACGTCTCGCACACCGAGTGGCATCGCTGCATCGTCTTCGGCAAGTTCGGTGAGTTCGCGGCCACGCTCAAGAAGGGCGCGCACGTGCAGGTCGAGGGCGAGATTCGCCACACCGAGTACACGCCCAAGAAGGCCAGGAAGCCGGTGCGCACCGACAGCATTCGCGTCAACTCCATTCTCAAGCTCGACCGCGCGGAAAAGGCCGCCGCGGAAGAGCAGGAAGTCGAGCAGGAGATTCCCTCCGAGGACGGGGCCGAATAGGCCCCTTCCCCTTCACGGTGAGAGCCCGGCAAACGCCGGGCTTATCACTTGCAAACATCCCGTGGAATCGCGTTCTTGAGAGGTCAACAGATGAATCAAGTCGCTACTAACTTCCTCACCCGCAGTTTCGCATCCAGCGAAACGATTGCACTTCTGCTGCGCCGTGAAGATACGCCCCGGCCACAGCAGCGCGTCGTCACGCTCGAACAAGTTCTCGCGCCTCGCTATATGGCATGGCTCACCTTTGAGAATGACAACGGTGCGAACATCTATGTCTCCGCCAATCCGCTTCGTGCGGGCAGCAGGAAGCGCACCAAAGAATGCATCGCTTCCGTTCGGCATCTTTATATCGACATCGACGAGGACGGCGACGCCCGGCTTGCTGCGCTGCGGGCGTCGGATGCAGTGCCGATACCGACCGCCATTCTTTCGACTTCGCCAGGCAAATACCAGACGCTCTGGCGTGTGGTCGGCTTCGATTTCGAGCATCAAGAACAGACCCTCAAGCTGATCGCCCAAGCCTTCGGCGGCGATCCAGCTTGCACCGACCGAAACCGTGTGCTCCGCGTCCCCGGCTTCTACAACCGGAAGTATTCTCCCGCGCATCGTGTCGCGGTCGAATACCCTGCGGAAGCGACCTATGGTCCTACCGACTTCCGGCTTGATGCAGTCGCCTGCTCTTCCGTGCTGCTGCTACGCGGGAACGCACGGAAATCGCAGCCCGGTAAGCACTCGCATTCCGAAGACGATTGGGCCTGGGTTTGCACGCGGCTTACCCACGGCCGGGACGCCGCGAAGCTGACGCATGAATTGGTGGTTCGCCGCTCTGATAAACCTGATCCTCTCTACTATGCCCAACGCACCGTCGATGTAGCCTCAGCCTGCCTTTGGCTTGGCAGTGGCATTCCCATCGACGACGTTATCACCATGCTCGAAGTCCGCCGCCGCTTCGAGCTTCCCGCCGCACTTTGCACCGCTCGTGCGCGGGAGATTGCGGCGACCGCCCAACGCATGATTGCCCGTCGAAAGACGGCCTGATTCCACAAGTCAAAGGAGGAACTATATGCCACTGCTTGAAGTTGTCCAAACCCACTACGTCAGTGCTTCCGTTCGATTGACTGATTCGACTGCATTGCAGCTCAATCAGTACGCCGCTTTCATCCATGCTTCAGCGGATGAAGTCATGGAGCAGGCGCTCGCTTATGTCTTCTCGAAAGACCGCGACTTCCAGGAGTTCCTTCGCACTTCTGAAGCCCAACGAATCACGCCGACATTGCGCGTGCGTCGCGTACAAGCCTCCGATGCGGCGGAGCATCCCGCGAAGAAGCCTGCTTCCGCGACTTCTTCGGCTGCCTCAACATCAGCAATTGCTGCGGTATCGAAAGCATGATCCCGCGCCTACAAGGGTGGCAAGACCACTACGGTGCTGTGCACCGGAAGAATTTGGACACTCCACCCCTGCCAGGGTGGTATGTCGAGCGTGCCCGGTTCCCGGTTGCGAACCTTCGAACCGGGAGTCTCTTACCGGCCTCACGTTCCCGGTTAGGAACCTCTGGTTCCTAGCCGGGAACGGATGCCAAGGTACAGATTGGAGGAATCGATGACTGCAGAAAACCTTACTCTCGCTGATCGATTGGGACGCGGCAAGATTCGTGCTGCCCGCTCGCGCAGCCTTGGCACCAAACTCACACCGACAGAAGAGCGGGAGCTGGCAAAGGCCGCTGAAACCGAAGGGAAGAGCGCCAGTGAATGGGCTCGTGAAGTTCTATTGCGTGAGGCGCGGCGCTCCGATAACGATGCTGTCTTCACGGAGATCGTCGCAACGCGGATGCTTCTGGTCAACCTCATTAAGCCGCTCATCCTCGGTAAGCCGGTCACATCTGAATGGATCACCGAGGCCATGAGCGCCGTACGCCGCGAGAAACGCCGGGCCGCGCAGGAAGTCATGCAGCAGTACACGGACGACGCGAAAGGAGGGCGATGATATGGCTACACACTGGGGACGCAAGGAAACAATTATCTGGCCACCACATATTCCGCTCATGAGCTATTCGGCTATGGCGGCAGCGCTGCTCTTGACCTGTCTTCTACTCTGGCAGCGGGTTCGCTTCGCTATGCCGCCGCTTGAACAGACGTACATCGGGGACTATATGCGTGCCCGCACCGGGGCCGCCTTTCATCTGAATGGCAACTACCGGCTTGTTTATCTGGGCGGTGGAAAAGCCAAACCCCGGCAGGCTTTTCCTTTCGATTTCACACGCGGCAACATGACGCTTCCAAGCGGGAAGCCCGCGCCCTTTGCACTGGCCGAACTCGCGCGCTCTGAAGGGTACGAGTTTCCTTTCCGTGGCCCAGCCCGAAAGTATACCGACGCTTCAATGTACCGCTGGCTGCACGACGTGATTTTCGGTGGCGAAAGCCTGCTGGCGATCTTCGCCGCCCGCCTAATCGGTGGCGGCGTCATCCTGGTTGTGCTGCTCGCACTGGCCGTTCCCCAGGACATCAAGCGCTTCCGGCAGATGAAGTATGGGCGCGTTTTGCGCGGTCCGCTCATGCTCACTCCCAAGCAATTCAACAGGGTTGCGAAGGGAGAAGGCATCGGTTTCAAAACTACCGAGTCACCACGCATGATGCGGATTCCCCTACGCAAAGAGGCCCAGCACATCCAGATCATGGGCGACACCGGGGTTGGCAAGACCCAGCTCATCATGCAAATTCTGCGCCAGATCAGGGACCGGAAGGACTCGGCCATCGTCTACGATCCGGCCTGCGAGTACATCCAGCGGTTCTTTGATAAGGAGCGCGGCGACATCGTTCTCAACCCGCTCGATGCTCGCTGCCCGTATTGGGGACCGGCGCAGGAAATGGCCTCGAACGCCGAGGCCGACGCTATCGCAGCCTCGCTCTATCAGCGCAAGACTGACGTCATCGACGAGTTCTTCCACGACACGCCTGCCCAGATTTTTGCACACCTGCTGAAGCTGGGGCCGACGCCGCACCAGCTTGCCGCGTGGATGGCAAGCGATGCGGAATTGCTCAAGCGGGTCCAGGGGACCGAGATGGCTTTTTATATCGACAAGAAGGCCGGGCCGCAACGGGCCGGTGTCCTCTCGTCTCTTACTCTCGTGGCAAAGAGCTTCCGGCTGCTACCGGAGAAAGACGAAACCCGTCCAGTCTGGAATGCTCGCACCTGGGCGAAAAAGCGGCAGGGATGGGTGTTCATCACTTCGCGCCCCGCAGAGCGGGATACACTGCGTCCCCTGCATTCACTGTGGATCGATCTATTGGTCATGCGGCTGCTGACCGCGCCGCAGCCTGGGCAGCGCCCGGTGTGGTTTGTGATCGATGAACTGGCGAGTTTGCAGAAGCTGCCCCAGCTTCACACCGCCATTACCGAGAACAGAAAATCGAAAAATCCGCTCGTTCTCGGTTTCCAGGGAAAGGCCCAGCTTGAGGTCACCTACGGCCATCTGGCCGAGGTGATGCTCTCGCAGCCGGCTACCAAAATCTTCATGAAAACCGCCGAGCCGAAGGCCGCCGAGTGGATTTCGGAGGCCATCGGCAAGGTCGAAATCGAACGGCTGAAAGAAACCAAATTCGACGGCACGCGCTCCGGCAAGAACTTCACCGTAGAGCGGCAGATCGAACCGCTGGTCATGGGGTCGGAAATCTCTGGACTCGATGACCGGCACGCCTATCTGAAGCTCGGAAACAACGTCGCCCGCTTCGCCTTCGATTACCTCGACCTGCCTACGTCGACCGAGGGATTCATCCCGAGGGAGATGGCCGACGGCGGCTTGAGTTTCGATCCCGATACGTTGGAGCCAATTCAGACGGAGGGTGAAGAGAAGCAGGAAAACTCGGATTCCGAACCTGTTGCGACGGTCTCCGGGGACGCTCCGATTGCTCAGGAAAAATCGCCGCGCCCGATTCCATGGCCGGTGCAGCAGGTGATGGAACAGGTCGAAGTCGTTCCCCCTAATCCGTCCACGCCAGTCCAGGAAGTTAGCAACACACCATCCGCTCCGGACTCGCCCGAAGCGCAGGAACACTCGGAAGACGAACAGATTTCCTTTGACTTGAGGCCATCCTAATGCTGACACTTTCAAAATCACTCAGCGCCAGCCAAGCGCAGACCTATCACAAGCTGGACTTTGCATCCGAAACACAGAGCTATTACCGGCAGGGCGACACCGTGCAAGGCGAGTGGCAGGGCCAACTCGCCGCGCGGTTTGGTCTCTCCGGCGCTGTCGCGCCGCTCGAATTTCAGCGTCTTTCGGAAGGACTGCATCCAGAGACCGAGCAATCGATGGTCCGCTCCCGCGCCGCCTTCGAGTACAAAAATGCCGATGGCGCGACCATCAAAACCGTCGAGCACAGGGCGGGGTGGGATGCAACCTTTTCCGCCCCGAAGTCGGTTTCGCTCACCGCGCTTGTCGGCGGCGATGACCGGGTCCGAGGGGCGCATCGTGCCGCCGTCACCGAAGTGTTGAATGAATTGGAGCGGTACACACAAGCGCGGATCGGCGGCAATCACCCTGCCGAAACGACTGGTAAATTCATCGCCGCCAAATTCGAGCACGACACGGCGCGGCCTGTGGATGGCTACGCTGCGCCGCAACTCCACACTCATGCCGTTATCTTCAATGTCACCGAGCGGGCCGATGGTTCGACGCGCGCCCTGCAACCGCAATCGCTGTTCGAGAGCCAGCAATATGCGACCGCCGTCTACCAGTCTGAATTGATGTACCAACTCCGCAATCTCGGTTACGAGATCGAGCGCGGCAAGAGCGGTGCGCCCGAGATCAAGGGCTACTCGCAGGAGTATCTCGATGCTTCGAGTCCACGCTCCCGGCAAATACGGGAGCAGCTCGAAAGGACGGGCCGCGCCGGTGCGGAAGCCGCAGAAATTGCGGCGCACTCCACCCGCGACCGCAAGCAGAATCTCACTGCCGCGCAGGTTCTTGACGCCCACAGGAAGATGGCCGCTGAGTTTGGCGATCAACCGGAGAAGGTCGTTGCTGCCGCACGGGAGCGCGCCCATCAGCAAGTCCGGCAAGAGAGTAGCGCCCAGGCCAAGGAAGCCGTGACCTTTGCCCGTCAGAGTGTTTTTGAGCGGGAGGCCGTTGCCGATGAGCGGAGAATCCTGCGCGACGCCCTGCGCCGTGGGATGGGAGAGGCAACGTACCGGGAGATTCGATCGGAGTTCGAGACACGGCGCGCGGCGGGCGATTTTAGGGTCGTGGATAGCCCAAAGTATGCTTCCGGGCGCAGGTTCACCACGCCGGAGGCCATTGCCGCCGAGCGCGCCAACGTTGAGTTCATGCTCCGTGGCCACAATGCCGTTGAGCCGATTCTGAGTGCGGAGCAGGCACAGGAACAAGCGCGTTCGCGGGACTTTCTGAACGAGGCGCAGCAGCGCGTCATTGAGGAAACGCTCAATTCCACCGACCGCGTTCACGGCCTCCAGGGACGGGCCGGGACCGGAAAAACGAGCGTGTTAGTTTCGATTCGCGAGGGCGCGGAAAAGAGCGGGTATGCGGTCGAAGGGTTTGCGCCCACTTCCCGCGCCGCGGCTCAGCTTCGCGAGGCCGGCATCGAAGCCGACACGCTGCAAAGTTTCCTGGCGCGAAGTGACAATCACGCCAGCACAAGCTCGGGGTCCCGTCATCTTTATATGCTGGACGAGTCCAGTCTGGCCAGCACGCGGCAGATGCGCGCATTCCTTGAAAAGCTGAAACCCCAGGACCGTGTGCTCGTCATCGGCGATACCAGCCAGCATCAGGCAGTCGATGCGGGACGGCCCTTCGAGCAGATGCAGCAGGCCGGAATGCGGACCTCGCAACTCGACCAGATTATGCGCCAGAAAGATCCAGAGTTGAGGCGCGCGGTCGAACTGCTCGCCAACACCGAAACGGAAAAAGGTGTTGCCCTGCTCTCCGAACAGGGTCGGGTGACAGAAATCGCGGGAGCTAATGAGCGCATCGCCGCGATTGCCAGAGACTATGCGGCGCAGCCGGAAAACACCATCATCGTCTCGCCCGACAATCGCAGCCGCCGCCAGATCAATGAGGCTGTGCGTGCCGAGTTGCGGGAGAATGGAATGTTGGCAGCAGAAGGGCACGAGTTGCGCGTGCTCGATCATCGCTCCGATATGACCGGAGCCGACCGGACCTGGGCCGCACGGTACAACGTGGGCGACGTGCTGCATTACCACACCGGCAGCAAAGCGGAAGGCATCGAGCGCAACAGCTACGCCCGCGTTCAGGATGTAGATGCCCGTGCCAACACGCTTACTGTCGAACTCGACAATGGAGCATCTGTCAGCTACGATCCGCGCCGGTTGCGCGGTGTAAATGTCTTCACCGAAGTCACGCGCGAGTTCTCGAATGGCGACCGTATTCAGTTCACCGAACCCAATAAGATACTCGGCGTCGCCAACCGGGATCTCGGCACTATCACTGCTATCGACGCCAACCAGATGACCGTGCGCCTCGATGGAAAACAGCAGCGCGAGATCACCTTCGATACGGCTCAATTCCGCCAGTTCGATCACGGCTATGCGGTCACCAGTCACAGTTCCCAGGGA
>Ga0255353_1001957_pt1 | contig 10780 bp, 9 predicted proteins | sample HBST25metaG_FD_189941 | JGI IMG/M metagenome (GOLD analysis project Ga0255353, IMG submission 189941) | Peat soil microbial communities from Stordalen Mire, Sweden - H.B.S.T25 | ecosystem: Environmental > Terrestrial > Soil > Wetlands > Peat | place: Sweden: Norrbotten County, Stordalen Mire...
AACTAGTTGCGAGCTTGCGATGAACAACGACGAAAGAAATAACTGCGCCAATCTTTTTTGCATAGTGAACCTCAGATTTTGATTGCTTCTGAAATTTTTGAAACTACCGCCGGGCCGCCAGCAACGAGAATGGCGACGAGAAACGCCGGCGCCACCTGCGACGGATCCAGTGAAAAGCCGAAGAAGACGACGGAGGTATTTGTGTTGTTGAAAAGCACCAGCCCAAAAATCTCGGCAATCACGGCGGTAGCGATACTGAGGAGCAAGTCACGAGCCCATCGTGGAAATCGTCCCGTCGCAGGCGCGGCGGCATCGGGAGCCGTGGCGGGAATCAGCCGCCTGATTCCAAATCCAATCAGCGATCCCAGGATGACCGCGGACGCCAGAAAAAGAAAGGATGGTGAAAATCGCACGGGAATCTCGACCTTTTGCGGAAGGCTCGGAAGCCCGCCCTGGCCCGGCGTGCTGGTTATATATACGGTAAGGATGTCCTGCGACTTATGCGGATCCACGGCGAATGCGGAGGCGTACAAGGCGTAAAGGGTGTTGGGCTCCACCGTGAGAATCAGTGCGGATGCCCCGCCCGGCTGCACGGTCGAGTCATAAGCCGCGGTAAGCTGACCTTGCCAGCATTTTGTGCAAGTGGCCGACGAAATGGTTACCGCATTAATACTGGCTTGCAGGTTGGTGAGGTTGCTGACAATCGGAATATTGATTTGGGAACTGATTCCCAATTCCACTGGAATCGGATCTCCCTTGCCGGTGCGGGAAAAAACATCGCCCTCGTATTGAGCGTGGATGGGAATGCCAGTCAGACTGCCGCTGTCCACATTGCCGGCGGACTTGATACTTATGCCGATTGGCGCAATATAGTCAACAAATACGCCCACGGGATCTTCGTAAAGATGGAAATGCTCCGCGCCGGAACCTCCGCTTTTCTGCACATATAAATCAAATTGAAAGCGCTTGACCTTATCGCGGGAAAACGATCCTGTATCCACATCCAGGTTGAAGAGTTGCTGCTGCGATTGAAAAATCTGAGAGGACAAATGCTGAAGGTCGCTGTTTGTTACAGGGCCCCAATCCTGAACAGTGAAGTTCACACTGCTGGTCGGTGTGGGCTGTAACGAAGGGACCTGAATTGTCATTTGACCCGCGCACAGGCTTGCCGGCCCGAGGAGGACGGCAACTGCCGTGAGGATGGAAGCTAAACCAAGGAAATTCTTCTGAGCTCGCAACGCTGGCGCCTTTCAGGCCGCCGGGGATCCCGTACGCTCCCAGTCGGGAATGTCAGTTTGCCTTGCGCGTAAGTCATTGTCAAGAGGAATTTAGAGGAAGGGAAAATTTCGCGTGGGTTTTGCCGGATTACCATTAAGAAGAGAGAAAAGCGCCATGGCTATGAAGAACCCTCCCCATGCAGGGGATTTTATTCGGACGGAGATTGTTGAGCCCGCAGGCTTGTCTGTGACGGCGGCAGCGGCGGCGCTGGGCGTTTCCCGGCCCGCGTTGTCGAGCTTGTTGAACAGCAAGGCTGGTTTGTCAGGCGATATGGCGCTGCGAATCGAGAAAGCATTCGGAGTGAAGATGGATACGCTCATGCGAATGCAGTCTGCTTACGAGATTGCCCAGACACGGAAGCGCGAAAAGCTGATCAGAGTTGAGCCGGTCGGACGGGCGGCGTAATGCATGCGGCTGGATGGGGATGAATAAAATTCAAGGTCTCAGAAACGAGACCTAAGGCCCCCGGCGTCTCTATCTCAGCTTTCGCCGAACGAGGTCGAGGGCTTGCTGGGCGGCCCACTGGCGGATGCGTTCGCGGTCGCCGCGGAAGTTCTTCTCGATGGAGTCGGTCTTCTGGTCGTCGCTGATGGCGATGTAGACCAGACCTACCGGCTTGGCTTCGGTGCCGCCGGTGGGTCCGGCGATGCCGGTTACGCCGAGTCCCAGGGTCGCGCCAGTTTTGCGGCGAATGCCGTAGGCGAGGGCTTCGGCGACCTCCCTGGAAACCGCTCCGTACTCGGTGATCAACTCCGAGGGAACTCCGGCGAAGGCGGTCTTCAATTCATTTGAATAGACAACCGCCCCGCCCAGAAATGAGCGGGAGCTGCCGGGAACGCTGGTGATGCGCTGCGAGATGAGTCCGCCGGTGCAGCTTTCCGCTACGGCCAGCGTTGCCTGGCGAAGACCGAGATAGTAGAGAACGATCTGCTCCATTGACTCGGAAGATTCCTTGCCAGAGGAGTAGAGCCAGTCTTCAAGGGCTTCTTCCATGCGGCCAGCCAGCTCGTTGACACGTTGCAGGGCCGTTGCGGCGTTGGATTTGGCGCAGAGCAGGGTGAGCTGAATGTCTCCGGCGTGGGCCAGGATGGTGGTTTCCACGTCCTTGTATTCGGTGTAAATGGGAGCGAGCAGTTTGTCGGCCTGCGACTCGGGAATCATGGCGGCGCGCAAAGTGCGTTTGGCGATGTGACGAGCGGGCAGAACATCGCGCAGGCGCGGGGTGCACTCGGCGTCGAACAGCGCGCGGCACTCGTGGGGCGGGCCGGGAACGAGCATGAGCAGCTTGCGATAGCTTTGCCATGTGATGTCAAGCCACTGTCCGGGAGCGCTGCCGTTGAGGTTGGGCAACAGGGTTGCGCCTTCGAGCAGGTCGGCCTGCTTGAGATTGTTCTCGGGCATGGGGATGTGCCAGGTTGCGGCGCGCGCGGCCAGAGCTGCCACCTGCGCGGCGCTGCGGCTCAGGGTGAGCGAGAGCGTTTCGGCGACGGCTTCGCGCGTGAGGTCGTCTTCCGTGGGGCCCAGGCCGCCCATGAGCACCACAATGTCAGCGCGGGTGAGGGCCGCGCCGATGGCGTTGACCAGGTCTTTGCGCCGGTCGCCGACGATGGTTTTGAAGGCTACTGTGACGCCTAACTCGTTGAACTTTTCCGTGAGATAGAGGGAGTTAGTGTCCTGGCGGAAGGGGGTGAGCATCTCGGAGCCGATGGCGATAATTTCGGATTTCATAAGGCAGCTATTAGCTCCTAGCTTTTAGCTTCTAGCTCCGGTGATGAAAGGCGAACCGTTTGGCCTTTCGCCGCAGGAGCCGAGTTCAGCAGTGAACAGGCTAGTAGCTAGAGGCTAACAGCTAGAAGCTCAAAAAAGATTGAGTCCTTCGACTCCCAAGTCCACATCATAAACCGCTTCGCTGGTGGCGAGGATGGTGGTTCCCAGCGGAGAGAACGCGAGGCCGACGAGGTTTGTTCCGGCTAGCGCGAGAGTTGCTTCGCCATTGGGGGTGATGCGCACCAGGCCGCGGAGGCCGTGAAGGCAGGCGGAGAGGTAGATGTTGCCTTCCCGGTCGAGCGCCAGGCCTTGCGGACGGCCGAGGCCGCGAAACCAGGGGCGGGCTTCGCCGTGCGTGTCGATGGCCCAGATGGCGTCGTTGGAAGAAAGCGTAGGGCCGGTGACGTAGAGCGTGCCTGTGGTGTCGAGGGCCAGGTGATAGGCCGCGATGCTGGGCTCAAGCGTGGCGTAGACGAAGATCTGGCGCTCGGGATTGATTTTGAAAATGGTGCCGCTGCGGTCGCCGACGAAGAGGTTGCCATCGGCGTCAAAGGCTGCGCCCGTGGCCACGCCCATGCCCTCGGCGTAGACGGTGGGCTCGCCGGCGTCGTCGATGCGGTAGACGTTGCCCTCGGCGCGCGAGGTGACGAAGAGGTCGCCGTCGGGATTGAAAGCCATGCCGGTGGCGTTGAGGATGCCGGTGACGAAGGGTGTTCCGCGGCCGTCGGGGCTGATGCGCACGATGGACACCGGAGTCTGCTTGCCGCGCTCGCCTGAGATGGTGGCGTAGATCATGCCCGAGCGGCTGACGACCGGGTTGGTGACGGGGTGAAGGCCATCAGAGAGCTGGCGAGCGACGCGCAGCGGCGTGGCGTTGCCGGCGCCTAAAGCGTTGCTCACCGTGATCATGCCGGTAGTGGCCTCCTCGGGGACGTGAAAGGCCAGGCGCGAGGGCCGGCTCATGAGTACTTGCGCGGGTAGGCCGTCGACCAGAACAGTGGGCAGAACGGGGCCGAGCGGGCCAAGATTTGCGCCGGTCAACTCGATCTCGCCCCCGGGCAGCGCGGCAGCGGGCACAACATCGTCAATGCGCGGCGCGGCAAAGGCTTCGGCGGCGGATTGGGCGCTGATTCGGGGCATGGCCTAAATCCAAAGGTGTAGCAAAGATGCTACACCCAAAGCATACAACCCTGCGCCAACATCATCGAGGACGATGCCCCAGCCCTCGGGAAGCGCTTCGACCTGGCGAACGGGGAAGGGCTTGGTGATATCGAAGAGGCGAAAGAGGATGAGCGCGAGGATTGCGTGACGCCAGTTGGCGGCGCTGCCGAGCAGAGCGATCCACTGACCGGCGACCTCGTCGACGACCACGAATTGCGGATCGTGGCGGCCGGATTCCTTCGCAACGATTGTCGCGGCGGGGATTCCGAAGATGAGGGTGAGCGCAATCCCGGCGAGCAAGGCGAAAAACAGCGTTTGCGGTGTGGGTTGTAAACCCCACGCAAAAGCAGCCCAGAGGAGCACGGCTGCCACAGATCCCCAGGTGCCGGGTCCGGGCTTGCCAAAGCCAGCGCCAAAGAAGGTGGCGACAATCCAGGCCCAGTTCGTGCGGTTCTTGTTTTGGACGGGATTTGTGGAAGGGTCAGTCTTCATACGAGTCGCCGTCCTTGGAGTGGCCGCCGCTGAGTTCGCCGAGGTCTTCGAGCACTTCGGGGTCGAGAATAGGGGAGCTGATCTTGTAGACGCCCATGGCCCATTTGCCGAGATCGATTTTGCGGCAACGGTCGCTGCAAAAAGGGAAGTCCTCGTCTTTGATTTGCACGAGCATCCCGCAGGTGGGGCAGTGGAGCAGCTTGGCGGATTTCTTCTTTGGAGACATCTATTCCAGCTTACAGCGGGCCGGAGACGACGCGGGCAATTATGTCGTAGTCGTGGGCTTCGGTGATTGCCGCCTTGTAGAAGCGGCCGGGTTCAAGGGCTTCGAGCGCGCCGAAGTCGTTGATGTAAACTTTGCCGTCGATCTCGGGTGCGTGGAACTGGGTGCGGGCTTCCCAGAGGAGTGGAGTCTCTTCGCTTTCGCCCTCGGCCAGCAGAACCAATTCGCGGCCAACCCATTGCTGCTTGGCGCGTTTGCTGATGGATTGCTGGAGCTTCATCAGGCGGCGCTTGCGGGATTCGATGGTGCGGCGGGGAACTTTCCGGCCGAGCGAAATCGCTCCCGAACCTTCTTCATCGGAATAGTTGAAGACGCCCAGCCAGTCGAACTTTGCCTCCTTGATGAAGTCGGACAAGATATCAAAATCGCCGATTGATTCGCCCGGAAAACCCGTGATGAACGTCGTGCGCAGGACGATCCCTGGAACGGCCGCGCGAACTTTTTCGAGCGTCTTCAAGAAGATTTCCGCGCTGCCGCCGCGCTTCATGCGCTTGAGGACAGCGGGCGCGGCGTGCTGGAGTGGCAGGTCGAGGTACTTGCAGATGTTGTCGTGGCGGGCGATGGTGTCGAGCAGCTTGCCCGTGATGCGGTTGGGATACGCGTAGAGGAAGCGGAGCCAGCGCAGGTTGGGGATGCGGGCGAGCGAGTCGAGGAGCTCGGCGAGGCCGTCTTTGAGGCCGAAGTCTTCGCCGTAGCAGGTGGTGTCCTGGCCGATGAGCGTGATTTCGCTTACGCCGCGGGCGACGAGTTGCTCGGCCTCAGCGACAACCGACTCGAATCGGCGCGAACGGAACTTTCCGCGCAGGTTGGGGATGACGCAGAAGCTGCAGGGGTGGTCGCAGCCCTCGGCGATTTTGATGTAGGCCGAAGACCTGGGAGTGGTCAAGAAGCGCGGCGTGGTTTCGTCGTAGAGATACGTGGGCAGCAGATGAGTCGCGCCTTGCCAGTCGTCGCGGCGGAAGCGGCCTTGTTGTTCGCGCAGGTTGCCTTCGGCGCGGGAGGTTATTTCCGGGGCTAAAGCCCCCGACGCTTCTGCTGGCAAAATGCGGGGGTTGAAACCCCCGTCTCCCTCCGAATTGATTTTTCCCTTAGCCGCTTTGTGCGTGCCGGAGAGGGATTCTTTGCCGGCGTGGACTGCCGCGTGAGAGCTGCTAGTGAGAATGTTGAAGAGCGCGGGCGCGGCGGGCGAAGGTGCGAGGCCCGCGGCTTCGAGAATGGATTCGAGCTCACCGGTGCCGATCACGGCGTCCACTTCGGGGATGCTCTTCTGAATTTCGTCGCGGTAGCGCTCCACCAGGCAGCCGGCGACGATGAGTTTTTTTGCCGAGCCGGAGGTTTTGTGGCGAGCCATTTCGAGGATGGTATCGACCGACTCCTGCTTGGCTGTGTCGATGAAGCTGCATGTGTTGACGATGAGGATTTCGGCCTCTTCGGGGTGCGAGGTCAGCCGCGCGCCGGCGCGGTCGAGCAGACCCATCATCACCTCGGAATCGACGAGGTTTTTGGGGCAGCCTAAGGAAATAAAGCCCACGGTCGGGGCCGTGGGTGGGGAGAGTTTGGTCACCTATCTATTGTACCGGGGATGAAAGATCGCGGATTGAGGTTCGTGGTATCCCACCCATGCGCCAGAAAGAAGGCGCATGGATGGGGCACCCTGCCAGCAACAAAGTGTGTGGTATCCCACCCATTTCGCAAAGAACGCGAGATGGATCGGGCACCCGGCGATTCAGCTCCAGCTTCGACCTCAAGTTGACGCGCATTACTTGGGCGCTACAGGTTTGTTGGTCAAATGAAGAGCCTCGGCAACATGCCTTGCACTGACGCCAAGGCCGTGTTTCGTATGCTTGTAGCTCTTTTGAAGGGCGTTGCCGGTATTGTCTTTGGTGACCGAAATCGCCATATCTGTGGACGTGCCTGTAACGGAAAGCGCCGATGTGGTATTGCGGGCTCCGCTTGCGATGGCTTGCTCGGTGGAACTGCTGTTGGCGATAATCCCCTGGGCGGGATGCTTCCCTGCGTTAAACCATGCTATGTCCGTGTCAGGCAGTTGATTGAGACGGGCAATCGGCTCAGGCGGAAAGTCCGTGTTGCTCATTTTGTTCATGAGCGGCCACTCGCTGGACGCAATAAAGTCAGAACCGTTCATGGGATGACCTGCTTCACCGAGATTGACGATCTTGCCGGGGCTCAGCGGCGTCATATCGACGCACTTGTCTGCTCCACACCCAGCATGGCAAAGCGTCTCATTCAGGTAAGAAGCATGTTTGCCGGGCGAGATCCATACCTTGGCGCCGTGATTCTCGGCATGGAGCGTTGAGGCGCGCGCAATCTGGCTAACGTTGCATACCGTGTTCTCGTGGGCCCCTGCATACCAATAGATGGCCTTCCATTCATCGGATTCTGGACGGCGGCCCGATGCGCTCACCAGGACAGAGACGTGCTCTGTATCGAGATGATGCCCGTGTGGCCCGCAATCGCGCTTCCAGAGATGGTAGTAATGAATCTCCGCAACCGGGAGACCGTCTACGGAAGACTTTGCGGGAAACACCTGGCCATAGATGGTTCCGTCTTCTGTTCTCACCGTGGGAGTCTTCACACTCGGCTCAAACTCCGCGGGAATCTCCGAGCAGTCATTCCGTGCAACCATGAACGCCGGAGCAAACTGAACCAACAAAGCCTGCTCCCGCGAATCGCTCATGCCGTCGCCGTCGGAATCGATGAGGGACTGCGGCTTCTGTTCAGCGCCCTGGGCCGCCGCATTGCGCAATGCTGCGGGGGCAAGCAACGCGATGATGAGAAGGAAGGGAGTCGAGCGCATGAGGGTTTTCACGAGTGCCTTTCGCCTCCAGCACGATCTATCTGCAATGTCCAGTGTAGCCGACATGCAGGATGGGAGGCGGAAGCTGCGGCGGCGGGTGGGTTCCCATGCAATGGTTCAGCGTGCGATGCGCACTTCGCGGATCATATCAACGCATGAGCCGGATGGAACGGCCGCTGGCCGAGTAGGCGGGCAAATTCCTCGGGAGGGACCGGGCGGCTGAAATAGAAACCTTGCGCTTCGTCACAGCCGTGCTTCCTCAGAAATTCCAGATCCTCAGCCGATTCGACACCCTCGGCGATGACCCGCAGGTTGAGGCTTTGGCCCATGCTGATGATTGCGACCGCGATGGCCGCGTCGTCAGGATTCTCGCTGAGTTTGCGGATAAACGACTGATCAATCTTCAAGATATCGAGCGGAAGTTTTTTAAGATAACTCAAGCTGGAGTAACCCGTGCCGAAGTCATCGACGGACACTGTTACTCCCTTATCCCTGAGCTTTTTCAGAATGGAAGCCGCAAGCTCGGGTTGCTGCATCAATACGCTCTCGGTCAACTCCAACTCAAGGGATCCGGGGTCCAGACCGGTTTCGGCAAGCGCCGCAAAGACGCCTTCCAGGAAATGCTCGTTTCGAAACTGGGGCGCCGATACATTCACAGCCATGGTGGTAAAAGGCAGGCCTTGATCGACCCAGGCGCGGGCTTGCGCACAGGCTTTCCGCAGCACCCAGTCGCCGATGGGGAGAATGAGGCCAGAGTCTTCAGCAACTTGAATGAACTTGAGCGGAGGGACGCGTCCTCGGATGGGATGCATCCAGCGGATCAGCGCTTCAACCCCAGTGATGATTCCCGTTCCGATATCGATCTTTGGCTGGTAGTCCAGCGTGAACTCGTTCCTTTCCAGGGCATAGCGAAGATCCTCCTCAATGGTTTGCCGCTCCACAGCCCGAATGTTCATGGCAGGCTCGAAAAACTTGCAGCACTGGCGCCCATTATCCTTTGCCTGGTACATCGCGGTGTCAGCATTTTTCAAAAGCGATTCCGCATTCAGTCCGTCGGCGGGATACATGCTCACGCCGATGCTCGCGGTGACAAAAAGGTTGTGCTCGTCGATCGAATGAGCCTTCGACACTGCTTTCAACACTCTTCTCGCGGTTACGGCCGCATCTTCCGGCCCTTGCACTTCTTGAAGCACGAGAACGAATTCATCCCCTCCCTGGCGGCTTACGGTGTCTGGTGTACGGATACAAGCCAACAGGCGATGGGCGACTGACTCGAGCAGCTTGTCGCCGACCAGGTGTCCCAGGGAGTCGTTGATGTGCTTAAAGCCGTCGAGATCCAGAAGCAGAACCGCAACATGGCCCTTGTGACGTTGTGCCAACGCGATCGCCTGGCCAAGACGGTCGTTGAGGAGCAATCGGTTGGGCAAATCGGTAAGAAAATCGTGCTCGGAGGCGTGACGGATCTGCTCCGACAAGGCTCTTGCGGTAGTTACGTCACGGAAAACAATGACCGATCCGGTAATTTCGCCCTGGCGATTGTGAATGGGGGAGGCGGAGTCTTCGATGAAGATCTCATGCCCGTCCCGGCGGATGAGGACGCAGTTCGGAGGCAGATGGCCGGTCCGGTTCAGTTTGATGGCCTTCTCCATTGGATTGGCGATGACTTCGCGCGTCGTAGGATCTACGAGCCGGAAGATTTCATCCATGGCGCGGCCATTGGCTTCCGGCTGCGACCAGCCGGTGAGTCTTTCCGCGACCAGATTGAGCAGCGTGATGTTGCTCTGGGAGTCCGTGCAGATGACGGCATCGCCGATGGAGTCGACAGTTACTCTGAACCACTCCTCGCGTCTCCATATCTCATGGAGATGCCTTTCGCGAAGATTCATTTCGAGAAGAATGAAATACGCCAGAAGGATCAGACAGAGGCTGCCGAGAACGCCGGCCAGATATATGGAAGCAATCGTTACGCGAATGCTCGCTTGCAATCTGAGGGTCCGAAGGGACTCCAGTGATGTTTCTTCCTGCTCCATCTGGGCGATGAGGTTGTGGATCTTTTTCATTTCCACAAATCCCTCATCCGACATAACCAATGCCTTGGCTTCGTCAGGATGGTTTGAAAAGTAAAGAGAGATGGTTTGGCCGAGTTCAGCCAACTTTGCCTCGGACAGGCTGCGCAACTCAGGAATCCTGGCCTGTTGGCGAGGATTGTCCGCGGTCGACTGCGCGACGTTATTGATGTGCTGTTCGATCTGGACAATGGCGAGGTTGTAGGGCTCGAGGTATTTTACGTCGCCGGTGTACAAGACGCCGCGCTGACCGGTTTCGGCATCCTTGAGGAGCGATTCCGTCTGGTTCAACTCGGAGATAACCAGCCGCGTGTGTGTGATCCAATCGTGATGGGCAATCTGAGCCAGCAACTGACGCCGGAGAACCATGGTTGTTGTGACGTGCAGAATCAGCAAGATCGCGAATCCGGAAATGATGGCGAGCCGCTTCAAGGCTATATGTTTCTTGTGGCTTTCGGTCTCTGGATGACGGTCAAGACTCAAGGGCATGTTGCGGGACCTTTCCATGAAATCGGCATTTCGATGGAGTCGCGAGTCATCGGGCGATCCTTTTCTCCGGAAGACACTCACAAGATTGACCTTTCGGAGAAAGCACTTGCCCTTTGTCTCTATGGAGTGAAAGAAGTTCTTCACTGGATTTTCGAGAAAATGTCAGTACCAATCTTTGCAGATATTCGCGCCACGGTCTGGTCCATTCTGCTCTGGTGGGAGTTGGCCGCAGAAGGCAGGATTGCCCGGAGTCAGGAAGGCCGGGAAGACGGAAAATGGCCCTCGATCCCCAGTCCCTGAGTCTTCCCCGCCGGGTGCTAAAATCAACAGTGCCGGGTCCTACGCGACGTAATCCCGCCAACCCCGCCAGGTCCGGAAGGAAGCAACGGTAACGGGCTCATGCGTGTGCAGTGGGTCACCCGGCGC
>Ga0255353_1001958_pt1 | contig 10773 bp, 14 predicted proteins | sample HBST25metaG_FD_189941 | JGI IMG/M metagenome (GOLD analysis project Ga0255353, IMG submission 189941) | Peat soil microbial communities from Stordalen Mire, Sweden - H.B.S.T25 | ecosystem: Environmental > Terrestrial > Soil > Wetlands > Peat | place: Sweden: Norrbotten County, Stordalen Mire...
GCGCCCACGGCAGCCAGTGCCTCGTGCGCGGATTCTCCTTTTGTGTGCGCCACGCCCAGCAACAAATGCTCCGTGGACACGTACTCGTCTTTGAAATTTGCGGCCTCACGGAAGGCCTGGTCCAAGACGCTATTCAACGCCTGGCTCAGGCTGGGCTGCGCAGCCGCACCAGCCACACGAGGCAGTTTCTCCTCGATCTGGTGGAGTTCAGTCTCCAGCCGTTCGGTGGGAACGCCAATCTTTTCGAGCACCGAAGGAATCACGCCCTCGCGATCCTCAATGAGCGCCAGCAAAAGATGCACTGGCAGCACTTCCGGATTTCCCAGTTCGGTTGCCCGCGCCTGCGCCTGCTCCATTGCCTGCTGCGACTTGACCGTCAACTTTTCCCAACGAATTGCCATTTTCTTCTCCAGTGGACAGTGAACAGTGGTCAGTGGTTAGTTAAACTGCCCCGCCATCAGTGTTCTTGATATTAAGTTCCTTGCGAGCCGCCTCGTATACTGCATAAGTTTTTTGATCGTGCGTGGCCTGCAAATTGGAGAACTTATCCCTGTTCATTGGCACAACACTGCTTGTTAAAACCAATGCTGTCCCAAACTCAATTACATCGTCGTATTCGGACAGTGCTATGCGAAGTTCTTTTCCAGCAGTCAGGTCAGCTACGAATCTTCTGTCATCAAATTCTGTTTTGCATGAATCTAAATTTACTTTTGCTGCTTCATAACTGACGAATGTCTTATCCTGCTGGTCTTTGTATTCCGGATTGCGGCGACAAGACTCATGTACAACATTTTCTGCGTTAAGACTAATAAAGGCTTGATTCAATTTGCCGATTGCTCGAACAACATCAAGCACAGCATCGCGACGCATCTCCCACTGCTTTTGCCGGTCCCAGACTTCATCGGAAATTTTGGCTTTGATTTTCTCTGCGATCTTCGTTAATTGTTCTATGTCTTCCTTGGTGGCGAGGTTCTCTCCCTTCTTGGCCGCGTAGGAGCCAAAGAATGGCTTGAAGACGTTCACGACCAGAAAAATCAGGATGACCGAATTGAGGCCAACAAGAAAATTCAGAACATTCATTGCATATTCCTTCCGACGGGTATTCGTTCTTCACAAACCCACAACCCGTAAACCCGGCAGACCTTCAAAATCCTTGATATTCGTCGTCAAAAGAGCAAAATCATTCTCAATTGCCTGCGCGGCGATCCAGAGATCGTTGACCCGCGTTCTTGGCGACCGGCCCGACTGTTTCATGAAGGCCGCCAGCATGCCGAAAGCGTTGGCCGTTTGCGCGGTCACATCGAGAGCGGGCATCTCTTCGAATGTGCTCAGGGCTCTCCTTCGATGCATCCGGATAGCCAGGTCGCCCGCCGACTCGACGCCAAAGCTCAGTTCTCCCAGAGAAATCACCGAGATGAAGACCTGTTGTTCCCCAGCGGCCTTAGAGGCGGCCTCTTCGGTTATCTCCTCTTCAGACAGCCCAATCCAGATGGAGGTGTCGAAGATTATTCCCATGGGTCGTGAACCTCTTGGTCGAAATCTCCACGGCTGTCTCTCAGCCAGGCTTCACCCTGGGCTGGCGTCAGCAATCCTCTGATCCGGGCGATGGCTTGCGCAGCGGTCATCGTACGACGGGCAGGAACAATATGGGCAATCTCTGTGCGATTACGCAGTACGCGGATCGTCTCTCCCAAAAGAATCCGCTCCAGAATCGCGCTCGTGTTGCGCGCCAGATCGGAAGCACTAATCGTTTGCATCTTCATCCCTCACCACAAAAAATATGTACCATTACGCATGAGTACATATTATTCGCATTTTAGGTAAAAAGAAAGTGCTAACCGACCGTCCGTGACGAAATCAGTCTTCAGTTCCCAGTTCTCAGATTCGAAAACTGAGAACTGGGAACTGTGAACTAGCCGTTACGCTGCAACCTTGATTTGGATCTGCTTGGGCTGGGCTTCGGGCTTCTTCTTCAGCTCCAGCTTCAGCACACCCGCATTGTAGCTGGCCGCGACGTTCTCCGTGTCGACCGTATTGGGCAGCGTGAAGGCGCGATAGAAGCTGCCGTAGCGCCGCTCGATGCGATGGAAGTTCTGCTCCTTCTCCTCGGACTCGAACTTGCGCTCGCCCTTGACCGTCAGCGTGTGGTCCTCGATGCGGACGTCCAGGTCCTTCTGGTCGATGCCCGGCACTTCCAGCTTGAGCATCACCTTCTGCGGGTCCTCATAAATATCGACTGCCGGCACGAAGCTGGCTGTCGCTAATGGATCATCCCCTTCGTTCAAATCGCGGAAGAGAGAGTTAACACGGTTCTGTAATGCTACGACTTCGCGAAACGGGTCCCAACGAGTGATTGCCATGAGAGTTTCCTCCTGATGATGTTTAGATTGTGGGGCCGGACCTATGAGTCCAGGCCGCTCAACTAATCTGATAGAAATATAGCACAGGGGATTCATAAAATATGCGCGTAAAACGCTCATATTTTAGAAAGATCATTATCGTATTTATTTTATGTGGTTTAGACCTGCTTGAAAGGCCGGTCGTTCTACAATCAGGGAAATCCCCCGATCAGGGAGGCTAACTTGCACCAGCGACTTGTCTTAGTCTTTTCAGTCCTCTGTCTCTCTTTCGCAGCGGCGCAGAACCCGAACCCACTCCCGATGTCACCGGAGTTAAAGGCCTTCCTAACGCTTCCGGAGCAGCAAAAGGCGATCAACGAATCTAGTAAAAAGGTCTGGTTCGATCAGCTACCCGGCTGCACGGAAGCAAAGATGACGCAAAGAAGCGTGTTGATCGGAGAGGCGCCAAAGTTCGATGCGCAAGGCAATCCGCTCTCCGGCAGATGGCGCGTCATCACGCACATCGAGGGTTGTGGAGAAGAGAGAATCGTCAATCTACAGTATTGGTTTCCGCCCGATGGCAAACTCGCAACTACGTTGATGCTGCCTGGAACGACGATCGCAAGTCTGACTCTGCAGAAGGATGCCATTTTCTACGCAATGCAAGCAATGGCGGTGATTGCTCCCCGGGATTGTAAGGACTCCCCGGTCATCAACACGCAGTTCAAGGGCTGGGAATCCGATGGGGGACGGAGGCGAAAGGCGCGGTGAGGCGTCCATGGACAGAGGATTGGACGGTGCGTCTCTGCGGCGTTTCCGGTGTTGTTCCCATGCATTTTATTCCCGACGCGACGGGGATGGGAACGACTATTCACTCGGAGGTGCTGAAAGCCTCAAAGTGATACTTAGGAATAGCGATTTTTGCTCGAAGAAACCATGGGAGCAAGCGCCGTTTGGCCGCTCCATACGCGCCCTTACCCCCGCTTTCCACTCCACTCCAGGTAGCTCATGAACTCCGTCTGGCCGGGCATTTTCAGTTCAAATTTGCCGGTCATCACCCCGTCGAGGAGTTCATAGCTTAGCCGGTATTGCGGCCCAGGCTGCGCTGGATCGGAGAGGAAAACCACACTTCCCGGTTTGGGCGTGGAAACGTCATAGTGAATGACGTGGCCCTCGTTGTCGAAGTAGATGGCTTGGAGCGCCGACTCCGTTGCCCGAGGGGTAGATGTAGAGCAGATCGCTGTGCTGGCAATCGAAGTCGTCCGGAGCATTGCAGGCGCCGCTTCTGGAGTGACGCGCCAAGACGTGATCGCGCAGTTCCAGCCGGAAGGCGTAACCGGCCGAGGCCTGTGCCTGCGCCATTCCGCCGGTGGTCTTTGCGCTCCACGACCCCAGCAGAAATCGAAGCCCGGCCCACGGGTCGGCTTTTGCGGTGGATTTCGCAGGACTTTGCGCCGCCACGCCGCAGACCGTCAGCAGAATGACTGCGGCCAACAATGCAATGCGTCTTTCCATCAGCGTCCTCAATTGCAAAAGTCAATTCAACGCCGAAAGCCGCTGACGCCCAATTCTGCGATCTCTGCATCTACTTCTCGATTTCAATCTCCGGAAACTTCCGCTTGACCGCAGCCACAACCGCGGCGTGCTCAGGTTTTCCGCTGGAGCGGGCCAGCGCATCGCGGGCATGAGCTGCGTCTTCAATCGGGTAGCGCCGGGTTTTAGGAAATACAAAATCGCCCTTGGGCAGGCCTTCCCGTTTCGCGGTCGTCAGCTTCGTCATGCGTATGCCTCCGCCTTTCAGCTCATCTAAAGGCATTTTCTGTCCGTAGGGCTGGTGCGGGTCTGTGCAAAGTTGCTCCCCGGGGCTAAGCCGGCTAGCGGCGGGGGCTCATCCGTGGAGTCTCGTGTTCCGTTGTTCCTATGTTCCGTTCCCGTCAGGCCCTCCGCTCGCCTTCTACAATGAGATTCAGATGCTGCTTTTTTTCGCTCCTCCCCACTTTATCGACTGGCACTGGCTTTGGTTTACTGTGGCGTCGTTTTTGGCCGGCGTGCTCAATGCCGTTGCGGGCGGCGGATCATTCATCTCCTTTCCGGCAATGTTGAGCATGAAGATACTGCCGGTGCAGGCCAATGCCACCAATACGGTGGCTCTCTGGCCCGGCCAGCTCACCTCCATCGCCGCTTATCGCGGGGACATTCGCAAGAATCTGCGCCTTGCCTGGCCCATGGGCATGGCCGGACTCATTGGCGGCACGGCCGGCGCTCTTGTGCTGCTCAACACGCCGCAGATGACTTTTCTGCATCTGGTGCCTTGGCTGCTGCTGATCTCCGCTTCGATCTTCGCGTTCAGCGGCCCGGTCTCCCGCTGGCTTGCCCGCCTCAGCTCGGCCCGCCGCTACGAAGGCCTCGACGTCGCCCCCCATCCGCGCCGGATGCCTGTATTTCTGGCGACCACAGCGGTCTGTTTTTATATCGGCTACTTCGGCGCCGGCGCTGGCTTTCTGCTCATCACAGTGCTCTCGCTCTTCGGCTTTCAGGACCTGAACGAAATTAACGCTCTCAAAGTCGTCTCCACCACGATGGCCAACGGCGTCGCCGTCATCATCTTCGCCGTGAGCAACAAAGTGGTTTGGCCTTATTGCCTGGTGGCCATGGTTGTCTGCGCCATCGGCGGCTATTTTTCAGCCCGCCTGGCCCGCCGCGTTCCTCAGGCAGTGCTTCGCGGCCTGGTCATCTTCATCGGCTTTTCCATGGCCGCATGGTTCTTCTGGAGTAACCCATAGTATGAATCTTCATTGGATAACAGATATGGTTGGCTTGATGGCCGGATTTTGCACGACTCTCTCCATGGTGCCGCAGCTTCATAGCATCTGGAAGCGCAAGAGCGCCCGTGACGTATCCATGGCCATGTTTCTGGTCTTCGGCCTAGGCGTTTCCTTGTGGCTTACCTATGGCATCGCGATACGATCCGCTCCTGTCATCGTCGCCAACAGCGCAACGCTTGCGCTGGTCATTGCGATCCTCGCCCTCAAGATGCGCTACGACAGAAGGCAGTAGCCGGAGATAGGCACCAGTTCTCTGTCCGCGTAAACTGGACTTATATGAGCCACGAAGGTATCCGCATCGCGCCCAAGGACCAGGAAGGCCACGAGGCCGAGCGTCCTCTGCCCCGCATCAGCATCACTCCGGAAAAAGTCCGCGTGCTCATCACTGAGGGCAAGGGCATGGAGATCGATTGGATTGACGGCCACAAGAGCGCATGGAGCTTTGCCTGGCTGCGCGACGCCTGCCCCTGCGCCACTTGCGTCGAGGAGCGCAAGGCAGAGGGACGTAAACCCGGCCAGCCCAAACCCAAGCCCGCAGCCCTCTTGCCCATGTACACCGCGCCAGCAAAGCCTGCGAGCGTTCATCCGGTCGGCCGGTACGCCATCCAGTTCAATTGGCTCGACGGCCACACCAGCGGCATCTACTCCTGGGAGTATCTGCGCCGCGTTTGCCAGTGCGGCGAATGTACTTTCGCGGACACTGAGACCACCGGCGCGCCTAACTAGTGTAGTGAGTCTGAGGTTCATGGAAGAACAACCGCAGATTCTTCGACTCACCACCCCCGAACTGAAAGACGTTCGGGGCCCCGTTCGCTCAGAATGACAGCCAGTTTTGTGTTGCGTATTTCAGACTCAGGACACTAGGCTCCGCACCACCCTCCCAAATCATCCGCGCTACAGCGGATACCGCTCGACCTCGATGCAATGCCGGGCCACGCTGCGGCTCAATCCCACTACATCGGCCGGCGTGAACTTTGCCAGTCGGCGCAGAATGGACAATTGGGTTCGCAGAAGGTCGCCCTCCCCGCAGGCCGCCAGCACACGCCGCGCTGCCTGCTCGGCAAGTGCTATGGTTTCGTCGGCAAGCAGGCCGGTCATACCCGCCGCAACTTTCGCCGAGCCATTGCCGGAAAGGGTAAGTTTCCGCGCCCTGAGCAGCGCCGACTCCAGCGCGTAGACCTGCATGATGATCGCGGCCAAGTCGGCCATCACTTCCTGCTGTTCCTGCAACCCGGTCATAAACCGCTGGCTGGCCACACCGGCGGCAAACAGTGCAATCTTCTTTGCCGAGACAAGCGCTTCGGCCTCATGCGACAGCACTGCGCCATTTTCAGAACCGGCCTCGAAGCTGGGCGGCTGCATCACCTCATCCATCAGCTTCTTGATCGCCGGCAACAGCGGCAGTTGCCCGCTCATGGCGCGCTTCATCAGCCAGCCGGTGATAATCATCAGGTTGATTTCATTGGTGCCTTCGAAAATTCTGTTGATGCGCGCGTCGCGGTAGTAGCGCTCGGCAGGGTACTCCTCCACGTAGCCATAGCCGCCCATGGTCGCCACCAGTTCGTCGGCCACCAGCGAGAGCATCTCAGAGCCGTAGACCTTGAGGATGGAGCACTCGACGGCGTACTCCTCGATGCGCTTCTGGGTTTCGCGCGGCGAGTGAGCCTGCTCCGCGCCAAGCTGCGCCAGCCCCGCGTCGATCATTCCTGCCGTGCGGTAGGCCATGCTTTCGGCGGCGTAAAGCCGTGTGGCGCTGGTGGAAATCTTCCGCTGGATCAGGCCGAACTCCGAGATGGTTTTGCCGAAGGCTTTCCGTTCCTTGGCGTAGCGGATCATGTTTGCAAGCGCGTGCCGCGCGCCGCCGATGCAGGCCACGCCCAGCTTGAAGCGGCCCACATTCAGCACGTTGAAGGCGATATGGTGACCCTTGCCCGCCTCGCCCAAAAGATTGCCTGCGGGAATCTTGCAGCCGTCCAGCACCAGCGGACAGGTGGATGAGCCGCGAATCCCCAGCTTGTGTTCTTCGGCGCCCACAGTTAGCCCCGGCGTCTCGCGCTCGATCAGAAACGCCGAAAACTTTTCTGTGCCCGATGCCGGGTCCACAATCTTGGCGAAGACGGTGTAGAGGCCGGCGATGCCGCCGTTGGTAATCCACATCTTTTCGCCGTTGAGCGTGTAGTACGCGCCATCCGGCGACAGCGTGGCGTGCGTGCGGACGTTCATGGCGTCGGAGCCGGAGCTGGCCTCTGAGAGCCCATAGCCGCCCACCCACTCCGCCGAGCCGAGTTTGGGCAGGTAGCGCTGCTTCTGCTCCTCGGTGCCGTACCAGACCAGCGGCAGCGTGCTGATGCCGGTGTGGGAGCCGAAAGCCGTCGAGAAGCTGGCCAGCACCGATATGTGGTCGGTAATGAGCGTGGAGGTGATCTTGTCCATCTCCATGCCGCCGTACTCCTCGGGAATATCCACGGAAGTAAAGCCCAGCGCGCCGGCCTTGCGCATCAGTCCAGCCAAAACGCCCGGCTGCTTGGATTCAATGGCTGCCGCGTTGGGCAGAATCTCGTCGCGGGCGAACTGCGCCGCGGTCGAGGCAACCTGCCGCTGTTCTTCGTTGAGGTCTTCAGGAGTAAAAATTTCGGTAGGGGTGCGGGATTCAAGCAGGAAGCTGCCGCCTGGGGCAGCCACGATCGGGGAAACGGAAATCGTGCTCATAAAAGAACTTGCCTCCTCTAGAGCGTTTTCGATTCACATGTTGCCATTTGAAGATCGTGCAGGGTGGCTTTTTCTTAAGGAAAAAGCCACTCGGCATCGTGGTTTCTGTATGCACTAGAATCGAAAACGCTGTAGCTCAGCCCACTTTACCCCAGAAACTTGGACTGGAGCAAGAAAAAGAAAGCAAGGAGCAACAGTAAGTTGGGCGAATTGTCCAGCAGCGCCTAAATCGGACAGAGAATTTGGACCGTCCACTTGTCCAGTTATTGATCCGGTACAAGCGAGCAGCGTCCTTGCTCACGGCTTCAATCTGCCAATAAACGCAAGGATCTCGCTAGCAAGAGCCTCGGGTTGTTCTTCGGGAATGTAATGGCCACAGTCCTTGATCACACCACCTCGAAGGTCCGTGCAAAGTGGCAGAAGGCGTTCGTACAAATCGGGAGCGCTCCCGGCGTCTCCGCCAAATGCAAGTACAGGAACGTTCAGATGGCGACCGGCGAGCGAGGCATTCTGCTTCATATCCTCGAAAACTGCTCGATAGTAGCCCAGCATCCCCCGCATTCCACCGAGGCTTGCGTAAACCCGCTCATACTCATCGATGTCCTCACGAGTAAACGTTGCGGCTGGGTTTGCGGCTTTCTTGCTGAAAAACCATTCGATCAGAACGCGCTCGCGTCCTTGGAGGAGAGCCTCGGGCAGATCGGCAATCGGATTGAAGAGAAAATGCCAGTTCCTCCAGTTCTCCGGCCCAAGTGCGATCGTAGGCTGTAGCGTAACCCCAGGAATATTCCCATCCAGCAGCACCACACCTCGCAGCTCGTCAGCGTATTCGTAAGCATACGGGTATGCCACCCACGAACCGATGTCATGCCCCACCAAGACATACCGACGATGTCCCAGGGCACTGAGGAGTGAATGTACTCTCTGCCCGGTGGTCTGTGTGTCATAGCCATCGAGTGGCTTTTCGGAATCTCCCTGCCCCGGAAGGTCGATAGCGATGACGGTGAACCTGTCCCCGAGCAACGGCAACACGCGTCGCCAAGCGTACCAGCTTTGAGGAAAGCCAGCCAAAAGGACGACAACTGGACCGCTGCCGCCCTCAACGAGATGAAAGCGCAAACCAGCAGCCTTGACTTGCCGATGGGAGAAGGGCATTCCCGCCAAGATGAGCTTTGAATTCGTCTGCTTATCGATCATGGCTGCGAATCACCCTCCCTATACGTGTCCCCTTATCAGCAATTCTAGTGTGATTGACAGCGACCCTCCTGTCAGACGCGTAGTGATGGCATTCTTGTATGCAGACGGGCTCAGATTTGACCTCCATGCGCTCCTCATTGCACCGGCGCTCAACGCATACGGCGAGCCATCATCTTCATGATTGCGCTCCATCCGCGCGCACCTATAAGGTTGCGTATATTAAGGAAGGGAAACGCAAGGACAGGATAGCGCAGACGCGCTGATCCGTCGGTGGCGGCGCGGTAGATCGCCTGCACTACCTTTTCTGGACCAGGCAATTTCGCCGACTCTTTTTCCCACATTTTATCGAAGCCGTCGATCAAAGCTTTATAGGCAGGATGTGGTGTTCGAACCATACTGGTGCTGCTGTCAAAGTTGGTCTTTGAACCACCCGGTTCGATCAGCTTCATGCGTATCCCATGTTCCTGGAGCTCATATTGCAAGGCTTCGGTCAGACCTTCCACTGCGAATTTCGTCGCATGATACGCCGAGAAAAGCGGAAGAGTCATCCGTCCGCCGATGGAAGACACATTGACGATCACGCCGCTCCTGGCCTCGCGCATCAAGGGCAGGACGAGTTGAATCATTCCAATAACGCCCATGAGGTTCGTGTCGATTTCACGTCGTAGATCCTCAGGAGATGCGCCTTCGAGCGGCCCTAACAGGCCGAAGCCTGCGTTGTTAATCAGAACGTCGATCCCGCCGTATTTGGCGACGGTTTCATCGATGGCGGCTTGCATGGATACACGATCTGTCACGTCCAGTCGCGGCGTGAACAGACCGGCCGGGCCGGCCCACGATTCGGCCTTTTCAGGGGAACGCATGGTCGCCGCGACGTTCCAGCCTTTCTCCTTGAACAACAAGGCGGTATCTCTGCCGAAGCCGCTTGACGCGCCCGTGATCAGTACGGTTTTAGCCATGGTTTTTCTCCTTAAGTGTGACTAGTCAGTCATATAGACTAGTCGGTCAATAACTTGCAGTTACAAGCAGCTTCACGCGGCAGCCGCGTCGATGGCGCGGATTTCGAGCACCGTGCCTTCGGCCTTCTGGAGGTAGGCGATCATCTCGAAGAGATTTCTCGCCTGGGGGTTTCCCGTGGGGCTGAGCATCCGCATGAGGCTCTTAGGCGACCGGCCAAGCGCCGCTCCAACTCGACGGATCACCTCCAGTGGCCGGATTGAGCCGCCACCGCCACCGCCAGATGTATGCCCCATCGACTACAATTGCCGGTATCCCAACCGCGGAGGCTCGCCCTGTTTTCTACCCTTGCCAACTGTCTGAATTCCGTCTCCAGCCAGCTGCATTGGCCTCCCATGCCGCTCGCCGCCTATCTGGCCTTTGCGCCCCATAGCGGCCTTTTCCAGACGCTGAAGATGCAGTATACCGATCAGCAGACCTTCAAGGGGCTTTACCACTGGAACTGGTTTGATCTGACGATGCTGCTGCCGTACTTCGCGGTGATGATCGCCCTCTCTTACTATGGCGTTCATCGCTACACCATGTGCTACAACTACTACAAATTCAAAAAGAACTACCATCCTGACCCGCCGCAGCACTTCACGGAACTGCCGCGCGTGACCGTGCAACTGCCCATCTTCAACGAGCAGTTCGTCATCGACCGGCTGATTGAGGCGGTCTGCGCCATGGAGTATCCGCGCGAGAAA
>Ga0255353_1001963_pt1 | contig 10760 bp, 6 predicted proteins | sample HBST25metaG_FD_189941 | JGI IMG/M metagenome (GOLD analysis project Ga0255353, IMG submission 189941) | Peat soil microbial communities from Stordalen Mire, Sweden - H.B.S.T25 | ecosystem: Environmental > Terrestrial > Soil > Wetlands > Peat | place: Sweden: Norrbotten County, Stordalen Mire...
GTTCAGGACGTCATGGAGCGAGCGCGACGATACCGCACTCTTTTCAAAAATGGGGTATACCAGTTGTAAGAGGGAAACGCATCTTGTGATATTCCGGGCAAGCAGCATCTATCGGCTTCGCGCGGCAATCTCTTCCCCCAGAAAGCTCTTTTTCAATAAGTGAGCCGAGGCACGGTACCGGCAGGAAAGGCCGAAATGCCCCATCAAGCGGAAGCCAATCTTTCGGCCTTGATCGAGAGCACGCATGACCTGATCTGGTCGGTCGACCTTGAATATCGCCTGATTACATTTAATAAGGCATTGCAGCAGCACATCCAGAGTATGTTTGGCGTTCAGCCCGCGGCGGGTATGCTTTCCGAGGATCTGGTCCCGCCACAGAGGGCGGGATTCATGCCTCCGCTCTATGCGCGCGCGCTTGTCGAAGGCTCCTTTAGAGAGGAGTTTTCCCTTGCTGACGGGCGCACCCTGGAGTTGGCTTTCAATCCCATCATTTTCAATGGGAAGACCACTGGCATCTCCGTATTCGGTAAGGACATTACTGATCGGAAAGCGGCCGAGGAGTCGCGCAGCTTTCTGGCCGAGGTGGTCGAGAGTTGCGAGGAAGCCATCATCACTAGCGCCCCGTCCGGCGCCATCCTCACTTGGAACCACGGCGCGGAAGCCATCTACGGCTACTCCGCCGATGAGGTAATCGGAAGACCTTTCTCCATGGTCATCGCGCCGGAAATTAGGGAGCTTGCCGATGAACAGACCCGGGAGCTTCTGGGCGGAGCGCCCTTGCTCGAAACTCTGGGCGTGGCTTTGCGCAAGGATGGAAGCAGAACTCACGTTTCCGTGACCACCTGGCCCATCCGGAATTCAGCTGGCGAAGTGACGGCAATATGTACCATCGTTCGCGATGTTTCCGTGCACCATGAGGCGGAGAAGACCCGGGCTTTGCTGGCCTCGATCGTGAGTTCCTCCAGAGACGCGATTCACGCTGTCAATCTGGATGGGACCGTCATCAGTTGGAACCGCGGCGCGGAAGAACTGTTCGGATACACAAGCGAGGAAATCATCGGCAAGAGCATCGTCATGCTCGCGCCGCCCGGCCGCGGCCAGGAGGTGGCTCACTTCATGGGGGTCGTTGCGAAGGGAGAAATTGTCACCCCTTTCGACACATTCCTCCGCAGCAAGGACGGAGTCGATATTGAGGTTTCGCTCTCCATATCTCCCATGCGAAATTCAGACGGCGAGGTGGTGGGCGCTGCCGCCATCGCCCGCGACATCCGCCAGCGCAAACTGGTCGAGCGTGCACTGCGCGAAAGCCTGGAATCCCTTGAAGAAGCGCAGAGCATTGGATGCATTGGCAGCTATGCCTTGGATTTTTCCACCGGGATATGGACAAGCTCCGATGTCCTGGATGGGCTGTTCGGAATCGATCGGGAATATATCCGCACGGTGGCGGGATGGACGGCCTTGATCCATCCAGATGACCGTGCCACAATGGCTGCCTATTTCGCGGAAGAAGTAGCCGGCAAAGGCCAGAACTTTAGCAAGGAATATCGTATCGTTCGCCAGAATGACCATGCGGTGCGCTGGGTCTACGGAATGGGCAGACTGGAGTTCGATGAGAAGGGGCAGCCCCGGAAGATGCGCGGCGTTATTCGAGACATTACCGACAGCAAACTGTCGGAGATGCAACTGCGCGACAGTGAGGAGCGCTACCGTGCCACCTTCGAGCAGGCCGCCGTTGGAATCGTTCACACCTCCTTTGAAGGCCGCTACCTGAGGTGCAACAATCGCTTCGCTGAAATCGTCGGCTACCCCATCGAAGAAGTCCCCGGCCTGAAGTTCCAGCAAGTCACCGTACCAGAGGATATGGTCGAGATCACCGAAGCGCACCGGAGAATGTCGGAAGGCAAGGCCGATTCCGTCAGCCTCGAAAAACGGTACCTCCGTAAGGACGGTAGCTGGACTTGGGCAAGGCTGACCATCGCGCCCCAGCGTGACAGCGAAGGACGCTTGCTGCATCTCATCGCCTTCGTCGAGGACATCAGCGACCGCAAAGTGGCCGAGGAGCATCTGGCTGCGGCTATGAAGGCGTTGCGGCTGAGCGAGGAGCGCTATCGTCTCGCCTTCCAGTTGAATTTCGATTCAATCGATATTTGCAGTTTGGAAGACGGCAGATTCATCGATGTGAACGAAGCATTCCTGAAAAATCAGGGATTCAAGCGTGATGAAGTCATCGGCCGCACCTCAATGGAACTCGGCATCTGGGTTAATCCCGCCGACCGGCAAAAGCTGGTTGAAGAGATTCGCAGGAATTCGGTCTGCCGGAACCTGGAGGTCCAGTACCGGACCAAAGACGGATCTTTGCGCTGGGGTTTGCTCTCGGTGTCGGCCTTCGAGATGAACGGCGTTTCCTGCATCCTGTCCGTCACGCGCGACATCACGGATGCCAAGTCAGCCGAAGAGCGCCTGGCTGCTGCCGCCGAGGCCTTGCGGGTAAGCGAGGAACGCTACCGTACCGTCTTCCAGACCAGTCTCGACGCCATCAGCATCGCCCGCGTCCGCGATATGAAGTTCCTCGACGTCAATCAGTCCCTCCTTGACACCTTGGGATACGAACGCGAAGAGGTCATTGGGAAAACCTCCGATGAACTGGGAATCTTCGCCGCTAAGCGCGACCGCGAGGCCATGATGGAAATGCTGCGCCAGAACTCCGGTTGCGTCGCTTTGGAGGCGCAGTTCAGAAAAAAGAACCAGGAAATTGTCTGGGGAGAGATTTCGGCCTCCGTCGTCGAGATTGAAGGTGTTCCCTGCATCCTTTCCATAACGAGGGATATCACTGCTGCCAAAGCAGCGGAAAAAACCATCCGGAGCCTGGCTTTCTACGATTCGTTGACTGGACTGCCGAACCGTCGCCAGTTGCTGGAGAGATTGCGCCAGCCTCCGGCAGCCTTCGGCCAGAATGGCCGTTCGATGGCGCTGCTGCTGATCGATCTCGACCATTTCAAAATCTTCAACGATACCCTCGGCCATCAAACAGGCGACCTCCTGCTCAAGGAAGTCGCACGGCGCGTTGCTGCCTCCGTCCATGATGGCGATACCGTATGCCGCATGGGAGGAGACGAGTTTGTGGTCATGATTGAAAGCCTCAGCGGCGTTGCCGAGGAAGCCGCGGCACAGGCCAAGGCCGTAGGCGAACATATTCTGGCCGCAATTGACCGGCCCTACTTGATCGAGGGCCGCGAATTTCTATTGACTGCCAGCATCGGAATCACCATCTTCGGGGGGCGGCGAAATAGCACCGATGACGTCTTGCAGCAGGCCGATATTGCCATGGATCAAGCCAAGGCGGCGGGCCGCAATACCATGCGCTTTTTCTCTCCCGCCTTGCAGGCTGCCGTCAACGCCCGCGCCGCCATGGAGGTGGATCTGCGCCAGGCCGTCAAGGCAAATCAGTTCCTCCTTTACTATCAGGCCCAGGTCGAGCGCGGGCGCGTCACCGGCGTTGAAGCCCTGATCCGTTGGAACCACCCCACGCGAGGCCTCGTGATGCCGAATGACTTCATTCCCCTCGCCGAGGAATCCAGGCTGATTTTGCCTATGGGAGAGTGGATCCTCGAAACCGCTTGCGCGCAAATTGCCGCCTGGGCCCGCCAAAAGCAAACGGCTCGCCTCATTGTTGCGGTGAATATCAGCGCCCTGCAATTCCGCCAGCCGGAGTTCGTCGAACAAGTCCTCTCGGTCCTCGCTCGTACCGGGGCCAGCCCGAAGAACCTCAGGCTCGAGCTTACCGAGAGCATATTGGTGGAGAATATCGAAGAGGTCATCGCCAAAATGACCCAGCTCAGATTGCATGGCTTGCGATTCTCCCTGGACGACTTTGGCACCGGCTATTCGTCCCTCGCGTACCTCAAGCGCCTGCCGCTCGACTGCTTGAAGATCGACCGTTCCTTCGTCCGCGATATCCTGATCGATTCGTCCAGCGGCGCCATTGCGCAAACCATCATTTCGCTGGGCCGGGCCATGGCTATGTCGGTGATCGCCGAGGGCGTGGAAACCGAAGAACAGCGGAGCTCCCTCGCAGCCCTAGGCTGCCATGCCTTCCAGGGATTCCTCTTCAGCCGTCCGGTTCCGCTGGAGCAGTTCGAGTCCATGCTGCGCCTCTCGGTTAAGCCCCGGAAACCGCGTTGAGCCTCTTGCGCCTGCCTGCCGAGCAGTGACAGATGCCCGCAAATCTCGGGCCTCCGCTGCCCCGCTAACTTGCTGGCCTGCCGACTCGCTGGTTCAGTTTTGTGTGATCGGAGTCACAGGGCGGGGTGAATGAGGTCACTGCCCTGGCCTCTGGCGGGAGCGCACACTCAATATCTAGTAGGCTTTAAACCAGCCAGCTGCAGATTTGTGCCAGGAGGGATCCATGAGCTTTGCAAGCGGTTTGAAAACCATCGTCGTGGCCACGGACCTGAGCGGCCGGTCGGAAGCGGCCCTGGAGTATGCCCGCAAGCTGGCTGCCGCTTATGGAGCGCGGATTGTGCTGGCCCACGGCATCGATCCAATGGAATATGCCCAGGTGGATGCGGTCCCTGGCGGGGTTCTGGGCGGGTTGACCGGGCAGGCGCGCGCCGTGCTCGACAAACTGTCCGCCGACCTGCTTCAGGATGGGATTCATAGCCATTCGGAGATCCGCCAGGGCGCTGTCGCGCAGATGCTTCTGGATGTGGTCCGGCAATACGAAGCCGGGCTGATCGTGATCGGTACCAAAGGCATGGAGGGCGCTGGTCCTGTGATTGTCGGCGCCATCGCTGAGGAACTGGTACGGCTGTCGCCGTGTCCGGTGCTGGCGGTGGCGGCGGATTGGAATGCCGGCGCGTTTCGCCCCACTCCGGGCGGTCCGGTGTTGCTGGCCGTGGAGCGCAACGAGGCGTCGGCGTCGGCCGTGACCACCGCCTGTTCGCTGGCGAAGACCTTCGAGCGCACTTTGCTGCTCCTTCATGCGCGCACGTCGGCCGAGGTCGCAGCTTTTCTGAACCCCTGCGGCATCACCCTCGAAGAGTTTGGCGTCGAGTCCAGAGGGCAGTTCCCGGTACGTTCCCTGGTAAAGGACGGCAATCCGGTGGAAGCAATTGTCGAGGCCATCGCGCAAAATCATCCGTGCATCCTGGTGGCCGGCGTCAAGCGTGCCAGCGGCACGCCGGGTCCGCATGGCACGGCTTTCGCCTTGCTCGCTCGCTCTCGCGTGCCCGTCTTGTGCGTGCCGCCTGAATCTGCGGCGCGCCCGGCGCGTGAGGCGGATGCTCGCACATACGCTGAGACCCGGTAACGAAGGCTGCCGCAACAGGCGCGGCTTCATTTTTCACGCGAAATAGGTTCGGCGGCAAGAAGAGTCCAACCGCCCGGCCTCAATCTTCAGATTGAACGGACTTGTTGCATTTGGAGCGATTTGCCTTTTATGGAATCAGGCTCGGAGCAAACCCGCATCACCAAACGCGTTCGCCCGCAAGCGGCCGGCGGACGGGTTCAAGCTTCAACCCCGCGCAAGACCGTGGTCCGGGTGGAGATAGAGGGAGACGAAACTATGCAACGTGAGGCAAGATCCAGGCGAATCGAAGCGGTTCAGGCGCATCCCGTGGCGGAGCTGCTGGAGTGCCCTCCGGCCGTCGGGCTTCTGCTCAACCAAGCGGCCCAGTGCCTCAGCTTGGATGCCGGCCAGATCGTCTTTCGCCAGGCCGGGATCTGCCGTGGGCTCTACCTCGTGATCTCCGGGCAGTTTCTGCGCCGCGCCGAGCGTATGCAGACGCCGCTCACGCTTGGTCCCGCGCGCGCCGGAGAACTGGTCGAGCTGGCTGCCGCCCTGGGCGACGGCCGCCACACCTACACCCTCGTTGCCCAAGCACCTGGCTCCGTCCTCATGCTCCCCACCGAGGCGCTCAACCAGGCGTTTCAGAGCTATCCGCCCCTGCGCATGAAGCTTCTGGAGGAGTTGGCCCGCGAGGTTTCCCGCGCCTATAACACCTGCTGCTTCAGCCGCGCGGGCAAGCAGCGGTGCGTAAGCCCCGCCGCATAGGGGCTGCAATTTGTGTTTTGAACGATCCTCGCTGCAGGGAGTTTTCCCGGACGTAACGAGGACGAAGGATAATCCTGCCTTGCATACCGCCCAAGTGCGCTATACTTCAAATTGCACGGCAGCGGACCCATGGCCACTTTTCATCCCCATCACCCCCCGGAAGATTGCCTTAATTGTGAGCATCGCCATTTGCGGATGTTCTGCAATCTCACCCCAGAAGCGCTTGCCGATTACGATGGCATAGGGATCATGATGAGCCATGCCCGCGGCGCCAAGCTGTTTTCCGAGGGAGACCCGGCCCGCAACGTCTTTGTTATCTGCTTCGGACAGGTAAAAATCTCCTCCACATCCCGCGACGGCAAGACCATGATTCTCAAGATTGCCGGTCCCGGTGATGTGATGGGCCTGAGCGCCGTCCTGGCCAACGTGCCCCACGAAGTGACCGCCGAGGCCATTGAGCCATGTCAAGTCAAAACCGTGCGTAAACAGGAGTTTGTGGACTTCCTCAGTCGTCACGGCATCGCCAGCATGCACGCCGCGCAATCGCTCTCCGGCGAATACCTGACGGTCTTTCACGATGCCAAGCGGTTGGCTCTCTCCGGATCTGCCGCGGGACGCCTGGCTCGCCTCTTGCTCGATTGGGGCCGCGCATCTGGCAACGGCAAGCATGAAATCCGCTTCACCATGGCACTCACTCACGAAGAGATAGCCAACATGGCCGGCACCTCGCGCGAAACCGTCACCCGTCTGCTCAACCAGTTCCGCCGCGACCAGTGGATCACCATCAAGGGCTCCAGCCTGACCATAACCAAGCCTGACGAGCTCGAACGGCTCACTGCCTAAGCCTCTTCCTCAAGAATTTCCCTTAAATCCCCGTTTTTCCGGCTCACCACCATGGCCGTCTCGAAGTCTGCCGTTAAATTCAAGAAGAATCGGCTACCAGCGCCACCCGCGCGGAATGAGCTAATATCCTGAGTCTGAAATACGCAACACAAAACTGGATGTCATTCTGAGCGAACGGGGCCCTGAACGTCTTTCAGTTCCGGGGTCCCCAAAGAGCGGTCTTTGCTCTTTGGGGTGGAGTTCGGGGGTGGTGAGTCGAAGAATCTGCGATTGTTCTTCCGTGAGCTTCAGACTCACTACACTAGCAGCAACCTGTCTTCACGGTTGTCTTTGCTGGCTTCTCAGCGCCAAAGGCATCCACCGGGAGCGGCTCTCCATGCAGAGTTGCCCAGCAGCGGCGCATCGCGGCAGTGACCACTAGAATCACTCCCAGCACAAAGAAGCTCATTAGCGCGGCATCCAGATAGCCCTGCAACTCCGAACCGGGTACATGCGCCAGAGGCCAGAAGATCGTGGTAATGGAAAGTATCGCGGCAGCCAGTGTCGTCACACCCACAAACACCATGGGTATTACCGTTGTCCATGCATATTTCTGCTTTCCGTTGTTAACTAAAAATGTTGTGGTCACTGCGAGCGCAATTGTGGCCAGTAGCTGATTGCCTACGCCAAAGAGCGGCCAGATCGTCGAGATGGAACCGGTATAGATCAGATAGCCCCACGACACAACCACCAGCACGCTGGCTATCAACATGCCCGGAACCGATTTCGTATTACCCAATGGTTTGTAGGCCTTGCCCAGCAGTTCTTGCAAGACATAGCGCGCCGCGCGCGTGCCGGCATCCACCGTGGACAGGATAAACAGCGCCTCAAACAAAATGGCGTAATGATACCAATAGCCCACCAGCTTATCCATGTACGGCAGGCTGCGGAAGATATGCGCCATTCCGATGGCCAGCGAAACCCCGCCGCCGGTGCGCCCGAACAGGTTCTCGCCAGTTTCTATCGATAACCTGGGCAGATCGACCGTATGCAGGCCCATATTGGCAAAGACCGCCGGTGGAACGTTGATCCCATAGTAGTCGCCGGGATAGAGTGAGCAAGCCGCGATCAGCGCCACCACGGCAACCAGGGCTTCCGCCATCATTGCGCCATAGCCGATGAAGCGCGCGTCCGTTTCCTTATCCAGCATCTTGGGCGTCGTGCCGGAAGCAATCAGCGAGTGAAACCCGGAGATCGCGCCGCAGGCAATCGTCACGAAGAGGAAGGGAAAGAGCTTGCCATGAATGATCGGGCCGCCGCCGTGAATATATTGAGTGAAGGCGGGAAACTGCATCTGCGGGCGTACCACGAAGATGCCGATGATGAGCAGCGAGATCGTGCCCAGCTTCAGATAAGTTGAAAGGTAGTCTCTCGGCTCCAATAGCAGCCACACCGGCAGCACCGAGGCGACAAATCCATAGATCATCAGAATAACCGTGATCTGATGCCCTGAAAACGTCAGCATTCCAGCCATCGAAGAGTTAGCCACAATGCGGCCCACAAACACAGCCACCAGAAGCACGGCGACACCGGCAATGGACGGCCCCACAACAATTACCTTTCCGGGAACGCTCTTGAACATCCACCAGCCCATCATCAGGGCAATCGGAACCGTCATGCCAATCGTGAAAACGGCCCATGGACTGTTGAACATGGCGTTGACCACCACGATGCCCAGTCCGCCCAGCGTAACCAGCAGAATGAAGAGCACTGCGAACATGCAGACAATGCCGGCGAAGGGCCCGATTTCAGTCATTGCGATATCTGCCAGTGAACGTCCCTTGTGCCGCATGGACGCAACCAGCACCGTAAAATCGTGAACGCAACCTCCCAGCACCGCGCCCAGCACAATCCAGAGAAAACCGGGCGCAAAGCCGAATTGCGCGGCCAGCGTCGGCCCAATCAGCGGCCCTGCTCCGGCAATCGCCGCAAAGTGGTGCCCAAACAGCACCCACTTGGGCGCGGGCGCATAGTCGTGTCCATCTTCGTAGACATGGGCCGGCGTGGGGCGCTTGTCATCCAGCATTAAAACCTTTGTGGAGATAAAAGCGGAATAGTAACGGTAGCCGATTGCGAAGATGCACAAGGCTCCGATAAGAAGGGATAATGTGGTCATTGCGCTTACGCCTCGCTTTGAAAACAGAGTTTGAATGACATGGTTGAGATACCTGCCTGTTACCGAATCGCTGAAAACTTGAAGATCACGTCGAATGCCGCCGTCAGTTGATTCCTGCTATGGTTTGCCGCGCCAACCGGACCGAAGGACGGCTGCCCTGAAAAATCTCCGCGCACTTCCGGCCGGAATGTGACCCACCTGGCCGGCATTACGCTCAAGCCAAGTGTTGTCTCGCCAAAGTGTCCGGCAACTCCGGTATGCACTCCGTGTGCATCATAAAACCATTCTCCACGGGCATTCAGGTCGAATTGCTTATCCAGGTGAAAGGTCGCTATCGAGGACGCGCCGTGCGTGGCAGAGGTTCCGCCCTGGATTGCTTGATCTTTGCTTGCCCAGGAAGAACTTGCCTGTATCACCTGCGAGAAGCGAGGGGTCCATGTGCGCCGTGCCTCAACCTCGGCAATTGTTTGCCAGGAATTGGTATGCCCGGCTGCAATGGGGGCAGGCTTGGGGCCCACAAAAACAGAGCCAAGAAAAGTCGTTCGTGTGCTGTTTCCCGGCTTGTAGGTTGCGCGAGCGATATAGTCCGGCGCGCGCCCCCGCATTTCAAAGACAGTGTTATATCCGATCAGCACGCCTCCGAGAAGATCAAGGGAATTCGAGGCATACCATGTAGCGACCGCGGCTGTGGCTGTGACCTGGAAGTTAATCCAGAAGTAGGTCTGCGAATACAATGGCCGGTAGGGAGCCATCAACGTTTCATATCCCAGAGGCATATTCTGGCGGCCGAGTTGCAGGTCCACGCCTTTTGTGGACAGGACTGGCATATGCGCGGAGATGTAGAGTTGGCGGAAGTCCGTTCCCATGTGCTTCTCTTGCGGTCCAAAGTTATTCAACGGCCGCAGAAGAGCCGCGTCGGACCCGCCATAGAAGTCGGAACGAAATCCCCATGACCAATTGCGAGTGTCCGCCGGCCGTTCGACGATCAACCACGCTCCATTCAATAGGAACTCATTGCCGAAGCGCGTTGGTTCAGGTGCGACATTCAACAGGCCGTCCCCGCTTGACGAGTAGCTGTAGCCCCCGTCCAGCCAGCCATAGGCTCGCACGCGATGTTTTGCGAGCCACTGGGTAGCTGCCGTTTCACGAAAGAGGGGAGTGAGGTTTTCCGGGTTCACCGATCCAAGTTGTTGCGGAGTCTTCTGTGCGGGCGCGGAGGGCGCCTTCGTGGAGATCGAAGTTTGTTGTGCCATTCCCGCCTGTAGAACAAGTAATAAAATTACGCAGGTTCCCGGAGTCAGCCTTCGTGCGCTTCCAGTCCAGGTCATATGAACCTCATTGCCCACATTCTCACTCGGCCACTTCGTTTCCTACTGAGCAAATATGGACAACAGATTCGTGTTCAAGCTCACACCTTTCATTCGTTGTTGAAATGATCTAAGGAGGCTCTGATTAAGCCGGTGTTTTGAAAGGGCACGGATTTAAAGCCTGCCCTGAGCGAAGTCGAAGGGTGCCACAAAGGCTGCAAAATTAACGCGGGCTTTAGCCCTTGAGGGATGTCTGTCTGGCAGAATGGACATTTCCTAGAGCATCTCTCCTATTGCTGTAGGGCGGCAAAGGGAAGTCGGAACCATGCTTTTGCGTCCTCGGCGGTGATGAGCGGTAGCAGTTCTGCGATGGCTTGATCGAGTGCTTCTTTGCTGCGAGCCT
>Ga0255353_1001968_pt1 | contig 10748 bp, 7 predicted proteins | sample HBST25metaG_FD_189941 | JGI IMG/M metagenome (GOLD analysis project Ga0255353, IMG submission 189941) | Peat soil microbial communities from Stordalen Mire, Sweden - H.B.S.T25 | ecosystem: Environmental > Terrestrial > Soil > Wetlands > Peat | place: Sweden: Norrbotten County, Stordalen Mire...
AGCCTGGCCTGCGTCATTCCACACGGCGGGCGACTCCATCGCGTTGGGCAGGCTCTGCGGCCGCTGCGATGAGGGCAAGCGGACCACTCCCGTGGGCAGACCGGAGGTGCTGGGCGTGGGAGCCTGCGCTTGGCCCGCCGCTCCAGCCAGAACAACAGCAATCAGCGCCAGAACTGCACGGCCCGCTGCGGAATGAGTGGAGGGACGAATCGACTCCATCAGGAACGCGCCTCCAATCGCCAGCCAAAGGCCGGCAAACAAGGTAATAGCCATGTAGAGCGGCAGATCGGGCGATACCGGCTTGTCCGGCTGGCGCGCATAGTCCACCACTGAAATATTTGAGTTCTGAATTCCGGCGGCCAATCCCGCCTCTTCCACCTTCTCCAGCACTCGCACGTAGAGAGCATGGCTGGCGTTGGCTTCCTCGCGCATAGCCGCGTACTGGGTGGCCGCTTCATTGGCCTTCATGCCTTGCGCGGTCAGCTCATCCAGATTCTTGCGCACCAGTTGTTCGCGGTCGGCAGCCGTCTTCCAGGCGCTGCGGAATCGCTCCACCAGTTTGGCGTCCTCTGCCTTTTTCTGCTGGTCCAGGTCTTGCAACAGGCGGCGAATCTCCACCGCCCGAGGGAAGTTGGGGCCATGTTCGATGTTGAGCTGGGCCTGTTCCTGTTCCAGTTCGCTGCGCCGGGCGTGAATCTGCTGGAGCAGAGCCGTGGCAAAGTTGCCGCTCTCGGCCTGTATATGCGGATCGGAGGCAATCACCAGTTCCGGATCGCCTTCAGAGGCAGCGCGGCACTGCGCCTCACGCAATATGCGGTCCATGGAGACAGCCACCAACTGGCGGCCCAGTTCATCAATCTCCAGCATGGCAGAGGTGTGCTGGGTCTCGCCCGGCTGGCCGTTGGCCAGAGTCTCGGGCGTTGTCAGCAGGTTGTGTTCGAGCTGAAAAGCCGCCAGACGCTGCTCATCCTTGTCAACCCGAGCCTTCAAGTCTTTGAGTTGGCCCTCCAGCCAACCCGAGGCTTGAGCGGTAGCCTGCATGCGCGCATCGCTGTCTTGCTGGCCGTAGGCCGCGATCAGGGCGTTCACCACGCTGGCCGACAAGGCCGCGTCGCGCGACCGGAAGCGAATCTGAATCAGAAGCGTGCGCGGCAAGGTTTGCACGCGAAGCCGCTGCTCAAACCTCTCCAGCAGCCACGCTTGCGCATCGGGAGAGGGTGCTTCCGGGTGAAAATTTGGATACTTGTTGGCAAATCTGCCCATGAACCCCGGCGCTTGATAGAGCTTTAGGCCGGTAATCACCTTCCAGGCCAGTTGGTCGCTGCGCAAAACATTGGCCAGGGTCTCCTGCTGCACCGGCGCGGAAAGAACCGAGGCCGAGCCAAGCGACTCCGGCGCTTCAAGGCTCAGCGCGGAGACCGGCGAGGTGCGCAACGCCACCTTGGCGCTGGCCTCGTATTGATTGGGAGCTATCAGGCAATACAGCAGACAGGCCAGCAGCAATCCGCCCACCACCGAGCCAACCAGGCGCCAGCGGCGTACCAGTACCTCCCAAAGCTCTGGCAAGGATTTTGATGAGTTGTGAGCAGCGGTGCCGGGCCGCGCATCGACCTGGCTAAGTGCCTCATAAGGAACGGCGTTCGCTTCCTCCACCGGTAAAGGGCCTCCGTTCAGAATCCTCCCGGCAGGCCCATCCCGCAATTCAAAGCGAAAAGCCACTGAAGAGGAAATCTTCGCCAGTGTGCGTCATTGGAATCGATTCGTCAATAGATACCATTGCTCAAGAAAGCCGACAGAGGAAAATTGCCGGATTGTCCGGTTTTCATTCAGATCCGCCGCCGCTTCTATACCACTCCACGGTACGGCGCAGACCTTCGCGGAAATCGACAATGGGCTCATAGCCAAGCAGTTCCCTGGCTAGGCGAATATCGGCCAGCGAGTCGCGGATGTCTCCGGCGCGCACAGGTTCGTAGGCTGGTTTGCCGCTATAGCCGGTCAACTCGCGCAGAATTGCGACCGTCTCATTCAGTGTGATCCGGCTGCCAGTGGCCAGGTTCATCATCCTGCCCGAGACCTTTTCCGCCGGAGCCGCGGCGGCCAGCAGGTTGGCGTGCACCACGTTATCGATGTAGGTAAAATCGCGGCTCTGTTCGCCGTCGCCGTATATGGTGGGCTGCTCACCGGCCAGCATCCGGCGGCAGAAGATAGCCAGCACGCCGGAGTAATGCGAAGTTGGGTCCTGATAGGGTCCAAAGACGTTGAAGTAGCGCAGGGCTACCGTCTCCAGCCCGTAGACGCGGGTGAAGCAAGCCAGGTAGTGCTCGCCGGCCAGCTTGGCCACGGCATAAGGCGAGATAGGGGAGGGCAGCATCTGTTCGTGCTTGGGCAAAACCGCGGCATCACCATAAACCGAAGAAGACGCCGCGTACATCACGCGCCGCACCCCGGCAGCCTTGGCGGCGACCAGCAAATTCAAGGTCGCGTCCACGCAGTTCACGTTGGTCGCCACGGGGTCGGCCACGGAGCGCGGCACCGAGGCCAGCGCCGCCTCGTGGAAGACAACCTCGACCCCTGCGCAGGCCTTAGCGCAAACGGCCGGATCAGCCAGATCGCCCTGAATGAACTCCATCGCTTCCAGCCCAACCAGATTGGATCGCTTGCCGGTAATGAGGCTGTCGACGCCGCGCACGGTCTCGCCACGCGCCAGCAAGGCCGCGGCAATCGAGCGGCCAATAAAGCCCGCCGCTCCGGTCACTAGATAATTTGGCAAGAAAATCCCTCCCAAAAGGTCTGTTTGCGGCGAGGACCTTCTCCGCCGCCTTCTCTGGAGAGAATACTACTTCAGGGCAAATGGCTTGTTGCTCGCGTTATAGCTTCGCCGAAACTCGATTTTAGCTTTACAATCAAAGCCATGATTACTGCGACCGAGAGTCGGCTAGCCGGCCTCAAACAAGCAATCGAGTCCCGGCAAGCGCGCATCGGCATCGTCGGGATGGGATACGTAGGCCTGCCGCTGGCGCTGCTCTTCAGTGGCGAACGCTTCCGCGTGACGGGTTTTGATGTCGAGCCGGTCAAGGTGAACACCCTCAACGCCGGCGGCTCCTACATCGTGCGCATTCTCCCCAGTGAAATCAAGGAAGCGCAGCAGGCAGGCTTCCACGCTACCGCGGATTACGCTCAGATCGCACAGATGGACGCGGTCATCATCTGCGTTCCCACACCTCTCAACGAGCACCACGAGCCCGACCTGAGCTATGTGACCGGGACGGTTGCCTCGATTGCTCCGTGGCTTCACGAGGGCCAGCTCATTGTGCTGGAAAGCACCACCTACCCAGGCACGACCGAAGAGGTTGTCGTGCCCATGCTGGAAGCCGGCAATCCCAACGGCGTGAAAGTTTCGCGCTCACTAGACCAGCCCGGCGTGCATGTCGCCTTCTCACCCGAACGTGAGGATCCCGGCAATACGGACGTGGCGCGTCACGACATCCCCAAGGTGGTGGGCGGCTGCGGCCCAGCGGCCACGCAGTTGGCTATGGCGATGTACGGCGCCATCTTCCGCCGCGTCGTGCCCGTCAGCAGCCCCTCGGCCGCGGAGATGACCAAGCTGCTGGAAAATATCTACCGCTGCGTCAACATCGCGCTGGTGAACGAGCTCAAGCAGCTTTGCATGAGGATGGGCATCGACATCCACGAGGTGATCGACGCGGCCAAGACCAAGCCCTTCGGTTTCCAGGCGTTTTATCCCGGCCCTGGGTTGGGCGGCCACTGCATCCCTATCGATCCCTTCTATCTCTCGTGGAAGGCCAAGCAGTTCGACTTCCGCACCCGCTTCATCGAGCTGGCTGGCGAGGTCAACACGGCCATGCCCTACTTTGTGATCGATCAGATCGCTGCCGGCCTCAACGAGCACTCCAAGTCCATCAAGGGCTCGAAAATTCTGGTGCTGGGCGTGGCCTACAAGCGCGACATCGACGACCTGCGCGAGTCGCCCTCGCTCACCATCATCGAGTTGCTGCGCGATAAGGGTGCCGATGTGGCTTACAACGACCCCTACTTTGCCAAAGTGGGCCACGGCCGCCACTACGACCTGAATATGACAAGCACCCCGCTCGACAATCTGGCGCAGTACGACGCGGTGGTCATTGTTACCGATCACTCCGACTACGACTACAAGGCCATCGTCGAGCAGTCGCAGTTGGTTGTGGACACCCGCAACGCCACCAAAGGCATTGATTCGCCGAGGATTGTGCGCTGCTGAGGACAAGCGAAAACGGTTGAATTTGGGTGCCCCACTCTCGTCGCGTCTTTGTTTTTGCGGCATCGGGGTCCCCAACGACAGGTCTTCATCGTTGGGGTGACCTAGGGGGGAAACCTCGGCCCTTAATCCTCCTTGTTCATCGCTAGCGGCCCGCCATCCACCGCGACAGCCTCCCGGCCAATCATGTATCTTTATTTGTCCGCTTATGCTCGCATTAACCGCAACCCTGGCTGAACCCGAGCACTTCTCCCTCGCCGAGAAACTTCTTCTCGTTGTGCTGGTCGCCGCTTCCGCCGCTGGTTTCTGGCGCCGCTTCGGCGTCGTCCTCGACAAAATCCTTAAATCGAAGAAAGACCCCAGCTTCCACCTCTTCCCCATCGGCAAACGCGTTTGGGATTTTGTCTGCGAGGTGCTCTTTCAGACCAAGGTCATCCGTCAGCGCCCGCTGCCCGGCCTCGCACACGCATTCGTCTTCTGGGGCTTCTGCGCCTTTGCCGTGGTGACTCTGAACCACTTCGCTGTCGGTCTTGGCATTAGCTTTCTGAATCCTGCGGGCTTCTTTGGCCGCTTCTACACTTATTTTGCCGCTGTCTTCGCCATCGCCTGCGCCATCGGCATTTCAGGCCTGTTTGTCCGCCGTTTCTTGGTCCGCCCCAAGTGGCTCGGCAAGAAGCTCTCCTGGGAATCCGGTTTCATCGCTTTCCTCATCTTCCTGCTGATGGTCACTTACCTGGCCTCGTTTTTTGTCTCGGATGCCGATCCGACCACGCGGATTCTGTGGTGGATACACTCGCTGGCCATTTTGATCTTTTTGGTGATCATTCCCCACACCAAGCATCTGCATCTGATTCTCAGCCCGGCCACTGTTTTTCTTTCGAGGGGCGGCTTCAGCCAGATTCCGCCGCTGGTGGGCGATGAAGACTTTGGCCTCATCGCCGGCACCGACCTGACCCGTCTGACGAGCCTGCAAGTTTATTCCTGCGTGGAATGCGGCCGCTGCACCGAGCACTGTCCCGCCGCAAATACCGGCAAGCTGCTGAATCCAAAAGAGGTAATCCTCAACCTTAGAGGCTACCTGAACGACCTCGGCCCTGCTTCTGACACCCCGCTGATGGAAAGCTTGGCCGCACCGCAGGTGCCCTTCCAGTGCACCACCTGCGGCGCTTGCGAGTTCCAGTGCCCGGTGGGCATCGAGCACGTGCCTATCATCGTCGGCCTGCGCCGTGGCGCGGTCAACACCGGGGCATGGGAAGACGAATATGGCAGCAAGCTCTTTCTGGCCCTGGAGCGCGGGGCAAATGCTCACGGTCTGCCCGCCTCCGAGCGCGATAAATTTATCGAGAAGCAAGGTCTGCCGATCTTCGACGGGACGCAGGAGTATTGCCTCTGGTTGGGCTGCATGGGCGGCTACGACCCCAAGGGCCGCGAAATCATTGCCGATTTCGCCCGCGTGATGAACTACCTTGGCACGAGCTTCGGCGTCCTGCGCAAGGAGAAGTGCTGCGGAGACCCGGTGCGCCGCCTGGGCAACGATCTGGTCTTCCAGCAACTCGCCGAATCCAACCTGGAAGTTTTCGAGCAGAACAAGGCAAAGAAGATCGTCTCGATATGCCCCCATTGCGTCCGCACCATCCAGGAAGACTGGAAGGAGTTCGGCGCGCCGCCAACGGTCGAACACCACAGCGAGTTCCTGGCCCGCCACGCGGACAAGCTGCCGAAGCAGGCAAACGGGGAAACCATCGTCTTCCACGACCCTTGCTACCTCGGCCGCTATCGCGACGTTTACGAGCAGCCCCGCACCGTGGTCGGGTTAGCTGGAGAGCTGGTCGAGGCTCCGCGCAACCATGAGCGCAGCTTCTGCTGTGGCGCTGGAGGCGGATTGGTCTTCCTCGGGGAGGAAACCGGCGAACGAGTCAGTCAGGTGCGCGCTGCCGAGCTTGTCGCGACCGGAGCCAAAACAGTGGGAACCGCCTGCCCGTTCTGTAATTCCATGTTCCGCGACGCGCTGGCCGAAAAGGGCGAAGGCGCGCCGCAACTGCTCGACATTGCCCAGTTGACCGCGCGCGGATTGCCTGCAAGAGGCGCCAGTTAAAATGTACGGGAGCTATTTCTTATGAAAATCATCGTTGCCATCAAACAAGTGCCCGAGCGCGATGCGCAGGTCCGCATCAATGCCGAGGCTAAATGGATTGAAGAATCCGGTCTTCAATACGCGCTGAACGAGTCCGACGCCTACGCCCTCGAAGAAGCGCTGCAACTCAAAGAGAAGCACGGCGGAGAAGTGGTCGTGCTCACCGCTGGCCCGGAGCGTGTCGGCCCCACCATCCGCGAAGCTCTCGCCAAGGGCGCTGACCGTGCCATTCACATTGACTGCGCGGATCTCGGCAATCGCGACGCGCTGGGCGTGGCAAAGCTGCTGGCCGCCGCCGTCAAGCCCGAAAACCCCGACCTCGTGCTCACCGGCCTTCAATCCGACGATCTTGGCCTGGGCCAGACCGGCGTGATTCTGGCCGAGTTGCTCGGCCTGCCGCACTCTTCTCTCATCCTCCACGTCGAAAAAACCGACACCGGCCTGACCGTGAAGCGGGAGCTGGAAGAAGGCTGGTTCCGGACCATCGAGCTGCCTCTCCCGGCCGTGCTGACCATTCAGTCCGGCGGCAACAAGCTGCGCTATGCCACGCTGATGGGAATTAAGCGCGCCAAGACCAAGGAGGTGCGCACAGTGACCGCTGCTGAGTTCGCAGTGGACTCCGTGCCGGTCGCGGTTCTCGAGCGGGTTGCGCTGCCGCAGAAACAAAAATCCACACAGATTCTGCCGGGCAATCCCAAGGAAGCCGCGGCGGCGCTGGTGGAAAAATTGAAGTTTGAAGCGAGGGTGCTATGAGCGGCATTTGGGTTGTAATCGAAGAACGGGACGGGCGCGTAAGCCGCATCAGTTGGGAGGCCGTCTCTGCCGGGCAGAAGCTGGCCGCGCTCACCGACCACGCCGTGAACGCCGTGGTGATCGCCGCGCAGACCGAGGCTTTGGCCACCGAAGTTGCCGCCAAGGCGCTGGGCAAAGTCGTCCGCGTGGAGCACCCGCTGCTGGCGGCTTACACGGCAGACGGGTTTACGCTCGCATTGCAGCAGTTTATTGAGAGCGAGAAACCCGATTACGTGGTATTTCCGCACACCTACCAAGTGCGCGACTACGCTCCAAAACTGGCTGCCCGGCTGGGCCAGGTCCTCATCGGCGACGTGACCGGCTTCGGTGAAGGCCCCGTCTTTGTGCGACAACTCATGCAAGGCCGCCTCAATGGCTCTTACCGGCACTCCGGCAACGGGCCATGCTTTGTCTCCGTGCAGGCTGGGGCATTTCGCACCGACGAGGTTCAAGCGGGCACAGCAGCAATCAGCGCCTTCACGCCCACCATCGATCCCGCGCAGATTCGCACCAAACCCAGTGAGCGTTTCCGTGGCGCGGCTCAGACTGTGGACCTGGGCTCGGCGCAATTGATCGTGGGTGTGGGCCGTGGCATCAAGGACCCCGCTAACATCCCCATCGCTCAGGAACTGGCAACTGCGCTCGGCGCGGAGCTGGGCGCATCCCGCCCCATCTGCGACAACGGCTGGCTGCCCATGGAGCGGCAAATCGGCAGTTCGGGCCAGACCATCTCGCCCAAACTCTACCTGGCCGTGGGCATCTCCGGCGCCATCCAGCACTTGGTCGGCATCAAAGGCTCGCAGTGCGTGGTGGCCATCAACAAAGACCCCGACGCGCCCATCTTCGAGGTAGCCGACTATGGCATCGTCGGCGATCTGATGGAAGTCGTCCCGGCGCTCACCGAGGCACTGAAGGCCGCCAAGCAGTAAGTCCATCCGGGCTGACCGAGCCAGACGAGGAGCCTGAATCTGCGATGCACTCGCCGGAGTTGCCGAGTTGACCGTCTCTTGGGCCGCTACTTGTCCTGAGCCATGCCGCTATTGAGACTTTCGTTTAATACGCTCCTCCAAATCCCAAAAGGACGAAGATTGACCTCAGCATAGAATCATTGCGGTCATTCACGAATGCATTCTCTAACGTCCACGTATTCTTCTTAGCACTGTGAACGAAGGGATGCGTACTTGGGCTCTTGGTGAAACATGGCGGATAATCGGCGTTATCTGCTTTGTCAATGACACGCACGCGATAGCTATTCCCGGTGAAATCGGTATCGAACATTATCTGGTTGAAGTTGCTTACAATGCATGGCGGTACAACGTCGTGGCTGTCCTTCTCAGTCAATCGAAGATTCCGCAGGCCCCACATCCTGTGTGCAAGCAGAGCCTTAAGATCGCCATCCGCTGGAACCCGGACTAAACCGCTTTTGATTTGAGCATCGATGGCGGAGAGCGTTTCCAACTGGGAACGCGAATTGGTGATGAGAAGATAGAGCCCAGCACCTTTGATAGCGAAAAAGGTGCTCTCCCGGCTATCTTCTTCACCAAACTCGTTGAGCTTGGCGGACCATTTCCACCATGATCTCCCCTCAGCAGACTCTTTGCTAAAACCGGCGAAGAGGTTGTCCCAATCCGGCACATGGGAGTTGTCGTAGATCAACACATAGCAATAATGTGCGACTATCATCCCAAAGCCCTGAGGAGGCCTGAAATCATTCACGCCTGCGAGCACTTTAGTATTTCCCTCAGCAAAACGTTCGAGCCTGCTTTTGTCGGTAGTTGCGAGCGCTGCGGTTAATAGGCCAAACGGGCGATTGAGGATAGTGGCCTGTGTCTCTTGAGTAGCCGTATTAAGCTCCTTCTTGGTGATGAGAGGTCCGTCAGAGCCGACAACGGTCTCATAATTCGCGGCCAATGCTCCGGCAGAGCGCTCTGCGAGCTTCTCTTGTGCGATTGAATTGACGGTCGTTGATAGAGCAACAGACAGAATCAGCAGAACAACATTTCGCATGACTTGTATCCTTTCTGTTGAATCATTGAGGGAAATTGCCATTGTTCGACCAATCTGGCGTATGCGGAGGAGCGGAGGGAGTTAATCCCGCTTGGGCACCATCCCAACGTGCAAAGCTATTGCTATTTACTCCGCCTGTGTTCATGCCCACAGCATTTGTCAGCCCGCATTAACTTCCCTTCCCGCGATAAAGACCCGTGGCCGGGCCGGCGCGGCGATGAAGTATGCCAGTTCGCGGTAGTCGCTGAATTCATGAATCAGGAAATCGGCTTGCTTGCCGGTTTCAAGAGACCCTACGCGGTTTCCAAGCCCCAAGCTCCAGGCCGCGTTGATGGTAGCTGCCGTAAGCGCCTCGGCAGGCGTAAGTCCCATCTGAAGGCAGGCCAGCGACATCACAAACGGCATCGACGCAATCGGCGACGAGCCGGGGTTGAAGTCCGTGGCCACCACAATTGCAAGTCCCAGCTCGACCATCGAGCGCGCCGGTGGATAATTTGTCCGCCCCAGCGCGAAGACTGACCCTGGCAGCAGCACCGGCTGTACCTCTGCCGTTTGCAACTGGCGCAAAGTCTCCTCGGTCACTGTCTCCAGGTGGTCCGCCGTTGTCGCCCTCAGTTCGGCGGCCAGCGCCGCGCCCGTCCCCGGACGGAACTGCTCGGCATGAACCCGAAGCCGCAACCCATACCGCTGTGCCGCTGTGAGCACCATCCGCGTCTCTTCCACTGTGAAGGCGTCGTCGTCGCAAAAAACGTCACAAAACTCCGCCAGCCCCGACGCTGCAACCTCGGGAATCAACTCTTCGGCAACCCAGCGCACATACTCTTGGCGGCGTCCCGTGAACTCCGGCGGAACGGCGTGCGCGGCCAAAAGCGTGGGCACAATCGTCGCAGGGCCTTCCTCGCCGAGCCGCCTCAGTACGCGCAGCAGCTTCAGCTCCGTCGCGTGGTCAAGCCCATAGCCGGATTTGGCTTCAATGGTCGTCGTCCCTGAGCGCAGCATCCAGTCGCGATGTTTGCGTCCGACCATCAGCAGTTCGTCCTCACTGGCCGCGCGGGTCAACCCGACCGTGCGTAAAATTCCGCCGCCAGATGCGGCAATCTGCTGATAAGTTGCCCCACTGATGCGCTGCTCGAACTCTGCCGCACGATTGCCGGCAAAAATAGGATGCGTATGCGCGTCCACAAATCCCGGCGTAACCGAACAGCCCTGCGCGTCGATCATCGTGGCTTTCGCTGGAATGATAGACCGAAGCTCGGCGTACGTTCCCGCCGCGCAGATGCGACCGTCTTCCACGAGCATCGCCGCATCTTCAATCAGGCCCAATTCGCGCAATTCCCCGCCCACACGCGGATGATCGGGACCGGCCAACGTCACAAGCTGGCCGATATTTACGATAGCTACAGTGTCTGCCACGCTACTTCTCCGCCATGGGAATATGAATCCCCCGCTCGCGAGCCGTGCGCTGCGCCAGTTCATAGCCCGCATCGGCGTGGCGCACCACACCCAGCCCTGGGTCGTTGTTCAGCACTAGGGAAATCTTGCGCGCCGCCATCTCCGTAC